>Ga0247806_10000028_pt1 | contig 91206 bp, 83 predicted proteins | sample UWRJL059202B1_FD_179935 | JGI IMG/M metagenome (GOLD analysis project Ga0247806, IMG submission 179935) | Plant litter microbial communities from Arlington Agricultural Research Station in Wisconsin, United States - UWRJ-L059-202B-1 | ecosystem: Environmental > Terrestrial > Plant litter >... | reverse complement strand
CTGCATCACGGCGATGACCGAGAGCTGGCCCGCCAGGGCGTGGTCGAGGAATTCGCCGGCCTGCGGTCCACTCACGCGGATCTCGGCCATGTGGGAGAGGTCGAACAGTCCGGCGGCCTTGCGCACAGCGTGGTGCTCGGCGAGGTCGCTGGAGTAGCGCACCGGCATCTGCCAGCCGGCGAAGTCGGTGAAGCTGGCGCCGGCGGCCACGTGAGCGGCGTGCAGCGGCGAAAACCGTTCGGGCGCGGCGGATGCGGTGGTGTCGGTGCTGACGGGACTATCTGGGCTGGCCGAGTTCATGGAGTTCTCCGGGTCGTCGCCGGGCGCGTGCCGGTCGAGATGCTCCGGGGCTCGTTCGAACCCCGGTGGGAACTCCCCCTCTGTCGTCAGGCCTGAGAGCTTCGCCGGTCGCGTGCGCGGTGCCGGCTTTCACCATGGGCGGGACTTGGCAGTTCTGCCCGGGTCCGCGCTACACGGTTCCCGGACGCGCTGTGCTCGTCCGCTTTTCAGAGTGGCCCGTTCGATGCGGTACGAGTACCTGAGAGATTGTCGGGGAGGATTGCTCCTTCGGTGTTCGCTCGTCTGTAGACGTCGAACTCTCCCGCATCAAGCGTGTGGCCCAGTTTTCAATTGAGGATGCTGCATCCGCAGTCTACCGGACCAACCCCGACCCCAGCACTCAGAATTCCCGTCCGCGAGAGCGGCGGTGTGGTCGCTTCAGCTGCGCTGAAGTGACCGTTTCGCCGCTCTCGTGAACCACGTGCGAGGAGGAGCAGCCGAGGCGCCCGAGCGGTTAGTAACCTTCCGAGAAGACCGGGGTGCCGTCTTCGAGAACGACGCGGCCGTTGATGGAGAACTGCACGGTCTCGGTCTCCTGCTGCACCTCACCGAAGTAGTCGGTGTTGGTGTACGTCACAGTGGCCGAGCCGCGCTTGTCGCTTGAGATGTTCCACTCCCCCGCGTAGGAATCGTTGAGGGTGGTCTCGGCCGGTGCGTCGATGGTCCAGACCACGTCGGTGATGTCGCCGAAGTCGTAGGCGTTGATCGGGCAGTCGTCCGGGTTCAGCACCTTCTGTGACGCGCAGTCGGCCATGTAGTCCGCCACCTGCTTGTCGACACTCTCGGTGAATTTCTCGGTCGGCTCGAGCGCCAGTTGCGCGGAGTCGCCGGACTCCAGGACCCCCACCTGCACGGTCTGCGGCTCAGCACTCAGCCACTCGTCGTCCCCACCGGTGCCCACAACGTACTCGCCGGGGAAAACCGAGAAGGACACGTAGCCGGCCTCAACGTCGGCATCGGTCAGTTCGACCCCGACGCCATTGACGTTGAGTTCGGTGATGCCGGATGAGACGCTGACGGGCAACGTGGGCAACCAGGTGGGTTGCATCGTCCACTCGTCGAAGAGCACGGCCGTCCTGCCCGACTTGTCCAGCGAATAGGTCATCTCTTCGGTCGTGTCGCCGACCTCGAGGTCGACCGTTACCACGGCGAAATCGCCGGTGGTCTTGGATTCGGTGACGGAGTATCCGGAGATGCCGCCTTCCGTTGCCTCGAGGATCGCATCCGTGAGCAGCACCTGCTCCGCCTCAGCGCCGTCGATCGAGGCGATCGCGAGCGCCGCAGACGCGTCCTTGGCCACGATCGCGTCCAGGTAGCTCTCCACCTGGTGCTGGGGGCTGAAGACCACCCGGTTGACCACCGAAACGGCCACGGCAGCGCCGAGGACGAGCACGACCGCGCCGCCGACGGAGGCGAGCACGAGGATGACCCGACGTTTCTTCGCCGGGGACATCGGAACGCTCACGGAATCGGCCGGTGCGGTCGTTGCCACCGGGACCTCTCCGTCTGCGGCAACGGGACCGGCTCCAGGCGTTCCGTCGGCGGCGACGCCGGTGGAAGCATCCGGTGCGGTGACGGCGCCCGGCATGGCGAACGGAACGCCGACGACCGCGGTGACCCGGCCGGCCCGCGCCAGCCCGGCTGCGGGCACCAGCTGCACCAGGGTCGGAGCGGCGAACTGCGCGACGGTTTCAACGAGCGCGCCCAGCACAGCGAAGACCACGAAGGTCCACGGAACAAGTCCGACGACGCCGGAAGCGGCGGAGGCGCTTTCGACCATCGCGCCGACCCCGCTGAGCAGTCCGTCCAGGCCCTCGCCGAGGCCGGACGTGTCAATGGTCGTCCACAGCGCGACGGCGCCGATGATCGAAATCACGATGCCGGCGACGGTGAACGCGACGATGGTGGTCACCCACGACATGGCGGACGACAACAGCAGCTGGCCACGACGCAGCCGGAGCAGGACTCCGGTGACAACGATGAGAAGCAGGTTCACGATCACGACCAGGATGGTCGCCCAGCCCGGCAGCGACGTCGGCATCCAGAAGGTTGTCTCCGATCCGCCCGTGCTGGCGGCCAGGGTGGCCAGGCCTCCACCGAGGGAGACCGGGGCCAGGTTCGCGAGACCGAGGCTGTCCACTACCAGTGTCGGCAGCCAGAAGAAGGCCGTGAGGAGTGCGTCGATCCCGCTGTTCACAATGGACGTGATCAGCAGGCCCAGGGTGACGAACACGGCGAGCACACCGAAGTGCAGGCCGACGACGGGCACCGTGGCGCGCACAGCGGCGAGCACCGATGTGGCCGCACGCGGCACCACGACGGCGGTGCCGGCGGCCCGACGGGCAACGGCTGCCCGGGCCAGGTACGACGCGAGGGTTCCCAGAACGAGCGCGCCGAGGAACGCCGTGAAGGATGCGCTCGACGCCGAGACGGTTCCCGACATCACGCCGAAACCGGTGTCGGAGCCGTCGCCGAGCGCGAATCGCAGCGGCGTGACGGCGGCGATGATGAGCACGAGGAGTGCAAGGACCAGTCCGCTCAGCGCCGACAGGAGCCAGCGGATGCCGCGAGTTGCGCTCGGGGCGATCCGTTCGTCCCGGCGCGCGACCAGTGCGGTCGCGATGACCAGGAAGGCCGTCACGAGCAGCGGCAGCCAGAGCACGGACACCGACGCGGACACACCCATCATGGTGGCGCCGATGGTGAGTGTGCCGCCGACGGCCAGGCCGACGATCTGGGCGGGTGCTGCGAAGGCGAGGCCCCAGTCCAGGGAGTCATCGGCGACGGCCACGAAGGCCAGCAGCGTGAAGACGAGGGAGATGAGCCAGGCTGCGGCGTATACGGCCGCTGCACCGACCGCGGCGGCAATGTAGCGCTCGGGAGCCAACCCGCGCAGCGCACCGGTTGCCCGGGTGACGATGGTCGGCTGGGCCGGCTGGGCGGTTGCTGCCGCCGGTGCCGTCGTAGCCGCGCCCGGCGTGCCGTACGGTGCCAGGGGTTCGACCGGCACGGCCGGCGGGGTTGTTGCTTCGACGGCCGGCTCGGCGGCGGCCGGCTCAGCAGCGGCCGGCTCAGGAGCGTCCGGCACAGGAGCGTCCGGCACAGGAGCGTCCGGCCCAGCTACGGCCGGCTCAGCTGCGGCTGGCCCAGCGGCGGCCGGCCCAGCGACGACGGGCACAGCGGCAGCTGGCTCAGCGACAGCCTCCGGCGTGGTCTCGGTGTGGCCGGTGTCGGCGTCAGTGTGCGTGCGATCGGTGCTCGTCTCGGAGTTTTCTCCGGAATCGAGATTCCCGTCCAATTTTGAATTGTCCATGCGTCCCCCAGCTATGTCACCGAAGCGTAGCGTTAACAGGCTGGCCAGAGGGCAAGTCGGCCTCCAGCTGGCCCGGCAGAATGGACCAATGCGCCTCTCCGACATCACCTCGGCAGACTTCCCCGCTGTCATCGCACTCTGGGAAGAGGCCGGTCTGACCCGTCCGTGGAACCCACCGGCGGCGGATCTGCAGCGCGCCCTCGACACCCCGACCTCCACAGTGCTCGGCGCGGTCGCCGACGATCGACTGGTGGGCACCGTGATGGTGGGCCACGACGGGCACCGCGGCTGGGTGTACTACCTGGCCGTGGCCGCCGCGGTACGTGGCACGGGTGTGGGCCGAACACTGATGCGAGCCGCAGAAGGCTGGCTCGTGGAACGCGGAGCCGTTAAGGTTCAGCTGATGGTGCGCCACACCAACACGGCGGTGACCGGCTTCTATGATCGTCTGGGCTACGCGGATGCCGACGTCCGGGTGCTCGCCAAACGGCTCGGCTGAACCGGGCCGACGCACACCGAAGGGGAACCCAGTGGACCTCGCCGAGTACTCCGGCCACGACGCCGTCGGCCTGGCCGACGCCATCCGTTCAGGTCGGGTGGACGTGGCCGAGGTCGAGGAGCTCGCCCGCCAGGCCGTCGCCGCGGTCAATCCCGACCTCAACGCGCTCGCCCGGCCGCTCTTCGACCCCGCTCTGTCCCACGACCCGGGTGGTCCGCTCGCCGGAGTGCCGTTCCTCATCAAAGACAGCGGGCCGTTCGCCCGTGGTGTGCAATTCGCGCTCGGCAGCCGAAGCATCCAGGGCGCGGCCGCGCAGACCGATCACGAGCTGATGGTACGCTTCCGCGCCGCCGGCCTGGTGGCGATCGGCCAGAGCACGGCGCCGGAATTCGGTTTAAACTTCGCCACAGAACCGGTGCGCACCGGCCCGACCCGCAACCCGTGGGCCCTGGATCGTGGGGTCGGTGGCTCGAGCGGCGGCGCAGCTGCCCTCGTGGCCGCCGGCGCCGTGCCCCTCGCCCACGCCAACGACGCGGCCGGTTCGATCCGGGTGCCCGCCGCGTGCTGCGGCCTCGTCGGGCTCAAACCCAGCCGGGGCCGCACGCCCAACGGCCCGCTCGCCGGCGAAGCCGGGTTCGGATTGATCGGCGAGTTCGCGCTCACCCGCACTGTTCGGGATACGGCGCACCTGCTCGACGCCGTTGGGCACCCGAGCGTCGGCGAGAAGTACACCCTGCCCGCCCCGACCACTCCGTACGCCCACTCCGTGCAGCAGGACCCCGGCCGGCTGCGCATCGCCCTGATGGGCTCGGCCTGGTCCGGCGTGCCGGTCGACGCTCAGGTGGCTGCCAGCACGGATGCCGCCGCCCGCTGCCTCGAGTGGATCGGACACGTGGTGCAGGAGGACCGGCCCAACCTCGACCCCGACGACATCGTCGAGGCCGAGATGCTCGGCATCTACGCCACCGGCACCGCGCTGTTGCGGGCGCCCCGGCGCCCCGACCCCGCACAGCTCGAGGCGGTTTCGCGGGTGGTGCTCGACGAGACGGCACGGGCCGGCGCCCTGGATGTGGCCGGCGCCATCGACGCGCAGGACCGGGTGACTCGGTCCATCGGCCAGTTCCTCACCCGATACGACATCTTGATCACGCCGACGGTGGCCCAGCTGCCACTTCGCCACGGAACCCTCGACTACGACGAACCGGGCCACACATCGCGGTCCTGGATTCGCCGGATTCTCGAGTTCGGGCCGTTCACCGCCCCGTTCAACATCTCCGGGCACCCGGCGATCAGCCTGCCGCTCGGCCAGAGTCGCGAGGGCCTGCCGATCGGGGTGCAGTTGGTGGCCGCGGCCGGCCGCGATGACCTGTTGCTGCAGGTGGCCGCCCAGCTGGAGCAGGCGCTGCCCTGGGCCGGCCGGCTGCCGCCCATCCACGCCGACCAGGCCTGACCCGCCCGGCGCCCGCCCACCCGCCGGTAACTGTTCCCCGTGCGGACAATTGCGTCCGGTGCGCCGGCAACAGTTGTCCGAAACGGGCGCAGTTGTATCGTGACGCGGGTCGCCGGTGCTTGGAATTCGCACTCGTTGGTGGTTCGCTGGTGACATGTCGAACCGAGGGAACCCGCCCGACGAGCCCGGTACACCGGACCTGTCAGATGGCGCGCGCGCCGAGGCGGCCGACACCACCGGCCTGCCGATGTTCCCCCTCGGCACGGTGCTCTTTCCGCACATGCCGCTGCAACTGCGGGTCTTCGAACAGCGGTACCTGATGATGCTCGCGCGGATCCTCGAATCCGAACCCGCCGAGTTCGGGGTGGTGCTCATCGAGCGCGGCCAGGAGGTCGGCGGCGGCGAGCATCCGTTCAGCACGGGTACCGTCGCCCAGGTCATCGAACTGGTCGCTCCGGAAGGGTTCGTGGGGCTCGTCGCCCAGGGCGACCGGCGCATCGAAGTGGTCGAGTGGAGTGATGACGCGCCCTACCCGCAGGCGGTCGTGAAGGAACTGCCGCCCCTCGAATGGGATGACGCGCTCACCCCGCTGCGCATCCTGGCGGAGCAGACCGTGCGCCGCGCCCTCGCCCTGGCCAGCGAGTTCACCGACGACGCCTGGTCGGCGGATGTCGCGCTGTCCGAAGATCCGGTGGAGGCCGCCTGGCAGTTGGCCGGCATCGCCCCGGTGGGTCCGCTCGATCAGGTGGCGATGCTCCGGTCCACCACGATGGCCGGACTGCTGCGATCGATCTTCGACCACACCGAGGTCGCCGCGGACGCGTTCCGGGTGCCGAGCCCCGGCGACCTGGAGGCGACCGACCTGGACGATCTCGACGACGACTTCGACGACGACAATCCCGGCCAGGGCACCTAGCCCGCCCGGGCACCTAGAGGGGACGGCCGATCCGGGGCAGCATGGAGGCATGCCTACCTCGCCATCCGTGCCGTCGCCCGCCGGAGCCCTGGTCCCCCGGCACGATCGGTTCGCCGACGGATCGGTCAAGGCCAGCGGTTTCGAACTGGACGGCAAGCTGCACGGCCACTGGGAATGGTTCCGCGTCGACGGCTCCCTCATGCGCTCGGGGGAATTCGACCTCGGCCATCAGGTGGGGCTGTGGCAAACCTGGGATCGTGCCGGCCGGCTGGTCAAGGAGACCTCGTTCACACGCGTTCCGCACTCGGCAGCCGAGGCCGCCGCCGCCGAGGCCGAGGCCGGCCCATCCGACCAGGCCGGCGCATCAGCGGGGTGATGGCATGGCCGGTCGGCGCGCCACCCGAGCACGTTCAGCGGGCAACGCCGGCTTCGACACCGATGTCCTGATCGTGGGCGCCGGACCCACCGGACTCACCCTCGCCCGTGAGCTGCATACCCTCGGGGTGGCCGCTCAGATCGTCGACCGGGCACCGGATGCCATACACGAGTCCCGTGCGCTGGCCATCCAAGCGCGCACCCTCGAACTTCTCGCCCGCAACCGGCTGGCCGACGACCTGGTCGCCGCCGGCAACCCGGCGGGCACGGTTCTGCTCCACGAACGCGGATCTGCCGCCACCGGCCGCGTCCACGCCATCCCCCTCTTCGACTCCGCACTCGGCGACACCAGGTTTCCGTTTCTCTTGCTCCTATCGCAGGCCGGCACCGAACGGGTGCTCGTGGAGCGTCTGGCCAGCGCCGGGGTGGGCATCCGCCGCGGCCTCACTCTTGCCCGGCTGGTGCAGGACGATCGCGGGGTCACCGCCACCCTCGAGTCCCCCGGTGTTCCGACCCGGGTGGTGCGCGCCCGCTACGTCGTGGGATGCGATGGCGCCCACAGTATGACCCGGCGACTGGCCGGGATCGATTTTCTCGGCCGCGCCTTCCCGCAACGGTTCCTGCTGGCCGATGTGGAGGCCGACGGCCTGGAGCGCGGCAGGGTGCATGTCTATCTCGCCGCGTCCGGCCCGCTGTTCCTGTTCCCGCTCGGCAGCCCCGCCACCTGGCGGGTGATCGTGGGGTTGCCGCGGTCGGCGCCCGCCGGGCCGGTCACCCTGCCCCAGGTGCAGGCGGCCGTCGCCCGCCATACCGGGGAGCACATCAGGGTGCACCACCCGGTCTGGCTCACCGAGTTCACCGTCAGCAGCCGCCTCGCCGATGTTTTCCGGCGCGGCCGGGTCTTCCTAGCCGGTGATGCGGCGCATATCCACAGCCCGGCGGGTGCGCAAGGCATGAACACGGGCATCCAGGATGCGGTGAACCTCGGCTGGAAACTCGCCCTCGTCTGCCACGGCGAGGCCAGCCCGGCCCTGCTGCGCAGCTACGAACGGGAACGGATGCCGGTTGCCCGCTCGGTGCTGGCGCTGACCGACCGTGCCTTCCGGGCGGCAACCGTGCAGATTCCCGTCCTGCGCACCCTGCGGGCGGCGCTCGGCCCCAGGCTGGCCGCGATCGTGTTGCGGAGCACCCGGGTGCGCCGGGCGGGCTTCCGCCGCATCGCCGAACTGGGCATCCACTACCGGCACGGGCCGCTGTCGGTCGAGGGCGTACCGAGTCCGGCTGGCGGTCCGCGGCCGGGCGACCGGTATCCGCAACCCGGCATGCCGCAGCCCGGCGCCAGGACCCCGGCGGTCGAACCTCCGGCCGGTCCGGTGCGACACCCGCCGGTATTCCGGCTGCTGCTGTGCGGGCCGGCCGCGCTCTGGTCCGCCGCGCGGGTGCGGGAGTTCAGCGCCCGCTGGGGGCACTTGGTGGCCGTGGAGCATCGGCCGGATGCGCCGCGCTCCCGCTGGTCCGCCGCCCCGCGATCCGGCGCGACCTCCCGGCGGAAACCCGGCACGGCTCAGTACCTGGTGCGCTGGGACGGTTATGTGGGCTATCGGGCCGGCGGCACCGATCTGGCGGGGGCCGCCGCCTACCTGCAGGGGCTCGGCGCCCGCCCGCGCGTCTGAGTCGTCCAGCTCGTCGTCGTCCACTCAGTCATCGGCCACGGTGCTGCCATCGACGGTGGAGGTGTCCCCCGTCGGCAGTCCGAGGTCTTTGGCCTTGAGCAGGCGGCGCAGGATCTTGCCGTTCTGGGACTTCGGCAGGGCTTCGATGAAATCGAGCGCCTCCGGGGCCACAGCCGCGCCCAGGCGGGCCTCGGCGAAGTCGAGGATGTCGTGGCGTAGTTCGTCGGTCGGCGTGACACCGTCCCGCAACAGTACGTACGCCTTCACGGCCTCACCCGAGACCGGATCGGGGGTGCCGATCACCCCGGCATCGGCCACGGCCGGATGCTCCGCCAGCGAACTCTCCACCTCGAACGGGCTGATCAGGTGGCCGGCCGAGATGATCACGTCATCCACCCGGCCCACGTACCAGTAGTAGCCGTCCGCGTCCCGCTTGGCGAGATCGCCGGTGAGGTACCACTCGCCGCTGAAGCAGGCCCGGTACCGTTTCTCGTCATGCACGTAGCCCCGGAACATCGACGGCCAGCCGGAGCGCAACGCCAGTTCGCCCACCGAATCCGGTTCGGTGAGCAGCACGATCTCCCCGTGCTTCACCAACGGGGCACCGTTCTCGCCGCGCGCCACGAGCGCCGCCTCGACTCCCGGCAGCGGCCGCCCCATCGAACCGGGCTTCACGGGTGCGCCGGCGAGATTGGCGATCATGATCGCGCCGGTCTCGGTTTGCCACCAGTTGTCGTGCACCGGCTGGCCGAAGACCTCCTGGCCCCACAGCACCAGTTCTGGTTCCAGTGGTTCGCCCACACTCGCCACGAACCGCAACGCCGAGAAGTCCCGTCCGGCGGCGGCGTCGGCGCCGGCCATCATCAGCATCCGCAATTCGGTGGGGGTGGTGTACCAGACCGAGACCCGCTGGTCGGCGAGGATGCGGTACCAACGCTCGGCGTTGATCTCGCCCTCGTCGACGATGGCGGTGATGCCGTGCACGAGCGGCGCGAACACCCCGTAGGCCATGCCGGTGACCCAGCCGGGATCCGCCGTGCACCAGTAGACGTCGCCGGCATGCAGATCCAGGGCGTACAACGCGCTGGTGTAGTACGCCGTGACGGCGTCGTGCACGTGGATCGCCCCCTTCGGCGCGCCCGTTGTACCGCTGGTGAAGTGCAGCACGGCCATGTCTTCGCGCTGTGTGGTGACCGTGGCACCGTACTCCGGCGCCTCGGCCAGCAGCGTCGGCAGATCGAGGGTGCCGGGCTCGGGCTCGCCGTGCGCGTCGGTGAGGAGCACGAAGACCAGCTCAGGCAGCCGCAGCCGCACCGGAGCGACATGCTCCAGGTACAGCGCCCGGGTGGTGACCAGCACTCGTCCCGATCCGATCGCCAGGCGCTGCCGCACGGGTTCAGGACCGAACGCGTCGTAGAGCGGGCAGAATACGTTGCCGTTCTTCAAGGTTCCGAACGCCGCCAGATACTGCTCCGGCACCCGGCCGAGGAGGGAGAACACCCGGTCCTCCCGCTCCAGGCCGAGCCGCCGCAAGACGGAGGCGAACCGGCCGATCTGGTCGGCCAGGTCGGCGTAGCTGATCGACACGGCGCTGTCGTCAGCCAGCACGAATCGCAGCGCCTCCCGGCCGCCGCGCGCGCCGCTGGCGTGTCTGTCGACGGCTTCGTGCGAGATGTTGAGTCCGCTGCCACCGGGGAGTCCGGAGATTGCGTCCCTGGCCTGCTCCCACTCGAAGTCGGCATAGGCCGCGTCGTAGTCGACGAGGTTGGGTGGCAGGATGAATGATGCCGGGTCTTTCTGGATGGTGGCCCAGCGGGTCGAAGGTTCCGTTCCAGCTGTCATGCCCCCATGAAACTCCCCCTCGGCCGGGCTGGAAAGGGGGCCGGGGGCCGCCGATTCGGGCTCAGCCTTCGGTGCTGGAGTTCAGCGCGTCGAGGAGCGCCGGCAGCACCGGCAGCACCGGCTCGAGGCCATCCGCCCGGGATATCTGCAGCCAGTTCACGCCGTCGAAGACGTCCAGCGTGGCGTGGCCGACGGCCGTCGGAACCCGTACGGCCAGGTCGGCTCCGGGAACGTCGACGACCCGGGCGCCCGGGAGGGCCCGTACCCGGTCTTGCGCCCACGCCCCACCGGGTAGGCCCTGGATGCTGAAACCGTCGAGTTGGCCGGCCGGTGCCGGGCCGCTGTGGTACCAGGCGCAGGCGAAGACCTCGGCGCCGGCCTGTGCGGCCTGGATCCCCGCGGCCGAGTCGGTGCCGCCGGTCGTGTCGACGTCATTCCCCACGAGGTCGGGGCTCTGCAGTGTCTCGGTCACACCGGCGGCGGCAGATAGATCTCCGCACGCCGGTGGCACCCAGGCGGTGCCGTCGGCGGGCGTCTTGGGCACCGGCGGGGCCACGGCGTCATCGGTTGGGAGTGCCCGGAATTCATCGCTGAGCGTGGCCACCGCCGTGCGGATGTCGTCCTCCGGCGTGCCCGCCGGGGAGTAGACCACTCCGCTGAGCCAGAGCTCGCCCGCTCGCGCGGTGAAACTGCAGGCGCCGGCGTCAACGCTGCTGGCGGTGATCACGCCGGTCACACAGCTGACGTCCTCCGTCGCGGCAGCGAGAACCGCACTGTCCTGGGCGGTGCCGCTGAGCACCTGGCTGCTCAGCACCACGGCGCGGACCGATGCGGCAGTCACGGCACCATCCGCGCCGGCGGGCGCGGTCCATTCGCAGTCGAGGCCCCCGAGCGTCGGCACCGCATGGGTGATCGGCGAGTCCAGGAAGAGTTCGCGCGCGGCCACCGTGGTGCCGAGCAGCTCGCTCACGACGGCGTCGGGGAACAGGGCGGAGCAGTCACCGTCGAGCACCTGGTCCGGCGCCGGCGGCCCTGCCGTGGCGGGTGCGGCGGCGGCGGGCCGGGTCGGTGTCGGCGCGGCCGGCTCATCCGCGCCGGTCGATGCGGGCGAGCATCCGGCGAGCGCCACAGCACTCACCAGCACGCTCACGGACAGCCCCACGGCGAGCCGGGTCACGACCGGCCGGCGCACGATGCTCGAGCGACAACGCGTTTTCATGCCGCGCACGGTAGCAGCCGAGAGCGAACCTCGCTGCCCCGGCCCTCACGTGGCTCGACGCCGCCGCCAGGGCACCCAGCCGACGGCCAGGGTGAACAGGGGGATGCCGACGAAGATCCCGATCAGGTAGATGGGATACAGCACATCCGATGTGTCCTGCCCGATCACGCGTCCGGCCAACGCGGTCAGCGGAATCGCCAGCACCAGCGCGGGCAGGAGACCGACGAGCAGCACCGGCAGGGGCAGGGTGTGTGGCCGGGAAGCTGTGACACACAATCCCACCGCCCACAGGGCGAAGGCGAAGATCGCGGCGGAGAGGGCGCCCTGAGTGCCCGACATCTGCACCGCCAGGTAGGCGGCGAGGCCCCACTCCCGGTCGAGGCCCGCGATGTGGGTCACGGTGCCGGGGGCCTGCAGCCGGATCACCCCGCCGAGGAACAACAGCACCGCCGAGATCAGCCCGATTGCGGTGACGAACCGGGCGTACAGCGGCCGCACCGCGGCGAGGACCGACTCGTGCACCGCGAGCACCAGCATCAACAGGGCGAGCGCAGCAATCGCGAGGGTGAGCCCGGAGAGCGAGTACGGGGTGGGATTGACCGCGAACAGGGCCACGCTCTGGGCGGGGTTGTCCCCGTCGTCGAACCCGGCAGAGCGTGCTGTCGTCTCCAGCACGAATCCGGCCACACCCGCGGCGGTGAACAGCACGGCGCTGAGCGGGCCGGCGAGGCCGGCCCGGGTCGCCGCGGGTCGCGCTGTCCCCGGCGCGGTCTGGTCGGGCATCGCATTCTGGTCGGGCATCGGCTTCCTTGGACTGGTGTGGCCAGAGTAGACCGCAGGCGTGTCCGGTTACAGCACCATCGACAGCACGATGCGCAGAACCACCACCGCGAGCGTGGCACCCGCCAGGCCGAGGGCGGCGACGGTGAGCCCGCTTCCCACTGCACCGGCGGGAATGACCCGGCGGGCCTGCAGCGTGAAGCCCAGGCCGACGGCCCCGACGACAAGACCGGGAAGCGGGAACACGACCGCGGTCACCAGGCCCAGCAGCGTAACCCAGAAGCCCAGGACCCGGCCCGGCGCCTTCGTCCAGTCGGACTTCGGGGCGCCCAGCGCGAGGAGGCCGTTGCCCTCCATTTTGGCTCGGGGGTCGTTCACTGGCGTCTCCTTCGAGGGCCCGTTGGACCGTTTCGGCCGCGCCCGCTCATCGACCCCATTCTGGCGCATGCGGGCCTGTACCGGTGCACGTTCGGCAGGTGCAGCCGCACCGATTCGGTCGGGTTTCAGGGCCGGCTGCCCGCGGCCCGGCGCCGACCGGTGCTCGACTCCACCGCCAGCGGGGTGGCGGCCGGCAGGATCACGTTGAGCAGGTCGACAAACGCGGCGAGCGCCCTGAACCGTTCCACGACCGCATCGACGAAATCGCCCCGTAGTGCGGCATCGCCGGGCAGCAACGCGAATTGTGCCCAACTGCGCACCCGCAACAGGTCGTCGGCCGGATGCTCGGCGGGAAAGCCCCGGGGCGCGCGCAGCAGTGGCCGCCCGTCGAACGGTTCGGCGAAGCCGGTGGAGGCAGTGTCCGCCATCACGGCCCGCACGTCGTCGTGGTGGTCGAGCAGGTACTCCCGGATGGCCCGCAGTTGAGCCGGACCCGGGGAGTACGCGCCTCCCGCGACCATCACACCGTGCACCCCGACCTGCAGGAAAAATCCGGCCCCGCCGGCTTTCTCCATGCCCTGCCTGGGCCAGCTGGCCGCGAGGTGCGTCTTGTACGGGGTTTTGTCGTTGGAGAACCGCACGTCGCGGTAGATCCGCAGCATGGCCTTCGGTGCCGGTCGACGGTAGTCCGGCGCGAAGTCGCCCAGCCTGTCGTTGATCGCGTCGATGACCTCGAGCATCGGAGCCTTCAGCTCGGTCTCGTAGACCGGCTTGTGCTCCTGGAACCACTCGCGGTTATTGCGGTGTTCAAGTTCCTCGAGAAAATCGAACGCCTGCTCGCTGAAATGGGGGCCCACCTGCACACGCCTCAACCGGCGACGCCGTGCCTCCGGTTGCTCCATTCTCCCGCGCCGGCATCCGCTCGCGCTGACGAACGGCGAGACGCTCAGCCGGACTTCTTGGTCACCGTGACCGAGATCGAGATCGGCCCGATCCCGATGGTCACGGTAACCGTGCGCACCTTGGGCGTTTGAGCGCGCGCCGTGGCCGGGCCTTGTTGGGCCGTGTTCGGGCTGGTGTCCGCGTGAGCGATGTCGCTGGCGTCCACCGTCTTCAGCGTCACCTGGGTGTCGACGCCGACCTCGGCGAACACCGCCTGCACAGCGGCACTGTCCCCGCTGTGCACGGCGTCGATGAGACGCTGGGTGAGAGCGTCGCCCTTCGAGAGAGCGTCGGCCACCTGACCGACCTGCGTCGCGTATTTCTGGATGCCCGCCACCTCGTGCAGCGAGTCAGCCGGGGTGGAATTCTGGTCGTCGGTGTGCATGGTTGGCGCCCCCTTCGAATCGGCCGTGAGCCGGTCGGTAGTGCGAACGCGACCATGCTAAACCCCGGGACGGTGCCCGGCTACGGCCGGCGGACTCGACGGCAAAGAGCTACTTCTTAGCGGATTCCTTGGCCGCTGCCTTCGCTGCGCGCTTGCTCTCGCGCACCCGGGCCAGAGATTCGGGGTCGACGATGTCGGCCACCGACTTCAGCGAGCCTTCTTCGCCGTACGGGGCGGATGCCTCTCGCCAGCCGGCCGCCGTCAGGTTCTGCCGCTTGCCCAGCAGGGCCAGGAAGATCTTGGCCTTCTGCTCGCCGAATCCGGGCAGCACCTTGAGCCGTCGCAGCACCTCGGCGCCGTCGGGGTCGTCGGCGGTCCAGATCCGGGCAGCGTCACCCTGCCAGTCGTCGGCGACGACAGCGGCGAGGGTCTGCACCCGACCGGCCATCGAACCCGGGAACCTGTGCACCGCCGGGGTCTGCTTGAAAATCTCGATGAAGGCATCCGGCTCGTACTCGGCGAGGGTCTTCGGGTCCAGGTTGCCGATCCGGTCGCGAATCTTGGCCGGGCCGGCGAAAGCGGCCTCCATCGCGATCTGCTGGTCGAGCAGCATTCCGAGCAGGAGCGCGAACGGGTCTTCGCTGAGCAGAGTGTCGGCGGCGGCATCGCCGGTGAGGTGCAACGTCATCGGGCCATTCTGCCACCGTCCCGCCGATCGCGGGCTGGTCGGCCTGCCCCGGATGCGATCGCGCCACGGGAACGTGGCCCCCCCACCGCATCCCACCCGTGACCGGCCCTTTGGGGGGTGCCGGCAGCCGTTGGCAGCACAGCTGGACGATGCCAGCATGACAGCACGGCTTCGCCGGACGAAAGAGGGCACCATGTTGGACGTACCCGCAGGAAGCGTGATGCGCAGTTGGACCGGCTGGATCGCACCGGGGTCCCGTGCCGCCTACGCCGCGTACATGGAGCGCACCGGACTGGCCGACTACCGTTCGACGCCGGGAAACCTGGGTGCGGTGATCCTGTTCCGCGACCTGCCCGACGGCCGCTGCGAGGTGCGCACGGTGTCCTTCTGGCGCTCGTACGCGCACATCGAATCGTTCGCCGGCGAAGACATCGACATGGCCGTGTTCTACCCCGAAGACGACCGGTTCCTCATCGACCGGGAGCTGATCGTGGCCCATTTCGAGGTTGCCTGACCGGTGCCACCCACTCGCGGGCTCGCGTCAACACCCTCTCCGGGCCGATGATGTCTGCATGGATGCCGTCGACGCCCTCAACGAGATCGCCTTCTGGCTGGAGCGCCAGCTGGCGCCCGCGTTCAAGGTGGCGGCCTTCCGCAAGGCGGCGGGAGTCATCCGGGAGCTTCCGGCCACGGAGGTCGCCGACCGGGCGCGCACCGGACGCCTCACCAGCCTGAAGGGCATCGGCGGGCGCTCCGCCGAGGTGATCGGGCAGGCCGTGGAGGGTCTGGTACCCGACTACCTCGAGAACCTGCGTCAGAGCGGGGCCGCCCCGTTGGCCACCGGCGGCCACGACCTGTTCGCCCAGCTCCGCGGCGACCTGCACGCGCACAGCGACTGGTCCGACGGGACCACCTCCATCGAGCTCATGGTCGAGGCTTCGGCGACCCTCGGCAGGGAGTACCAGGCTCTCACCGACCATTCCCCGAGTCTCACGGTCGCCAACGGACTCACCCCCGACCGGTTGACCGATCAACTCGACGTGGTCGCCGGCATCAACGACTCGACCGCCGCCGGCGGCGTGCGGGTGCTCACCGGCATCGAGGTCGACATCCTCGAGAACGGCCAGCTCGACCAGACCTCCGAACTGCTCGCCCAACTCGACATCGTCGTCGCCAGTGTGCACTCCAAACTGCGCGCCGACGCGCTCAGCATGACCCAACGGATGCTCGCCGGTGTGCGGAATCCATACACCAACGTGCTCGGCCACTGCACCGGTCGGCTCGTGGGCGGGGGCCGCGGCACCCGGCCGCCGTCGACGTTCGACGCCGCGAAGGTGTTCGCCGCCTGCGCGGAGCACAACGTCGCGGTGGAGATCAATTCCCGGCCGGAGCGCCAGGACCCGCCCGACGAGCTGATCCGGCTCGCCCTCGACGCGGGCTGCCTGTTCAGCATCGACACCGACGCACACGCGCCCGGACACCTGGATTTTTTGGCCTACGGGGCCGAACGGGCCCACGCGAACGGGGTTCCGGCCGAGCGGATCATCACCACCTGGCCCGTCGACAGGCTGCTGGACTGGTCGCGGGCCGACCGCTGACCCGCCATCGGACAGCACCCGGTCAGCAGGCTTCGGTAAGTTGGAAGCCTGCCGACATCGGCTGCCCCGGCAATTCACGAGGAGCTCCATGCCCATCACAGTCCAAGGCGCGATCGCCCGCTCGAAGGGGGCTCCCGTGGAGCTCACCGACATCGTCATCCCCGACCCGGGCCCCGGTGAGGTCATCGTCGACATCGAGACCTGCGGCGTCTGCCACACCGACTTCCACTATAAGGAGGGCGGCATCAATGACGACTTCCCGTTCCTGCTCGGTCACGAGGCTGCCGGCCGGGTGAGCGTGATCGGCGAGGGTGTCACCCACGTCGCCGTCGGCGATTTTGTGGTGCTCAACTGGCGCGCCGTCTGCGGCGACTGCCGGGCCTGCAAGCGCGCCGAGCCCTGGTACTGCTTCAACACCTTCAACGCCACCCAGAAGATGACCCTGGTCGACGGCACCGTGCTCAGCCCGGCGCTCGGCATCGGCGCGTTCGCCGAGAAGACCCTCGTGCACGAACGACAGTGCACCAAGGTCAACCCGGATGCCGATCCCGCCGCCGTCGGTCTGCTCGGCTGCGGCATCATGGCCGGCATCGGCGCCGCCATGAACACCGGCAACGTCACGCCGGGCAACTCCGTCGCCGTGATCGGCTGCGGCGGTGTGGGCGACGCCGCGGTGGTGGGCTCCAAGCTCGCCGGCGCATCCACCATCATCGCGATCGACCGCGACCCGAAAAAGCTGGCCAAGGCCACCGAGTTCGGCGCAACCCACACCATCGACTCCTCCGGTCTCGACGAGGACGGCGTCGTCGCCGCGGTGCAGGCCCTCACCGGCGGGTTCGGTGCGGACGTCGTGATCGACGCCGTCGGCCGGCCCGAGACCTGGCGGCAGGCGTTCTACGCCCGCGACCTGGCCGGCACCGTGGTGCTCGTGGGCGTGCCGACGCCCGAGATGACACTTGAGATCCCCCTCGCCGACGTCTTCGGGCGCGGCGGTTCGCTGAAGAGTTCCTGGTACGGCGACTGCCTGCCCGAGCGGGACTTCCCGATGCTCACCGAACTGTTCCTGCAGGGCCGGCTGCCCCTGGCGGACTTCGTGAGCGAACGTATCGGCATCCACGACATCGAGGCGGCGTTCGCCAAGATGGCCTCCGGCGACGTGTTGCGTTCGGTGGTGGTGCTCTGATGACCGCACGTATCGAGCACCTCGTCACCGAGGGTACCTTCGACCTCGACGGCGGCAGCTGGGCGTTGGAGAACAACGTCTGGATCGTCGGCGACGACACCGAGTGTGTCGTCATCGACGCGGCCCACAACGCCGAGGCGATCCTCGCGGCGGTCGGCGACCGCACCCTGCTGGGCATCCTCAGCACCCACGCGCACAACGACCACATCGGCGCCGCCGGTGCCGTCGCGGCCGCGAAGGACGCCCCGGTCTACCTGCACCCGGACGACCGGATGCTGTGGGACGTCGTCTACCCGGATGCGGCACCGCACCGCGAACTCGCCCACGGCGACACCGTGAGCGTGGCCGGCATCGAACTGCAGGCCATCCACACGCCCGGCCACTCCCCCGGGTCGGTGTGCTTCTACGCGCCCACCTTCGGCACCCTGTTCAGCGGAGACACCCTGTTCCACGGCGGGCCCGGCGCCACCGGCCGCTCGTACAGCGACTTCCCCACGATCATCGAGTCGATCACCACGAAGCTGCTCAGCCTGCCGGCCGAGACCGTCGTGAACACCGGTCACGGCGAGTCGACGTCGATCGGCGCCGAGACGCCCGACCTGCCCGCCTGGATCGCCCGCGGCCACTGACAGCCCGCGACTTGCCGCAATATGCCCCTTGGATGCGTTCCAAGGGGCATTTTGCGGCAAGTGACGACAGATCGACTCGCCGACTTGCCGCACAATTCCCCATCCGCCGCCGCCAAGGGGCGCTTTGCGGCAAGCGACGAGCGTGAAGCAAACCGACCGATGGGCTATTCGGCGGCGGCGTGCACGGCCGAGTCCTTGGCCCGGCTCTCGAAAACACCGGCCGACACGGCCAGGTACGACGAGGTCACGATGTCCTCGAGCACGGCGAGGTCCACCTTGTCGAGGTTCGTGATGTACAGGCAGACCAGCCCGGTCTTGTGCGGGCCGAGCTTGGCGAGCGCCTCGGCGTGGGCGCCCACCCCGTCGGGCAGATAGATCGTGCTGGATGCCTTGCGCGGTGAGAATCCGGCCGCACCGGCGTCGCCCTCCCGGCCGCTCTCGTACCTGTAGTGGTAGCTGCCGAAGCCGATGATCGTCGAGTACCACATGCGCGGCGGCTCGCCGGTGATGCGCCCGAACAGTTCCAGCAGGGTCTCGGCGTCGCGGCGTCGGGTGGCACCGGGCACCGCGTCGACGAAAGCGCGCACCTCGGCATCGGCGGCATCGTGGTCGGTGCGGTCGGCGGGGGTTCCTGTGGTCATGCACCCACGGTAGCGCCAGCCGGCCGGTGCGACCAGTACGCCGCCGGCGCTAGGCGTGCTGTTCGGTCTTGGCCAGCTGCCTGACGAGATCGTCCGGCGACAGGTTGGCGTCGCGGAAGGCATCCGTCAGCGGCAACTGCAGACGCAGGTCGGTGCCAAGGCAGAGCGCCGCGCTGCCGCTTTTCAGCTTGAAGTCGAGCACGTGACCGCCGCCGGTGCGGTCGTCGGTGATGAAGTGGGTGTGGCAGCCGGGCACGCCGATGCCCTGCTCGTAGAGCGGGGTGCGGAAGCCGACGAGGGAGCCGGACACATCGTGCAGTTCGACGATGGCATCTTCATCGGTGGCCTGCACCATCGGACGGTACGGCTTCTCCTGCTTCACCACGGTGCGCATCCGGATCCACTCGAAGTCACCGTCGATGCGCAGCGCGTACATGTAGTTCTCGGATGCCGTCATGTGGTCGATGAAGGCGGATGCCTCCGAGCGCACCACATTGTCGGGCAGCCGGCTCTCGATGTGCGGCACGAAGTTCGTGACCACGGCGTAGGGCGTGTACGCGCCCAGGTCGGCCCTGGTCACCCCGCCGTCGGCGCGCAGCTGGTAGCAGGTGCCGTCGACGATGAGCATTTCGCCGTCGAGCCCGTTGAACGTGCCGATGCCGAAACTGCCGTGGCCGAGCAGGTCCCGCACGGTCATCTCGCCCTCGTACACCCCGTCGAGCAGGGCGCTCATGAGGCTGGTCTGGAAGATCTCGTGCCTGGACACGGTGATGTCGCTCATTGCAGTACGTCGCTCTCCAGATCAGCCATGAGCTCATCCCGGTTGTTGCGGTAGTCCACGCGCACGTCGATGATGCTGGGACCGTCTTCGTTCAGGGCCTGCTCGAGCACCGCGGCGAAGTCGTCGAGGTGGTCCACGCGGTACCCGTGCGCGCCGAAGGACTCGGCGTACTGCACGGCGTCGTAATCACCGAGCTGCACACCCGAGGTGCGGCCGTACTTGCCCTGTTGTTGGAAGGCGACCATGTCATAGGTGCCGTCGTTGAAGATGATGTGCGTGAATTTCGACCCGAGCCGCACCGCTGTCTCGAGCTCCATGGCGGAGTAGAGGAACCCGCCGTCGCCGGACACCGACACCACCGGGGTACCGGGTCGCACCAGCGTCGCGGCGATCGCCCACGGCAGAGCCACGCCCAGGGTCTGCTGCCCGTTCGAGAACAGCAGTGTGCGCGGGTGGTAGGTGCGGAAGTGCCGCGCCATGTAGATGTAGTGCGAGCCCACATCGCAGAGCACGGTGGTGTCGTCGGGCAGCAGTGCGCGCATCGTGAGGGTCAGCTCGGCCGGGTGCACTCCCTCGGATTCGTCCTCGTGCCGGGTGGGCTCGTCGGCCTGGGCCAGGCGGGCGCGTTCCGTGGCCACGACGGCCGAGGCGGATGCCGACAGGGTGAGGCCGTCGATCTGGCGGGCGAGCGCATCCACGGTGTCGGCCACATCGCCGCGCAGTTCGACGGTGGGGCGGTAGTAGTCGTCCAGGTCCGCCGACAGTTCGTCGAGGTGGATGATGCGGCGCAGGTGGTCCTTGTTCCACTTGGACGGCTCGTACTCCACGAAGTCGTAGCCGATCGCCAGGATCAGGTCGGCCTTGTGCAGCAGCACATCGCCCGGCTGGTTGCGGAACAGGCCCACCCGGCCGAGGTAGTGCTCCTCGAGCTCGTGCGAGAGCACACCGGCGGCCTGGAAGGTTTCCACGACGGGCAGTTTGGCGGCGCCGAGCAGGCGGTGCAGCGCAGCCACGGCCCGATCGGAACCGGACCGGGCGCCGGCCAGGATCACCGGGAACTGGGCATCCCGCAGCAGCTCGGCGGCCCGGGTGATGCTGGCGGACGGGGCGGCGCCCAGCTGCGGCACCCAGTGCGGGGTCGTCATCGACACCGTGGTCGAGTCGGTGAGCACGTCGTAGGGCAGCACAACCGCGGCGGCGCCCTTGGGCTCCTGCACGGCCTGGCGGAAGGCGTTGGCGATGGCCTCCGGCACGTTGTCGGCGACGCTCACCTCGCCGGCGGACTTGGTGACGGCGGACAGCATGCCCACCGCATCCATCGACTGGTGGGTGCGCTTGAGCCGGTCGCCGCGGGAAACGGCGCCGCAGATGGCCACCATCGGGTCGCCCTCGGTGGTGGCGGTGAGGAGTCCCGTGGCAAGGTTGGCGGTGCCGGGGCCGCTGGTGACCAGCACCACGCCGGGTTCACCGGTGAGCCGGCCGACCGCTGCGGCCATGAACGCGGCGTTCTGTTCGTGGCGCACCACGATCATCTGCGGACCACCGTCGACGAGGGAGTCGTAGACGGGGTCGATCTTCGCCCCGGGAACACCGAAGATCCACTTCACGCCGTAGGCGGTGAGGCACTCGACCACCCGGTCGGCCGAGCGGCGCGGCGACCCCAGGGCGCCCGCGTCGAACGCTGTGCCGGCGGTGGTACCGATGCTGTCGGTGCGCTCGGGAGCGCCGGTTTCCAAAACGGGCGATGTCTTCGCCATGTCGTGCCTCCAGGGTGCCGGCTCAACCGGCGTCTCTATCCATCGTCCCGCCGCGACCGATAAGTAACAACGCCAATCAGCGATCACAACGATCTCTCAATGAGATGATTGGTGGATGGATCTCAGGCAGCTCGAATTCTTCAGCGCCGTCGCCGGCGAACTCAACTTCACCCGCGCCGCCGAGCGCCTCACGATTGCACAATCCGCGGTCTCGGCAGGCGTGCGCTCCCTCGAGAGCGAGCTCGGCGTGGAGCTGTTCGACCGCAGCCGCCGACAGATCCGCCTCACTTCCACCGGTGAGTTACTGCTGCCGAAGGTGCGTGAGGCTCTGGACGCCGTGAACGATGTGCGGGAGGTGGCCCAGCAGTCCACCCAGGCGATCACCGGGTCCATCGTGATCGGGCTGATGACCTCGGTCACCCTGGTGAACGTTCCCCGGCTGCTCGGCCTGTACCGGTCCGGGCACCCCGGTGTCGGTGTGCGGCTGCGCGCTGCCCGCCGCGGGTCGGCCGACCTGGTGGAAGAGCTGGCCAGTGGCGAACTCGACCTGGCCTTCCTCGCGCTCAGTGGTGCGGTGCCTGCCACCCTGTCCGCCGTGCCGATCGCGTCCTCTCCGATGCTGCTGGTGGTGCCGGCCGGGCATCCGCTGGCCGCCGCAGCCGGTGTGGACCTGGCCGACCTGGCCGGGGAGGAGTTCATCGATCTGCCGCCCGGTTATGCGAGCCGGCAGATTGTGGACGACGCCTTCGCGGCCGCCGGGGTGGAGCGCCGCGTGATGATCGAGGTCTCCGACATCGGCACCGCCGCCGAGTATGTGACCAACGGGCTGGGGGTGGCTCTGCTGCCCGAGTTCGCCGCGCACGCCGCGCTGAACGTGCGCCGCATCCCCGTGACCCACCTGCCCGACTTCACCGTCTACCTGGCCGCGTCGCGCAAGCGCCGGGCAACCGCGGCGGTGCGCGCCTTCGTGAACATGGCGCTCTCCGGCGAATAACTGTTCCCGCAGCGGACATCTGCGTCCGGCGCACCGGCCGCAAATGTCCGGAGTGGCAACAGTCGTGCGGATGCGCGGCCTCTTGATGCCGACACCAGCGTCTGCTTATGCTTCAGGCACGAGCGGTCCACGGATGCGGAGGGTGCGGCATGACGATCGAGGTGCTCCCGGCCCACGACTTCGACGACATGACGACCATGTTCGCGCCGAAGAAGCCCGAATCGTCGGTGTGCTGGTGCCTGTCCTGGCGGCTCAGCGGCAAGGAAAATCGGGCCCTGGTGGGCAGCCAGCGGGCCGACAAGGTGCGCGAACTGTGTTCCCGGGACCTGGCGCCCGGCGTGCTCGCGCACCTCGACGGTGAGGTCGCCGGCTGGGCGGGTATCGCCCCGCGCGCCGAGCTGCATCCGTTCGCCACCTCCCGAAAGATCCCCCACCTCGATGACCTCCCGGTCTGGTCGCTCTGGTGCATCCGGGTGCGTCCCGGCTACCGCAGGAGGGGCATCACCGCGGCGCTCATCGAGGGCGCCGTCGCGTACGCCCGGGCCTCCGGAGCACCGTGCGTGGAAAGCTACCCCACCGACAACGACGGCCAGCGGGTGGACCTGACCATGGCGTTCGTCGGCACCCGCAGCATGTTCGAACGCTCGGGCTTCACCAAGTCCGCCGACACCGACTCCGTGGCCGGCGGTTTCCCCCGCATCCTGATGCGCCGGATGTTGACCTGACACACACCGAACGGTTGCGATCGTCGGCGTCCCAGGGAAGAGTGGGCTCATGGCAGCCTCCGAGCGCGAGATCAACCCTGCGGCGACACCGAGCGGCACCGGTTGCCTCGAGTGTGACACCACCGGATCCTGGTGGCTGCACCTCAGACGCTGCGCCGCCTGCGGCCACGTCGGCTGCTGCGATTCCTCACCGAACCGCCACGCCACCGCGCATGCCACGCACACCAGTCATCCGTACGTGCAGAGTTTCGAACCCGGTGAGGATTGGTTCTGGAGCTACGCCTCGAACACGTTCGCCGAGGGCCCGCGGCTGGCGGATCCGCAACACCATCCCCTCACCCAGCCTGTCCCCGGGCCGGCAGGGCGCGTTCCCGCCGACTGGCAGGAGCAGCTGGGCGCCTAGGTCGACACGTCCGGTGCGCCCAGGAAACGAGCCGCGAACCCGGGCGAACTCGTGGCGTGCGAATCAGGCGGGCCCGCCATGGAGTCACCCGCAGAGCCGCCGAGCAGGTAGGTCCGAAAATCCGGCTCCTCGAGTAGATGAAAGGCCAGTTCGCCCTCGTACCGGGAGACGGCCCGGCGCAGCTCTGCCCCCGTAAGCCCGAGCCGCCGCCCCACGGCACCGTCGAACTCCGCGTCGTCGAGGTTGACGAGGGCACCGAGCCGGGCGGATGCGGATGCCGAGGGCCGGCGCCCGGCCGCGTCACCGCTGAGAGCAGCGTCCGTGGGCAACGCGGCGGTGAGTATCGCGGCGGCGTCGACGATCCCGGCACCCCACAGCCGGGCGTCCCAGCCCGCCGGCACCCGGGATTGCGTGCGCAGCAGGTGCAGGAACGCGGCCTGTACCCGCGATCCGTACCGTTCCCGCAGCGCCTCCGGGCCGTGGTGGGCCAGCCAGAGCGCCGCGACGGCCGCCACGTGTGCCACCGCATACGACGTCCCCGTTTCCTGCACCACGTCGAAGACCGGTCCGGCGTCTTCCCAGCGAAATCCCGCCACCCACACGCACCAACCCGGTGCGCTCACATCCACCGCGGCACCGCGGGACGAGAGAGGCCACGGCTGGTCGTCGGCTCCTGTCGCGGCCACCGCCAGACAGTTCGGATACGACGCCGGCGCAACCACAATGCCCACGTCGTTGCCCGCTGCAGCCAGCACAATCATCCCGGAGTCCACCGCGCGCTGAATCGCCCGCTCCAACCCGAAGAATCCCTTGCCGCCCAGACTGAGCGAGACCAGGTCACAGCCGATGGAATGGGCGTACGCCACGCTGCGCGCGACATCGGTGTCGAAGAGTTGCACGACGCTCTCCACCGCCCGGATCGGAACCAGCCCGGCTTCAGGTGCGACGCCGACGATGCCGGCAGCGGTCGTCGGGCGGCCGACCATCACGCTCGCCGTCTTGGTCCCGTGGCCCGGAAACGGCCCCGGCCAGGGCGACGTGTCGGTTGGAATGAGGGGGTCCTGGGCGTCGTCGTCGTTGTCCAGCACATCCCAGTCACGGCTCAGGTCCAGCGCGTCGGCCAGGTTCGGGTGCAGGGTGTAACCGGTGTCCGGCTGCCCGATCACGGCCCCGCTTCCACGAGAGCGGCCGCCCGGTGGGGACGGGACCGCCCACGCTTCCTCGGCACGAATGGCGTGCACTGCCCAGCGAAGGTCGCCGCTGCCTGGCGGGCACGGACCATCGGCGGGGGCGGAGAGACTGGCTCGAACCGGGTCGGGGCGTGGCCGCACCGGCAGGTCGGCCTCGGCACGGCTGACGGCCGGCTCGTCGAGCAGTCGCTGCACCAAGGTGTGGGCCGCCCGCGCGTAGTCCGCCGTTCCCACGAGCTCGGAGACGTGTCCGGCGACCACCCAGACGCCGTCTTCTTCCGCGAAGAGGGGCGTCACCCGCCAGCCGGCCGGCACCGCGGCCAGCATGATCGCGATGTCGTCAGTGCCCAGGCGATGATCACATTCGACCACGATGCGCATCTCGTGGATGCGTGCGCCGGCACCGGCTATGGGGGTGGCAGTCAACGCGGATGACTCCTCTACGATTCCTCGACCGGATTCTTGTCACCCCGGTCTTCTGCGTGGATCGTGCCACGGTTCTCGGCCGGGCGTGCGCCTCTTGCGAACGTTACGTCTGTGTGAATTATGCTCAACCTCTTGCCGGACACGTACGCGAGGGGGCATAGTTTGACGGCATGGCGACCACAGTCGAAACATCCGTCTCGCACAGTGAACTCAAACGGTCGATCACGACCAAACAGTTGTACTTCTACGTGGTCGGGGATGTCCTCGGCTCCGGCATCTATGTGCTTGTGGGGCTGGTCGCTGCGGCGGTCGGCGGGGCATTCTGGATGGCCTTCCTCGCCGGAGTGGCGATCGCCGCCATCACCGGGCTCGCCTACGCCGAGCTGGTCACAAAATATCCCCAGGCAGCCGGCGCCTCCCTGTACATCAACAAGGCCTTCCGCAGTCCGGTTCTGACGTTCTTCATCACGATCTGCATGCTCTCCGCCAATATCGCTGCCGTCGGATCGCTCGCCTCGGGCTTCGTGCGTTACTTCGCTGATCTGGTCGGGATGCCGGACGACGCCATCTGGATCAGCACCCTGGTAGCGCTGGTTTTCGTCGCCATCATCACCGTGATCAACCTGATCGGAATCACGGAATCCGTCGTGGCAAACGTCGTGATGACGTTCGTGGAGATCACCGGGCTGATCATCGTGGTCATCATCGGTGTGATCGCACTGGTCGAGGGCGTCAATGACCCCTCCGTGCTCCTTCAGTTCAACACCGAAGGCGGTACCGGATCGTCGATTCTGGCCGTGCTCGCCGGCGTCTCGTTGGCGTTCTTCGCCATGACCGGCTTCGAGAACGCCGCCAACGTGGCCGAAGAGACCATCAACCCGTCCAAGGCCTTTCCCCGTGCGTTGATCGGCGGGATGCTCACCGCCGGCGTCGTCTACGTTCTGGTCTCCATTGCCGCGGCGTTGGCCGTCCCGATGGACGTCCTGGCCGGGAATACGTTGCTCGAGGTCATCCGAGCGGATCTCTTCTTCATCCCGGCCACGATCATGCTGGTGGTCTTCGGTGTCATCGCCATGATCGCCATCAGCAATACCGCGTTGGTCACCGTGGTGGCGCAGTCCCGCATCCTCTTCGGCATGGCCCGAGAGAACGTGGTGCCGGCAGTTTTCGCCAAGGTGCACCCCACCCGGCGCAGTCCCTACGTTGCGCTGCTCTTCGGCGCTGCCATCGTCGGGGTGCTCCTGGTGGTCGGCGCGGCCATCCGAGCGAGTCAGACGGGCCTGCCGGAGGATGAACAGCTCGATATCGTCGACCGGCTGGCGACCATCACGGTGGTCTTCCTGCTTTTCATCTACGCCCTGGTGATCGTGGCCTGCCTGAAGCTGCGCGGCAGAGACGAAACACCGGACACCTACCGGGCCAACACTCCCCTGCTGATCGTCGGGATTCTCGGCAATCTGTCGGTCCTCGCCTACACCCTGATCGACGATCCGGAGGCGCTGTACTGGGTCGGCGGTCTGCTGGCCGTTGGTCTGGTGCTGTATCTCGCGCAACGATTCTTCGGCAACAAGAAGGCCCGCCTGCCGGGCGCCGAGGACGACCCCTCGACCGTCGAACCGCTGCCCGCGGATAAGGAACTCTGAGCCATGCATGTCATCGTCGCTACCGACGGATCCCAGGCCTCCCTGCTGGGCGCCCGACAGTTCAAATGGATTGCCGACTCCCGCGAGATCACCGACGTCACCATCGTCGCTGTGGTCAGCCCTTACGCCGCCGCGCCCTTCGCCAACGAGCTGGGCCCGCAGCGCAGCCCCGGGTTGACCGAACTGAGCTTCACCGAAGAGGCCAGGATCGCGCTCGCCACTGTGGCGGCGGAATTCGACGGCTGGGGCCCGGCCATCCACACCCAGCTGCGAAGCGGCTCCCCCGCCCAGGAGATCATCCGCGCCGCCGAAGACCTCGACGCCGACCTCATCGCGATGGCCGCGGGCAGCCGGGGCCTCAGCCCCACGATCCTGCTCGGCAGTACAGCGTCACGGGTTCAGCACTCCGCACCGTGTCCGGTGCTGGTCTGCCGGCCCACCCCGCACAGCCCGCGCGCCCGCAGCTGAGCTCACCGCCGGCACCGTGCTCACCGTCGTCGCTGGGCTCATCGTGGCCGTTGGGCGCAGAGCAGCGTCTCAGTTCGGCGGCGATGACCCTCCAGGGTGTCCGGGTCCATGTTGTCCAGCAGCGAGACGACCATCCGCGTGCGCGGGTTCGCTGCGAACACCGCACGATGGTCCTCAATGAATGTCCAGTACAGACCGTCCCAGTCGGGCATCCACTCGCCGACGGGCAGATCCGACATTTTCCGCAGGTAATTACTGCCCGACACATAGGGCTTGGTGGTGATCTCGTCGCCCGCCGCGAACTGGCTCATCGCGTACACATTGGGCACCATCACCCAGTCGTACGCGTCGATGAACATCTCCATGAACCACTCGTAGACCGCATCGGGGTGGATGCGCAGCAGCGACATCGCGTTGCCGAGCACCATCAGCCGCTCGATGTGGTGGGCGTACCCGGTGTCGAGCACACGGGAAATCACGAGGTCCACCGGCGCCAACCCGGTGGAGGCGTCCCACCAGCCGTCCCCGAGCGCGTTCGTGTGGTCGAGCCGGTTGGCGGTGCGCATCTGTCGGCCGCGAGTCCGATACGTGGCGCGCATGTACTCTCGCCAGCCGATCACCTGCCGCACGAACCCCTCCAGTGAGGCGAGCGGAGTGTTCTCGTCGGCGCCGTCGCAGACCGCCTGAACGACCTCGTGCGGGTCCAGCAGTCCGATGTTCAGGGCGGCGGTGAGCAGGCCGTGGTTGATGAACGGATGCTCCGTGGAGATCGCGTCCTCATACGGCCCGAAGTCGTTCAGGCGGTCGCGAACGAACTCCCGCAGGTGCTCCCTCGCTTCCTCCCCGGATGTCGGCCAGGCGAACAGATGCGGGTCGCCCGGAGCGTTCGGGAACTCCGCACTGACCCAGGCGACCGCGAGCTCGACGTCATCGGACGCCTCGGCCTCGACGGGATCAGCCATCAACGCCTCGAAATCGAAGGTCCCCTCACGCTGCAGCACCGGATGCTGCGCGAACCGGCCGACGACGGGCGGTGTGTAGCCGCGGGGAAGCTTCTTGCGATTCTCGGCATCGAACGACCATTTCCCACCCACGGGTGCGCCGTCAGCGATGAGAATATCGAGACGGCGGCGCTGCCACATATAGAAGTCCTGCATGCGGGAGCCGTTCCCGGAAAACCAGTCATCGATCTGGGCGCGATCGGTGAGGAAATTCGGGGTCTCCAGCACGTCTTCGGCACGCATCCGGTAGCCGCCGTCGGCGAGCCCGGCGAAGAGGTCCTGCTCGAGCCAGTCATCAACCACGTCGAACCAGCTCACCTGTGCCGGCTCGCGCTGCCGGACGAGCCCGGCGAGCTGATCGCGGGAGCTGCGATCGATAGCGCTTCGGAGGACCTCCACCTCATACCCCTGTTCTCGCAGCCGACGCGCGAACCGGGTCATCGACGCACGGTGCAGCACCAGCTTGTGCGAGTGGAACCGGTACTGCCGAAAGAGCAGGTCATGTTCGATGAGCACAAAAACGGTGCCGGCATCCGCGCTCAGGTGCTGCTCGACGAGCTGATGCGGCAGAACAAGGCGCAGGAGCGGTCCGGAGGTCATGCCCCCACGATAGTTGCGCAGCCTTCAGCCAACAGCCGTCCGGCGTCGCGGCGCACGGTAGTTCTCGCGGCGCACGGTAGTTCTCGCGGCGCACGGTAGAACGTGCGCTACCAGACACAACCTGCGCGACGAGAAACAACCCGCGCCAGCAGGATGCCGGTGGGGCACTCAACCGTGTTGCGGCGCATGTTCGACGTGCCCAGTTCAGACGTCGAGGTCCAACAGGAGGGTCAGCGCCAGCCCAGGAGCTCCCGCACCATCTGCTGCGACGCGGGCGACCCATCGTTACGGATACCGCGAAGCGACTCGTACGACACCATGGTCCCGTCCGTGCTGCTCGCCGCCTCGATCGCCGCATAGGCAGCGCGCAGGCGCCCTGCCGCTCCCCTCGCGCCGCTCGGGTCCCCGGTGGACCCCATATGTGGGAAGACGACCAGTTCGGTCGTGTTCTCCGGCAGCACTCTGGCCGTGACCATCACGAGCGTCGGCGCGATTCCCCGTTGAAAGCGATTGAGGAAGACCAGGGGTGTGTCCTCGATCAGATCCGTCAGGAAGCCCGTGGCCCACGACCCCTTGGCATCCCCGATCTCAACGGCCTGAGCCAGCCACGGCGAGCCCGACTCCCGCAATCGCGCATTGAGGTTGTCCTCCCGCGCAGTGAAACCCTCCGCGACCAGATGCGCCACCGCGAGTGTGACGGCGTCGGCCGGCGAACACCGAAGCACCAACAGGCCGCCGCGCAGAAGTTTGTGTCGCTCAAAGTAATGAAAGCGGGCGTTGCGCCCCGCGCCCAGGTCACTGATGCCCATTCGCCTCGCGGCCCCTATCGTTCTCGCTGCACCCGAAATTCCACGTTATTTCGGCCACCTCGAGCGTTTTCCCGTGCCGCGAGCGACGGCGTGGCGTTGCCCTATATCCGGTCTCCGCACCGCAAGGGACGCGTGATCAGAGCATTCCACATTTCACGCGACTGCGGAAACGGGTCCGCTCCCCCCGGCTATGCCATGCTGAGGATCATGACGACCACGCGCAGCGCCTCGCTCACGCCAGAAGAGATCATCGCGCGCAATAACGTCACCGTCCTCGGCCAGGTCGACGCCCCGGTCCTGGTCTTCGCTCACGGCTTCGGCTGTGATCAGGGCATGTACAACCGAATCCTGCCGTTTTTTGTCGGCTCGCACCGGATCGTGCTCTTCGATCACGTAGGGTCGGGTGGGTCGAGCCTGGTGTCCTATGACCCGCTGGAGTACGGCACCCTCGACCGGTACACGGCAGACCTTCTCGAAATCTGCGACGCCCTGGGGCTGTCGAACGTCACCCTGGTCGCTCACAGCGTCGGGGCGATGATGGCGCTGAAGGCGGCGGTGTCACGGCCGGAACTGTTCGAGCGATTGATTCTGTTGGCTCCGTCCCCGTCCTACCTGGACGACGCTGCCGCCGGATACGTCGGCGGTCTGTCTACCGACGACGTGCACGACCTGCTCGGGTCGCTGGACGACAACCACATGGCATGGGCATCGGCCATGGCGCCGGTGGTGATGGGCAACGCAGACTCCCCCGAGCTCGCGGGAGAGCTCGAGGAGAGCTTCTGCCGGGTCGATCCCCGGGTCATGCGCACCTTCGCCCGGGTCACCTTCCTCTCCGACGTGCGCGACATTTTGCCGCACGTGACCGTTCCGAGTCTGATCGTGCAGTGCTCGAACGACGCCCTCGCTCCCCTCACCGTCGGCGACTATCTCTCCACCCATTTACAGCGCAGCGAACTCGTGGTCCTCGCCGCCACCGGTCACGTCCCGCAGGTCAGCGCTCCCCGCGAAACCGCCGACGCGATCATCCGCTACCTCGACTCGACAGTATGACCGGGGGCATCACCATACCCCCCGACGGCGGACTCGACTACGAGTCGCTGTTTCGGGCTGCACCCGCAGCGTGCGTGATCGTCGCAGCTGACGACAACGTACTGGACGTCAACGATGAGTTCACGGCCATGACGGGACTGCGTCGTGAGGACGTGGTCGGCACCTCGTTCTTCCGTCTGCTGCCGGTGGGTGATCGAATCCTGTTCTCCACCCGAAGCCGGCCACTCCTCGACCTCACCGGTCGGGTTTCCCAGATCGAAGTGTCAATCCTCGGTGAAGGTCGCGTCCGGGTGCCGGCGACCTTGAGCGCTTCCCGGGTGCTGGCAGACCCGGCCCTGAACATGTTCGTCCTCGGACCACGGCGTGAGCGTTCCGTCGAGGAAGCCCAACTCATTTCCGCCGTGCACCGTGCAGAGGCCTCGGACACCCGCCGTCACCGAGCCGAGATCGATTTTCAGCATCAGTCCGACCACGACGCGCTCACCGGACTGCTGAACCGTGCCGGGCTGATGAAGGCACTGCAAGACACCAATCCCCGGCAGGACCTCGTTGTGTACTGGATGGGCCTTGACCATTTCAGAGTCATCAACGAGAGTCTGGGCCGGTCGACAGGTGATGAGATCCTCACGACCATAGCTCGACGTCTCCGTGAACGCTGGGCCGACGACGCCGTCATCGCCCGAGTCGGTGGGGACGAATTCGTACTGACGTCAACCGCGCCGGACTACGCGGACCACGCCGAGGCCATCCTCAGGCACATCGCCGACCCCGTCGTCGTGGCTGGCCTCGAGATCATCGTTTCGGCCAGCATCGGCGTCTCGACGGTGGCTTCGGTCGCCGCGGACCGGGCCGGTCCTCAGGCGTCTGTCGGGGAAACGTTGCTGCGCGATGCGGGAACAGGGATGTACGAGGCCAAGGCGGCCGGCCGCAGCCGGTGGAAGCACTTCACCGCCGTCACTGACGACTCGGCTATCAATGAAATTCGTCTGCTGGGAGAGATTCGCGGCGCGATCACCGGTGATCAACTCCGCCTCGAATACCAGCCGCAGCTCAACCTCCGAACCGGACGGCTGCACGGGTTCGAAGCGCTCATCCGGTGGGACCACCCCGATCGCGGACTGATCGGCCCCGCCGGGTTCATCGATGTGGCCGAGAAAACCGGGCTCATCAGCCAGCTCGGCACCTGGGCCTGCCACACCGCAATCGCGCAAGCGACCGCGCTCAGCGGCGTCTCTGGCGCCTCACCCAGCCAGATGTCCGTCAACATCTCCGCACGGCAACTCAGTGACTCCCATTTCGCCGGCGCCATCGAGTCTCTCCTCGAAGCGACCACTCTCGAGCCCGGACGACTCACCCTCGAACTCACCGAAAGCGGCATAATCACCGATGGACCCCAAGCACGGGCGAACATCCAACGACTCGACGGACTCGGTGTTCGACTGTCGATCGACGACTTCGGCACCGGTCACGCCGGCTTCGCCTACCTCAACGACTTCCCGATCGACGAGATCAAGATCGACCGTTCCTTCGTCACGAGGCTCGGCATCTCTCCGGACGCCACCGCCATCGTCACGAGCTGCATCGAGCTGGCCCACGCCCTGAACGTCACCGTTGTCGCGGAAGGCGTCGAAACCACCGGGCAGCTCACGCAGGTCACCGAGCTCGGCTGCGACATCGCACAAGGCTTCTACTACTCTCGCCCGCTCAGTCCCGAGAAACTGCGGCTCTGGATGGAATCGTCGTCCGCTACGTGACCGTCCGAGCTCGTGCTGAATTCGGTTCCCGTTCTGCACGGAACGTGCAATGGCCAGAGAACACCGACTGAGACTCCGCCGCTATACGGTGTGCGGGCGCCTCAGCGCATCGACGATGACCCGGGCGTCGACGTCGAGGTTGCCGGCGGCAATCGAGCGCCGGCGCCGCTTGCCTCCGTCCTGCCGGGTGAACTCCACGCGTGCCGCGTTCAGACCAGAGGAGCGGATGATTTCGGCGCTCGTTCCCTCTCGGGCCCACTCCTCGGCACGGATCCGAGGTGCCATCGCCGACGGCCGGTCGATGGCAGGAAAAAGCACGGCGGCAGGAGTGATCGTGACCGCGACCACGGGCAGGTGCGGCTGTCGCCGAAGTTGCCGAACTCCCAGCGCACCAATTGCGATGGGAACCACGAGCATCGCGATCGTCGCCCAGCCCAGCACCGTCGCGTCGAAGCTGCGTGGGTCGGTCACAACGCCAACGAACGGCGCCATCACCATGAGCCCCAACAGCGTCCCGAGTATCAGCAGCAGGATGCCCTGCCTGCGCACGAGGCGTCGGAGGGTCTGCTCGACGGCTGCTCGCTTGGCCTCGTCGTAACGCACAACCACCGACGTGTCGGAGGTCATCGATCGCCCGCGGCGGGGTCCTCGCGACCGTCGCCGGCGTCGTGAACACACGTCCAGTCGGTGAGCTCCTCCTCGCGAATGTCAGCGAGCGCTCCGGACGCCTCCCCGCCACCTCGAACGACGGATGTGTCGACCTCGATGGTCATGCGTGTCTCCCCCTGGGTTCGTCGTCATCCTGCGCGCTGGCCTCGGCCTCGTCGCCGACGACCGCAGGACGCCGCGGTCAGTTGTTGAAGCGGAACTCCACGACGTCGCCGTCCTGCATGACGTATTCCTTGCCCTCAATGCGGGCCTTCCCCTTCGCGCGGGCTTCCACGACGGAGCCGGCGTCGACCAGGTCCTGGAAGGCGAAGACCTCGGCCTTGATGAAGCCCTTCTGGAAGTCGGTGTGGATGACTCCAGCGGCCTGCGGGGCGGTCCAGCCCTTGTGAATGGTCCAGGCCCGCGTTTCCTTGGGGCCCGCGGTGAGGTAGGTCTGCAGGCCGAGGGTGTCGAAGCCGATGCGGGCGAGCTGGTTCAGTCCGCTCTCTTCCTGGCCGGTGGAGGCCAGCATCTCGGCGGCGTCCTCTTCGTCGAGCTCGGCGAGTTCGGACTCGAGCTTGGCGTCGAGGAACACGGCGTTAGCCGGGGCGACGAGGTCGGCCAGCACGGCGAGCTTGGCGGCATCCTGCAGCACGGCCTCGTCGACGTTGAAGACGTAGATGAACGGCTTGGTGGTGAGCAGGCCGAGTTCGCGGATGGGCTCCACGTCGATCTTCGAGGCCGACAGGGGCTTGCCGGTGTCGAGGAAGGCCTGCGCTTCGAGCGCCGTCTTGAGCACGATCGGGTCGAGTTTGCGGCCCTTGGTCTCCTTTTCGTACCGCACGAGGGCCTTTTCCAGCGTCTGCATGTCGGCGAGGACGAGCTCGGTGTTGATGGTCTCCATGTCGCCGGCCGGGTTGACCGCGCCGTCGACGTGGACCACATCGGGGTCGGCGAAACCGCGGATGACCTGTGCGATGGCGTCAGCCTCCCGGATGTTCGCCAGGAACTTGTTGCCCAGGCCTTCACCCTCGCTGGCGCCGCGCACGATGCCGGCGATGTCGACGAACGACACCGGAGCCGGCAGGATCCGCTCGCTGCCGAAGACCGTCGCCAGCTTGGCGAGGCGGTGGTCGGGCAGGTTGACGATACCAACGTTCGGCTCGATGGTGGCGAACGGGTAGTTCGCCGCGAGCACGTTGTTCTTGGTCAACGCGTTGAAGAGGGTGGACTTGCCAACATTGGGCAGTCCGACGATTGCAATAGTAAGAGCCACGGGAGTCAATGGTACCGGCTCAGCTCGTCCGGCGTTCGGCCGCGTGATTCCGGGGCCTGCCCCGGAAGGCGGATGCCCGTCGCGCGGCGCTGTCGGTGGCGCGTGAGACCATGAGGCGTGCCCGTCAACTTCACCGCCATCGATTTCGAAACCGCCAACTCCTCGGCCGCATCGGCCTGTTCAGTGGGATTGGTGAAGGTGCGCGACGGTGTCGTCGTGGACAAGATCGGCTGGTTCATCCGACCGCCGCTGGGCCACGACGCGTTCAACGAGTGGAACATCCGCGTCCACGGCATCTACCCCGAGCAGGTGGCGGATGCGCTCAGCTGGTCGCAGCAGCTGCCCGACCTTGTCGCCTTCGCGGACGGTGACGTGCTCGTGGCGCACAACGCCGGCTTCGACCTCGGCGTGATCAAAACGGCATCCACCATCACCGGCATGGACGTGCCTGACTTCCGGTACGTCTGCAGCCTGCAGGTGGCCCGCAAGACGTACCACCTGGATTCCTACCGACTGCCGGTTGCCGCGATGGCCGCCGGCTTCGAAGATTTCGCACACCACGACGCACTGGCCGACTCAGAGGCCTGCGCGGCGATCATGATCCACGCCGCCGACCGGCACGGAGCCGACACCGTCGAGGACCTCGCGCGCATCTGCGGCGTCAACGTTGGTGTGATCGGCCCGGTCGCCACCCGGGAGCACCGGGCCACGCACGGCCCGATGGCGCTGAACTGACCCCACCCCCGATCTACTGCCCGCGGTTCTGTCCGGCGCGCTCAACCTGAGCCGGCTCGGCGTCGCTGCGGTCGCCGGTGCGTGCCCACGGTGCTCCCGACTTGCGCCAAAACACCCCTTGAGCGCCGCGGAAGGGGACATTCGTCGCAAGTGGGTGAGCCGCCCCTCCCTTGACGTGCGTCAAAAACCCCCTTCGAGGCCCCCAATGGGGAACTCTGCCGTATCTCGACGAGGGATGCCGTGGGTCTGAAGTGGTACCGATGCCCTGCAAAAGCGACGCGCGCCGGGCCTTCCCAGCCGTGTCGGTGGCCGCTGTCAGACTGGCCGCATGGACCTCCTCGCGCTTCTCCTCGGCCTCCTTCTCGGTGTGATCCTCGGCGCCCTTCTGAGCGCCGTGTTCCTGCAGCGCCGCCGGTCGAATGCTCAGGCCGGGGAGAACCCGGCGGTGCTCGAGGCCAGGCATCAGGTGCTGCTCACCGAAACCCGTGCACGGGAGGCCGGAGTTCAGTCGTTGTTGCGGGAGGAACTCGCCTCGATGCAGGCGACCGCGGATGGCCTGCGCGATCAGATCGCCGACCAGAAACGCCAGTACCGCGAGATCGTCGATCGGCAGCGTGACGACCAGGCCGCCCGCACCATCCGGGACCGGCAGGAAAGCCAGGTGCTGCAGGCTCTCGCCCCGGTGAAGGACAGCCTGCAGCACATGCAGGCCAAGGTCGCCGAGCTGGAGCAGCAGCGCAGCCTGCAGCACGGGGAACTCACCGAGCAGCTGCGCTCGGCCACCGAATCCGAGGAACGTCTGCGCAGCACCGCCGAGTCCCTCGCCTCCGCGCTCCGCGCCAACAACACCCGCGGAGTCTGGGGCGAGACCCAGCTGCGCAGCGTCGTCGAGGCTGCCGGGCTCATCGAACGGGTCGACTTCGACGTGCAGTCCAGCATCCACTCCGACGCCGGCGCCGGCCGGCCCGACATGGTGGTGCACCTGCCGGGCGGTAAGAACATCGCCGTCGACGCGAAGGTGCCGTTCACGGCGTACCTCGAGGCCAGCCAGATTCCGGCGACCGCAACCGGTGCGGATGGCGCCCAGCGCGCCGTGTTCATGAAGGCGCACGTGAAGGCGGTGCGGGACCATGTCACGGCGCTGGGTAGCAAGGCGTACTGGCAGGGTCTCGATGCGTCCCCCGAGCTGGTGATCGCGTTCATCCCGAGCGAGTCGCTGGTGTCCTCGGCGCTGGAGGCCGACCCGTCGCTGATGGAGTTCGCGTTCAGCAAGCGAGTCGCCCTGGCGTCCCCCGTCACACTGTGGTCGGTGCTCAAGACCGTGGCGTTCAGCTGGCAGCAGGATGTGCTCACCCACGACGCCCAAGTGCTCTTCGACCTCAGCCGTGAGCTCTACTCCCGGCTGGCCACCACCGCCACGCACATCGAGAAGCTCGGCCGTGCCATCGAGCGCACCGTGAAGGACTACAACGGCTTCGTCGGTTCGATGGAACGTCAGGTGCTCCCCACCGCCCGCAAGCTCAACGCACTGGATGAGTCGAAGGTGCTTGCCCCGCTGGTGGGCATCGAGGAGACCCCGCGCGAGCTGGTCGCGTACGAATTCGTGGCCGCGCTGGAGACCGACGCGCTGGAAGCCATCCCCACGCGGGATTGATCCGCACTACGGGATGGCGCGGGCGGTCCGCTCCAGGTCGGACACCGGGGTGTCCCGCTGAGTGGCGATGGAGACGCCGGCCGCCACACACACCGCGAGAATCGCCAGCTGTTGCTGCAACAGCAGGATCTCACCCAGCACCAGGACGCCGAACAGCGCACCGAATACCGGACCGGAACTCGTGATGATGGCGTACAGCCGCGGGGTGATGCGGCGGAGGATGAAGGTGTCGAGTGTGTACGGGAACGCCGATGACAGCGCGCCGACAGCCACAAGCAGTCCGACCACACCCCAGTTCAGTGTTGCGAAATCCGTCGTTACCAACGCGAGCGGCACGAGGAGCACCAGGCTGACCACACTGGCGATGGTGATGCCCTCCAGGCCCGGCAATTGCGTGGCCACCCGACGGGTGAGCAGAATATATCCGGCCCAGCAGGCCGCTGCGGTCAACGCCAGGGCGATGCCGAACGGGTCGAGCGTGCCATCCGACCACGTGAGCAGCACCACCCCGCCGGCGGCGGTCGCCGCGCAGACGAAGTCGAGCAAGCGCCGGGACGCCGCCAGAGCAACCGCGAACGGACCGAGGAACTCGATGGTCGCGGCCACGCCCAAACCGAGACGGTCGACGGACTCGTAGAAGCTAAGGTTCATCAGCGCGAGCACCACGCCCAGCAGCAGCGCAGGCCACAGCCGCGCCCAGGTGAACGTGACGAACTTGGGCCGGTAGAACGGCAATACGGTGATCGCCATTACCAGCTGGCGCACCGCCACCACGAGGGGCGAGCCGACGACGGGGATCAGCAGACCGGCCAGGGACGACCCGTAGTTGATGGTCAGCTCGGTGACGACCTGGGCCCCGGCACCGGTGAGGCGGTCACGCTTGGCTGTCACAGTTCTCCCCCGCCGGCCGGATGCCGCACTCCGACGACATTACCGGCGAAAGCCGCCCCGTCAGGAGCGGCCTTCACCGGTTCGTCGGGCGCAGCCCGAACGGGTTCGGCTAAACGGTGCCCTGGCGGCGACGACGCATCGTGATCAGTACCCCGCCCGCCGCCAACAGCAGCGCGGCTGCCCCCGCCAGCGGAGCGACCTGCGCACCGGTGGCCGCGAGGACGCCGCCGACGGCCATCACCGCACCCACCGGAACACCGGAGGTGGGGCCGGCGCCCGAGCCCCCGCCCGCCGGAGCGGCCGTCGGGGCGTCACTCGGAGTCCCGGACGGGGCCGCCGTCGGGGCCGCTGTCGGCTCCGTTGTCGGCTCGGCCGTCGGCTCGGCGGTCGGTGCCGGCGTGGCCGCCGCCGCTGTGACGGTCAGGGCAGTCGTGATCGAGACACCGGTCTGCGCCCCGGTGAGGGTCACCTGATACTCACCAGGTTCGGTCGGAGCGGTTCCGGTGAACACGGCCTGACCGTCGATCACGTCGGCGACACCCAGCGGATCGGCGGCAGCGGAGGTGCTCACCTCGCCGGTAGCACGCCAATCGGCGGCCAGGCCGGCCCCGGTCGCGGTGAAGTCGCCGCCGGGAGCAACGGTCGGCCGGTCGAGAACCAGAGTGGCGGCTGCGCTGAGGGACGTGAGGTCGGTGTTCAGCTCGAGCGCGTTGGCCGAGGTGAAGAACAGGTCGGTCTGGTCGGTGAGACCGAGAACATTCGCTGCGCCGGGGCCATAGCCGGCGATGCGCACCTGAGATCCGGTGTGCTGTTGTGATTCCCCGGCCTCGGCGGTTCCGTAGCTGACCAGCATGGGCTGGCCCTCCTCGGTGGTCAGCGCGACGCTGAGCCCCGGCGGGGTGGATCCGACGATCTGGCTGGTATGGGCGTGGTCGGCGGTCACCACAACGAGGGTGTTGCCATCGGCCTTGGCAAAGGCGAGAGCCGACTGCACCGCCTCATCGAGGTCGACGGTCTCACCGATCTGGCCGCAGGCATCCGCGGCGTGGTCGCGCTTGTCGATGCTGGCTCCCTCTACCTGCAGGAAGAAGCCCTGGTCGGTGTCGGCCGACAGCAGGTTGATCGCCTTGTCGGTGAGGGTGGCGAGAGACAGGCCGGTGTCCAGGCGTTCGGGGTTCTCGGTGCACGAGACCGGGTCGAGGTCGGCGCCGCCGACGGTGGCTTCCGGGCCAACCCAGCGGGTGGGGAAGTTGCCCTCGGTGAACAACCCGAGCAAGGGGGCGCTCTGGTCTGCTGCGGTGACGGATGCGAGTCCGGCTGCGTCGTCTACCAGCTGGTAGCCCCGGTCGGTGGCCTGCTCGAAGAGCGTCTGCCCCGCCCAGTCGCCGGCGACAGCCGACTCGGTGAAGGTGGCGGACCCGCCGCCGAGCACCACGTCGGGGCGCAGGGTGAGCAGCTGCTCGGAGATGGAGCCGAGACCACCGTTCTCGAGTGCCTCCGAGGCGCAGTCCTCGGTGGTCGCCACGGGCCCGTAGCAGCCGCGGGCCGAGATGTGTGCGACCTCGGCGCCGGGTGTGGCGTCCTGGATTTCGGCGGTTGACACGTTTCCGGTGCGCAGACCGTTCGCCTTGGCCAACTCCAGCAGGGTCGACTGCGGGTTGCCGTGGATGTCGACCGACAGCGAGCCGTTCATGGTCTTGGTACCGGTCGACCAGCCGCTGGCGGTAGACGCCGATTCGGAAGCGTAGTTCGTTGTGCCGTCCTCGTTGAGCGCGTAGGTCGTGTACTGGCCCGTCAACGGCAGGGCGTCGATCCCGGCGAGCTCGCCGGCGGCGCCCTCCGCGTAGTTCCGGGCAACCGTGATCTCGCTGTCGCCCATGCCGTCACCGATCAGAAGGATGACGTTCTTGGCCGGACCGTCGACGATCGACTCACGGATCGCGGCCGTCTGGTCGCCGTCGTTGCGAGCGGCGCCGCCGTGGTCGTCGGTGGCGGCGTACGCGCCGATCGGCAGAAGGATGCTGACGCCGGCAATGAGGCCGGTGGCAGCCACCATCACGGCACCTCGGCGCCGACGGTTGGTGAACGAGTTGGACGCACGGTACACGCTGATCCCCCTGAGAATGGTGTGTGGGTCGGTCCCGGAGTCGGTCCGACCTGAACCAGCTAACGCGGGCGGCGCAGACTCCACGTGTCACCGCGGTGAACAGCTGGCGAAACCTGCCACGGCTCAGTAGAAGACCGACCGGGCCACCGCCGTGACCTGCACCGGCAGGCCGTCGGGTACGAACAGGGTGAGCGCCGGCGGGCGCCACCATGCCTGCAGAGTGACCGTGGCGCTCTGACCGTCAACCGTGTCCGCCCGGGCGAGGACCAGGTTCTCGATGCCCGGATGCGGCGCAGCGGCCAGGTACGCCGTGGCCGCGGCGTGAATCTCGTCGGTGGTGAGAGCGGCGCGCAGATCACCCGCGTCGCTCGCCACCGTGTCGAGGGCGAACGATTCGGCGCCGGCGAGCGCCGCACCATCCGCCAGGGTGAAGAGCTTCTTGCGCTCGAGGTACAGGCTGGTCGCGGCGACCACGATCAGCACCACCAGGAGCGCCAGGAACCCGTAGAAGATCGTGAGCAGCAGCGTCGACCCCTCCTCGCCAGCGGTGCCATGCACCCGCACCGCCGCCGTCACCCTTCACCCCAGAACCTGGACACGGTCTGAGTGGCGGCGGATTCGAGCTGGATGCTGCCGCCGGGTGAGTGGGTGAGCGCAGCCGGCACAAACGGCAGCGCCAGCTGCACCCGCAACGTGACCGTCACGACGCTGCGACGGGCGAGGCAGACGGGCCCGCCCGCGCAGCCGATGGCCACCTCCGCGGCGGAATCCTCGATTCCGTAATCGGCCAGGCCCACCAGCACCGCCCGTTCGGCACGCGCCTCGGCCTCGGCCTGGCTCGGCGCCTGCACGTACACACGGGCCGCCTGCCGCGCGGCACCCTCCACCGCGAACGCGCCGCCCTGCACCACCGACATCACCAGCACCAGATACACCAGCGGCACCAGCAGAATCAGCCCGACAGTGATGAACTCCAGCGACGCAGAACCGGTGTCTGCGGCGAGCGCCACCCGCCGACTACTCCATCTCCGACCCTTCAACGGCAGCATGTCCTTCCACCTCCAGACCACGGCTCACGCCCAGCAAGCCGAACAACGGCAGCGGAGCGATCACCCGCACCCGCACGCCCATCTGCCCGGCTACGTCGGCGTAGCCGGCCGACACGTCGGCGGCGTAGGCAGGACCGAGTGCCGCCGTGATCAGGTCCCGGCTGCGCGCCGCACCCTGCTCGAGGCCGCTGTCGGCCAGGGCGGCATACCGTGCACCCTCCGCTGCCGCATCCAGCACGGTGTTGCGGATGTGCAACGCCAACGCCAGCTGCAGCACCGCGAGGGTGAGCGCGGTCAGCAGGGCGGCCACCATGACGAACTCGGCCAAAACCGAGCCACCATCGGTGTCGCCCGATGGCCACCGCCAACCCCGGCTCATGGCACGTCAGATGCCGCTGACCCGGTCGATGGCCTGCTCGAAAATGCCGCTGAGGGCCGGCCCGGCCAGACCCCAGATGATCATGACAAGCCCGGCGGTCATCAAGGTGATGAGAACCCAGCCGGGAACATCCCCTCTCTCGTCGTGCAGCCCGGCGCGGATACGGTCCAGCAGCTGAATGATGAGGCTCACGGTGTCCTGCTTTCTTCGGGGTGGTGCACGGATGGTGCGGGGATCGGATTGCTCTAGAAGCCGGCCTGCAGCACGAACAGGCCGGGGAAAATCGCGAACACGATGGTCATCGGCAAAATCAGGAACACCAACGGCACCATCATCGCCACCTCTTTTTTGCCGGCGGCCTCGAGCAAACGGCGTTTGGCTTCCTCCCGGCCGTCCTGCGCTTGCGCCCGCAGCACCTCGGCGAGCGGGGATCCGCGATCGATCGCTCCGACGACCTGGTCCACGAACCGGGTCAGCGAGGTGAGGCGCATCCGCCGGGACAGTTCGGTGAGGGCCCGGGTGACCGACACCCCCGCGTGCACATCACCGACCACCCCGGCGAACTCCCGGGACAACTCCCCCGACGTGCTGCGCGCCACCCTGCGCAGGGCGTCGAGGATGCCTTCCCCGGCGGCGAGAGACAGGGTGAGGAACTCGAGGATTGTCGGCAGCTCGCTGTCCATGCGGGCCAGCCGGGCCGTCGCTGCCCGCTTCAGCTGCAGGTCGCGCAACACCACGCCGGCCGCCGCCGCCAGGCCCGGCGCCGCCACCTGCACGACCAACGGCCAGGCCCGCCCCAGCGGGGTGCCCAGAACCGTGAGCAGCGCCGCGGCCAGGCCAAGCAGCCCCCACACGAGTTGTTCGGATCGGAACGCTTCCACGGTGCGGATCGAGCCGGACTGCCGCAACCGACGCTCGATGACGTCGGCGCCGCCGAGCACCCCGGCCATGGCTCGCGCAAGCGCGGCGAACACGGGCGAGAACAGGGATCCCAGCACGGGAATCGGATCGACCGAGCGCCGGCCGACGAACACCCGCGCCTCCGCCGAGACGTCCAGCAGGTACGGTGCCAGGCGGTTCGCAAGCCGGGGGCGGCTCAGCCGCGGGGTCAGGCTCACGAGCGACCACAGGCCGACGCCCAGCACCGCACCGAAGAAGGCGCCCCAGGCCAGCGCGGTCACTGGAACCACCGCCGTTCCTCGGGCAGGCGCCCCAGGGCGAGCATCACCCGGTAGGCCAGCACCGACACGGTGAGGCCGCCGAGGATGACGACCGTGCCGGCCGCGGTGTTGTACGCCTGCGCGGCTTCGGGCCGGGAGCTGATCAGCACGAGCACGATCCACGGCGCCGCCACCCCGAGCCTGGCCGCATTGACCACCCAGGACTGCTTGGCCTCGACCTCGGCGCGCACCGCGGCCTCCTGCCGCAGCCAGCTGGACAGGCTGCGCAGCACCACGGTGAGGTCGCTGCCGCCCACTTCCCTGGCCATCCGCAGAGTCTCAAGCAGCCGGTCCGCGAACGGATCGGCGAGGGAGGTCTTGAGCCGGTCGACGCTGTAACCGAAGTTGCCGGTGGCCCGGTATTCCCGTTCGAACTCGGCGAACGCAGTGCGGGTGGCCACCGGGCCCGCCTGGGCCAGGCTGCTCACCGCGTCGGGTAGGGCCAGACCGGATCGCACTGCGGAGACGAGGTGGTCGACCACGTCGGGCCAGACGGCGCGATTCAGCCGTCGCCGCGCCCGCGCCCGCCACAACACGATGAGCGTGGGTAAAACCAGCCAGACCAGCCCGGCGACCACGGTGATGGCCCGCACACCCAACACCGCCTCGGCAAGCGCGGCCGCCGCCACGGCGAGCACCCCGGAGAGCGTGGCGAACACCGACAGCGGTACCGTGCCGAACCCGGCCTGAGCCAGACGGGCCCGCCAGCCGGCCAACAGCCGGCCGTCGCGGCTCACGCTTCCGGTGGCGGGCCACAGCAGCGGGGCGCTCATCAGCACCAGGCCGGAGCCCAGCAGGCTGCCCAAGACCAGGATCATGCCGCTCCCCTCCGCAACACCTCGACCGGATCCAACCCTGCCGCCCTGAACTTGGCCAGCTTGGTGGGAAACCCTCCGGTGTGTTCGAGCACACCGTCCTTCATCAGGAATACCGGGCTCGCCTCGATCGTCGCCCCGGTCAGCTGGCCGCTCGGCGCAATGATCTCGGTCACCCGGCGACGGCCGAACCGATCGATCTCACAGTGCACAACGATGTCGATGCAGCCGGCCACCGTGGGAAGCACGAACGCGGAATCGATGTTCCGCCCGGCCAGCAGCGGCAGGGTCGACAGTTTGCCGAGGGCATCCCTGGCACTGTTGGCGTGTATGGAGCACATGCCGGGCAGGCCGCTGTTGAGAGCGATGAGCAGATCGAGGCTCTCCGCCTCGCGCACCTCCCCCACCACCAGCCGGTCGGGCCGCATCCGCAACGATTCCTTGATCAGCCGGCGCAGGGTGATCTCCCCGGCACCCTCCAGGCTGGGCTGCCGGCACTGCATCGCCACCACGTCCCGCGCGCCCACGCTCAATTCGAAGGTCTCCTCCACGGTCACGATCCGCTCGGTGCGGCGCACGGCCGACAGCAGGGCGTTGAGCATGGTGGTCTTGCCGGTGTGTGTGGCGCCGGAAACGAGGATGTTCTGGCCTCCCCGCACGCACACCCGGAGGAAGTCGGCGGCCGGCTGGGTGAGCGCGCCCAGCGCGACCAGCTGGGTGAGGTCGCGGATGCGGCGGGTGAACTTGCGGATATTGACCGACCAGTGCCGCTGGGTGATGTCGGGAATCACCACGTGCAGGCGGGACCCGTCCGGCAGGGATGCGTCGACGAACGGCGAGGAGAGGTCGACGCGGCGCCCGGAGGCTTGCAGCATCCGCTCGACCAGGTCGCGCACCTCACGCTCGGTGAGCACCATCGTCGTCAGCTCCGGCACGCCGTCCCTGGCGATGAAGACCCGCGTGGGCGAGTTGATCCAGATCTCTTCGATCTCCGGATCGTCGAGGAACGGCTGCAGGGCACCGAACCCGGTCAGAGCGGCGACAACTTCCCTCGCCGCCTGATACTCGTCGGCGATGAGCGGCATCGACCCGCCCAGCGCCCGTTCGCTGTACCGGCGCACCTCGTCGCGCACGTACTGGTCGGCCAGGCCGACGTCCGTGGCGAGATCGACGCCGTCTCGGCGCACACGCAGCCGCACCTGCTCGGTGATCATCCGCACGGCCTCACTCATGAAAGGAATCCTGCGACACAATCCCGGTACCGCGTGCAAGTTATCCACAGCCCGAGGCCCGCCGTGCGCACACCCACACCCCCCGGACCCTGCGGGGTCTCCGAGCGCGCTCTAGACTGGAGCGGCCGCGGGAGTGGTGAAATTGGTATACACGCAGGTTTTAGGTACCTGTGCCGGAAGGCGTGAGGGTTCAAGTCCCTTCTCCCGCACGACGGTCTCCGGCTGTCGGCACTCAGATGCCGTCCGGTTCCGCTGTAAACCGAGAATTTCCTCAATCCTGACGACCGCCAAGCGGTTAAGTTAGGATTGCCTTACTCGTCCTCCAGCAGATCGGTTCTCATGACCGCGACCCCGCTCGACACTCCGCATGCACTCGATCAGCGACCGAGTCTGGCCGACTACCTCCGGGCCAGTTCGAGCAGCCAGCACCGTGACACGGAGACCCGCTCGTTCATCACCGAGCTGATGAGCGGAGCCCTGTCCCTGACCGACTACACCCGGTACCTGGGTCAGTACGCGTGGGTTTACGAGGCGCTCGAGCAGCTCGTCGATCGGGTCTCGCAGGTCGACCGCAACGAGATCTTCGACCCGGCACTCGACCGGCTGCCGGCCATCGAAAGCGACCTGGCCGCACTCGGCGTGCAGGACTGGCGCCGTGAGCATCCCCCGCTGCCGTCCACGACGGCGTACATCGCGCACCTGCAGTCCCTCACCGGCGCCGACAGTGTGCGCTGCCTGGCCCATCACTACACCCGTTACCTCGGTGACCTGTCCGGCGGTCAGGCCATCGCGGCCCTGGTCGCCCGGTACTACGGCGCCGCCCCCGAGCAGCTGGGCTTCTACCGGTTCGACGCGATCAATAACATCGTGCAGTACAAGCGTGCCTACCGCGAGAAGCTGAACGCCCTGTCCCTTCCGCCGGCCGATGTGGAGACCCTCGTCGCCGAGGTTGATGCGGCCTTCACCTACAACGGTGCGGTCTTCGACGGGTTGGCGCGCTAGCCGATGGTGCGCCAGGCGGCCCTGGAAGGCCAGCTCAGCGACTTCCTCGGGAGCGCTGGTGTTGTGGTGTTCTACCTGCTCATTTGGGCGCTGGTGTTCGCTGGTACCGCCCTGTTCCTGGGGGTCTTTATCCCGTTCATCACCGGGGACTCGCTGTTGTTCGGCGCCGGCCTGGTGGTCGCGTCGACGGAGAGCCTGAACATCGTCGTGCTGGCCGTCGGTGTCGGCGTGGCCGCGTTCCTCGGCGACCAGGTGGGGTTTCTGCTCGGCCGTCGCTACGGCCGCGGCTATTTGGACAAACGCGGCGGCCGCCGCACCCAGCTGGCGATCGTGAAGACGGAATCGTTCTATCTCAAGTACGGCTGGTGGGCCGTGGTCGTGGCCCGGTTCATGCCCTGGGCACGCGTCTTCGTTCCGGTCGTCGCCGGGGTCGGTCGAATGAACTATTACACGTTCCTCTCGAGCAACCTTGTCGGTGCGCTGGCCTGGGGGGTGGGAATCACCCTGACCGGCTACTACGCCGCTGCCATTCCCGGGGTCAAGAGCGCCGCGTACATCATCGCCGGGTTCTTCATCACGGCGTCGATCGTCTTCGGATTGCGCACCTGGCTGGCCGACCGTGCCCACACCCGCCAGGCGGCCCGCTCGGGCGCCGGGCCGCACAGCACTTTGGGGGGATAACCCACCCCGTCATCAGGCCTTGCGGTTCCAGAACGCGGTAACCTGTAGCGACGCAAGCGATCACCGCCGACTGGCCGATCTAGCCGCCGCCGACTGGAGTTTCCTTCGTGATTAACACCGCACTCATCCCGTGGCTCGACCCCGAGGTGCTCATCAACGGCTTCGGGCCGTGGGCGCTGCTCGGTGTGTGCGCCATCGTTTTCGCCGAGACCGGCCTGCTGATCGGGTTCCTGCTGCCCGGCGACACCCTCCTCGTGATCACCGGCCTGTTCGTGTTCTTCGACATCATCACCATCGACATCTGGTGGGTGGCGTTGGCCATCGGCGCGGCCGCGTTCATCGGCGGTGAGGTCGGGTATCTCATCGGCCACCGGCTCGGCCCGCGGGTGTTCGAACGCAAGGAATCCGGCCTGTTCAGCGTCAAGAACGTGCAGCGCACCAATGCGTTCTTCGTGCGCTTCGGCGGCTTTGCGGTCATCGCGGCCCGGTTCGTGCCGATCGTGCGCACCTTCGCCCCGGTCGCCGCCGGCGTGGGGCACATGGACTACCGCAAGTACAGCCTGTACAACTTCATCGGCGCCATGATCTGGGGCGCCGGCCTCACCTTCTTCGGCTACTTCCTGGGCTACATCCCGCCGCTGGCCGATTTCGTGCGTGACTACATCGACCTGATCCTGCTGGGGGCCGTGGTGATCACCCTGATCCCCACGATCTACCACTACATCAAGGCCACCGTGAAGTCCCGCCGTGAGGCTCGCGCCGACGTGAGCGTCGAACCCGAGAAGCTGGTGCTCGACCCGGAGACCTTCAACACGAACAACGACGGCAAGCACGAGGCCTGAGCAGGACCGCCCGGTACCGGCCGGCGCAGATCGTCAGCGGTGCGAGTGGTGTTCGTGCTCAGCGTCCGCCGCATGATCGGCCGGTTCGAGTTGGAACGTGGAGTGTTCGACATCGAAGTGGTGTGACAGGCACTCGGAGAGTTCGCGAAGCAGTTCCCCCGACTTGCCGGCCGCCAGCAACTCCGGCTCCACGACGATGTGCGCGCTGAACACATGCGACCCCGACGTGATTGCCCACACGTGCACATCGTGCACCGCCACGACCCCGGCCGTGCCCTCCAGGTGGTCACGGATGGCACGCACGTCGGTGTCCGCGGGCACCGACTCGCTGAAGACCCGCACCACGTCGCGCAGGAGGCCCAGTGCGCGCGGCACGATCATTGCGGCGATCACGAGCGACGCGATGGCGTCGGCCTGCGCGAATCCGGTGGTGAGAATGACAACGGCGGCGACGATCACGGCCACCGAGCCCAGCGCATCCCCCAGCACCTCGAGGTAGGCGCCGCGCATATTGATCGACCCGGCAGCGGCGGGGCGCAACAGCAGGATGCCGACAATGTTCGCGAGCAGACCGATCACGGCAACCACGAGCATCGGCGCGGCCAGAACCTCGGCGGTGGCGCCGGAGACCAACCTGCCGATCGCTCCGACAACGACGAAACCGGCCACCACGAGCAAGATCAGGCCGTTCAGCAGCGCCCCGAACACCTCGGCACGCTGGTAGCCGAACGTCTGCCGGTCGGTGGCGGGACGCGCGGCGACCACGGTGGCGGTGAGCGCGATGATCAGCCCGGCGAGGTCGGAGAACATGTGGCCGGCGTCGGCGAGCAGCGCCAGCGATCCGGTGAACCAGGCGCCCACGATTTCGACGATCAGCACCGTCGCGACCAGGCCGATCACGATCGACAGACGCGTGCGATTGCGCGTCGAAACGGATGCGTGATCGTGGCCCATACGTCAACGCTACGAGTAGGTCGGGGTGAAAGCGAGCCCTACCGCTAGTTGGGAATGAGTGCCGTTCTCAGCAGCTGTCCGCCAGGCTGCTCGACAGGGTTAAAACACTGGTCAGTCGGCCAGAAGCTCGGTAAGTACCTGGCCGAGCGCCGCGAACGCGATGGCCCGGTGGCTCTCGGCGTTCTTGACGTCGGCGGTCAACTCAGCGGCGGAGACATCGTGCCCGTCCGGCTGGAAGATCGGGTCGTAGCCGAACCCGCCGCCTCCGGCCGCTTCGTGCAGGATCCGGCCCGGCCACTCCCCCGTGACAGCCCGTTCGACGCCGTTGGGCAGGGCCAGCGCGGCCACGCAGGTGAAGTGCCCGGCTCGGTGTTCGTCGGCCATGTCGCTGATCTGCCAGAGCAGCAGGCGCAGGTTCTCTTCGGAGTCCCGCGCCGGGCCTCCCCACCGGGCGGAGAAAATGCCGGGCGCCCCGCCCAGCACGTCGACGCAGATGCCGGAGTCATCGGCGATGGCCGGCAGTCCGGTGTGCGCGGCCGCGGCTCGCGCCTTGATCAGGGCGTTCTCGGTGAAGGTCGCGCCGTTCTCGACCGGCTCCGGCCCGTCATAGGCCAGCACCTCGAGGTCGGGCAGCATGGGGGCGAGGATCCGGCGCAGCTCCTCGACCTTGTGGGCGTTGTGGGTGGCGAGAACGACGCGCATCTCAGCGGCCCAGCGTGGTCTTCTGCAGCTCGGTGAGGCTGATCGCGCCACCGAGGGCGAGGTCCAGCAGGGAGTCCAGTTCGCTGCGGTCGAACGGGGCGCCCTCCGCGGTGCCTTGCACCTCGATGAACTTGCCCCGACCGGTGACGACGACGTTCATGTCGGTCTCGGCGCGCACGTCTTCGGTGTAGGCCAGGTCGAGCATCGGCACCCCGGCGATGATGCCCACGGAGACGGCGGCGACGCTGTCCGTGAGCGGTTGCGCCTTCTGCGCGATGAACTTCTTCTCCCGGCCCCACTCGAGGGCGTCGGCCAGGGCCACGTAGGCGCCGGTGATCGCCGCGGTGCGGGTGCCGCCGTCGGCCTGCAGCACGTCACAGTCAATGACGATGGTGTTCTCGCCGAGGGCCTTCATGTCCACGACCGCGCGCAGGCTCCGGCCGATCAGGCGGCTGATTTCGTGGGTGCGGCCGCCGATGCGGCCCTTCACCGATTCGCGGTCCATCCGTGAGTTCGTCGAGCGGGGCAGCATCGAGTATTCCGCGGTGACCCAGCCCTTGCCCTTGCCGGCCATCCAGCGCGGCACGCCGTTGGTGAACGACGCGGTGGCGAGCACCTTGGTGCGGCCGAAGGAGATCAGCGCGGATCCTTCGGCCTGGTCGCTCCAGCCGCGCTCAATGGTGACGGGGCGCAGCTGGTCGTTGGTGCGGCCATCGGCGCGCAGGATGTCGGTCACGGGTTCTCCTTGAAAAGACGGGGTGTGGTTGTCGACGCGGCCAGTTTGGCCACCTCGCTGAGACTGATGGTGCCCGTCGCCACAAGATCCACGTGGGAGATCTCCGGGCCGAGCAGGCGGTGAGCGAGGCGGAGGAAGTCGTCGGCACTGTCGCCGGTGGCCTCGTAGCGGTAGCTGGGCGGTGCCGTCACGACCCGTTCGAGGCCCTGGCCCACGAGCACCCGGTACACGTCGTTCGCGGTTTCGGTGTGGCTGGAGACCAGTGTCACCGCATCGCCCATCACGTAGGAGATCACACCGCGCAGGAACGGGTAGTGGGTGCAGCCGAGCACCAGAGTGTCGACGTCGGCAGCCTTCAGCGGTGCAAGGTATTCCTCGGCGACCCGCAGCACCTCATCGCCGGTTGTGACGCCGGATTCGACGAACTCCACGAATCGCGGGCAGGCCTGCGAGAACAGTTGGATGTCGGTGGCGGCGGCGAAGGCGTCGTTGTAGGCACGCGAGTTGACGGTGCCGGCCGTGCCGACCACACCGACCCGCTTGTTACGGGTGGTGCCCACCGCCCGGCGCACGGCGGGCTGGATCACCTCGATCACCGGCACGTTGTAGCGTTCCCTGGCGTCCCGCAACACGGCGGCGGATGCGGTGTTGCAGGCGATTACCAGCAACTTCACATCCTGAGCCACGAGGTCGTCGAGGACCTCGAGGGCGTACTCGCGCACGTCGGCGATCTTCTTCGGCCCGTACGGCGAGTGGGCCGTATCTCCGATGTAGAGGATCGACTCGTTGGGCAGTTGGTCCTTGATGGCCCGGGCGACGGTCAGCCCGCCGACGCCGGAGTCGAAAATCCCAATCGGTGCATCCGTCACGACAATCAAGCCTAGCCGGGTTCGGCATTCGCCCCGGCGTGACACCGTTATATGCCGAGATCGCTCGAACGTACGTTGAGACGCATATACCCGTAACTACACTCGCCATGTGGGCCAGGTCAACCAAGACAGAGCCCGCACCGGAAGACGTCCCTCGCGCCGTCTGAGGAGATGATCGTCATGACTGATCGAGTCGTAATCACTGGTCTGGGCGCGTTGACGCCCCTCGGCAATTCGTGGACCGAGACCTGGGACGGCCTGACCAACGGGCGCAGCGGTGTCGCCCGCATCACCCAGTTCGACGCCACCGACCTGCCCACCCAGATCGCCGGCGAGGTCAAGGGTTTCGACCCGGCCACGCGGATGTCGATCAAGCAGGTCAAGCGGGCATCCCGGGCGTCGCAGATGGCCATCGCCGCCGCCCGCGAGGCCGTGGCCGACGCCGGCTTCGGGCCGTCGATGGAGGGCATCCACACCGGCGTGATCGTGAACAGCGCCGTCTCCGGCTACGCCGAGATCCAGGACGCCACCGAGCACGTCAACGCCGGCAGCCCCCGCCGTATCTCCCCCCGTTTCGTGCCGCAGTCGCTGATGAACATGGCCGCATGCGAGATCGCCATCGACCTGGGCGTGCACGGCCCGGTGAACGCCAGCGCCCTGGCCTGCGCCAGCGGCGCGTACGCGCTGCTCGAGGCGCGCACCATGCTCGTCACCGGTGACGCCGACGTCGTCATCGCCGGGGGTGTCGAGGCCGCCATCACCCCGGTGATGTTCGCGGGGCTGAATGCCATGCACGCCGCGTCCACCCACAACGACGAGCCCACCGAGGCCAGCCGCCCCTTCGACGCCAACCGCAACGGACTCGTCTTCGGCGAGGGCGCCGTGGTGTTCGTGATGGAGCTGCTCTCCCACGCCCGCGCCCGCGGCGCCCGGGTCTACGCCGAGGTTCTCGGTGGCGCGCTCACCAGCGACGGATTCAGCATCGTGGCGCCGGACCCGTCCGGCCAGTACGCCAGCCAGGCCATCACCCGGGCACTGGACAAGAGCAAGCTGAACCCGGCCGACATCAACATGATCGTCGCCCACGGCACCTCCACCCAGGCCAACGACAAGGCCGAAACCCTGGCCATCCGCCAGTCCCTGCGGCACTTCGCCGACAAGATCTCGATCACCGCACCCAAATCGATGACCGGGCACATGATCGGCGCGGCCGGCGCGCTGTCCGCCCTGATCGGTGCCCTGTCGATCAAGAACGGGATCGTGCCGCCCACGATCAACCTGCGCACCCCCGACCCGGACTGCACCCTCGACTACACGCCGCTCACCGCGCGCATCCAGCCGATCAAGCATGCGCTCGTCAACGCGTTCGGCTTCGGCGGCCAGAACTGCATCGTCGCGTTCGGCGCGCTCTAACCGCAGGCAGCCGGGACATCCGCCGACGTGCCGCATTGTTCCTCTTCAGAGCCACCGAAGGGGCGCTTTCCAGCAAGTCGACATCGACCGCTTCGCTGACTTGCGGCGTTGTGCCCCTTCGGAGCGCCCGATGGGGCGTTTTGCCGCAACTGGGCGTGCGCCGTCGCGGGCGACACCCGGTCCAGCATGAGCTGCGCCGGTGCGGCTAGGCTTGCCCGCGTGACCGAGTCCTCAGCATTTCGAACCGACCGTTATGAACTCACCATGGTGGATGCCGCGATCCAAAGCGGCACCGCGAACCGTGAGTGCATGTTCGAGGCCTTCGCCCGCCGGCTGCCGGCCGGCCGGCGGTACGGCATCGTGGCCGGCACCGGCCGGCTCCTTGATTTGATCAGGGACTTCCGGTTCGGGGATGCCGAACTCGACTTCCTCCGCGACAACCACGTGGTGCGCCCTCCCACCCTGGACTGGCTGGCGGACTACTCCTTCAGCGGCAACATCTGGGGCTACCGCGAGGGCGACGCGTACTTCCCCGGCTCGCCGCTGATTCAGGTCGACGGCACCTTCGCCGAGTGCGTGGTGTTGGAAACCCTGATCCTCAGCGTGCTCAACTACGACAGCGCCGTGGCCAGCGCCGCGGCCCGCATGGTGTCGGTGAGCCTGGGCCGCCCCCTGGCCGAGATGGGTTCCCGCCGCACCGGCGAGTACTCCGCCGTCGCCGCCGCCCGCGCCGCCTACATCGCCGGGTTCGGCTCCACCAGCAACCTGGAGGCCGGCCGCAGCTGGGGCGTTCCCACCATGGGAACCGCCGCGCACTCCTTCACCCTGTTGCACGACAGCGAGGAAGACGCCTTCCGCGCCCAGGTCACCGCGTTCGGCGCCTCGACAACACTGCTGGTCGACACCTACAACATCGAACGAGGCATCGAGCTGGCCGTTGCTGTCGCCGGCCCCGGGCTCGGCATGATCCGCATCGACTCCGGCGACCTGCCGACCGTCGCTGCGGCCGCCCGCGCCCAGCTCGACTCCCTCGGCGCCGTGAATACCGGCATCACCGTCACCAGCGACCTCGACGAGTTCTCCATCGCTGCGTTGTCCGCCTCCCCGGTGGATGCGTTCGGCGTGGGCACCTCGCTCGTCACCGGTTCGGGCGCCCCCGCCGCCGGCATGGTGTACAAGCTCGTCGCGCACAAGAACTCCGCCGACGAATGGGTGTCGGTGGCGAAGACCTCGGCGTCCAAGGCCTCCGTGGGCGGCCGCAAGAACGCGGTGCGCCGTCTGGACTCCACCGGCACGGCTCGGGAAGAGGTCGTTGTGGTGAGCAATGATGGGCCGGAGGCCACTCCCGCGGAGCAGTCGCTGCCGAATGCGGACGGTACCGTGGAACGGTCATTACTCGTGCCGTTGATGGTTGCCGGTGTCGTCGACGACCGCTACCTGGGCGCCGCGGGTACGCACCTGGCCCGCGAGCACAACGCCGCGGCAATGCGGGAACTGCCGATCGACGCGTTCCGGCTCGGGCGCGGCGAGGCCGTCATCCCGACCGTCTACCGGTAGCGTCACCGGGTCTCGACACGCTCGACCACCGAGTGGGCACGACCACAAGCACGTCGCCGGGTCTCGACAAGCTCGACCAGCGCGTGGTCGCCACCCACAAGCACGTCGCCAGGTCTCGACAAGCTCGACCAGCGCGTGGTCGCCACCCACAAGCACGTCGCCGGGTCTCGACAAGCTCGACCAGCGCGTGGTCGCCACCCATAAACGCGTCGCCCGGTCTCGACAAGCTCGACCAGCGCGTGGTCGCCACCCACAAGCACGTCACCAGGTCTCGACAAGCTCGACCAGCGCGTGGTCACCACCTACAAGCACATCGCAAGGTCTCGACAAGCTCGACCAGCGCGTGGTCGCCACCCACAAGCACGTCGCCAGGTCTCGACAAGCTCGACCAGCGCGTGGTCACCACCTACAAGCACGTCACCAGAGACCGGTCGGCGCCCTCGAGCATGGCGCGACCATCTCGTCGGTCGAGCCTGTCGAGACCCCTGGAGACGTCCCCCCGCGCGGGCCGGCGGGGATCAGTCCTGCTTCATCTTTTCGTAGATGGCCTTGCAGGTGGGGCAGACCGGGAACTTCTCCGGGTCGCGGCCCGGCAGCCACTTCTTGCCGCACAGCGCCTTCACCGGCTTACCGGACAGGGCCGACTCGAGGATCTTGTCTTTCGGAACGTAGTGCGAGAACCGTTCGTGGTCGCCAGGCTCGATCTGCTCCTGGTTGAGGAGTTCTTCGAGTTCGCGGTCGAGGGTCGAGGTTCCGCCACCGGTGCCGGGGCCTTGGCCGGGGTCAGCAATGCTCGCGCGAGTGTCGTGTGTCATAGCTTCAAGTGTATGCAGCTACGCGCGCAATGCGGAGGAGAGCATCTCGGGGCCCCGTCGCCCGAAGGTGCGCGAACCGGCCCACACGCCGCCGATCAGCATCACGAATCCAATGCCCAGTCCCCAGTACAGGGCGGGCAGGTTCCAGATCGGGTCGACGAAGATCCCCAGCACGAGGCACACGATGGCCGGTGTGGCCACCACGATCGACCCGACGAAGGTGAACGACTGGATGATCGCCGCCGCGGTGTCCGACGCCTGCGGCTGAGCGAACGGGCTGTCCCCCGGCTTGGTGGCCGGGTACGGGAACCGCGCTGAGGTGTAGCTGGAGAATCCCAGCCCGGCGAGCAGGATGCAGGTGCTCACGCCGAGCAGTCCGGGGAGGACCGCCCAGTCGCCGTAGACAGCGACGCTGATGGCCGAGCCGAGTCCGATCAGCGGGATTCCCACGAACAGCGCCGGGACGAGACGACCGACCCGGTCGGCGACCCCGCGCGGACCGGAGACCACGTGCAGCCAGATGGCCGTGTGATCGTACGCCACGTCGTTGTGCAGGGTCCAGCCGAGGAAGATGCACATCAGGGGCACCGGAACCAGCGACAGGTACTCCGTGGGAACACCCGCGATGGCGAGCGGCAGGATGACCAGCACCGGAACAATCGGGATCATCACCAGGGAGACCCAGTACCGCGGGTCCCGGCCCCAGTAGGTGATGCTGCGCGCTGCGATGGCGCCGATCGGGTTGTGCGGCATCCGGTCGAACCAGCCGAGGCCACCATACGCGCGGGCCTGGGCTTCACGGCCGGGCGTCACGAGCATCCGGGCCACCAGGCCCCGCCAGGCCAGCCACAAGAGGTAGACGGTCGCCATGGCGATGAGTAGCCGGAGAAGGGAGTCGCCCCAGGCGCCCAGCGCCGCATCACCCGGTACGGCCCAGGCCGCGCCGAGCGGCGTCCAACCCAGGATGGCGGCGAAGCCGCCGAGCCGGTTGAGGCCGTAGCTGCTCCAGTCCACGTTGAAGAGCAGCACGACCACCGGCGTGAGAATGACGATGAGCAGGATGCCGACGATTCCGGTGAACTCCCGGGCCCGCCTGGTGGACAGCATGAAGGCAGCGATGGACGTGCTGACCCGGGAGGCCAACATGCACGTGGCCAGCAGCAGAGCCGCGGCGAGGACCGCGAGCACGATCTCCCCCGGGCCCCTGGACCAGGTGATGATGGTGCCCAGCAGCACCAGCGTCAGCGTGGCGGCCGGTACGCCGACGAGCGACGATACGGCGAGGCCGAAGGCCAGCTGCTTGTTCGGAATGCCCATGGTGTTGAACTTGCGCGGGTCCATGCTGTCGTCCACGCCGAAGATCAGCGGCACGAGGAAGAATCCGAGCACCACAATCGAGCCTGCGACGATGATGCCGTCATGGATCGCACCGATGTCGTCGACACCACGGAACGCGATGAGCATGGCCACCAGGGCGGCCGCTACGAGCAGCCCGTAGAGCAGCCCGAGCACAACTCCCACGACCTGCCAGGGGCTGCGCCGGAAGAGATTGGCGAGGAGCCTGAGCTTTAGTCCGAGAAATTGTGCAACCACTCCAGGCCCTCCGCAACCTTTCGTCCGCCGGCCAGGTCCACGAACCGTTCTTCGAGGGAGGCGTTGCCGCGCACCTCGTCGATGGTTCCGGACGCCAGGACCGATCCCTGCACAATGATGGCGACGTTGTCGCAGACCCGCTGGATGAGGTCCATGCCGTGGCTGGAGAGGATCACCGTTCCCCCGCTGGCGACGTAGCGCTGCAGGATCTCGGTGACGTTCACCGCCGACACCGGGTCGACCGACTCGAACGGTTCGTCGAGCACGAGCACCCGCGGCGAGTGGATCATGGCGCAGGCGAGAGCGATCTTCTTGGTCATGCCGGCCGAGTAGTCGGCGACCAGCCGGTTGAGGGCGCTCTCGAGGCCGAAGGCCGCGGCCAGGTCGGCCGACCTGGCCCGCACGGTCTCGGACTCCAGGCCGCGCAAGACACCGGAGTAGTACAGCAGCTGGGCACCGGTGAGCCTGTCGAACAGACGCAACCGGTCCGGGAGCACACCGATGGCGCGCTTGGCCGCGATCGGGTCGGACCACACGTCGATGCCGTGCACCTTGATGGTGCCCGAATCCGGTCGCAGGAGTCCGGTGATCATCGACAGGGTCGTGGTCTTGCCGGCCCCGTTGGGGCCGACGATGCCGTAGAACGAGCCGGCACGCACCTCGAGGTTGACGTCGGCGACGGCGACGTTCTGGCCGAACCGCTTGTTGAGACCGGAGACGGCGATCTCGATCGGGGCGTTGGCATTGACGACGGCGGATGCGCCGGTGCGCGGGGCCACCGGCTTGCGGACGACCGATGGGGTGCGCGGCGCCTGCGGCGTGAGCACAGCCTCAGCGGGGGTCACGGGTGCAACCGCCGCGGCCCCGGCGGCGACAGTGGCGGCAGGCGCAGCCGAGGAGGACTCCCGAGACACGGTGTCGTCGACCGGCGCTGCGGTTGCTGCCGGCGGCGTGGGACCGGTGGGGGTCGGCTTCTGGGCGGCCTTGTTCAGCCGCCAGAACGGTCGACGCTCGGTCCGGCCCTCGGCTGTCGGGGCTGTGTTCGTCAGAGACTCCGAGTCGTTGCTCGCGTTTATCTCTGCGGGTCCTGCCGGGGCGGATTCCTGGGGTGTCGACACGGCGGGCACGTCGATTGGAGGCGCACTGACGGAGTTCGTTGCTTCCGAGCTCGTGTCGCTGGCATCAGTCGCGCGGTCGTCGATCGGGCGGACTTCATCTGCTGTGGCCCCGTCGGCATTGTCGGACGCTGGGCGTTCCTCGGCGGCGGTCGCTCGAGCGGCGGCCGCTGCGGCTGCTGCGGCGGTCGCGGCACGTGCTGCGGCCGAGGCTGCGGTTCTGGCGGCAGCGGCCTTGGCAGCGGCCGCCTTGGTCGCTGCGGCGCGTGCGGCACGAGCCTTGGCCGCAGACTCGGTTTTCGCTGCGGCCGCCTTGGCGGCGGCGGCCTGCGCGGCGGCAGGTCGACTGGAAGCCGCTCGACTGGTGTCGGCCTTACTCGCCTCCGAGTCGATCGGCCCGTCGTTGGTCGAGTCGGTCGTCGACGAGCTGGTCGTCGAGTCGGTCGTCGACGAGTCGACCGGGGTCGACGTAGTGGTGGCGGCCTCGACGGCGGCGGCGGTGTCCGCGGTCGGTGTTGTCGTGGCGGGCAGCATGGTCGCCTTGGCAACCGTCGGCTTCGCTTGCGGCTTCGCGGGCGTCTTGCGGGCGGCGGGAGTGCGGGTCACCGTGACCCGGGCCGCGGCCGTGGCCGGCTCCGGGCGCTGGGCCTCGGAGGGTTCGGGCGCAGTTCCGTCGGTGACGGTGCCATCGGCAGCGTCGGCGGGTGTGCCGGCGGCCGATTTTTTCTTCGCGGGGGCGCGGGTGCCCGCGGAAGGTCGCGGGGCGCGGGTTGTGGAGCGCACCGGTTTCGGCGCGGCAGCGGGCGCAGCCTCGACGCCGTCGGTGGAGGTCTCGGCGGCATCCGCCGTTGTGGGCGCGACAATGCGCGGCACGTTCGTGCGCGGCGCACGTTTGGCCGGGGTTTTACGGGGCGGTTTCGCCTCCGCAGCCGGCGTCGCCGGAGTAGGACTAGCAGGCTCATGGAGGCCGTTGGCGGGGGCGCCCGTCTCAGGGGTATCACCCTCGCGTTCCGGCTCCGGATCGGGAACGGGCAAGACCGGGGTCTGCTCGTCGGGCGCGGAGTTCGGAGGCACTGGAGTCACCCCGCTAACCTACCAAGTACCGTGTGGCCCCGCAGGGTCAGGAGGACCAACGGCCCTGTATTGCCACGCAATTCTCCAACAAGTGTTCGAGCCGGTCAGGGGCACGTCTCGGTCGACGAATCGTCACGATCCGGACACGCATTGTGTCATCTCTTCCCCCAGAAGTGGGTATGCAGCTAGTCTGACAGTGGCATAACGGAGTGTCTATACGTGAACTTACGGGTGAACCGCAGGCAAACTCGGCTGTAACGCCGCCGCCGCGGGGCCACCCAGATCTTTCTTAGGAGATATTCGTGACCACCCAGGTAGTAATACTTGCAGCAGGAATGGGCAGCCGTCTCGGCCGCTCGCTGCCCAAACCTTTGACCGAACTCAACGACGGTCGCACGATCATGCAGCAGCAGTTCGACAACATCGAGCACGCCTTCGGCAAGAAGACCAAGGTGACCATTGTTGTGGGCTACAAGCTTGAGCACATCATCGAGGCGTTCCCGCAGGCATCCTTCGTCTACAACGAGCAGTACGACGTGACCAACACGTCCAAGAGCCTGCTCCGCGCCCTCCGTGCATCCGCCAACGGTGGCGTGCTGTGGATGAACGGTGACGTTGTCTTCGATCCCGCGATCCTCGACCGTGCCGCTTCGATGATGAAGCGCGACCAGTCGTTCGTAACGGTCAACACGTCCAAGGTGTCCGACGAAGAAGTCAAGTACACGACCAGCGCCGAGGGCTACATCAAGGAACTCTCCAAGACCGTGAAGAACGGACTCGGCGAGGCCGTCGGCATCAACTACGTGTCTGCCGCCGACAAGGCTGTGCTGATCCACCACCTCAGCAAGGTCGCCGACCAGGACTACTTCGAGCGCGGCATCGAGCTCGCCATCGAGAAGAACCGCATGCTCGTCGAGCCCGTCGACATCTCCGACTTCTACGCCGTCGAAGTCGACTTCGCCGAAGACCTCGAGCGCGCCAACCTCTTCGTCTGATCCCCCTGCTCGGTGGGGCGTCGACGCTGATGGCGCGGCGCCCCGATCCGCTCCCATACGATAGAGCGCGTGAGTAGTTACGCTCAGGTGCGTCCTGAACAGCGCACCCCGTTTGCGCGGTACCGTCATTCCCTGTGGCTGCTGACCCAGCGCGACCTCCGGGTTCGGTACTCCACGTCGATCCTCGGTTACTTCTGGTCCATCCTCGACCCGCTCGTGATGGCCGGCATCTACTGGTTCGTCTTCACCCAGGTTTTCCAGCGCACCGTCGGCAACGAACCGTACATCGTGTTCCTGCTCGCCGCCCTGCTGCCCTGGATGTGGTTCAACGGCGCCATCTCCGATTGCACCAGGGCCTTCCTCCGCGAGGCCAAGCTCATCAGGTCCACCCGCATCCCCCGCACCATCTGGGTCAACCGGCTGGTGCTGTCTAAGGGCATCGAGTTCATCGCCGCCGTGCCGGTCTTGATCCTCTTCGCCATCTTCTCCGGTGCCGAAATCAACCCGGATGTGGTGTTCTTCCCCCTGGCCATCCTGATCCAGGCCATCCTCACCGCCGGTGTGGGCCTCATCGTGGCTCCCCTCGTGGTGTTCTTCCGCGACCTCGAACGCGCGGTCAAGCTGATCCTGCGGTTCCTCTTCTATGCATCGCCGATCATCTACGGCACCAGTGATCTGCCGGAGCAGCTGCATTTCTGGGCCGCCTTCAACCCGCTCAGCGGGATCTTCAGCCTGTATCGGGCCGCGTTCTTCCCAAACGAGCTGGATTGGTTCGTTGTTGCTGTGAGCGCCGTGATGTCCCTGGCCTTCCTGGGGATCGGCCTACTGGTGTTCTCACGCACCGAACGCGCCGTGTTGAAGGAAATCTGATGACCGACACCGTGATCTCCCTCACCGGCGTCGGTATCAGGTTCCGACGCAACCGCCGCAGCCGCCGCAGCTTCAAAGACCTCTTCGCCGGCAGTCGCCGCCGCACCCGCTCCGGTGAGTTCTGGGCACTGCAGAACGTCTCCTTCACCGTGCAACGTGGTGAAGCCATCGGCGTGGTGGGCCGCAACGGTCAGGGCAAGTCCACACTGCTCAAACTCGTCACCGGGGTGGTCTTGCCGGACGAAGGCACCGTCGAGGTCGTCGAGGGTGTCGCACCGCTCATTGAGATCACCGGCGGCTTCGTCGACGATCTCACGGTGCGCGACAACGTCTATCTCACCGCTGGCCTGCACGGGATGACCCGCAAGCAGATCGATTCCCGGTTCGACGACATCATCGAGTTCGCCGAGATCGCCGACTTCATCGACACCCCCTACAAACATCTCTCCAGTGGCATGAAGGTGCGCATCGCGTTCGCCGTGATCTCCCGGCTCGAAGAGCCGATCATCCTCGTCGACGAGGTCCTCGCCGTGGGCGACAAGGCGTTCCGGGAGAAGTGCTACCGGCGTATCGAAGAGTTGCTCGCCGGCGGACGCACCCTGTTCTTCGTCTCTCACAACGAGCGCGACCTCCGTCGGTTCTGCGCCAGGGGGCTGTACCTGGATAAGGGCGAGCTGGTGCTGGATGCGCCGATCGATGAGGTGCTCGCCCGTTACAACGAGCAGTACGGCATCAAGCCCAAAACCGCGTGAGACGTTGCGTGACCTCGATTCGTCACGCCCGACGCCCATTCACCTGCTGGGAATTACCTCGCGGATGCTCAGTTTCGGCCCGTAAACTCGTGCTTCTGCACCCGAGGAGGACTGCATCATGGCTAAGAGACCCAAACCCCTGCTCTCACCCACCGGTGGCACGACCAGCGGCGGACCGCTGCCCACCGGCGTTGTGACCGGTTTCGACAGGGTCATGGCGATCCAGCGCCCGGCAGTGCTCGCGCATATCCGCGGCATCCGTCACCGTCACCCCGACGCGTCCCCTGAGCAGCTGGTGCGGATCCTGGAGCGGCGCTATCTTGCCGCGGTGACCAGCGGCGGCGCGGCCGTCGGAGCCACCGCCGTCATCCCCGGTGTGGGAACCGGCATCACGCTCGCCCTTTCCGGGGTGGAGACCGCCGGTTTCCTCGAAGCGACGGCCCTGTTCGCTCAGTCCGTCAGCGAGGTGCACGGCATCACGGTCAACGACCCCGAGCGCGCTCGGGCCCTCGTGATGACCATGATGCTCGGCCATGAGGGTTCCGATCTCGTGCGCCAGCTCGCCGGCCAGGTGACCGGCGGCGGCGTCGCCCGCACCGCGTACTGGGGCGAACTGGTCACCACGAGCCTGCCGCGGGCCATCATGGGCCCGCTCACCGACAAGCTCAAGCGCACCTTCATCCGCCAGTTCGCCGCCAAGGGTGGCGCCAGCCTGCTCGGCAAGGCCGTGCCGTTCGGCATCGGCGCGGTCATCGGCGGCATGGGCAACCACATCCTGGGCAAGCGGGTGGTCAGCTCGTCGCGGCTCGCCTTCGGTCAGGCTCCTTCCGTGTATCGGATGGAGCTGGACCCGCGTGGACGCACCGTCACGTTGAAGGACGGTGTGATCGCCAACGGCAACCCGATCAGCCGGCTGGGTCACGGCGCGCTCCGCGTGCTCCCCCGGCCGCTGCGCCGCCGCGCTCCCGCCGAAGAATCCGCGGCAGAGTCCGTCGAGCCTGAGGTCGCCCCGACCGAGCCTCGCTAGCCGTCGGCACCCTTCTCGGGGTGCCGTCGGGTCAGACTTCTTCGATCTCGCTGACGTCGTCGACGAACTCGGCGAGACCATCGTCATCGCCGGCGTGCAGGGCCGCGTACCGGTCCCACTCGTTCAGGAGGTTCTCGATCGCGTTGTGGAACCGCGCGGTGGGGGCGCCAGGGGTGGGATCTCCGAAGTACTGCTCGACCCAGCCGCGGAGGCGGTCCTCGGCCGTGCCGTCACTCATCAGGGTGTCCAGGGTCGCCACGATCCCGGCGGTGTCGCCCGCGTCGAGCCATTCGCAATCCGACAGGTATCCGCTGGTGTCGATTGCCGCGATGGGGTTGACGGGCCGGGTGACCATGAGCGGCTTGCCCGACGCGAGACGGTCGTAGACCATCGCCGAGATGTCGACGATGGCGACATCGGCGGCGGAGAGCTGCCACCCCAGTTCCGGCCCGGTGTCGACGACGTGTTGCGCCGATGCGTCGCGAGCGTTGGCGGCGGTGATGGCCGCGATGATCTGCCGGTTGGCCACACCGTAGGCGTGGTCGACGACCCCGCTACGCGGGTGCGGCCGGTACACCACCCGGTGGCGAGGGCTGCTCAGCAGCGCCTTGACGAGCGGGACGCCGTGCGTGGCGATGGACCCGTAGGCCGCGGCCGGGCGGTCGCCCTCCCAGGTGGGGGCGTAGAGCACCACGGTGCGGGCGTCGGGAGTGTACGGCAACACGCCGGTGTAGTGGTCGGCCTGGGGGCGGCCGATCATCACGGCGCGCTTGTCGAAGTCATAGTCCCAGAGCACCTTGCCCAGCCGGGCGAGTGCGGCCTGTCCGGCCACGAACGAGTAGTCGTAGGCCTTGAACTGGTTGGTGGTCATGTACATCTTGTCGCTCTCACCATGGTTGATGAAAACGTGCCAGCGGCGCCCGTAGCGCATCATCTGGAAGTTGCGGGAGTTCTGGTTGACGTACAGCACGATGCGGATGTCCTGCTCCGCGATCACGCGCTCCAGGTCGGCGACCTTCCGCACGTACGCGACCGGGATCGGGCTCTCGTCGAGGAGCTTGATCGTGCCGCCGGCGGTGCGGCTGAGAACCACAACGGGCCAGGTTTCCGCCAGCTTCGCGAGCGGCTTGTACCACTGGCGCATCTGATACAGGTTGACCGGGCCGTCCGCGAAGTACACGGCGATCTTGAACCGCGCGGTGGGCAGCGGACCGCGCGCCGCCAGGCGTTCAAGCAGGAGGCGCTGTGTGCGGCGGGAACCGAGCACATCCTTGACGAGCTTTGCTGCCAGACGGACATCTTTGCTGCTTACCACTGTTCCACCCTACCTACCGGTCTGAGCCCGCATGCCTGCGGAACCTCCGAGCGGGTGCAACGGTAGCGAATCGTTAGGCGGTCAGATCACCGGCGGGCGGCCCGCGCGGGTCATCCGCCAGATGGTGCGTGCCTTCAGCGGCCGTCGTTCGCCGGGGTCGGTGGTCCACCCCTCCCACCAGCCGCGGAACCAGGCCGCGAGCGCCGGCCGGTTGCGGGCGCCGCGCAGCACCTGGATGAGCGTCCAGGACACCACGTAGAGCGGCATCAGCGGCACCGGCAGGTTGCGCCGGGCGATCCACACCCGGTTGCGGGCGTTCAGCCGGTAGAAGTCAGCGTGCCGGGTGGGCAGGATCACCGGGTGGTTGGCGACCAGTCCGCCCGCGTACCAGGTGCGCAGGCCCTGGTCCCAGACCCGCCAGGCCAGTTCGATTCCCTCGTGGGCGTAGAAGAACGGTTCGGCCCAGCCTCCGGTCGCATCAAAGACCCGGCGGGGCAGCAGAACGGCGCCCTCCCAGACCGAGAAGACGGGGCTCGAATGGCCGGCGTCGCCCTTGCGGATGCGCGGAATCCAGCGGCGTGGCGCGGTGAGCCCGGCAGGGTCAACGACCTGCGGCTGCAGCAGGCCGATGCTGGGATCGGCGCGGAGCAGTTCCACGGCATCGATCAGGAACCGGGGGTCCGGCAGGCTGGCGTCGTCGTCGAGGAAGAACAGGTAGTCACCGGCGACCTGGTCGACCCCGCGGTTGCGTCCGGCCGGGATGCCCAGGTTGGTGGGCAGCGCGAGCGCGGCGACGCCATCCGGCAGGCCGGTGGGCTGCCAACCGTTGCCCACGCAGACGATGTCCAACCGCACGTCCTGCTGGGCAAGCAGGCTGCGGATGCCGCGCTCGAGGTCGTCGGGCCGGCGGCCCTGGGTGAGCAGCACCACGCCGATGGTGACGGGTGTCGCGGCGTGCGGTGCGGAGGGTTGCGGTGCGGGCATTCGACGGCCGGTCTCAGGACCGCACGCGCTTGGAGGCCATGATGGCCAGGAAGTGCCCGACGAGCGCGAGGAAAGCCAGCGGCACGAGCACGGCGAGGAAGACCCGGTCGGTGGCGGGCTGGCCGAGGGCCAGGCCGATCACTGCGGCGACGAAGATCACCATGGTCATTTCCACCGAGTGGTAGAGACGGTGGAACGGCAGGAACCGGGCCAGGCGTCGCAGTGTGGCGATCAGGCCGGCCTGCGGCACCTTCTCACCCTTGTTGTCGGCCAGCTTGGGCAGCCCGGCGTTGGCCCGTGCCACGTGCACCATGTCGTTGAGTGCTTTGTTGAGCACGATCAGCAGCGCGAGGGCCAGACCGAGGGTGGTGAACAGGTAGTCGGCCGGAGCTTCGAACGGGTACGCCGCGGCGCGGATGCCCAGCGCGATGGGGATCAGGGCCTCGGTCGTGTAGTGCCCGACCTTGTCGAGGAACACCCCGGCCGGCGACGAGGTCTTCCGCCAGCGGGCGACCTCACCGTCGCAGCAGTCGACGAGCATCTGCAGCTGGCCGAGCACCAGTGCCAGCAGGGCACCCCAGATGCCGGGGATCAGCAGGGCCGCCGCGGTGGACCAGCCCACGAGGATCATCAGTGCGGTGACGCCGTTGGCGGAGATCCGCGTCTTCAGCAGCATCCAGGTGAGATACGGCGACAGGTCGCGCAGGTACAGCGACGCCGTCCAGTGTTCGGCGTTGGCGCGCATCCGCACCTCGGGGGGTTGCGCGACGGCACGCAGCTCTGCGATCGAAGAGGGCCGAGCCGTGTTGGGCAAACCAGACGTCATTGATGTCTTCCGGTATGGGCCGAGATGTTGGTGGTGAGCTTGAGGTAGCCAAGCAGGAACCCGACACCCCAGCAGAAATGAATGCACGGCAAGACTACGAGAAACCAGAGCGCCACACGAATGCCGTCGGATCGCACGGTCGGAACGGCCGCGACCAGCACGATCAACAGGTACGCCAGCGGCGCGAGGAATCCGATCAGCAACCAACCGGGAAGGCCGAACACGGACTGCACGAGACCGACCAGACCGAGGATGATGCCGACGGCGACGCCGAGCACCATCACCGGCGGGGCGAAGTAGCGCAGCCCATTCGAGGCCGGGTTGCGGCGGGCCAGCTCCCCGCGCCACAGCCCGGTGGAAACCATCTGCCGGGCGAGCCTGGACAGGCTGGGCCGGGGCCGGTAGGTCACCTTGAGCTTGGGGGTGAACCAGACAGATCCGCCGCTCTCGCGCAGACGCCGGTTGAGGTCCCAGTCCTGGCCGCGCTTGATGCCCTCGTCGAACATGCCCACCCGCAGCAGGCTGTCGCGGCGGAAGCAGCCGAGGTACACGGTCTCGGCCTCACCCTCGGCTCCGCCCACGTGCAGGGGCGTGCCGCCCAGACCGATGCGAGATCCGTAGGCGCGGGCGACGGCCTGCTGAAAAGGTGCGGTGCCCTGGGCGTCCATGATGCCGCCGACGTTGTCCGCTCCGGTGCGCTGCAGGGTGTCGACGGCGATGCGGGCGTAGTCACGGGGCAGCACCGAGTGCGCGTCGACGCGGATCACTACGGGGTAGCTCGAGGCGCGAATGGCAATGTTGAGGCCGGCCGGGGTGGAGCCGACCTCGTTGGCGACGACGCGGATGCGCGGGTCGACCGCGGCCATCTCCTCCACGAGCTCCGTGGTGCCGTCGATGCTCGGGCCGAGGGCCAGAGTGACCTCGAAGGGGCCGTCGTAGTCCTGCTCGAGCAGGCTCTGTACAGCCGGCCGCACGTGGCTGACTTCGTTGAGCACCGGCATGATGTACGAGACGCCGATCAGCTCTGTGTCTGCGCTTTCCTGCACGGGGCTGGCCATCTTTCCACTCAATCGAACAATCGCCTGAGCCTAGCAGCCGAGCCTTTTCTCTCGGCCCGCGCCCAGCCGCGTCGTCCCGCAGACAGCACTGCACCGCCGGTGCGAGACCGGCGGCGCAGTGGGAAGGAGCGTAGGAACGGGTCAGCTGGTGAGCTCGCCCACCGTCACGGTGACGGTGACGGACTTTCCGTCACGCACGTAGGTCAGGTCGGCGCTGTCACCGCCGGCGAGAGTGCGCACCTGTGCGGTGAGGTCGGTGGCGTCGGTGATCGGCACTCCGTTGAAGTTGGTGACCACATCGCCGGCCTTAAGCCCGGCGTCCTGGGCCGCTCCGCCGGACGACACCTCGCTGATCAGGGCACCGACCGTGGTGCTGTCCTCGCTCGTGGCGCTGGTGACGCTGGCGCCAAGCAGGCCGTGCGAGGCCGAGCCGCTTTCGATGATCTCGTCCGAGACACGCTTGGCCAGGTTCGCCGGGATGGAGAAGCCCACCCCGATGCTGCCGGCGGTGGCCGAGGTCGAGTCGCCGCCCGCGTTCGCGATCGCCACGTTGATACCGATCAGCTCGCCCTTGCTGTTGAGCAGGGCACCACCGGAGTTGCCGGGGTTGATCGAGGCATCCGTCTGGATGACGGAGAGCGAAATGCTGCTCTGCGTGGTCTGCGTGTCGGGGGTGCCGGGCAGGTCGTAGTTGAAGAAGTTGCCGTCGCCCTCGTCTGGCGTCGTGTCATCGGGCGTGGTCGGCGCGGCCGATGACGCCACGGTGATGCTGCGGTTGAGCGCGCTGACGATGCCGTTGGTGACGGTGCCGGACAGCCCGAGCGGGGCGCCGATGGCGATGGCCGTGTCGCCGACGTTGAGCTTGCTGGAGTCGGCCCATGCGATGGGGCTCAACCCCTTTGCGTCGTTGATCTTGATCACGGCGAGGTCGGAGACCGGGTCGGTGCCCACCAGTGTGGCCGTGTAGAGCTTGCCGTCGTTGGCTTTCACCTGGATGCCTGCGTCAGACGTGGCACCGTCCAAGGTGACGACGTGGGTGTTGGTGAGGACGTAGCCGTCCTCGCTCAAGATGACGCCGGAACCGGTTCCGCCGGAATCGCCCGATGCGACCTCGATGGTGACGACGCTGGGCGAGGCCTTGGCGGCGACCGCGGTGATCTCATTGACGCTGTCGGTGTTGTTGACCACGACGGTGCTGGGGCCCTCGGCCTGGCTGGCGGGTGTTCCGTCGCTCTGACTGGCGGAGACGACCAGTGCCGTGACGCCGGCACCGGATGCGCCGCCGACGAGGGCGCCGATGGCGAGCGCGGCGATCAGTGCCACGCTGCCCTTGCGGCGGTTGGGGTCCTTGGGAGCCTTCGGACCGACGGTGGGCTGCGGGGCGTAGGCGTAGCCGTTCGCGTTCGCGTAGGCCTGCTGCTGGGCGGGGGTGGGGGCGTAAATCGGGGTGCTACCGTCCGGGCCCGGAATGGGGCGGCCGAAGGCATCCGTCGGGTACGCGCCGGGTGCCTGCTGGCCGTAGGCCTGCGCAGGCTGAGTGTGCTGCGGGTGCTGCGCTGCGGCGTGAGCTGCTGGCTGGGCGGCAGCGTAAGCGGCCGGCTGGGCGGCAGCGGGCGCCGGCGGAGGCGTGGTGCCGGACTGAGGGGTGACCGTGTCGCCGGTGGAACCCAGGACCTCGGTGGCCTGGTTGTCGGCGGGGTACGGAACCCGCGGCTGCACGGCCGTGGTGTTGTCGGCGGTGGCGTCGCCGTCCGCGGTGATGTCGGTGGGTGCCGCGGTGGCTTCACCGGACGAGTTGACCTCGATCGGCGTGCTGTCCTGCGGCTGGTCCGGGGTCTTGCCCGGGTCCTGGGTGCTGTCAGTCATGGTGTGCTCCTTCCAAGCGAAATTAGCTTCTCGCTTGAAGCTGAACGTTTGATATGCGCAGACTGGGAGCAGTCAATGATCAAGCCGTGACCTTGCCCGGGAAGCGCTGCCGCAGAATTTCGACGACGCCCCCATACTCTCACCGGCGCTTGTTCTCCGGTCGCCGCAGCGTGATCTGATCCCACGTCAACAGCCGGGACCGCCCGGATTTGCCGAGCACGCTTCCGCCACAAGAACGGTTCCAGCGCGGTCGGCGATCGCCGTCATCGGGCTGGCCGGCACCTCCAGCAGGCCGTCCACACTGCGCCAAACGCCGCCCGCGAAGCGGTATTCGGCCGCGTACGCCACACTCAACCCGATGGTGAGGGTGCCGGTGCTCTCGTACACATGGCTGGTTGTCGTTTCGGAAAATTCCGGCAGACCCTGCGCCGCCCAACTGGCACCGCCGGCGGCTGATGACCCCGAGGTGCCGTCGCCGTAATCCCAGGTGTAGCCCACCGGGGTGAAGCGCACCTCGGCCGGGGAACCGAGCAACGGGCCGGAGCTTAGGTGCACCGCCGCCGAGGCGTAGAAGTTCGTGGGGATGCCCACAACGAGCCATCCGTTCGGCTCCATGCCCTGCACCGGCTGATCGGCCTCAATGCTCACCAGGTCGCGCACCCGAACAACCAGCGCCGGGTCGCACGGCGTCTGTGGCACGCAGGCCGGTGCCGCTGGATCTGCGGGCACCCCTGGCACCGGCACCGGGTCATCGAAACGCCTGGTCGGCTGCCCCGGACCGCTCGCCGCGTCGCCGCTGTCACGGCCGTCCTCCCCCGGCACGAAGCTGACGCCCTCCGGCAGGCCGTCGCCGCCTCCACCGTCGCTGTTGCCGTAGCTGTTGCCGCTCGCATTGCCGTTGGGTTGCCCGCCACCGAAGCCGCCATCACCTCGGTCCCCACCGGCCTCGCTCCCCGGCGTGGTTACTTCCCACCCCGCGCTGACGTCCACCCCGCTGTCACCCACCGCCGCTTCAACCCCCTGGCAAGCGCCAGTCTGACCGTCAGACACACTGCACGCCCCGGCAGCAGCTACTGGAGACATCGATGGCAGCGAAATGATTGAGGCCAGCAGAACGCCTAGCAAAAGTTTTTGCCGGACCATACATCGGACCTCGAAATTCTTAGATCAGTCGGCTCGGGAGATTTTGCATCGAAGTCCACTTCGAGGGGTAATCTCAAGGGCCGATCAGGTCGGGCCACCGAGTTGCCATTTGAATCCAGCACGTCGCCTTGACTTATGTCCAAGCAGAGATACGTCCTGACTTTTTGCACACCTTTTTCGAGTTCCACGCTTTGGAGACGCATCGAGTCGAAGGTCGTAGTGCCTGTGGCATACCAACCGTCCGCTTCCCATTTCGCTAACGATGCCACCTCATTTTCATGCGCCTCCCCTGTTGAGAGAGCGAGATATGTGGCCATGTGAGAGGGGCCGTTGGCCCACCCGGAGTCGTAGACCCGGAGATAGTTCGCGTAGGCCTCCGTCGCCGCGGCAAGCGCCTCCTCGTCGGAGGCGAAGATTGGAGCAGCCGTCGGAGAGCTGGATGTGGGCGCAGGCTTCGGGGTCGAGGCGCACCCGGTCAGCGACAGCAGGAGAACTCCGGCGCAGGCGACTGCCATCATCCGCCGCGCACCGTGTCGCCAACCGCCGTCATTCCCCATGCCGCCACCGTAAGCGCGATACCCCAGTGCCCGCGCAAGTTATCCACAGGGTGCTGGATGTCGTAAATTTGGGGAATGCAGGTCCACACATGACGATCACCGGCGCCTGGCGGCGCACCGCCCGCGGGGCCGGTCTCCTCGCCGCCGACGGAACCATTTCCGCGAGCATTTTCGCCGAGATGTCCGCCCTGGCCATGCGCACCGGCGCCATCAACCTGGGGCAGGGCTTCCCCGACGAAGACGGTCCCGCCGTCGTGCTCGAAGCCGCCCGTCAGGCGATCAGCGACGGGGTCAACCAGTACCCGCCCGGTCGCGGCATGCCCGTGCTGCTCGATGCCATCGCCGTTCACCAGAAACGGTTCTACGACATCACCCTGGATCCGGCCACCGAGGTGCTGGTGACCGCCGGTGCCACTGAAGCACTGTCCGCCACCCTGCTGGCCCTGCTCGAACCCGGCGACGAAGTTGTGACTTTCGAGCCCTTCTACGACGCCTACGGCGGACTGATCGCCCTGGCCGGCGGCGTGCACCGCACGGTGCGGCTGCGCTCCCCCGACTTCCAGCCCGACCTCGACGAACTGGCGGCCGTCGTCACCGACCGCACCCGGATCATCCTGATCAACAACCCGCACAACCCCACCGGCACCGTCTTCAGCCGGGAGACCCTCGAGCTCGTCGTGGCCCTGGCGCACAAGCACGACGCGCTCATTGTCACCGACGAGGTCTACGAGCACCTCACCTTCGGTCAGACCCATGTGCCGGTCGCGACCCTGCCCGGCGCCCGCGAACGCACGGTGACCATCTCCTCCGGCGGCAAGACCTTCAGCACCACGGGCTGGAAGATCGGCTGGCTGAGCGCACCGGCCGCCATTGTCACCGCAATCCTCGCGGTCAAGCAGTTCCTCACCTACGTCAACGGCGCACCGTTCCAACCTGCCACCGCGCTCGGCCTCAACCTGCCCGACTTCTATTTCAGTGGCATCGCCGCCGAGCTGGCGGCCAAACGCGACCTACTGGCCGGTGGCCTCACCGCGGCCGGGTTCAGCCTCACCGTTCCGCAGGGCTCGTACTTCATCGTGGCGGATGCCGCCGCGCTCGGTTACGCCGACGGGGTGGAGTTCTGCCGCGCATTGCCAGATCTCTCCGGGGTGGTGGGCATCCCGATCAGCGCGTTCTGCCTGCCCGAGCACAAGCCGGAGTACGCGTCGCTCGTGCGGTTCGCCTTCTGCAAGCGGGTGGACGTGCTCGAAGAGGCGACCGCCCGCCTCGCCCGGCTGTAAGAGCGCCGGACCAACCACCAACGGCCCCGAGACTTTCGTCTCGGGGCCGTTCAGGTCACACGGTGACGCTAGTTCGCGTACGCCGGGTAATCGGTGTAGCCCACGGCATCCGGGCCGTAGAAGGTGAGCGGGTTCGGTTCGTTCAGCGGCAGCTGCTCCAGCCACCGGCGCACCAGGTCGGGGTTGGCGATCGCGGCCCGGCCCACAACGACACCGTCGCCGTGACCGTCTTCGAGCAGGGCAAGGGCCTCGTCGCGGGTGGTGACCGTGCCGAAGCCGGTGTTCACCAGCAGCGGTCCGTTGAAGCGGGTACGCAGGGCCTGCACCAGCTCGCTCGCGGGGTTACGGTGCAGCACGCTGAGGTACGCCAGGCCGAGTGGGGCCAGGCCGTCGACAAGGGCGCCGTAGGTGGCGAGCACGTCGGCCGGGTCGGTCTCCAGCGCATCCTGGATGTTGTGCTCGGGCGAGATCCGGATGCCCACCCGGTCGGCGCCGATGGCCTCGGCGACAGCCGTGGCCACCTCGATCACGAAGCGGGCGCGGTTCTCGGGCGATCCGCCGTAGACGTCGTCGCGCACGTTGGACGCCGGCGACAGGAACTCGTGCAGCAGGTAGCCGTTGGCGGAGTGGATCTCGACACCGTCGAGTCCGGCGGAGATCGCGTTACGGGAGGCCGCCACGAATCCGGCGATGATGCCGGGCAGATCGTCGAGCCCGAGGGCGCGCGGCACCGGGTACGGCAGCTTGCCCTTGTAGGTGTGGCTCTCGCCCTGGATGGCGATGGCACTGGGAGCAACAACCTCGAGCCCACCGTTGGTCTCCGGGTGGGTGACCCGCCCGGCGTGCATGACCTGTGCCACGATCCGGCCGCCGGCCGCGTGCACGGCGTCGGCGACCTTCGCCCAGCCGGCGATCTGATCGGCGGTGACCAGACCGGGCTGGCCCGGGAAGCCCTGACCGACCTGGTCGGGGTAGACGCCCTCGGACACGATGAGGCCCAGCGTCGCCCGCTGCCCGTAGTGCTCGATGTTCAGCGCGCCGGGGATGCCGTCGACGCCGGACCGCATCCGCGTCAGGGGTGCCATCACCAGTCGGTTGGGCAGCTCGAGGGCTCCGAGGTTCAGCGGGGTGAAAAGACTCACGTATTGCTCCTTCTATCTGTTCGATGGGGACTCCGGCGTGCGCGGCTGTGCCGCCGCCACCGGGATCGGGTCCCGTTGGCGCAACAGTGCACATCACCGGCCTATTCCATGAGAACGCAACGAACAGGCAGGACACAGGCTCGGCGGCGCGCCAATCCGCAGCGCGGGCGGCGTCGAACCACAGGTATGCGCCGTCACACAGACACCCCGGTCCCGGTCGCCGCCGTGCCGGCCTACAGCCCGTATCCGCTGGTCGCCGACGCGCGCGAGATCGGCCTGCGAACCAGTCGCATCCCCACGGACCTCGGCCGCGTCACGGTGCGACACGGGCGTTCTCACGGCGAGGTCGCGACGATCCTGCTGCACGGCGCGGCGGGATCCTGGAGCACCTGGACCCCCCTCATCAGGGCAGCCGATCTGGCCGAGCCCGGGTTGATGACCGACCTGGTGATTCCGGACCTTCCTGGTTGGGGCGACACCCCGCTGCCCAGCGATGACACCGCCGAAGGCATCGAGTCGCTGGCGAGGACCGTTGCCGGGATCGCCCGGGCGCTGGGCTATGAGCGCTGGCGGGTCGTCGGACACTCGCTCGGCGGATTCGTGGCACTGGAGCTCGCGGCGAGTCACCCCGCGCAGACCACAACCGTGGGCCTGGTCTCGGCCACCACCTTCAGCGTGATCGACAGCGCCCGGCATCCGCTGGCGCGGTTCGGCGTGCTGCCGGGGTTCACGGGCCTGCTGGGCGTCATGCGGGTGCTGGCCCGGTTCGGCGACGACGGCCGCCGTGTGGTGAGGGCCCTGCACCGAGTCGGCCTGATGCGGGCACTCGTCGCCCCGCTGTTCGACCGGGTCGCCAGGATCGACGACAGCGTCGTCGCGGCGTTGGCGGTCGAGGCCAGGCCGCGCACGTTTGCCCTGGCCTCCGACCGGGCCGCCCGGTACGACGCCGATACGTCGTGGGCACGCATCCAGTGCCCCGTCCGATCGGTGCACGGCGATCACGACGTCTTTGTCACCGCCGGCGACGACAAGCGGATGGCCGCCGTGGTCGCCGACTTCGGTGTGACCGTACTCGCCGGCACCGGCCACTTCGGCCACATCGAGCGTCCTCTCGCGACGCTGACCGCGGTGCGATCGGGCAGCTGGTGAGGGGGTGCGCGCATTTCCCGATTCGCTTGCCCTTTGCCCGACATCGGAGGAGAGTTGAGTAATCCTCCGGTTCCCCTGTCAGTGACCAATCATCTCTTTCACTCGTTCCCGGCACCCGCATTGCCAATTTTGGAAGTGATAGTGATAACTAATGGGCACCCTGTCGTATGACCGGGTCGTTGTGGAATTTGACGACAGAATCTTGACGCATCTGCAGGTCGTGATCGTGCAGAAGTTGCGACGCGGGGAGAGCTTCCTCTTCTCCTGGCGCAACGCCATGGAAGTGGGCGACGGGCGCAGTTCGGCCTGGATGAATCCGGCAATCCCCCTGTACTTCAAATTCACCGGGGGCCACACGCCCAGCCTCAATCCCGAATGGATCGCGCAGCTGACACGCTCGGCGAACAGCTCGCAGGGGCTCATCGCAACCAGCGAGGAGCGCTGCCTGGAAGCCGTTCACTCGGGCGGCACCAACGTGTCGTTCGCGGTCAAGTCGGCGTCGGCGATGCCGAAGTCCTCGGTGGCCGCGCCCGAATAGCCGACGCGGACGCCGCTACGGCAGCGGAAGCGGGACAACCCCGAACCGGCGCAGAGCCAGGGCGGGGTTGACCCGGCGCACCTCGGCCAGCCGCGAGAGCGAGATCCAGGCCAGGGCGACATCCGTCGTGGCGCCGAGCGTCGCCAGTTCGACGCCCATCGGGTCGACCACCATGCTCGCGCCCACGCCGCCGGGCGGCGCGTGGTCGGCTGCGGCCAGATAGATGGTGTTCTCCAGGGCGCGCGCCGTCACTAGCGTGCGCCAGTGCTGCTCCTTGAGCGGCCCCGGCACCCACTCCGCGGGCACCAGCACCAGTTCGGCGCCGGCGTCGACGAGACGGCGGGTGACCTCGGGAAAACGGATGTCGTAGCAGGTCTGCAGTCCAACGGTGACCCCGGCCACCTCGAAGGTTTCCGGTTCCTCGATGACACCGGCGCGCACCCGGTCGGATTCCCGCGACCCGAAGGCGTCGTAGAGGTGCAGCTTGCGGTACCGCGCCACGATCTGGCCCGTGGGAGCGAGGGCCACGATGGTGTTCTGCACCCGGGCGGGATCGTCGGTGCGCTCGAGCATCCCGGCGACGATGTGCACGCCGAGGTCGACGGCAAGCCGGCCCAGCGCGGTCACAAACGGTCCGTCCAGCTCTTCGGCTGCGGACAGTGAGGCCTCGCCCATCCGCTTCTCGAAGAACGCCGAGTATTCGGGGAACACCACGATGCCGGCGCCGCGGGCGACGGCAGTCGCGGCCAGCTCACCCATGTCGGCCAGGTTGGCAGCCTGGTCGGTGCCGGGCGCGAACTGCGCCACGGCCACCCCGAGTTCCTGCGCCGCGCTCGAATCCACCATGGCGTCAGCCTACCGGCGGCTTCCCAGGGACGCCGTCGGCCGGTCGCAAGCAGTTCGGCCGCCAACGTGTCAGCATAAGATCCGAGGCGAATGAAGGGTGACGGGATGAGAATCTTGGTCGTGGAGGACGATGACCAGATGGGTGCCCTCATCGAACGCGGGCTGCAGGCGGAAGGGTACGAGACCGTGAGGGTCGCCAACGGCGTCGACGCGTTGATCGCCCTGACCGGCGACGGCTTCGGTCTGGCCGCAATCGATGTGATGCTGCCGCAGATGTCGGGCTTCGAAATCTGCCGGCGCATCCGCGAATCGGGCAGCACCATGCCGGTGCTCCTGCTCACCGCCCGTGACACCGTCGACGACCGCGTCTTCGGCCTGGACAGCGGCGCCGACGACTACCTCACCAAGCCGTTCGCGTTCGCCGAGCTGTCCGCCCGGGTTCGCGCGCTGCTGCGCCGGCACTCGATGGGAGCCCCGCTCACGGTGGAGATCGGCAACCTCATGCTCGACTCGCGGGACCTGCGCGTCACTGTCGCCGGACGCCCGGTCTCGATGAGCCCCAAGGAGGTCGCCCTGCTACGGCTCCTGTGCAGCCGGGCCGGCACCACCGTCGACCGCACCACCATCCTCGAAGAGATCTGGAACGGCACCAACCACATCGACCCGAACATCGTCGATCAGTACATCAGTTACCTGCGCCGCAAAATCGACACGGATGCCGCCGGCGTGCGCATCGTCACCGTGCGCGGTGCCGGCTACGCCGTGGAGCTCGTCGAATGAGGCGGCCCACCCGGTGAACCGCATCCGTCGCCTGCGGCTGCCACCACTGTCGATCCGGGCCCGGATCACGGTCGGCAGCCTGGTCGTCGCGACCCTGTTGTTCAGCACCGCCGCGTTCTTCTTCCGCCTCGAGGTGGAGTCGATCCTCACCGAGACGAACGAGACCATGCTGCGCAACGATGCGGAGCCCCTGATCAGCCAGCTGATCAGCGCCCCGACCGATGCCATCCAGTCAGCCACGGAGGGCCAGCTCCTCGCCATCGTCGACGCCGCCGGAACCGTGCAGAAATCGTCGCTGCCGCGCAGCCTCGACCGGCAGATCGAAGACCTCACTCAGCTGGGCCCCGAGCCGACCACGGTGAACACCCCGGCCGCCACCTACCTGGTCTTGACCACCACGGTGAGCACCGACAGCGGCGACTGGATCGTCATCGCCGCCCGCAGCCAGCAGGCCCCCGGCCTGCTGCTTGACGAGCTCACCGGTGTGCTGTCGCTGGGCACCCTGCTGCTCACCGTCGGTTTCGGCTGGGCGTCGTGGCTGCTCACCGGGGCGGCGCTGCGCCCCGTCACTCGGCTGCGCGAGGAGGCGGAGAGCCTGAGCGCCACCGGGTCGTCGGCTCAGTTGCAGGTGCCGGCGGGCAACGACGAGGTGAGCCGGCTCGCCCGCACCCTCAACGTGTTCATCGAACGTCTCCGGCGCGGCGTCGACCGCGAAAAGCAGATCGTGTCGGATGCGAGCCACGAGCTGCGCACTCCCCTGGCCGTGCTCCGGGCCCAGCTTGAACTGGCGCACCTGGATTCAGGCGATGCGCCGGCCCTGGAGCGCGACATCCACGACGCCTCGGTCACCGCCGAACGGCTCAGCCGCCTGGCCACAAATCTGCTGGAGTTGAGCAAGCTCGAGAGCGACCAGGCCCCACCCGAGACCGACTGGGCGGGCCTCGTCGGGGAGATCACGGCCTCGGTCGACCGGGCCAGGGTCACGAGGGCCGGTGACGAACTGGAGGTCATCTACCGCATCGACGGCGACGATCCGTCGGGCCGATACGGCATCTCGGCGACGAACATGGGGCAGCTTCTCGACAACCTCATCTCCAACGCCGTCAACGCCATGGCCGGCCAGGGCAGCGTCACGGTCACGCTCGAACGCTCCGGCGACGGGGCGCTCCTCACCGTCGTGGACACCGGCCCTGGGCTGCCGGAGGACTTCATTCCGCTGGCCTTCGACCGGTTCTCCCGCCCCGACCATTCGAGGTCGAGCGCGTCCGGCGGGTCGGGGCTCGGCCTGGCGATCGTGCACGCCATCGTCGAGCGCGCCGACGGCCGAATCCTGCTGCGAAATACCGGCGGGGGCCTTGCCGTCGAGATCCGGCTCCCCCGGCACCTGCGCTGACGCCCTCGCCCGTGGGCAGGCGAAACGTTAACCCGGGCGTTCTACGGTGAGAATGCGCTGACATTTTCGCGACCTGCGCCCATGACAAACCGCACCATCCTCATCAAACTGACAAGGTAGATCCATGCCATCCACAGTGGTCATCATCCCCACGTATAACGAACGCGAGAATGTGGGCCCCATCGTGGCCCGCGTGCGAGCCAGTGTGCCCACCGCCGAAATTCTCATCGTGGACGACGCCTCCCCAGACGGAACCGGCGAATTGGCCGATCAACTCGCCGCCGACGATGCCATGGTGCACGTGCTGCACCGTTCCGCCAAGAACGGGCTGGGCGCGGCGTATCTCGAGGCCTTCATCTGGGCCCGGGCGCGCGGTTTCGAGCTCCTCGTGCAGCTCGACGCCGACGGTTCGCACCTGCCGGAGCAGCTGCCCGCCCTGCTGGCCGCCGCCGGCTCCGCCGACGTCGTGATGGGCTCACGCTGGATTCCGGGCGGCCGGGTGGAGAACTGGCCGTGGCACCGCCGGATGCTCTCCCGCGGCGGGTCCGCCTATTCGCGCCTGCTGCTCCGGCTGCCGCAGCACGATGTCACCGGCGGGTACCGGGTGTACAGCTCGGACGCGCTCGAACGGATGCAGCTGGGCAGTGTCGACAGCCTCGGGTACTGCTTCCAGATCGACATGCTGTTGCACGCGGTGCGCGCCCGACTGCGCGTGGTGGAGGTCCCGATCACCTTCGTGGAACGCACCATGGGTAGGTCCAAAATGAGCGGCGGCATCGTGCTCGAAGCCATGGGCCGGGTGACGATCTGGGGTCTGACCGGTCACGGCGCCCGGCACTCCAACCCCGTCATTGTCACGAATCGCACCGACGAATCCTGAGCGGGCCGGCGCCGACTGCCGAGCCCGGCGTTCCGCGCTTCGCGGGCAAGGCGCCACTTCGCGGGTGGCGCGCCACCCGCGAAGTGGCGTGGGACCCGCGCGACGGAACGTGAGCGGCCATGCTGGGACGGCATCGGCCAGTCGAGCACTCCCGGTGAGAATTACACCTTCTGGTCAGAATGACTATATGATAGGTCTCACGTTAGAGTCACACTGACTTTTAGTCGAGGATCTGCCCATGACCGAGTCCCACCCACCAGCACTCGCGGTGTCGACGGTCATCTTTGCCCTCCGGCCCGACCTCGAATCCGGCTTCATGACGCTGTGGCTGCCCCTGGTTCGCCGCACCAGGGAGCCCCACCTGGGCCTGTGGGCGCTGCCGGGCGGATGGCTGCCCAGCGACGAAGAGATGTCCGCGGCAGCCGCCCGGACCCTGCGTGAGACCACCGGCCTCACGCCCAGCTACCTCGAGCAGCTGTACACCTTCGGCGACGTGGGCCGCTCCCCCGGCAACCGGGTGATCTCGGTCGTGTACTGGGCGCTCGTGCAGTCCGGCGAGGCCGACCTCGCCGCCGTCGATGAGAACGTGCAGTGGTTCCCCGCCGACCGGCTCCCCTCCCTCGCGTTCGACCACAACCAGATCGTCGACTACGCGCTCTGGCGCCTGCGCACCAAGGTGGAGTACTCCCGCATCGCCCACGCCTTCCTCGGCGAGACGTTCACCCTCGCGCAGCTCCGCGACGTGCACGAGGCGGTGCTGCGCCGCGCCCTCGACCCGGCCAACTTCCGTCGCACCATCGAGTCCTCCGGCACCGTCGTCGACACCGGGCTGCGCCTGGCCGGGGTACCGCACCGCCCGCCCCGCCTCTACCGGTACAACGATTCCCAGGCCCTGTCCGAGCAGGGGCCGCTCGGCCCATCGGTGGGCTGACCCATGACCTCCCTCCAATCCACGCCGCACCCCACGAGGAGCACGACATGACCATCGCATCGGTCGACCGCACCATCCGCTTGATCAGCACCGGCAAGACCGACGGCAGCACCTGCACTCCCGACCTCGCCGTCGATCCCTGGTACTTCGATGCCAAGGAACCCGGCTACGGCCCAGGCTCCTCGATGGGCGACGTCATCCCCACCGGCTCCCCCCGCCAGGGCGAGCTGCCGGCCAAGTACCGCACCGCGTCCAACGGTGAACTGGGCGACTGGATCCGCGCCGCCAAGGCCACCCTCGGCGAGCGCGTCGTGGTGCTCGGCCACTTCTACCAGCGCGAGGAAGTGCTCCAGCACGCTGACTTCGTCGGTGACTCCTTCCAGCTGGCCGTGGCCACCCAGAGCCGGCCCGACGCCGAAGCGATCGTGTTCTGCGGCGTGCACTTCATGGCTGAGACCGCCGACCTGCTCTCCCGCCCCGAACAGGCAGTGATCCTGCCCAACCTCGCCGCCGGTTGCTCGATGGCCGACATGGCCGACATCGACTCGGTCACCGAGTGCTGGGAACAGCTCGAAGAGCTCTACGGCACGGCACCGGATGCCTCCGGCCGGGTGCCCGTGATCCCGGTCACCTACATGAACTCCTCCGCCGCGCTCAAGGGTTTCGTCGGCGAGCACGGCGGCATCGTCTGCACCTCCTCGAACGCCGAGACCGTGCTCGAGTGGGCGTTCGAACGCGGCCAGCGGGTTCTGTTCTTCCCCGACCAGCACCTGGGCCGCAACACCGCCAAGGCCATGGGCGTTCCGCTCAGCCAGATGCCGATGTGGAACCCGCGCAAGCCCCTCGGCGGCAACACCGAGGCCGAGCTCGAGGACTCCCGGGTGATCCTCTGGCACGGTTTCTGCAGCGTGCACCGCCGCTTCACCGTCGACCAGATCGACGCCGCCCGCGCCGAGCACCCCGGAGTGCGTGTGATCGTGCACCCGGAGTGCCCGATGGCGGTCGTCGACGCCGCCGACGAGTACGGCTCCACCGACTACATCGCCAAGGCCATCGCCGCAGCCCCGGCCGGGTCGACGTTCGCGATCGGCACCGAGATCAACCTCGTGCAGCGTCTGGCCGCCCAATACCCGCAGCACACCATCTTCTGCCTTGACCCGGTGGTCTGCCCGTGTTCGACCATGTACCGCATCCACTCGGGGTACCTGGCCTGGGTGCTCGAGGCTCTCGTGGGCGGCGACGGCGTGCCGGCCCAGGTGCTCAACCGCATCACCGTCGCCGACGATGTGGCCGGGCACGCCCGGGTCGCCCTCGAGCGGATGCTGGCTGCCAAGCCGCCCGCTGCCGGGCCGGTCGCGCCCGTCGTGGTGGGAGCCTGACCATGACACGTGTGCTCGTCGTCGGCAGCGGACTGGCCGGCCTGATCGCCGCGGTCCGCGCCACCGACGCCGGCCATCGGGTGACCCTGGTCACCAAGGCCGCGCTCTCCGACAGCAACACCCGCTACGCGCAGGGCGGCATCGCCGCGGCGCTGTTCCCCGACGACTCCACCGACGCCCACATCCTCGACACGCTCCGCGCCGGCGCCGGCCTGTGCGACCCGGCGGCGGTGACCGTGCTCTGCGAGGAAGGACCCGCCAGGGTGCGGGACCTGATCCGGTTCGGGGTCGACTTCGACCGGGACGAATCCGGCATCACCCGCGGGCTCGAGGCCGCGCACTCCCGTTCCCGGGTGCTGCACGCGGGGGGCGATGCCACCGGTGCCGCGATCGAGGCCGCCCTGGTCTCCACGGTGCAGGAACGCGCGAACCGCGCCCACGCGCTGGGCGGCGACCAGATCACCATCCACGAGGGCACCATGCTCGTGGATCTGGTGGTCGAGTCGGGCCGGGTCACCGGCGCGGCGCTGCTCGGCCCGGACGGCACCCACCACACGGTCACCGCCGACGCGGTGATCCTCGCCACCGGCGGGGCCGGGGCGTTGTACAAGCACACCACCAACCCCGCCATCGCCACCGGTGACGGCGTCGCCGCCGCCTGGCGGGCCGGCGCCACGATCGCCGATGTGGAGTTCTACCAGTTCCACCCCACCGCCCTCGCGGTGCCCGGCACCCCGCTGGTCTCCGAGGCCGTGCGTGGTGAGGGCGCGGTGCTGCTGAGCAGCAGCGGCGAACGATTCATGCCGGCGATCCACCCGGATGCCGAGCTCGCACCACGCGACATCGTGGCGCGCGGCATCGCCGCCCAGATGAAAGCCCAGGGTGGCGCCCCGGTGCTGCTGGATGCCACCGGGCTGGGCCGTGAGCTGCTGGAGAGCCGCTTCCCCACCATCACGGCCGCCTGCCGCGCCGCCGGCCTGGACTGGGCGGTCGAACCGATCCCCGTCGCCCCGGCGGCGCACTACTGGATGGGCGGCGTCGCCACCGACATCTGGGGCCGCACCAGCCTGCCCGGCCTCTTCGCCGTCGGTGAGGTCGCCCGCACCGGCGCTCACGGCGCCAACCGGCTGGCCTCGAACTCGCTGCTGGAGGCCGCCGTCTTCGCCGACCGGGCCGTGCGGGCGCTCGGCGACGCAACCGGCCGGCATCCGCTATTTGCCGACACCACGGTCGATGCGGCGATCCAACCCGAGCACGAAGACGGCTTCCTCGACGACGCTGCCCCCGTTGACCGGGGCACCCTGCAGAACCTGCTCTGGGAAGCCGCCGGCGTGCACCGCTCCGGCGCCGGACTCGCCATCGCAGCCGCCACCCTGGCAGGCTGGCGGGCGATCGATCGGCACACGGCCGGCGTGGCCGAACTCGAGACGGGCAACCTGCTCGACCTGGGCCGCCTGATCGTCACTGCCGCGCTCGCCCGCGAGGAATCCCGCGGGGCCCACCACCGCGCCGACTTCCCGGCCACCCGCTCAGAACTGGCCCGGCCGCGCTTCTCCCACCGGCCCGAGTCATCCCGCCGCACCCTCGTCACCGCCACATCGTCCGCCTCGGAGGCCATCGCATGCTGACCACGTCCGCCATCGACACCGTCGTTCGCGCCGCCCTCGACGAAGACGCCCCGTGGGGCGACCTCACCAGCGAGATGCTGATCCCCGCCGACGCCGTCGCCACCGCTCAGCTGGTCGCGCGCGAAAGCGGCGTGTTCAGCGGCGGCGCCGTCTTCGACGCGGCCTTCCGACTGGTCGACCCGCGTATCACCGTGCGCCTGCTCGTGCGCGACGGCACCCCCTTCGCCGCCGGCGACCTGCTCGGCGAGGCCTCCGGACCGGCCCGCGGCATCCTGCAGGCCGAACGCATCGGCCTCAACTTCGTGCAACGGATGAGCGGCATCGCCACGCTCACGGCCCAGTACGTGGCCGAGACCGACGGAACCGCCGCGCGCATCGTCGACACCCGGAAGACCACACCGGGCCTGCGCGCGTTCGAACGCCAAGCGGTACGCGACGGCGGCGGCCACAACCACCGGTTCAGCCTGTCCGATGCCGTGATGGCCAAGGACAATCACCTGGCCGTGCTCAGCGCCGGCGGCATCAGCCTCACCGGCGCGCTGCTGGCCGTGCGGGCGAAGCTCTCGCACACCACCCACTTCGAGGTGGAGGTGGACACCCTCGAACAGATCGAACCGGTGCTCGCCGCCGGCATCGACACGATCATGCTCGACAACTTCGCCCTCGGCGACCTGAGCGAGGGTGTGCGCCGCGTCGCCGGCCGCGCGATCGTGGAGGCCAGTGGCGGCGTCAACCTCGAGACGGTGCGCGGCATCGCCCAGACCGGTGTCGACGTCATCTCGGTGGGCGCCCTCACCCACAGCGTGCGATCCCTCGATCTCGGCCTCGACGTGGTCATCCTGCCCGAAGCCGTGTTCCCCACGGCCTGACCGGCCGCCCGCACAGAAGGACAGCCATGATCTACCTCGACAACGCCGCGACGACTCCGCTGCGCCGTGAGGTGGCCGAGGCCATCTGGCCCATCATGACCCACGGCTTCGGCAACCCGTCCAGCCACCACCGGGTGGGTGAGGCCGCAGCCGCCGCGCTGAAATCGGCCCGAACCCGCATCGCCAGGGTGCTCGGCTGCCGCCCCGGCGAGATCACCATCACCAGCGGCGGCACCGAGGCCGACAACCTCGCGGTCAAGGGCCTGGCGCTCGGCACCCCGCGCGGCCGGCACATCATCACCACGGCCCTCGAGCACGAGGCCGTCCTCGAATCCTGCGACTACCTGCGCCGCCAGCACGGGTTCGAGATCACCCTGCTGCCCACGGATGCCGCCGGCCGCGTCGACCCCGCCGACCTCGCCCGGGTGCTCCGGCCGGACAGCACCCTGGTCACCGTGCACTACGCCAACAACGAGATCGGCACCGTGCAGCCCATCCGCGAGCTCGCCGCCGTCGCGCGCTCCGTCGGCGTGCCGTTCCACAGCGACGCCGTGCAGGCGGCCGGCTGGCTGCCGCTGAACACCGCCGACCTCGGTGTGGACGCCCTGAGCATCTCCGGGCACAAGCTCGGGGCTCCCCAGGGCGTCGGCGCCCTCTACCTGCGCGGCCGTCTGCCCGTGGAGCCGGTGCTGCACGGCGGCGGCCAGGAGCGCGGCAAGCGCAGCGGCACCGAGAACGTCGCCGGCGCCGTCGGCCTCGCCACCGCCCTCGACCTGGCCGAGGGCGAACGCGTCGACCAGACAACCCGGCTGGCCGCGCTGCGCGACAGTTTCGTCGCCGCGGTTCTCGACAGCACTCCAGGGGCCGCGCTCACCGGCGACCCGGTGCACCGCCTGCCCGGCCACGCGTCATTCACCTTCGAAGGCACCGGCGGGGAGGCCGTGTTGCTCGAACTGGAGCGATTCGACATCGTCTGCTCCAGCGGCTCGGCCTGCGCCGCCGGCAGCGACGAGGCATCCCACGTGCTCACGGCGCTCGGCATCCCCGGCGACCTCGCCCAGACCGCGGTGCGGTTCACCCTCTCCGCCACCACCACCTCCGACGAGCTCGCCGAAACCGCCGTGCGCGTCCGCGAGGCCGTGGCCGCCGTCCGCACCCTCGCCACCTGACTGTTCCCGTTCCGGACAATTGCGCGCGGCACACCGGGCGCAATTGTCCGGTCTGGCAACAGTTTGCGGCGGATGCGGTGGGACCTTTGGCACCTGTTTTGGCTGACGTCCAGTTCTAGGTTTGAACCAGAGACAAAGATCCCAGATCGGGTTGTCCAGGAGGAAAACTATGACGATCACAGACCAACCAGTCGCCACTCCACTAGCCGCGCAAATCGACACCATGGTTTCCGCCGGCCTCGTCGCGCTCAAGGAATACGCAAACTTCACGCAGGAACAGATTGACTTCATCGTCAAGAAGGCCTCCGTCGCCGCTCTGTCCAAGCACGCCGAACTCGCCGTGCACGCCGTCGCCGAAACCGGCCGCGGCGTCTTCGAAGACAAGGCAGTGAAGAACCTCTTCGCCTGCGAGCACGTGACCAACTCCATGCAGAACCTCAAGACCGTCGGCATCATCAGCCGCGACGAGATCACCGGCATCACCGAGATCGCGGAGCCCGTCGGCGTCATCTGCGGCATCACGCCCGTGACCAACCCCACCTCGACCGCGATCTTCAAGTCGCTCATCGCGCTGAAGACCCGCAACCCCATCATCTTCGGCTTCCACCCGGGAGCCCAGCAGTCCTCCGTCGCCGCCGCCCGCGTCGTGCGCGACGCCGCCATCAAGGCCGGCGCCCCGGAGAACTGTATCCAGTGGATCGAAGCCCCGTCGCTGGAGGCCTCCACCCTGCTGATGAACCACCCCGGCATCGCGACCATCCTCGCCACCGGTGGAAACGCCATGGTCCGTGCCGCGTACTCCTGCGGCAAGCCCGCCCTGGGTGTCGGCGCCGGAAACGTGCCCGCCTTCATCGAGAAGAGCGCCAAGCTCAAGCGTGCCGTCAACGACGTCGTGCTCTCGAAGTCCTTCGACTACGGCATGATCTGCGCTTCGGAGCAGGCCGTCATCATCGAAGAGCCGCTCTACAAAGAGGCCATGGCAGAGTTCAAGATCCTGCACACCCACCTCGCCAACACCGCTGAGAAGGCCATGCTCGAAGAGTTCGTCTTCGGTGTGCAGGCCAACTCGGAGAACTGCGCCGGCGCCAAGCTCAACCCCACCGTTGTCGGCAAGTCGCCGGTATGGATCGCCAAGCAGGCCGGGTTCACCGTTCCCGAAGACACCTCGATCATCCTGGTCGAGGTCTCCGGAGTCGGGCCGCACGAGCCGATGACCCGCGAGAAGCTGGCCCCGGTGCTCGCCGTGTTGCACGCCAAGGACGCCGAAGAGGGCATTTCCCTCTCCGAGCAGATGGTGGAGTTTGACGGACTGGGCCACTCGGGCTCGATCCACAGCGAAGACCCCGCGATCATCGAGGAGTTCGGCAAGCGCGTCAAGGCCGTCCGCATCATCACCAACGCCCCCAGCTCCCTCGGTGGCATCGGTGACATCTACAACGCGTTCATCCCCTCGCTCACGCTCGGCTGTGGTTCGTACGGACACAACTCCGTCTCGAACAACGTGTCAGCGATCAACCTGATCAACGTCAAGCGCATCGGCCGGAGGAACAACAACTTGCAGTGGTTCAAGATCCCCGCGAAGACCTACTTCGAGCCGAACGCGGTGCGTTACCTGGCCGACATGCGCGACGTCACCCGGGTCACCATCGTCACCGACTCGACCATGACCCGCCTGGGCTTCGTCGACAAGATCCTCGACGTGCTCAACCGCCGCGAGAACCGCGTCGCCCTGCAGATCATCGACAACGTGCTCCCCGAGCCCACCGTCGCCGCAGTCGAGAAGGGCGCGGAGGAAATGCGCGCCTTCAAGCCGGACACCATCATCGCCCTCGGTGGCGGCTCGCCCATGGACGCCGCGAAGGTCATGTGGCTGTTGTACGAGCACCCCGAAATCGAATTCGCCGACATGAAGGAGAAGTTCTTCGACGTGCGCAAGCGCGCGTTCAAGTTCCCCGACCTGGGTGAGCTCGCCAAGCTGGTCTGCATCCCGACCACCTCGGGCACCGGTAGCGAGATGACCCCGTTCGCCGTCATCACCGACGACGTCACCGGAGTCAAGTACCCGCTGGCCGACTACGCGCTGATCCCGTCCGTCGCGATCATCGACCCCGTGCTCACCGCCATGATGCCGTCCTTCCTCGCGGCCGACTCGGGCTTCGACGCTCTGACCCACGCCACCGAGGCGTATGTCTCGGTCTACGCCAACGACTTCACCGACGGCCTCTGCCTGCACGCGATCAAGCTGATCTTCGAGAACATCGAAACCAGCGTCAAGGGCACCATCGGCAGCAACGACGACAGCGTCATCAAGGCGCGCGAGAAGATGCACAACGCCGCGTCGATCTCGGGTATGGCCTTCGGTAACGCCTTCCTCGGCATAGTCCACGCCATGGCTCACGTCACCGGCGCCCAGCTGCACCTGATCCACGGCCGGGTCAACGCGACCTACCTGCCGCACGTGATCCGGTACAACGGCACCGTCCCGACCAAGCTGACCAGCTGGCCCAAGTACGAGCACTACATCGCCCCGGAGCGCTTCCAGGAGATCGCCAAGCACCTCGGCCTCCCGGCGTCGACTCCTGCTGAGGGTGTCGAGTCCTACGCCAAGGCCGTCGAGCAGCTGCGCGACAAGGTCGGCATCAAGCCGTCCTTCCAGGCGCAGGGCGTGCCGGAGGAAGACTTCATCAGCCGTCTCGACTCGCTCGCCATGGGCGCCTACGGCGACCAGTGCGCACCGGCCAACCCGCGGATGCCGATGCTCGAGGACATGAAGACCCTCATGGAGGCCGCGTACTACGGCACGTCGTTCGCCGAGGTTCGCGCCGGACGCGCAGCCGTGGTCGACGCCGCGCTCGAGACCGGTGCAGAGGTTGCCACGGCCGACGCCAAGAAGCCGGCCCGCAAGGCCGGCAAGTAGGCTCACGCCGATAACCGTTCGACCTGCACCACCACAACGGCCCCGCATTCGTGCGGGGCCGTTCTGGGTCTCCTGGGACGACGGCGCGCCCAGTCACTTGTCCGAGTGCTCCGCCCGTACTACGGTGTCGCCGTTGCCCGTTTCAAAGCGCTCCCCTTAAGAGCCGAGCCTTTGCCGCGGACCGGCCCGGTTCCACCCACATCCCCAGACTCCGGATTCCCCGTCCACCGGTCACGAAGTCGAAGGCGATCACGGATTCAGAGTCGACTCAACCCCACTGGGAGGCTGTAGTGAGCCGCATTCTGGAAACCAGCACCGACATCCGTCCGTTCCATGTCGAGATCCCCGACGCTGACCTCGACGATCTCCACCGCCGCATCGTTCACACCCGCTGGCCGAGCAGAGAAGTCGTCGGCGACAGCTCGCAGGGCGTGCCGCTGAAGACCATCCAGCAGCTGGCCCGGGACTGGCAGCAGCACAACTGGCGGGCGGTCGAAGCCCGGCTGAACGCGCTGCCACAGTTCGTCACCGAGATCGACGGTGTCGACATCCACTTCATCCACGTGCGGTCGCTGCACGAGGATGCCCTGCCGATGATCGTCACACACGGCTGGCCGGGATCTGTCATCGAACAACTCAAGATCATCGAGCCGCTCACCGACCCGACCGCGCACGGTGCGGATGCCTCCGAGGCTTTCCATCTGGTCATCCCCTCTCTGCCCGGTCACGGCTTCTCGGGAACGCCGTCGGAGCCAGGCTGGGACCCCATCCGGATCGCGCGCGCCTGGGCCGAGCTGATGAGCCGGCTCGGTTACGACCGCTACGTCGCGCAGGGCGGCGACTGGGGCAACGCCGTCACCGAGCAGCTAGCCCTCCTGAAGCCGGCGGGGCTGCTGGGTATCCACACGAACATGCCGGCCACGGTTCCGGCTGACGTTGCACGCGCCCTCCAGTACGGCGAGGCCGCCCCGCACGCCTTCACGCCGGAAGAGCAACGAGCCTGGGACCAGCTCGCCACCTTCTATCAGCACGGCCTCGGGTACGCCGGCGAGATGGCCAATCGTCCCCAGACCCTCTACGCCCTGGAGGACTCCCCCGTCGGCCTGGCGGCGTGGATGCTCGATCACGACGCCGCGAACCTAGAGCTGATCGTGCGGGTGTTCAACGGCGAGCAGACCGGACTGACGAAGACGGACATTCTGGACAACATCACGCTCTACTGGTTGACGAAGACCGCGGTCTCGTCGGCCCGGCTGTACTGGGAGAGCAAACTCGCCTTCTTCGCCCCGAAGGGCGTGACGGTGCCGACCGCGGTGAGCGTTTTCCCCGACGAGATCTACTCCGCGCCAAAGAGCTGGTCGGAGCAGGCGTACCCGAATCTCATCTACTACAACCGGCTGCCGGCCGGAGGCCACTTCGCAGCCTGGGAGCAGCCGGAGGCGTACTGCGCAGAGATGCGCGCGTCATTCCGTTCGCTGCGCTCCGCGGCGAATTGAGCAGGCAGGCCACCGTGATGCCCGGCTTCGGCGCGGTGAAGCAGATCGACGCCGGCGTGCTGAGTGTGGGCTACGTGGAGGCGGGGCCGGCGGGCGGCCCCGCCGCCCTGCTGCTGCACGGCTGGCCCTACGACATCCACGCCTTCACGGACGTGGTCCCGCGGCTCGCGGACGCCGGCTACCGGGTGCTCGTGCCGTACCTGCGCGGGTTCGGCACCACCCGGTTCCTTGACGAGACCGATGTGCGCAACGGCGAACAGGCGGCCCTCGCGGTTGACGCGATCGCTTTCCTGGATGCGGTGGGTGTCGGAACGGCCGTCGTGGCCGGCTTCGACTGGGGTGCCCGCACCGCCGACATCCTCGCAGCGCTCTGGCCGGAACGCTGCACCGGCCTGGTTTCGGTGAGTGGCTACCTGATCGGCAGTCAGGCCGCCGGCCGGGTGCCGCTGCCGCCCCAGGCCGAGCTGTCCTGGTGGTACCAGTACTATTTCGCAACCGACCGCGGCCGCGCCGGATACGACGGCTACCGCCGCGACTTCGCCAGGCTGATCTGGAGCACCGCGTCGCCCCGGTGGTCCTTCGACGACGCGACCTTCGACCGCAGTGCGGCCGCATTCGACAACCCCGACCACGTGGCTGTCACGATCCACAATTACCGGTGGCGGCTCGGGGTGGCCGAGGGTGAAGCGCGGTATGACGAACTCGAGCGGCGCCTGGCCACCGCACCGACAATCGCGGTTCCGACGGTCACCCTCGAAGGTGACGCGAACGGTGCACCGCACCCGGATCCGGCGCTGTACGCGGCGAAGTTCACCGGGCCCTACACACACCGCACCATCACGGGCGGTATCGGGCACAACCTCCCCCAGGAGGCACCGGATGCCTTCGCCGACGCCGTGCTCGCTGCGTCGGGCCGACGCGGCCGATAAACTTCCCGAGCGCCCCGCGACCCACTTGAACAGAAGAAGGAAACACCCGTGCTCACCGACGCCAGGAAGAGGCGCAACGCCCTCTTCGCCCTGTTCCTCCTGCCCGGCCTCGCCTGGTCGTCATGGATCACCAGGACCCCGGATGTGCGCGATCAGTTGTCGGCATCGACCGCCGAGATGGGGCTCATCCTCTTCGGTCTCTCAGTGGGGTCGATTCTCGGGGTGCTCGCCTCCGGTGCGCTCACGGTGCGCCTGGGCACCCGGCCGGTGATCGGCCTCGGCGTCTCCCTGGTCGTGGCCAGCATGTTCACCGTCGGGATCGGCACGGCGGCGGCACTGCCGTTTGTGGTCGCGTTCGGTTTGTTCATCTTCGGCGCCGGGATGGGAGCGGCCGAGATCGCGATGAACATCGAGGGCGCCGAGGTCGAGCGGCTGCTCAGCGCCTCGGTGCTACCCGCCCTGCACGGGTTCTTCAGTCTGGGCACCGTCATCGGCTCGGTCTTCGGCATCGTCTTCACCGCGATCGACTTCCCGGTGCTGTGGCACCTTGCCATCGTCGGCGGGGTTGCCCTGGTCGTTGTGCTGGTGTTCCTCCGGGTGCTTCCGGTCGGCACCGGCCGTGTGGTTGCGACGAGCACCGCCGAGCTCTCGACGCGCGGCGCGCGCGTGTGGACCGACCGGCGACTGCTTCTGATCGGCGTCATCATTCTCGCGATGGCCATGGCCGAAGGGTCCGCCAACGACTGGCTCCCCCTGCTCATGGTCGACGGTCACGGCTTCGACGCCACCTCCGGGTCCATCATCTTCACCGCCTTCGCGGTCTCCATGACCGTCGGGCGTTTCTGTGGTGGCTGGTTCCTCGACCGATTCGGACCGACCAAGGTCGTCCGCGTGTGCGTGGTTCTCGCCGGGCTCGGCCTCGCGCTCGTCATCTTCTCCGACAACCAGATCATCGCCGGCGCGGCCGTGATCCTCTGGGGCCTCGGGGCATCGCTCGGGTTCCCGGTCACGATCTCCGCCGCCGGCGAGTCCGGGCCGAATTCGGCCGCCAGGGTCAGTCTGGTCGCGACGATCGGCTACGTCGCCTTCCTCGTGGGCCCGCCGTTGCTCGGTTTCATCGGCGAAGCGAACGGTCTTCGCACCGCCATGATCGTCGTCCTGGGTCTGGTCGTTGTCGCGGCGTTCCTCACCCCGGCACTCGAGAACCGCCGCGTCTCCACGACCGACGAATCCGCGCGCCTGCCGGCCCGCAGCTGACCCGCCAACTGTTGCCAAAGCGGACAATTGCGCCCGGTGCGCCGGGCGCAATTGTCCGGACGGGCAACAGTTAGGCGACGCCGGTCGATCTGACCGCTTAAAGCAGAAAAGCCCTTCCGTATGGAAGGGCTTTTCTGGGACACACTCTGCAATGTGTCATCTGTTGCGGGGGCAGGATTTGAACCTACGACCTCTGGGTTATGAGCCCAGCGAGCTACCGAACTGCTCCACCCCGCGCTACAAGAACTAAGTTACCACAGTTCCCCAAGGCCTTCGAATCGACCGCTCCCCCCGGGCGCGTCGCGCGGGCAGACACAAAAACGCGGGTGGTGCCACCGGGTTTCCCCGGCGCACCACCCGCGCGGATGAGGCGGCGAACTACGTGCTACTGCTGGTCGAGCAGCACCAGCAGCTCGGCGACCGCATCGTTCAGCTTCTTGTCGGCAGCCCCGTAGGCGGAGAAGTCACCCGACGTCAGGGCCGCCTGCTTCTCGGTCACGGCCAGCTTCGCTTCCGCGAGGAGCGACCTGATCTGAGCGTCCTTCGCCGGGTCACCGGTCGTAGTCGACGGGGTTGCGCCTCCGTCGACGGGAGCCTCGCCCGGGGCGGGCGTTTCCACGGCCGGCACGTCGGTGTCGCCGGCGTTGGCCCCGGACTCACCGCCGAAGAGCACATTGAGTGCGTTATCGAGTGTGTCCTCGAAGGCGATCTGGTCACCGAAGGCCACCAGGACCTTCTGCAGCAGCGGGTAGCTGGTCTCACCGGTGGACTGCACGTAGACGGGTTGCACGTAGAGCAGTCCGCCACCGACAGGCAGCGTCAGCAGGTTGCCGTTCAACACCGTCGACTGGCCCTGCTTGAGCAGGTTGAGTTCAGCGGAGATCGTCGGATCACCGTTGAACTTGGCCTGCACCTGGCCGGGGCCCGGTACCGTGATGTCGTTGGGCAGGGTCAGCAGGCGCAGCTTGCCGTAGCCCTCCGCCCGTTCACCGTCTGTCGCGCCCGCATCCGCATCGGCGGCGAGGTATCCCGTCAGCACGTTCCGGCTGGTCTCACCGGAGGCGTTGGGGATGAACGTCGAGTACAGCGAGTACGACGGCGCATCCTGGCCGGGCATCTGCATGGTCAGGTAGTACGGCGGCTGCAGGGTGGTGTTGGTCGACGGCGACACCGGGTCGTTCGGTGTGGTCCAGGCGTCGTCCTCTGAGTAGAACGAGCCCGGGTCGGTCACGTGGTACTTGCCCAGGACCGCGCGCTGCACCTTGAACATGTCGGCCGGGTAGCGCACGTGGCTCATCAGGTCGCCGGTCATCTCGCTCATCGGCTCGACGGTGGACGGGAAGATCTTCTGCCAGGTCTGCAGCAGCGGGTCTTTCTCGTCCCAGGCGTACAGGGTCACGGAGCCGTCGTAGGCATCCAC
>Ga0247806_10000027_pt1 | contig 92340 bp, 83 predicted proteins | sample UWRJL059202B1_FD_179935 | JGI IMG/M metagenome (GOLD analysis project Ga0247806, IMG submission 179935) | Plant litter microbial communities from Arlington Agricultural Research Station in Wisconsin, United States - UWRJ-L059-202B-1 | ecosystem: Environmental > Terrestrial > Plant litter >... | reverse complement strand
AAGGTGGTTATTGCGGCGGGGCTCACCTCTTCCCATCCCGAACAGAGTAGTTAAGCCCGCCTGCGCAGATGGTACTGCAGTTATGTGGGAGAGTATGTCGTCGCCTTTCTTTTTAAAAACCCTATCCAATTCGGATAGGGTTTTTTGTGTTATAGAGGTTCGTTCTTGAATATTAGAGGCTAAATGCGATTGCCTGAGAATGCTTTTTGAAAAATGTTAAGCAATGTCCTTAATAAAGTGTTATCAAGAATTAAGTTTGTAGTCAAATGAATAATAATTTAATTAAGTGATAAGATGAGGAAATAATTTTCACACTACATATTTTGCGTAGTAATAGCAAACATCTGTCAACGGACATTCTTCGCATTTAGGTTTTGGCCTGCAGGTTTCTCTTCCATGGAATGAAATTGCCATTCCGATTTCAGACCAGATATTCTTTGGTAAAATTTGCATTAAGTCTTTTTCTACTTTATTTCCGTCCTTGCTTTCTTTTATCATTCCGATTCTTGGAGCTACGCGAATAACATGTAAATCAGCAATTATACCTTCTGCCGGCTTATTAGCCTCTCTCAAAATTACATTTGCTGATTTCCTTCCAATTCCTTTTAAATCTGTTAATTTATTCATTGTTAAAGGAATATCTTTGTCATTTTGGATGGTCTTTGCAATTTCTAGTAACCACTTTGCTTTTGTTGCGTGGTTTCTCACCTTGCTTGCAAAGGGTACAAAAGTATCAAAATCAGTATGTGATAGACTTTTTAAGGTTGGATATTTATCAAATAAAGCTGGAGCAATCTTATTTATATTAGCATCAGAATCTTGTGCAGACAAAACCACCATTACTAATAATTGATAGATACTTTGATATTCCAAAGGATGTTTTTTCCCTTTGTATTTTTTTAAAATGGGTTTTAATTTTGTTCCCCAATCTGATGTTTCTCCAAATAAATCCATTTAATATGTTTTAGAATTGCATAAATAAGTTAGCTGTTTATAAATTAGATGGTTTGAATAAAATCTAATATTTTTTTAATAACATTTTGACTACCTAATATTTTTCTGTGTCCCAAACTATCTGTTAAAAATAAAGTTCCATTTTTTAATTGATTATAAATATGAATTCCTGCCTTTACAGGAACTTCAGGATCATCATTATCATGAATAACTAATACCGGAATGTCTATCTTTTGCGCTGCTTTATAAGCCGAAAAATCATTCATTTTTACATGATATTTATCTTCAAAAAGGTCACGAAGACTTTCTGCTATTTCTTTTTTTAATTGTAATTTTAAAATAAAATCATCCAAAATATCCTGAATTATATCTCCACTTCCAATTATTATAGCCTTATTGACTTTTAAACCATCTTTTATTGCATTTAGAACCGACATTCCCCCTAGAGAATGTCCAATTGCAATTTCAAAAGGGCCAAACTGCTTTTCAATTTCTATAATAGAAGAAATAAATTCAGACATTATAGTTGTCTTTCCTTCTGATTTTCCATGTGCAGGAGCATCAAAGCTAATTGTTGAATAACCAATTTTTAAAAGCTCATCTGCTATTTTAAATAGTTGTGTTCCTCTTCCGGACCATCCATGAACTAATAAAATTTTACGACTACTTTCACCGTAACTGTAAGTTACTATATTCTTATTAATTTGAGGAATGTTAATTGTATTTTGAATACTTTTTTGATCCATTTCAAACTCACGTTTTGGAACTTTATGTTTTATAGGAGTTGTAAATAGCTTAGCGGCGTAAGTTGTTACCCATTTCGTTGAAATAAAGGCAGATATTTTACAAGACAATATGATAAAATATGGAATTTTTAATGATTTAGTAGGATTAGTTGCCTTTTTTGTCATATCAATAAATTTAATTTAAGGGCTTAGTTCTGCTTATTTTTTCCTAAATTTAAAAAACATAAAAGTAGCATATTATAAATGTTTACTGAAAAATATTTCAAATTAATATAACGAACAGATTTATAAAATTCAAGATGGAAATATTTCACATTAGTGCAGAATGTTATCCAATGGTAAAGGTTGGCGGTTTGGCTGATGTTGTTGGTGCACTACCTAAATATCAAACCAATGCAGGTCATCAGGTTCGAGTTGTAATTCCTTGTTATGATACAAAATTCAGAAGAGAAAATGATTTTAAACCTGTTTATAGTGGAATAGTGAAATTAGGCAATTTCAATTTTCCATTTAGTGTTTTAAAGGAGACAACTGATAAATTAGGTTACGAATTGTATCTTATAGAAATTAATGAATTATTCACTCGTCCGAATGTTTACGGATATGAAGATGATATTGAGCGTTTCCTATCTTTTCAAATTGCCGCTTTGGATTGGATTTTAGTCAGAAAAACAATTCCGAATATAATAAATTGTCACGATCATCATACGGGGTTGATTCCGTTTTTGATAAAATATGCTTTTAAATACGAATCCTTAAAAAATGTAAAAACTGTAATTACAATTCATAATGGTTTGTACCAAGGCTGGTTTGGTTATGACAAATTGCATTATTTGCCTGAATTTGATTTGATTCATGCGGGTTTTCTGGAATGGGGAAATTCGCTGAATTCACTAGGTGTGGCAATTAAATGTGCTGATTTTGTTACGACAGTTTCTCCTAGTTATTTAAATGAAATAAATTATGCCGCTAATGGTTTGGAGTCTTTGTTTAATTCAGTTAGAAGCAAATCAAAAGGGATACTGAACGGTATTGATTTTGAAGTTTGGGATCCTTCTAAAGATCAAATGATTGAAAGTAATTACACGGGTGAATGTTCTGAAAAAGGAAAACAGAAAAATAAGCAAAAGTTATGTGAACAATTTGATTTAGATCAAACGAAGCCATTATTTAGTTTTATTGGTCGTTTGTTTGATGAAAAAGGGGGAGATTTATTACCTCAGGCCTCTGCGCTGGCATTATCTGAGAATTTTGAGCGTATCAATATTTTAATTTTAGGTTCTGGAAATGCTGTAATTGAACAACAATTAGTACAATTGCGAGACGATTATAAAGGAAATTACAATGTTTTTATAGGCTATAATGAGGAATTAGCGCATCAAATTTATGCAGGTTCTGATTATATTTTAATGCCTTCACGAGTTGAGCCCTGCGGTTTAAATCAAATGTATGCATTGCGCTACGGGACAATTCCTATTGTCAGAAGAACTGGTGGTTTACGAGATACGGTAATTGATTTTGGAGATGACGGTAATGGAATTTGTCATGATCAGGCATCGGTAGGAGATATTTGTTATTCTATAAATCGTGCTGTAAAATTGTATGATAATAAGAAAAGTTTTAATGAAATCATGAAAAGAGGAATGGCAACAGATCATTCTTGGGAAAGAGTTTGCCAGGAATATATAGAGATATACAAGCTAATAATTGAGAAAAATGAAATTTAAAAAGAAAAATGTCGTTGCGATTATTTTAGGAGGTGGACAAGGTTCACGCTTGTTTCCACTAACAGAAACAAGGTCAAAACCGGCAGTTCCAATAGGTGGAAAATATCGTTTGGTTGATATTCCAATCTCAAATTGTATTAATTCGGATATTTTTAAAATATTTGTTTTAACGCAATTTAATTCTGCATCGTTAAATGCACACATCAAAAACACTTTTAATTTTAGTATTTTCAGTCAGTCATTTGTAGATATTTTAGCAGCGGAGCAAACCCCAGACAACCCAACCTGGTTTCAGGGAACTGCAGATGCTGTGCGTCAATGTATGCCACATTTTTTAAAACATGAATTTGATCATGCTTTAATTTTATCTGGTGATCAGTTATATCAAATGGATTTTAATGAAATGCTCGAAGCACATATTGCTGCTGATGCAGAAATATCTATAGCAACTTTACCGGTAAATGCGAAAGATGCACCAGAATTTGGGATTCTTAAAACAGATCATGACAATCGTATTCAGGCTTTTATAGAAAAACCTAATGCGGAATTATTGCCTGAATGGGAATCGGAAGTAAGTGATCAAATGAAGGAGAAAGGTAAAGTTTACCTGGCTTCCATGGGAATTTACATTTTCAACAAATCATTACTAATGGACTTAATGTGCAATCCGGAAACAAAAGATTTTGGAAAAGAAATCATTCCGGAAGCTGTAACAAAGCACAAAATTTTAAGTTACCAATATGAGGGCTATTGGACAGATATAGGGAATATAGAATCCTTTTTTGAAGCAAATATCGGCTTAACAGATGATATTCCTGAATTTAATTTGTTTGATAATGAAAATAAGATTTTTACAAGACCAAGACTTCTTCCGCCATCAAAATTTAGAAATTCAATTATAAAACAATCCTTAATTTCCGAAGGCTGTATTATTAATGCCAAAGAAATTAAACGTTCAGTTATTGGTATTCGTTCCAGAATAGGTGAAGGAACTTTTATCGAAAATTGTTATGTAATGGGTAACGATTTTTATCAGGATCTTGATGAAATGCATATGGAAAACAGTAACAATAAAATTCATGTGGGAATAGGTGAAAATTGTTTTATTCAAAATGCCCTAATCGATAAAAATGTGAGAATTGGAAACAATGTGCATATAAGTGGCGGTAAGCACCTAGATAATTTTACAAACGAATTATACAGTATAAAAGACGGAATTGTTGTAATTAAAAAAGGAGCTATCATTTCTGATAATTTTAGAATTGAATAAAATCATTTAAAACAAGTTTCGACTTAAAACCAAATATGGATAAAGTAATCACACATTCCCTTTTTACTGATTTTGACATAGATTTATTCAAAGCAGGAAAACACTTCAAGTTATATGAAAAATTAGGAGCACATTTAATTGAAGTTAATGGAGTTAAAGGTGTGTACTTTGCCATTTGGGCTCCAACCGCTCAATCTGTTTCTGTTGTGGGAGATTTTAATTATTGGACACAAGGTAAACATTTATTGCAGGTTCGCTGGGATTCTTCCGGAATTTGGGAAGGGTTTATTCCAAATATTGAAAAAGGAACACTTTACAAATACAAAATTCAATCGAATATTGATGGAGTAACGACTGAGAAGGCAGATCCCTTTGCTTTATATTGCGAAAAACCACCACATACCGCATCTGTTGTCTGGGATTTGGATTATAACTGGAAAGATCAAAACTGGATAAAATCCCGTAAGGAAAGTAACAAACTCGATAGACCTTATTCTGTTTACGAAGTTCATTTAGGTTCATGGAAAAGGGGAGATCATAATCGTTTTTTGACTTATTTAGAACTCGCGGATGATTTGGTTAATTACGTAGTAGAAACTGGCTTTACACATGTTGAGTTTATGCCAATAATGGAATATCCATATGATCCTTCATGGGGTTATCAATTAACGGGATATTTTGCGCCAACTTCACGTTTTGGAAAACCACAGGATTTTATGTTTTTGGTTGATAAACTACATCAGGCAGGAATTGGTGTTATTTTAGATTGGGTTCCATCTCATTTTCCTGATGATGCACACGGTTTGGGCTTTTTTGATGGTTCACATTTATACGAACATCCGGATCGTCGAAAAGGATATCATCCAGATTGGAAAAGTTTGGTTTTTAATTATGGAAGAAATGAAGTTCGTGCGTTTTTGATAAGTAATGCTGTTTTTTGGTTTCAAAATTATCATGCTGACGGATTGCGCGTTGATGCTGTTGCGTCGATGTTATATCTAGATTATTCGAGAAATGAAGGCGAATGGGAAGCAAATATCTATGGAGGAAGAGAGAATCTTGATACAATAAGTTTTCTTAAAGAATTTAATGAAGTGATCTATGCTAATTTTGAAGGAGTTCAAACAATTGCTGAAGAAAGTACTTCTTTTCCAATGGTTTCCAGACCTACTTTTACGGGAGGTTTAGGCTTTGGAATGAAGTGGATGATGGGCTGGATGCACGATACTTTAAAATATTTTCAAAAGGAAACTGTTTATCGCAAGTACCATCAAAATAATTTGACGTTTTCGATGACGTATGCTTTTACCGAGAATTTTATGCTGCCGTTTTCACATGACGAAGTGGTACACGGAAAAAGTTCGATCGCGAATAAAATGCCGGGAGATGAATGGCAAAAGTTTGCCAATTTACGTTTATTATACGGCTATATGTTTACGCATCCCGGAACAAAATTATTGTTTATGGGATCAGAGTTTGGCCAAAGTGACGAATGGAATTTTGAAAAAAGTTTAGACTGGCATTTATTGCAATACGACTATCATTCTGGAATAAAAAAGCTAATTACTGATCTGAATCATTTATATAAATCACAACCTGCATTGTACGAAAAACAATTTAGCGTAGAAGGTTTTGAATGGATTAATTATTCAGATCATCAAAATGCAGTTTTAACGTATATCCGGAAAGGAAATAATCCAGACGAAAATATAATTGTGGCCTGTAATTTTACTCAGGCTGTTAGAGAGAATTACAGAATCGGAATTCCGAAAAAAGGAAATTTAAGAGAAATTTTTAATAGTGACGCCACAACTTACGGAGGAAGCGGAATTGGAAATTCAGATTCATTAAAAGTGGAAACGATTCAATATGATGGAAGGGATTTTTCGGCAGAATTAACTTTGCCACCTTTAAGCATAACGGTTTACTCCTTTAGATAAAAATCAACGATTAATTTTATTATGCCTTTTTTTCATTTTAAAGTTTAAAAATTAGCAATTAACTGATTTTTTGATACGTAATTTAGCACTCATTCAGAAAAAACGTTTTCGTGAATAAACCTTTAATTTATATAGGCCTACAAAGTTTTTTTGTATGTTTGAAATAGAAGTTTAGCTTTATATAATTAATTCATTTAGTAATATGATTACAAATACAGCATTAGAGTATAAAGGCGATTTATATCCATCAAAAATTGTCTCGTATGAACACGAAGGTGATACCATCTTCTTTCATACAGACAATAAAGTAATCTTAAAAGTTACTATTCTGAGAGACAGCTTAATTCGGTTTCGATTTACTACAAAAGGCTATTTTAGCAACGACTTTTCGTATGCCATTGATAAAACGCAATTGCACGGTTATAATTTTTTAGAATTAACAGAAGAGGAAACTTATTTTCAAATTAGAACCAGCAAGGTAAAATGCAAAATTCAAAAACAAGATCTCCGCTTATCGATTTATGATCTTAACGATTTTCTGATTCTTGAAGATGAACTTGGTTTTCATTGGGAGGAAAGCTATGAATATGGCGGAAATATCGTCAAGATGAGTAAATCTTCAAAAGACGGAGAATGTTTTTACGGTCTTGGTGACAAAGCCACTCAGATGAATTTAAAAGGCAAAAGATTAGAAAACTTTGCTACAGATCAATATGCTTTTCAAAAAGAACAAGATCCTTTATATAAGGTTGTTCCTTTTTACATTGGCTTACAAAACAAACAAGCTTACGGAATTTTCTTTGATAATACTTTCAGGACTTTCTTTGACTTTTGTCAGGAAAGAAGAAATGTTGCCAGTTTTTGGGCTGAGGGCGGAGAAATGAACTACTACTTCATTTACGGGCCACAAATGCAGGATGTTGTAACTACTTATACAGATTTAACAGGTAAACCGGAATTGCCGCCACTTTGGGTTTTGGGTTATCACCAATGCAAGTGGAGTTATTATCCGGAAAGCAAAGTAAAGGAAATCACTTCAAAATTTAGAGAACTTAAAATTCCATGTGATGCCATTTATCTGGACATTGATTATATGGAAGGCTTTCGATGTTTTACCTGGAACACAGAATATTTTCCTGATCCAAAACGAATGATCGCCGAATTAGCAGAGGACGGTTTTAAAACCATTGTCATAATAGATCCCGGGATTAAAATTGATAAAGATTATTGGGTTTATCAGGAAGCTTTAGAGAAAGATTATTTCTGCAAAAGAGCCGACGGACCTTACATGAAAGGAAAAGTCTGGCCGGGTGAATGTAATTTTCCAGATTATACAAATCCTGTAGTTAGAGAATGGTGGGCTGGATTATTTAAAGAATTAATATCAGACTTTGGAGTAAAGGGAGTTTGGAATGATATGAATGAACCAGCTGTTATGGAAGTTCCCAATAAGACTTTTCCAATGGATGTTCGCCATTCTTATGATGGAAATCCCTGCAGCCACAGGAAAGCACATAATATTTATGGTACACAAATGGCCCGAGCTACTTATCATGGCGTAAAACGTTTTGCTTACCCAAAACGTCCTTTTGTTATTACAAGATCAGCTTACTCAGGTGCACAGCGTTATACTTCGTCATGGACGGGTGATAACGTAGCTACTTGGGAACATTTGTGGATTGCAAATATTCAGGTACAAAGAATGTGTATTTCAGGAATGGGTTTTACTGGTTCTGATATTGGAGGTTTTGCCGAACAGCCCACTGGTGAATTATATGCTCGCTGGATTCAGTTAGGCGTTTTTCATCCTTTCTGCAGAACACACTCTTCAGGGGATCATGGAAATCAGGAACCTTGGGCATTTGATGAAGAAGTAATTAATATTACGCGCAAGTTTGTAAACCTGCGCTATCAGTTATTACCTTATTTATATACCATGTTTTGGCAATATATTGAAGAAGGTGTGCCAATGTTAAAACCATTAGTTTACTACGATCAGGATGATACTCAAACACATTACCGAAACGACGAATTCATTTTTGGAAATCAAATTCTTGTATGCCCGATATTGGAACCGAATGCTGTTGGGAGACGTATGTATATACCAAGAGGCGAGTGGTATAACTACTGGACAAATGAGTTTGCAGCCGGCGGACGAGAAGTTTGGGTTGATACGAAATTTGATGAAATACCAGTTTTTGTAAAAGCAGGAGCAATTATTCCGAAATATCCGGTGCAGCAATTTGTTGGAGAACTTGAATTTGACGAATTGACATTAGATTTATACTATAAAAATGGTAAAGAAAAATCAGTAGTTTATGAAGATGCTCAGGATGGTTACGATTATAAAAAAGGCCGTTACAGCTTTTTATCATTCAAAACGATCGGAAAAGAAAAAGAACTTATTATCCAATTGCATAAAGAAGGAAAATACGACACGCCTTATACAAAATATAAAATTAATTTAATTGGTTTGCCATTTAAAGTAACTGAACTTGAGATTGATAACGAAAAAGTAGAATTTGACAGTGAAAAATACGAAGAAAATCACTTTTTAATAATTGATAAAGAATTTACAGAACTTCATATTATTGGACAATAATATTAATTATGATACGTTTCACTTTAATTATATAAAAATACCTGTTAAAATAAAGTGTATTTTTATTCTATATTAAAATATTATGATCATGAAAAAATACTTTTTGTTAACTGCCTTTGCAGCACTTTTACTGGCTGCATGTGCAACAAATCCCGTAACGGGAAAATCAACTCTTAATTTTGTTTCAAATAGCGAATTATTTCCAACTTCATTTCAGCAATACAATGCTTTTATTGCAGAAAACAAAGTTATAACAGGAACTGCAGATGCTAAAAGAGTGGATCTTGTTGGTAGTAAAATTAAAGCTGCGGCAGAAAAATACTTAACATATTTGGGACAAACCCAATATTTGAAAGATTATCGCTGGGAATACAAATTGGTAGAAAATAAGGAAGTAAACGCATGGTGTCTGCCAGGAGGTAAAATTGTGGTCTATTCAGGAATTTTACCCATCACTCAAAATGAAGCTGGTCTGGCAACCGTAATGGGACACGAAGTTTCTCACGCGTTAGCCAATCACGGTGCCCAAAGAATGAGTGCTGCGCAATTACAACAAATTGGAGGAGTTGCTTTAGATGCTGCAACAAGCGGCAAATCAGAATCTACGAGAGCAATATTTTCGCAGGCTTACGGTCTTGGTTCTGAAGTAGGAGTAATGCTTCCATTTAGCAGAAGTAACGAAAGTGAAGCAGATAAAATTGGATTAACATTGATGGCAATTGCAGGATACAATCCGGATGATTCGATTGCTTTTTGGAGTAGAATGTCGGCTAAATCTGGCGGATCTGGGACTCCTGAGTTCATGAGTACGCACCCTTCCGACGCGACTAGAATTTCAAATCTTAAGTCATTAATTCCTGATGCAAGAGCTATGGCTGCAAAAGTTGGCGTTATAAGATAATTATATTTATCATTTAAAATATCTAAAAGCTATTCACCACGGTGAATGGCTTTTTTTGTGCAAAATTACATTTCAAATTGTTTATAATTTATTAATATACTATTTGTCAAATTTCTATTTGATTATGATAAAAATTAGATAAATTCGTAGCCAGTTAACAAAACCATTTTTATGAAAAACTTACAGAAAGGAGATAAAAAATTGCTAAATGCCTGGGCTTTTTACGATTGGGCAAATTCAGTTTACACGCTAACAATCGCATCTGCAATATTTCCTATATTTTATGAATCTCTATTTTCAAAAGATCAACATTATATTGATGTTTTTGGAATGCATTTAAAAAATTCGGCCTTAATAAGTTTTATTACAGCTTTTGCTTTTTTGGTAGTATCTTTTATATCTCCACTTTTATCAGGAATAGCAGATTACGTTGGAAATAAAAAAGCATTCATGAAGTTTTTCTGCTATTTGGGAGCCTTATCCTGTATCGGATTATATTGGTTTGATCTTGGTAATATTTATGTTGGATTGGCTTTTTATTTTCTGGGATTACTTGGATATTGGGGAAGTTTAGTTTTCTATAATTCGTATTTACCAGATATTGCATTTGAAGAGCAGCAGGATAAAATTAGTGCCAAAGGATATTCATTAGGATATATTGGAAGTGTAATTTTGCTGATTATTAATTTGGCCATGATCATGAAACCTGAAGTATTTCACATTTCCGGAACTCCTGAAATAGCAAGAGATAAAGCCATGAGATATTCTTTTATAATGGTTGGAGCGTGGTGGATATTATTCAGTCAGTATACCTACTATTTTTTACCTAAAGGCAATAAGGAAACGAGTCAAAAATTAACGAAATCTGTTATTTTTAATGGTTTCAAAGAATTAAAAAAAGTATGGAAATTATTGAAACAAAATATAGCTCTAAAGCGCTATTTAAGCGGTTTTTTTGTTTCGAGTATGGCTGTGCAGACTGTAATGCTTGTTGCCACTTATTTTGGGGCTCAGGAAATTCAGTGGTCATCTAAAGAAGAAGGGACTATTGGTTTGATTGCTTGTATTTTATTGATACAATTAGTAGCTGTTGTTGGTGCTGTAATAACTTCGCGCGCATCGGCTAAATTTGGAAATATTCCCATGTTGATTGCAATAAATAGTATTTGGGTTGTACTTTGTATTTTAGCGTATTTCACAACATTACCCATACATTTTTATGTTATGGCTACTTTAATTGGTTTTGTAATGGGAGGAATTCAGGCATTATCGCGTTCTACTTATTCAAAATTATTACCGGAGACGGAAGATACAGCGTCATTTTTTAGTTTTTATGATGTTGCAGAAAAAATAGGAATTGTAATCGGAATGTGTGTTTATGGAATAATTGATCAAATTACAGGAAGTCCGAGATTAGCAATTGTAATTTTGGCCGTATTTTTTGCGACCGCAGTATTATTATTACGCCGGGTTCCAAAAAAAGGGGTTTTAAATTAATAAACCATCCTTAAAATATTAAGAAGCTCAACAATATTTTTTATTGCTGAGCTTTTGTTTTAATTAACCTTTTGTAATATTTCCTGATCCTGAAACTTTTACGTCTCGTTTATCAGGATTTCCAAAATATTTAATATTTCCTGAGCCTGCAACTCTTGCAGTCAAATTTCCTTCGCAGTTTATAATGCTGTTTCCTGAACCTGATACATTTGCTTCAGCATTTTTTGATTTAAATTCAGAAGCATTTACATTTCCTGAACCAGCAAGTTTACAAGTAAATTTATCTGTGGATCCTTTTAAAATAACTTCTCCAGAGCCGCTTAAACTTAGTTCAAAATCATTTGAATCAACATTTAGATTAAAATTCCCTGATCCTGAGATTTTTGCGAAAAAAGTATCACTCTTAATTGTGTCTTTTGTTTGAATATCGCCTGAACCTGACAAGCTTAGCGAAGAAATCTTCTCAAACGGAACCGTAATTTCAATTTTTTTTCCGGAACTTGGTCGAATATTGATTCCTTTCTCGACAAAAATTTTCAGAGCATTATCTTCAACTTCAATTTTTATGGCAGATAATAAATTTTCTTCTCCTTTAAGAATAATTTTACCTTCTTTTCCAGCAACAAGATTTACATCAAATGATCCGCCCACTTTTATGGCATCATAATCTCCTGTATTTCTTGTTTCAGTAACCACTTTACCGTTTCCTTTTATTTTGGCACTGTTATTTGATGACCATTGTGCATTAGCAGTAAATCCTACTAAAAATGCATAACAAACGAATAGTTGAATTGATTTTTTCATTTTTTGATTGATGATTAAGTTATTGTTTTTTGATTAATGATACACTGCCATAATTAGAATTTACAACCACTTTGTTCTGACCTTTTCTCTTATTGTAACCGCTTATTCTTTTGCTTGTACTTCTGCTTTCGCTCACAGAAATATCAAGCGAATTATCACTTTTAATATTTCCGTATCGGGTACTGATATCAAAATCAAATATATAATTCGTGTCATATCCCAAGGTAACATCAGAATATGTAGAAATTATATTTACATTATTGGCCTTATCTGTTATTGTCGAAATATTTATTTTGCTGTAATTGGTGTCCAGATTTACACTGTTCGAAATTTGAGCAATATTAACGGTCAGGTAATTTCCGGATCCGGAAAAGGAATTTATTTTTTGAAATTTGAAATTCCCGTAATTGCACTCGTATTTAATATTATTACCTTCTGCAATAACCAAATCAGTATAATTTGTATCTAAATTTAAATTACCTGAATCATTTATTCTTAAGCTTGAGTATCGGGCTTTAAGTGTTCCGTTTTTAATATAGTCAATAGTTGAGTTTTGGCAATATTCAATATGAATACGGTTATTAGAACCATTTAATTTTCCCAAAGTAACTTTGCCGTATTTACAAGAAATATCAGTAGTAGATTCTAAAGTAAGCGTTGTAATATTTCCGTATTTATTGTCCAGTTTTACCGTACCGTTTTTAGGAATTTTAATTACATAATTGATTTCAAAACTGTTGCTGCTTCCCCCGCTTTTTATAGAAGAATTTCCAAGTTTAGTTACTGCAGAAACCAATCCCTTCAAGGCTGTTATATCAACATCAATGCTATTTAATCTTTCATTGACCCAATTTTCATTTCCGCCGGTCACTTTTATGGTAATGTCAAGATCTATCTTGTCTTCATCCCATGTACTTACGGTAATATTTCCGTATTTATTTTCGATATCAGTTCCTGCATTCGAATTTACTATAAAGGTTTTTTTAATATTTTTTTGTTTCGAAATAACAGTGTCATCATTAGTTGAAAACCCTAAAAAAGGAAGTAAGATCAATAATATAAGTAAGCTATAATGTTTTTTCATGAGTAGTATTTTTTAAATTTTCATTTTCTTCGATGCGCTGCAAAACCGTTTGTAAAAAGGATATTCTGGTTTGCAGATTGCTGATCATAGCATAGATAATTTGTTTGTTTTCACCGTTTTTTTGAACTTCTTTTATAATTTTCTCGTAATCAGCATCAAAAACTTTCATTTGTTTTAGCGCATCGTTTATGATTTGCTCATTTTCGGGTGAACTTTTTTCTTTTAGTTTAACCAGCTCATTTTCAATTAAAATGTTGAAAATAGAGTCTGTTCGTTTTGTCTCCTGAGATGCAAATTTGAATTCTTTAGGTTTCGTAGTATTGTTATAGAATATCGAAATTCCTAATAGCAAAGCTATCGAAGCGGCAATGGCCAAAACGGCATAGTTTTTTTTCTTCGGCTGTTTTCTGTTCAGTTTATTTAAAAAATTTACCTGATGATCAGAACTCATTTCATGAACATCCCATTGATTATCAAACTTTTTAAATAATTGATCTAATTTGTCGTTTTCCTTTTTCATATATCTAAAATTTATTTTTTATAGGTGATATATGGTATCGCCTTTTATTTATTTGTGTTTGTATGCACAAACTTTTTTTTAGTGGCGATTTCATATCTCCTCTAATTTTTTTCGTAAACTTTCTTTAGCTCTGCTTAATGTTGTTCTGCAATTGGCATAACTTATATTTAAGATTTCACTAATTTCCTCCTGATCATAACCTTCAATATAAAAAAGCGTCAAAACCATTCTGTAATTGTCTTTTAAACCTGAAATGGTTTCTAAAACCTGTTTCACTTTAAGTGATTCCAAGTCAATATTTTCAGAAATAAAGCCGTCGTTTTCTTCAATTTTATAAAGTGTTTTGTTCAGGTCTTCCATTTGGAAAGCGTTGTTCTTTTTATAAAAATCAATACTGTAATTAATAATGATTTTTTTGAGCCACGCGCCAAATGCGACTTCTTGTTTATAATCGTTAATTTTTGTAAAAGCTTTCAAAAAACCTTCCTGCATGACGTCTTGTGCAAAATGCTCATCTTTTACAATTCTGTAAGCAACATTATACATCGCTTTACAGTACCGATTGTAAACTTCAAATTGCGCTTTTTGATTGTTTGATTTGCAAAGCGCAATTAATTCTTCGATATTTTGATTGGTTATATTCAAGTAATGGTTGCTAGTTTTTTATAATGACTTTGCTTTTTTTAGTTTGTTACAGTTTCGATAAAATTAATTTTATTTTTTTTAGAAATAAATCAAAATCGACTCTTTAAATAGGTTTTTGAAACCAACTTTTTTGCATTTGGCATAATGATTGTCTATTTTTATCGCCTATCTTGTAAATGAAGTACTTATTCTCTTTTAACGATTAATTGTAGTTTTTAAGGCTACATTTGCAACTTGGATTTAACTTTTAATGACAAAACGACTTATATAATATTATGTCAAATCATAAAATACTCACTATTGACAATCTGTCACTTCAGGAATTTGATTCAGAAGCAGAATTAATTCCATTATTAACTCCCGAAGACGAAGAGGAAATGAACAATGAGGAACTGCCTCTTTCATTACCAATATTGCCTTTACGTAATACTGTTTTGTTTCCGGGTGTTGTTATTCCAATTTCTGCAGGAAGAGATAAGTCAATAAAACTAATTAACGATGCTAATGCCGGTGGAAAAATCATTGGGGTAGTTTCTCAAATTAACGAAGAAGACGAAGATCCATCTAAAGAAGATATTCATAAAATAGGAACCGTAGCCAGAATTTTGCGCGTTTTAAAAATGCCTGACGGAAATGTGACGGTTATTTTGCAGGGAAAAAAACGTTTCGAAATTGACGAAGTTATCTCCGAAGAGCCTTATATAACAGCTACTATTAAAGAAGTTGATGAGAAACGTCCGGATGAAAATGACAGTGAGTTTACTGCTATTTTAGATTCTGTAAAAGAACTGGCAATTCAAATTATAAAAGAAAGTCCAAACATTCCTTCAGAAGCTACTTTTGCAATTAAAAACATTGAAAGCCAATCGTTTTTAATCAATTTTGTTTCTTCTAATATGAATTTATCGGTAAAAGAAAAACAAGGCTTATTATCGATAAACGGTTTAAAAGACAGAGCACTTGAAACTTTACGTTACATGAACGTAGAACTTCAGAAATTAGAATTAAAGAATGACATTCAGTCAAAAGTACGTTTTGATTTAGACCAGCAGCAACGTGAGTATTTCCTTCACCAGCAAATGAAAACCATTCAGGAAGAATTGGGCGGCGTTTCGCAGGAAGAAGAAATGGACGAAATGGGATTGAAAGCGAAGACCAAAAAATGGGACGAGAAAACACAAAAACATTTCGAAAAAGAATTATCTAAAATGCGAAGAATGAATCCACAATCGCCAGATTTTGGAATTCAGCGTAACTATTTAGAATTGTTTTTAGAATTGCCGTGGGGTGAATTTTCTAAAGATAAATTTGATTTAAAATTTGCTCAAAAAATATTAGATAAAGATCATTTTGGACTTGAAGAAGTAAAGAAAAGAATGATTGAACATTTGGCTGTATTGAAACTTCGTAATGATATGAAATCGCCAATTATTTGTTTAACTGGACCTCCGGGAGTTGGTAAGACTTCTATTGGACGTTCTGTTGCCGAAGCTTTAGGACGTGAATATGTTCGTATTTCATTAGGTGGTTTACGTGACGAAGCTGAAATTCGCGGACACAGAAAAACATATATTGGTGCAATGCCAGGACGTATCATTCAGAGTTTGAAAAAAGCAGGAACTTCAAATCCGGTTTTTATTTTAGATGAAATTGATAAATTATCAAGCGGAAACAGTGGTGATCCTTCTTCAGCTTTATTAGAAGTTTTAGATCCGGAACAAAACAGTTCTTTTTATGATAATTTCCTTGAAATGGGATATGATTTATCTAAAGTAATGTTTATCGCAACTTCAAATAATATGTCGGCAATTCAGCCTGCACTGCGTGACAGGATGGAAGTAATCAAAATGTCAGGTTATACTATTGAAGAAAAAGTAGAAATCGCAAAACGACATTTATTTCCTAAGCAATTAGAGGCACACGGATTAACATCTAAAGATTTGACAATTGGAAAAAAACAATTAGAAAAAATCGTTGAAGGTTATACCCGTGAATCTGGCGTTCGTAATCTTGAAACTAAAATTGCTCAGGTAATTCGTAATGCTGCAAAAGCTGTTGCGATGGAGGAGGAATACAATAAAAAAGTTACAGATGAAGACATTATAACTGTTTTGGGCGTGCCAAGATTAGAGCGTGATAAATATGAAAATAATGATGTTGCCGGAGTTGTTACAGGTCTTGCCTGGACAAGCGTTGGAGGTGATATTTTATTTATCGAATCATTAATTTCTGAAGGAAAAGGTTCGTTGACAATTACCGGAAACCTTGGTAATGTTATGAAAGAATCTGCAACAATAGCTTTAGAATACATCAAAGCAAATGCTAAGAAATTAGGACTGGATGTGTCATTATTTCAAAAATATAATATTCACTTACATGTTCCAGAAGGAGCAACACCAAAAGACGGACCAAGTGCCGGTATTGCAATGCTGACTTCTTTAGTTTCTTTATTAACACAAAAGAAGATTAAGAAAAGCCTTGCTATGACGGGAGAGATTACGCTTCGTGGAAAAGTATTGCCGGTAGGTGGAATCAAAGAGAAAATTCTGGCTGCCAAAAGAGCAAATATTAAAGAAATCATTTTATGTCACGAAAACAAAAGTGACATTGATGAAATTAAGGCTGAATATTTAGAAGGTTTGACATTTCATTATGTAAAAGAAATGAGCGAAGTTTTAGCTTTGGCTTTAACAGATCAAAATGTAAAAAACGCAAAAGTGCTGAAATAAATTCGATTATAAGTTATAATTATAAAAATCCAATTCCAATCTGATAATCAGTTTGGGATTGGATTTTTTATTTTCATTTTATTTAGTATTGTTTTTTTACTCATTTTTTGTTAGTTAAAGCATGAAAAAATCGGCATAATTATTGAATTATAGATAGTTATAAAAATTATTTTTTCAATTATATAATTTTATATTTGTATTTGCGTTATTCCCATATAGGAACGCCACAAAAAACATGATAAAACAACTTGTTTTATTCTTAATGATAGTATTTAGTTCGGTTTGTTTCGGTCAAGTAGGAGGGCGATACACCTATCAGTTTCTAAATTTAACTACATCACCAAGGCAGGCAGCGTTAGGTGGTAAAACGATTACAATTTATGATGAAGATGTCAATCAGGTTATGTTTAATCCCGCTACTTTAAACGCTGATATGGATAATCACCTGGCGATGAATTATGGCAGCTATTATGGGGAGGCATCTTATGGAACTGCTTCTTATGCTTATACTTACGATCGACATCTGCAAACTTTTCATGCCGGAATGAGTTATATTAACTATGGAACATTTGAAGGGTACGATGAAAACGGACAAGCGACATCCGATTTTAGTGGTAGCGAAGCAGCGTTGTCAGTAGGCTACGCCTATAATATTCCTTTTACCGATGTGCATTTAGGAGTGAATGCAAAGTTAATAACTTCGACATTAGAAAGATATAATTCTTTGGGCGGTGCAATAGATTTGGGTTTTTTATATATAGTTGAAAAAAACAATTTAAATCTGGCACTGGTAATCCGAAATATTGGGACTCAATTTACAACATATTCAGGAATACATGAAAAATTACCACTTGAAATTATCGCGGGAATGTCGCAAGAATTAGAGCATGTGCCACTTCGCTGGCATCTTTCGCTAGAGAATTTGCAGCAATGGAACGTTTCTTTTTCGAATCCCGTTCGCGGAGAAAACAATATAGACGGATCTACAAGTGAAGAAAAAGTTTCCTTTGTAAATAATGCATTACGACACGTAGTATTGGGTGTTGAACTTTTTCCGCAAAAAGCAGTTAATTTGCGTCTAGGGTACAACTTTAGAAGAGCAGAAGAATTGAGAATTGATGAGCAGCGCAATTTCTCAGGAATCTCTTTGGGGTTCGGTTTAAGAATGAACCGTTTAAAATTTAATTATTCATATTCACGATACACGTTAGCAGGCAATTCGAGTCTCTTTGGACTAATTTTAAACTTTCAATAATTGGGTAATTTATGAAGCTATTCTATTTGATTCTGTTTTTTACTGCAGGTTTTTTCAATACCTCAAATTTTAATTTTAAAAATGAAAACATGACTGATGCTGAAATCGAAAGATTTAATTATCAGTTAAATGAAGTAAAGGAAGTGATCGATGCCGGACCTCAGTACAATAAAAAAATCGCTTTCCTGGTAGACATGAGAATAAAGTCAGGTAAAAATAGATTTTTTGTTTACGATCTTGTAAATAACAAAATCCTGGACCAAGGACTTGTAGCACACGGATCAGGTTCTGAAACACGTGTTGGTGGAGAATTAAAATTCAGCAATGAACCAAATTCTAATTGTACTGCTTTAGGAAGATATTCAATAGAAAAGTGTTATAAAGGAATTTTTGGAAAAGCTTACAGATTAAGCGGTTTAGATCAAACAAATAGTAATGCCTTAAAAAGAGCGATAGTTTTACATCATTATTCAGCAGTTCCAGAAGAAGAGCAGGAATATTATATATCAAGAAGTCATGGCTGCCCGATGGTTAGCGAACAATTTTTTAAAAGAATAGAAAAATTAATTGATGGTTCTAAATCGAAAATAGTTTTAGACATTTATTATTAAATCATTGCGTTAGTTAATAACAATACTCATCATTCAGTAAATCTTTTGTAATCTAAAAAATCGTATTTATTTAGATTATAAAGGATTTTTTTTGCCAATTTTCCATGAAAGAGGTTTTTTATATTTTACTTTTTATATTGTTAGGTTTTGTGGGTTATCAACATATTTATAGAAATGTGCCGGATTCTGTACTTGTAGACAATAGAATCGATTTTCAGGTTAAGGAAGTAAAAAGGATAATAAGTACCAGTTCAAAATATAATAAGAATGTTGCATTTTGATTGACATGAAAATTGCGTCAGGGAAAAACTGTTTTTTTATCTATGATTTAAAAGATAATAAAATTATCAATAGAGGGATAGTTGCACATGGTTCCGGTTCTGAAACGGAAATTAAAGGAAAGCTAAAGTTTAGTAATATTCCCAAAATGACAATACATTTAAACACAATATTGTTTTTCACTATTATTATGATGTTCCATATAAAGAGAAAGATGGTTACATTTGCAATAGTTATGGCTGTCCAATGGTTAGTAGAAAATACTTCGAACGAATTGCCAAAATAATTGACGCATCAGAATCTAATATTTTGGTGCATATCTATTATTAAAAGACTTAAGACTAAAAATTAAAATATAAAAAATTGAAAAAAATTACAATTGCTATCGATGGATTTTCATCAACCGGGAAAAGTACTTTGGCAAAACAATTGGCAAAAGAGCTTGAATATGTATATGTGGATACGGGAGCAATGTACCGTGCTGTGGCATATTTTGCAATGCAGCATGAATTTATTGGAACTGATTTTTTTAATAAATCAGCTTTAATCGAATCTTTGCCAAATATTCAGCTTGAATTTAAATTTAGTCCTGATTTAGGATTTGCTGAAATGTATCTGAACGGTGAAAATGTCGAAAAACAAATTAGAACTATCGAGGTATCTAATTATGTCAGTAAAGTGGCAGAAGTTTCTGAAGTACGTTCGAAATTAGTAGAACAACAACAAGGAATGGGGAAAAACAAGGCTATTGTTATGGACGGAAGAGATATTGGAACTGTAGTTTTTCCGGATGCCGAACTTAAAATATTTATGACTGCAAGTGCCGAAACACGAGCGCAAAGACGTTTTGACGAATTGCAGCAAAAAGGAGATAATGTTACTTATGAAGAGGTTTTGAAAAATGTAGTAGAAAGAGATCATATTGACACACACCGGGAAGATTCTCCTTTAATAATCGCTGATGATGCAATTGAAATTGATAATTCATATTTAAGCAGAGAAGAACAATTTGCAGCTGTTTTAGAATTAATAAATGATGTTGTTAAAACAGATTAATTTTTTGTAGATATCATTTTTAATGGTAGTTTTACCGCTTCATTTATTTTTAAAGACAAATTCATCTTATGGGCATTAAAAACAGGTTGATTATAATGAGCTTTCTTCAGTTTTTTGTTTGGGGAGCGTGGCTTATAACAATTGGAAATTATTGGTTTGGAACTAAAAACTGGGAAGGAACCCAATTTGGTCTTGTTTTCGGAACCATGGGAATTGCTTCCTTATTCATGCCTACTTTAACCGGAATTATTGCTGACAGATGGATAAATGCAGAAAAACTATATGGTTTTTTACATATATTTTATGCGTTGGTTTTATTTGGAATTGCACAAGTAACAACTCCTGATAATTTTATATATGTGATGTTTGCAGCTATGTGCTGCTACATGCCTACAATTGCTTTAAGTAATTCAATTTCATATACTTCTTTGAAGTTAAACGATAAAAACATTGTTAAGGATTTTCCGCCAATCCGCGTTTGGGGAACAATTGGTTTTATTGCTGCTATGTGGATTACCAATTTAACAGGAAGCAAAGCGACTGAATACCAATTTTATATTGCCGGAATTGGAGCTTTAATTCTAGGGATTTATGCTTTTACATTACCAAAATGTCAGCCTCAGCGCTTAACTAAAGAAGATGCTTCATTAGTTGAAACTTTAGGGTTGGAAGCTTTTAAGCTATTTGGAAATTATAAGATGGCTTTGTTTTTTGTTTTTTCTATGTTTTTAGGAGGAGCTTTGCAATTAACAAATGCTTACGGAGATGTGTTTTTGGATGAATTCAAACATTTTCCAAAATACGCTGATTCTTTCGTTATTAAATATTCGACGATTATTATGTCTATTTCTCAGGTTTCAGAAACCTTATTTATTCTGGCAATTCCGTTTTTCTTAAGACGATTTGGAATCAAGCAAGTAATGCTTATTAGTATGCTAGCTTGGGTTTTACGTTTTGGGTTGTTTGCTTTTGGAGATCCGGTAACTGGTTTATGGATGATTATTTTGTCTTGCATTGTTTACGGAATGGCATTTGACTTCTTTAATATTTCAGGTTCACTATTTGTTGAAAGTAATACTGATTCTAAAATACGTTCATCTGCACAAGGTTTGTTTATGATGATGACCAATGGAGTAGGAGCAGTTTTAGGAAGTTTAACTTCTGGCTGGGCAATTGATCGTTTTTTTACAAAATCATTTACTAATACAGTTGAATTATCAGGATTTTTGCAAACGGAGGAAAATAATTCTAAAATGCTTGAATTCGTAAAAGGGCAGGGAAATTCAATTTCTTCAAATGGAATTTTTTCAAATCCAATTTTAATGAAAGACTGGCATACGATCTGGTTGTCATTTGCAGCTTACGCTTTGATAATTGCAATTGCTTTTGCTGTTTTGTTTAAACACAAACATGATCCAAAAGAAATAGAGAGTTTGAGTCACTAATATACATTATATTTAAAATCCCGTTTTCGATTGTATTGAAAACGGGATTTTTATTTTATATGTATATTTGATTTTAGATGTCAATAGTATAATATGCAAAATAAACACAATTCAATTCCAACTTTTAAGGCTGTTAGTTCAAAACCAAGATTGTTTCTGAATTTTATCTTTGGCGTATTTTGGGTGTTTTTTGTATTGTTCTTTCTTATAGGATTACTATATTTTATCATGAGTTCTCCTGAAGATCTTGGATTGAACGTAATAGCAACAGTAAATCTGTTTTTTATATTTCTAATTGCATTATCGGGTATAGTTGTATTACTGATTTATTCAAGAAAAAAAATGTCCACCTCTACTGTAATCGATGAAAGAGGAATTAGATATTTAAACACATTTAATAAAAGAGTTATTAAGGATCTGCCCTGGAGTAGTTTTGCTAAAAGAGAAAAACCGGAGGATGTTTTCGGATCTACTAAATATGATGTTATATCGACAACGCCTTTTAAATCTTTTTACGATCAGTTTTATTGGCCGGTTTTGATTGATAATAAGATAGCAATTCATAATGATGCTTTTTTAGGAAGGCATTTTTTTGTAATGTTTTATGCGAACCGTTTAGAGTTAATTAGAACTTTTTTACTGGGAGTTGCCCATTATAGACCCGATATTACGGTAGATCCTATTGTTTTCTCGAATCATTATATTGATCCTAAAACTTACAATATTGACTATCGCCAAAGAAATTTAATTAGAATTTTGGCTGTTTTATTTTGTATTTTAGTTTTAGGGCTTATTTATTATTTTGTAGAATGAGTTTAATTCTTATAATAATTGTACAAGTAATTTTGAATTAAAAAGAACAATAAAGATGAAGTTTGAATTGTATTTTGATAAAGATATTTATAATAAACAAATGGATTTATTGTCTGATTTGGCTTGGAAAGACAAAATAGCTTATTATAAAAATTCGCAATATTTTGGTATATTGTTAACTATTATTGGGATTGCTATGATTTATAGTCGACCTAATATATTTGGAATTGGTTACGTTTTTGTGTTTTTCGGACTATCTAATCTTATGCCTTTTATTTATTATTATTTCAAAATAAGATCTTTTTATAAAAGAATGGAAGATGTTAAAGTAAGAGAAATTAATGATTTTCATTATATGAAATATATGAATTTAGAATTTACCGAAAATGCATTAATAGCAACTTCTGGCGATCATTTTAATCTTATTGAATGGTCAGAATTTATACACTATATTGTCAAAGAGAATAATTTGATACTGATAACTAGAGATTACGAACCTTTAATTTTAGGTGAAATTGAAGTTGGTTCAGAAAACTTTGAAGAAATAATCTCTTTTGTGAAAGCAAAGTTTGAGGCTAGAGTGAAAAACAGTTAAATTTTAACGAAGATAGTTGCTGATAGTAAACCCGACAGATTTTAAAAACCTGTCGGATTTGTTAGTAATAAGATCTTATAAAAAACAACACCTCTAATCTAGCCCCGATAGAGTGGATATCCTTTTATGGTGGGGTTCACCATAAAAGATAGGAGTGAAAGCGGGACTTGAGGTCTTGAAAATCCTTAAATTTGCTGCTTCTGAATAATACATTGATAATCATTTAGAAATGTTTTGCTATTACAAATAAATGTATTAATTTTGCAAACCTTTTGGCAGAGAAGAGTTTCCTTTAGGTATCAACTATTTATGTAAAACAACTTCTGTTTTTTCTATCGCTTTGTGAAACTCAAGAAAAGCAGAATACAAATTTTTTATCAGCATGTCTGAACAATTAAAATCACAAGAAGAGTTTTTAGCAAATTTTAACTGGCACAATTTCGAAGAAGGTATTGATGCAGTAGATGAGAAAAACTTACAAGAGTTTGAAGACCTAGTATCAAAAACTTTCATCGCTACAGATCAAGAAGAAGTAGTTGAAGGAGTTGTAGTTAGAATTACAGATAGAGACGTTATCGTTGATATCAATGCTAAATCTGAAGGTGTTATTTCTTTAAACGAATTCCGTTACAACCCGAATTTAAAAGTTGGTGACAAAGTAGAAGTATTAATCGACATCCGTGAGGACAAAACAGGTCAATTAGTATTATCTCACAGAAAAGCACGTACTATTAAATCATGGGATAGAGTTATTTCTGCAAACGAAACAGGAGAAATCGTTAATGGTTTTGTAAAATGCAGAACTAAAGGTGGTATGATCGTTGACGTTTTCGGAATTGAAGCTTTCTTACCTGGTTCTCAAATTGACGTTAAGCCAATTAGAGACTACGATGTATATGTAAACAAAATGATGGAATTCAAAGTGGTAAAAATTAACCACGAATTCAAAAACGTTGTTGTATCTCATAAAGCGCTTATCGAAGCTGATATCGAAGTACAGAAAAAAGAAATCATCGGTCAATTACAAAAAGGACAAGTATTAGAAGGTGTTGTTAAAAACATTACTTCTTATGGTGTGTTCATTGACTTAGGTGGTGTTGACGGATTAATTCACATTACTGACCTTTCTTGGAGTAGAATCAACCACCCAAGTGAAGTTCTTGAATTAGACCAAAAATTAAACGTTGTAATCCTTGATTTCGATGATGAGAAAACAAGAATTCAATTAGGATTGAAACAATTAAACGCTCACCCATGGGATGCTTTAGATGCTAATTTAACTATTGGTGATAAAGTAAAAGGTAAAGTAGTTGTAATCGCTGATTACGGTGCATTTATCGAAGTTGCTGAAGGTGTTGAAGGTTTAATCCACGTTTCTGAAATGTCATGGTCAACTCATTTACGTTCTGCTCAGGATTTCGTAAAAGTTGGAGATGTTGTTGAGGCTGTTATCTTAACTTTAGATAGAGATGACCGTAAAATGTCATTAGGTATCAAACAATTGACTCAAGATCCATGGACTGACATTACTTCTAAATACCCAGTAGGTTCTAAACATACAGGTATCGTTAGAAACTTTACAAACTTTGGTATTTTCGTAGAATTAGAAGAAGGAATTGATGGATTAATTTACATCTCTGACTTATCTTGGACTAAGAAAATCAAACACCCATCTGAATTTGTAAATGTTGGTGAGAAACTTGATGTAGTTGTATTAGAATTAGATGTTGAAGGACGTAAATTATCTTTAGGTCACAAACAAACTACTGCTAATCCTTGGGATCAATACGAAGATTCTTTCGCTGTAGGAACTATCCACAATGGTGAAATTTCTGAAATCGTTGACAAAGGAGCTACTGTAGAATTCGGAGATGATATCGTTGCTTTCATTCCTACTCGTCACCTTGAAAAAGAAGACGGAAAGAAATTGAAAAAAGGTGATACTGCTGATTTCAAAGTAATCGAATTTAACAAAGAATTCAAAAGAGTAGTTGCTTCTCACACTGCTATCTTCCGTGAAGAAGAAGAGAAAAACGTGAAAGCTGCAACTGAAAATACTTCATCTAACTCATCTACAAATGCACCAGCTGCAACTTTAGGAGATAACAATGATGTATTAGCTGCATTAAAAGCTAAAATGGAAAAAACTGAGAAAAAATAATTCTTAAGTTTTTTATAAATAGAAAGTCCCACAGCAATGTGGGACTTTTTTTATGTCTTTTAATTTATTCTTCTTTGTAAATGGAACGCTGATGACGCGGATTAAAACTCATTCTTTTATCTTATTTATTTCTTTTCGATGAACTAAGCAATCTCACTATATATAAGATCTATCTCATTGTTAGTTGCAGGTGATAAGTATATTAATTAACATTGCAGTCAAATCAACTTTTGTGTTTAACTTTTTACTTCTCACTTTTTTAGGTAAATTTTCAATAATGAATGATTTTTTAATGAAGTTAATGATAAAACAAGAACAAAATTGAGCTCATTTTAAAAATAATTTAAAAATATTTTTAGGTTTTAAACTCTTGTTTTACAACGTATTTTGAAGATAATCGAATAAAATATCATCTTTTTTATTTTTTTGCTAAAACCAAAACGATTATTTCAGCGTAAATGAGCTTATAACTTAAAATATTAATTATGAAAACTAGAAAATTTTTAGCCGTAGCAATCTTAACAGTAGGATTTGGATTTGCATCATTTGCACAAAAAACTGTAATGGTTGGTGGAGCAGCAATGTACCCAAATAAAAATATAGTTGAAAATGCAGTTAACTCAAAAGACCACACTACACTTGTTGCTGCTGTAAAAGCTGCAGGATTAGTAGAAACATTACAAAGTAAAGGACCATTCACCGTTTTTGCCCCAACAAATGCTGCGTTTGATAAATTGCCAGCAGGAACTGTTGAAACATTATTGAAACCAGAAAACATCAAAGCATTACAAAATGTTTTAACTTATCACGTTGTTGCAGGAAAAATGAATGCAAATGATATTGCCAAAGCAATTAAAGCAGGAAAAGGAAAAGCAACGCTTAAGGCAGTTAATGGCGGAACTTTAACAGCGTGGATGGAAGGAAAAGATTTATACATTAGCGACGAAAGCGGAAGTAAATCTAAAGTTACTATTTCAGATGTTAGCCAGTCAAATGGTGTAATTCATGTAGTTGATACTGTATTGTTACCAAAAATGTAAACAATATTATTCCACGATCAAAGAAAAAAGTCCTGTAGATTTATTTACAGGACTTTTTTATGTTTTAAATTTTGTTGGGTTTAAAATTATTTTTTCGCCGTCAACGTTGATCCCGCAGAAGCAACCACGACACAAATAACAGCCAGAATCTCGTAAAAGCTAAGGCTTTCCTGCAAGAAAATAAATGCACAAATTGACGCTGCCGCAGGTTCTAAACTCATTAAAATACTAAAAGTTCGCGGAGGAAGCTGACCTAAAGCTTTCATTTCTAATGTAAACGGAATCGCACTTGATAAAAGAGCCAGAGCTACACCCATTCCTAAAAGTTTTGGAGTAAGATTTGCCAGTCCGTTTTCATAAAAGCCGAATGGCAGAATTAAAATCGCTGCAAATAACATTCCGGTAGAAACAGCCTGGCCATCATTCATTATTCGGGATATTTTTCCACCTAAAACAATATAAGCTGCCCACAGTCCTCCGGCAATTAGCGCAAACGAAACGCCTAACGGATCGATTCGCTCATTTGACCACGGAGCTATTAAAACAATTCCCGCTGCGGCTAGTAATATCCAACAATAATCAATTAAACGTCTTGAACCAATTATGGCTACTAATAAAGGTCCGATGAACTCTAAAGTAACCGCCAAACCAATTGGAATTCTTTCTATTGCTAAATAAAAAATCAAATTCATAGCGCCTAAAGACAAACCATACGGAACTACAATTTTCCATTGTGCAGGTGTTATTGCTTTTAAATTTGGTCTGTAAGCCAGTAATAAAATCAAAGCCGAAATCCCAATACGGATTGATGCCGTTCCAGCAGCGCCTAGAGCCGGAAAAAGCGTTTTGGCAATCGCCGCACCGCATTGTACACTAACAATAGCCAAAAGTACTGCCCAAACAGGAGGGATATTAAATTCTTTATTTTTCATGGAAATAGGGAGTGAAGACAAAACTTACTTTAAGCCTTGAAAAGAAGATTCTAAATTATTTAGAATAAAAAGTTGTGCTGAAAAAAATCAAAAATTGCAAAAGAAATTTCTTCTAAATTATTCTAAAGCACGTTTAGTAACGTAAGCCCGATAGCCTATAATGGCCATTTGCCACTTTTTTGCTTTTGCGATATCCAAACCTTGCTTGGTAAAACTTGGTAAAAGAAATTTATTTATTTTGGCTAAAATTTTATACATGGTTGGTTAATTTTTATCAAAGATATAAAAAAAGACTTTGCGTTTTGGCAAAGTCCATTTAGGTTATAGGTTTTAGATTTTTTAATGAGGATCTTCTCTGTTTTTTAGTTCATTTCTGATCGTTTTTATTATCAGGCACGCTTTAGAGTGATTTTTTGTAATTCAGTTTTAAAATTAAAAGTGATGTGATTTTAATCAACTCAAGAATAAAAAACCAGTGGTTAAAATACTGGTTTTCGGTTATTTTCAAATTTCATCGATTACATTTTTGATACAGCTATCAATTTTTAGTTTAGTTTCGTTCATTTTATTTTGATGAAAACATAAATTAAAAACGAATAATAACACCGCGATAAAAAACGTCTCTTTCATTTTAATAAATCTTAAGATTTTTTATTTTTTTGAGCCTTTCTCATATCCTTTTCTTGCTGTCTCATATGCTTTTGATAGATCTGCATGCCTTTTTCATACTCACCCATGTTTCTAGCATACTCTTCATTTTCTGATCCGTATGTTTTTTCAATATATTGATTAAATTTCTCCATATCAGCATCAAACTTTTCCATAGCAAGATCATACTTAGCCATTTCTTTATCATAAATAGCTTCGCGCTGTCCCATTATTTCTTCTACTTGTTTTTCGTAAGCAGACATATCCAGTTCAAATGCTTCCATTTTTTTCTCAAATTCCGCCATTTCCTTTTCAAAATTTTTCATGGCAGCTTTGTCATTGATATTTGTGGGAGCCTTTGGTGCTTTTGGCATTTTAGTCATGTCAACCGGAGGAGCAGGAGGCATGGGTCCGCTTGGAAATGTAGGCATTGTTGGCGGAGTAGGAGGTGTAGGAGGAGTTACTTCACCCACTTTATTTTTGAGTTCTCTAACCTCAATTTTGCGGTTTTCGAACATTTGTTCATCTACTGCGCCATCTGTTATTAAATTGATTTTTTTAGAACCATTATCTTCTGTACTAACAATGATTCCGCAATCCTTAATTGCATTATTTCCTTCAATTTGAATAGTTTGTGCTTTTCCGGTTCCTTTTTCAATTTCAACTTTAATATTGATTAGTTCGTTAGCAGCGTTTCTTTTAACTTCAGATATTTCAACATTTACGTCGTGATTCTTTTTCAGATTTTGAGCGACTTCTTTTAATTCCTGATCTGTAGTTGTACTTTTGATTTTGTAAACATCAACAGAAGTAATTTTTTCCGAAACTTTCTGAACTTCTTTTTTCTCCTGAGCAATTGTTTTAATTTGAAATAGCAGTACAAAGGCCACAAGTGCAGGAATTACGGCATAATACTTCCAGTAATTTCTCTTTTTTGATTGATTTTTGTTTAACATGACAATTCGTTTTTTGATTAATGATTGATAAAAATGATTGGTAATGGCAACACATGATTCGTGTGTTGTTATTTTTAAAAGCGTGTACTGATACGCTTTTTTGTCGGATATTTTTTTGGCAGCCTCGCTGTCGGCAATAAATTCCAGGTTTTGAAGAATGGCTTTTTTATAGAGCCATATAATTGGGTTAAACCAAAAAAGCACGCAAAAAACTCTTGCAACTAAAACGTCAATCGTATGATTTTGATCGCTATGTACTTTTTCATGTTCCAAAATACTTTCTAATTCTGATTCGCTATACATTGATGAATTGTACACGATATAATCAAAATAAGAAAAAGGAGCAATATTTTCTTCAATGTCAACAAATTTAAAATCAGCCTGTTGCTGTATTTTTTTACCTTTCAAAACGCAGTTTAAACTATAAAAATCCAGAGCAAACTTTATCATAAAAGCCGAAAATCCGATACTATAAATTGCAAGAGAAACTAAATCCCAATTTATCTCAAATGATTCTTTTTCAATATTTTGTGGAATGTAAACTTGTGAATAGTTTAAATTAGGAAGTGGAGCAGGGGCAACCCAGACGACTTTAGTATAAACTAAAAATGGCAGTACAACAGATGTTAGCAAACCAATTAGTAAAAACCATCTGTTACTATTAAAGAATGTTTCTCTGCGTAATAAAAAATAATAAGCAAAGTAAAACAAGATTAAAAGTCCACTTGATTTTGCGACAAAAATGAAAAGTGCTTCCATAATGGTTATTTATGTTGGTTTCGTTTTTATTTTTCTTTCGGATTTTCGATCATAGCCAGGATTTCCCGTAATTCATCTGCTGAAATTTTTTCTTCCTTTGCAAAAAACGAAACCATACTTTTATAAGAACTATTAAAATAGTTGTCGATCGCAGTACTCATAAATCCTTTTCTATAATCTTCAATAGTTACAATGGGATAATATTGATGTGTATTTCCAAATGCATTATGCGCTACATATCCTTTCTCTTCCAGATTACGTACAATTGTAGAAAGCGTATTATAATGCGGTTGATCTTCAGTGATTTCAGCCTGCACTTCTTTTACAAAAGCTTTTTTAAGCTTCCATAAAATATGCATGATTTCCTCTTCTTTATTGGTTAACTTTTGCATGTTTTCTAATTTTCATTCAAACCTACAACTATTTTTTTAGTTACACAACTATAAATGTAGTTATTTAACTAAAAAACAAGTTTGTTGTTTTTTGGATAATACAAAATAAAACATAACTAGTTGATATTCAGTAATAAAAAGTTAAATACGACTTGAGATAAACTAGCAAAAGTTTTTCTCTATGAAGTGCGATTTATATATAAAAAAAGTTTACAAAGCTTTATATTAATAAAGCTTTGTAAACTTGTATTTCTTCAACATATTTACTAAAAAAAAACTTAACCACCTTAAACGTAATTTTTTTACACTTTGCCGTAAAGTACCGTAAATATTGATTTTATGTAGTTTTTACATCAGTTAACTTTTTCGTTTATTAAAGCTTTCCTAATCCAGAAACAGCAAAAAGTAGCTACAAGACCAATAGAAGCCATAAACAACCAGTTGATCTGATAACCTAATCTTGAAATCATTTCGAAGCCAACTTTTGAACTGATAATATGTGCTAAACTAAAACTCATTGTATAAAGCGCCATATATCGACCTTCCTGTCCACGTGGAGCGCGGCTTAGCGCAAAGGCATTTGAAAAAGGAAAGGTTAGAATTTCTCCAATTGAAATACAAATCATACTAATGACTAAAATTCCTGCCCATACATTAATAAGTAATAAAAAGAAACTCAAAGCCATAATAAAGGATCCGAGAATAATAATTTTTATTTTTGGAAATCCTCTTCGCTCCATAAAACCAACCGTTGGCATTTCTAAAGCAAAAATTAAGAGTCCGTTTAAAGTCATTAGCAATCCTGTTTGAAATTCGGTTAAGCCAAATTTTTCGTTATGATATAAAGGTAAAGTAGTGAAAAGCTGGAAGAAAATCATCGCTGTAACAAAACTCACAAATAAGAAAACCCAAAAAATGCGATCATGAAAAACCGATTTAATCTCGACCGGAATCTCCATTTTATCTCCGTGAACTACTTTTTTCTTCTCCTTAACTAATAGCGCAAAAATCAAAATCGAAATAATACATGATGCACCATCGACCCAAAATAAACCTGAATATCCAATTCCCATAATAATTAAACCTCCCAAAGCCGGTCCTGCTGCAAAACCAAGATTTACTGCCAAACGAACTAAGGTAAGTGCGCGAGTACGATTTTCTGGTTTGGCATAAGCGCCAAGTGAGACAAACATTGCCGGTCGAAACATGTCTGCAATGGTCATTAAAATAAACATGGCGAGACATAATGCCCAGAAAGTAGTTATATATTGAACAAAGAAAAGTGACACTCCGCTGGTAAACAAACTAAAAATCATTATTTTGTAAAATCCAATTTTATCAGACAATTTTCCGCCCAGCCAGGAACCCAACATCGATCCTAAACCAAACGCAACCATAATCCAACCAACCTGATTGTAAGTAAAATGTAGATCTTCTTTTAAATATTTAGATAAAAAAGGAAGCACCATTGTACCGGCACGATTGATAAATGTGACTAAAGTAAGTATCCAAATTTCTCTTGAAAATCCTCTAAAATTATCGATGTAATGGTTAAAAGCGGTTTTGAGCATTATAAATATGTGTTTGCAACAAAGTTAGGAAACTTTGTCTGTTCCTGCGGTTGGTGCTTTGTTACTTTTAAACTATTTTTGCTTAAAATTTCAAATATGAAAAACGTAATCGCTTTTTTAGTGTTTTTTTTGGTAAATTTTTGTTTCAGTCAAAGTAAATTTGATAAGAAGGAATCTGAAAAATTTCAAAAAACAATAAATTCAGAATATGCTGATGCTAAAACAAGTCCGTTAATGGAAGAGGATCTAAAAACTTTTAAAACTTTAGATTTTTATCCAATAAATGGAAAATATTTTGTGACTGCAAAGTTTGTAAAAGCAAAGAATGAAAAAGTTTTTGAAATGAAAACTACCGGAACCAGAACTCCACAATACATTAAATACGGAACTTTATTTTTTACTATAGATGGAGTCGCCCTTCAATTGAACGTTTACAGAAACATTGAACTTTCTAAAAAGAAGGAATATAAAGATCACTTATTTTTACCTTTTTCAGACTTAACAAGTGGAAAAGAAAGTTATATTGGAGGAAGGTATATCGATTTGAAGATTCCGAAAGGAAAAACTATTGGCGTAGATTTTAATCAGGCATATAACCCTTATTGTGCCTACAATCACAAATATTCTTGTCCGCTTGTTCCCTTAGAAAATGATTTGAAAGTTGAAATTAAAGCCGGAGTAAAAACATTTCATTAATGGAATTCTTTAATTTTCATACCCATAAATTTACAAATCAGTCCCATATTTTGGAGCTGGTCAATCAATATCCACAGGATTTTAACGCATCGATTACGTTTTATTCTATTGGGATTCATCCGTGGTATATTGTAGAAGACCGAATTGAGGCTGATTTGAAAATAATTGAACAAAAATTACAAACCGCAAATTGCTTGGCTATTGGTGAATGCGGTTTAGATAAACGTATTGAAATTCCGTTAGATCAGCAAATTATAGTTTTTAAAAAGCAATTGACTTTAGCAGAAAAATATAGGAAACCGGTGGTGATTCATTGCGTTGCTGCTTTTCAGGAAGTAAGTGAAATTAAGAAAGAAATGAAAATTTCGGTTCCGATGATTATGCATGGTTTTTCAAAAAATGCTCAAATTGCAAATCAATTAATTAAGGAAGGATTTTATCTTTCATTCGGAAAATATTTATTGAAAAATCCAGAATTAAAAACGGTTTTTCAGCAAATCCCAAACGATCGTTTTTTTCTGGAAACTGACATAATTGAAGAAAATATTCAACAGGTTTACAAATTAGCAGCGGAATATAAAAGTTTAGAAATAAAGGAATTACAAGATATTATATCAATTAATTTCAAACATATTTTTAACTAATTAACATTTCCTCAATCAAGAACTTGAAACCTGAAACAAAAGAATCAAAAGAAACAAAAATATTAAAGAAGATTATATGGCAGAGTGGACAGAAAGAGCCGAGCTTTTATTTACAAAAGAAGGATTACAGAATTTACAAAACTCAAATGTTTTAGTAGTAGGTTTAGGCGGAGTTGGCTCATTTGCAGCTGAATTCTTGGCCAGGGCAGGAGTAGGAAACATGACAATTGTAGATGGTGATGTAGTTGATATTACCAACATAAACAGACAATTGCCGGCTTTACATTCGACAGTGGGTGAACCAAAAATAAAAATTGTTGGCGATCGTTTGATGGATATTAATCCAGAATTAAAACTGACACGAGTACAGGAATTTTTGTCTCCTGAACGTGCTTTTGAAATTGTTTCTCCTGAATTTGATTACGTTTTAGATTGTATTGACAGCATTACTCCAAAACTAAATTTAATCATTGCGGCAAAACGTAAAAGAGTTAAAATCATAAGCAGTATGGGAGCAGGCGGAAAAATGCTGGCATCCAAAGTCAAAGTGAGTGATATTTCTAAAACCATCAATTGTTACTTTTCAAAAGCAATAAGAAAACGTTTAAAAGAAGTAAAAATTAATAAGCTGAAAGTAGTTTTTTCGTCTGAAATTCAGGACGAAAAAAGCCTAAAATTAACCGACGGGAAAAATTTCAAAAAATCATTCTACGGAACAAACAGTTATATGCCAGGATTATTTGGTCTTCATGCTGCAGAAACAGTGATTCGCCACTTGCTTAAAAAATAGATTCTAAGTCGCTAAGATTCTAAGTCGCTAAGATTTTAAAATCAGAGCTAGAAAAACTTAGAACCTTAGCAACTCAGAACTTAAAAGTAAACTTCAGAACCTTAGCAACTTTAAAAAAAATGATAAAAACAGTGATATTTGATATGGATGGCGTAATTGTCGACACAGAACCCGTTCATCGTTATGCTTATTATAAACAATTTACAGAATTGAATATTGATGTAACCGAGGAAATGTATACTTCGTTTACGGGATTTTCAACACGAAATACGTTTCAAACCTTAAAAGGCTTTTTTCCAGGGATTGAACACGAAGTGGAAGATTTGATTCAGAGAAAAAGAAACATTTTTAACAATGCATTTGATACCAAAGAAGATTTGTATTTATTGGAAGGTGTTGAAGATTTAATTAAAGATTTATATTCCAATGGAATTCAGTTAATTCTGGCTTCATCTGCATCAAAAGTAACTATTGAACGTGTTTTTACAAGATTCAATCTTCATCAATATTTTACGGATATTGTAAGTGGAGAAGATTTTCCGCAATCAAAACCCGATCCGGCTATTTTTGTGTACGCTGCATCCCTGTCTGTTGCACCGGCAGAAAATTGTATTGTGATTGAAGACAGCACAAATGGAGTAAAAGCAGCTAAGGCGGCCAAATTGTTTTGTGTAGGGTATAACAGCCACCATTCTAAAATGCAGGATTTATCTGCTGCTGATTTGGTTATCAATCATTTTAATGAATTAAATGCCCAAAAAATTTCACAGTTAGGCGCTTGAATTATATAATATTTAACATTTGTTCGCTGATTGAATTTGTAAATTTGAATAAAACAAATAAACCTAAAAAATGAAAAAACTACTTATTGCATTAGCCATTATTTTGGCTCCTTTTGCTACGGAAGCACAAATAAAAACACCACAAGCGAGTCCGAAAGGATATATAAAACAAACCGTTGGTCTAACTGATGTTGAAGTTACTTATTCAAGACCAGGAGCGAGAGGCAGAGCTGTATTTGGGAACTTAGTTCCGTTTGGCAAATTATGGAGAACAGGAGCAAACGAAAATACAATTATTAGTTTTAGTGATGATGTTGTTATTGATGGTAAAACATTGAAAAAAGGAAAATATGCAATTTATACCATTCCTAAAATCGAAAGCTGGGAAGTGATTTTTTACCTTTCTACTGATAACTGGGGATTACCAGAAAACTGGAATGAATCTTACGTTGTTTTAAGAACTACTGTAAAAGAAAATGCTTTACCAACTCCGGTTGAGACATTTACAATTGGAATCAATGGCTTAGATCCTAATTTTGGTTATCTGGATATTGCTTGGGAAAACTCGCATGTAGCGTTAAAATTTGAAGTTCCAACTTCAAAAAATGCCGTTGCAAGTATAGAAAAAACTTTAAACGGACCAACTGCAAATGATTATTTTGCTGCTTCTCAATATTTGTTTCAATCGAACGGAAATATCGAAACAGCAAGAACTTATGTAGATAAATCTCTAGAGATGAGTACTGAAAAACCTTATTTTATTTTAAGATTAAAATCATTAATTCAGGCAAAGCAAGGCGATAAAAAAGGAGCTGTTGAAACTGCAAAAGCTTCTTTAGCGGCTGCGGAAACTGCAAACAATCAGGATTACGTAAAATTAAACAAAGATAGTATTGCTGAGTGGAGCAGATAATATTCTAAATAACAATACTTTAAAATCCAAATTCCAAAAACTCACTGTTGGAATTTGGATTTTTTTGTGTTTTTTGTGTCATTTCGAGCAAGGAGAAATGTCGTTGAGAAGCTCTACAATCAAATTTTCCGATCATTATTGAATTACTAGTCTGATTACTCATTTCCTTTAAAAGAAAGTACTTGCGCATTTTTAAATGATATAGACATACTTGTCTGTTTGTGTTGTTTTTTTCTTATATTTACATTTCTAATCATCATACAAATGTTACCCAAAGAACGAATTTTAGATAAAGCTTTTATTTTATTTCACAAACAGGGCTATAACAGTACCGGAATAAATCAGATTATTGAAGAAGCAAAAGTCGCAAAAGCTAGTTTTTATCAGCATTTTAAATCAAAAGAAGATTTATGCGTTGCTTTTTTAAATCAGCGTCATGAATATTGGTTCTGTGAGCTGGAAAAATTTGCCTCAAAAGAAAAAAATCAAAAATCGAAAATTGAGGCTTCTTTTGATTTTTTAATTTATATGAATGAGAAGGAAAATTTTAGAGGCTGTAGCTTTTTAAACCTGCTTTCTGAAATCCCATCAGACAATACAAAAGTGCTTAGCGTAATTCAAAATCATAAATCAGATTTACGCAATTATTTCAGGAACTTTATTGAAAATGAATTGATGGCAGATCATATTTATTTGCTTTTTGAAAGTTGTATTATCGAAAGTCAGTTATTTAGATCAAATGATCTTATTGAACAATCTAAAAAAATAATTAAAACTTTAATTTTATAAAAATGGAACAAAAACTACCATTACCGCCTTTCACATACGAAACGGCATTAGAAAAAATTCAATTGGCAGAAGATGCCTGGAATAGTCAGGATCCTGAACGTGTTTCAAAAGCTTACACCATTGATAGTGAGTGGCGAAACAGAGATCAGTTTGTAAATGGCAGAGAAGAAATAGTTCATTTTCTGACTCAAAAATGGAGTGAAGAAACAAACTATAAACTAAAAAAAGAATATTGGGCACATACTGAAAACCGAATTGCAGTTCGCTTTGAATACGAGTATCAAAACTTAGAAGGAAATTGGTTTAGAGCATACGGAAATGAAAATTGGGAATTTGATTCGAAAGGATTAATGCAGAAGAGATTTGCCAGTATAAATGATCTTGCTATTAAGGAAGAAGACAGAAAACTGAAATAAAATAATCTAATTCATACTCGGCGGCTCGGGAATTTTAATAGTACGTTTCGCTTTTTTTACGATCAGTAAATAAAAAGTAATTCCTCCCAAAATAATAAGCAAGGCAATCTCGAGCTGGCCCAGACTATTGTTGTCGTTGTACATGGTATTTGCACTTGCCAATTTTGCTTTTCCTTCAGTAATCTGAATTTGTGATAATTGATCTAAAGTTTTTAAGGCTTTATCACTTAAATTTACAATTTGACTCCAGTTTTTATTTTTTGTTTGTTTATTAATTGCAATACATGAAGCTAGAAAATTCTGAAAAAATATTCGTTCTGTAGGGGTTAAAACTGTTTTTTGATATAAATCGTCAATAGAATGAATTATTTTTAATGTGCTATTAATTTCATCTGTTTTGACAGTATCATTTAGGTTTAATTTTTCTGCCTCTGCTTTTATATAATGAAGTTCTTCTGAATATTGAAAAATATAATGCGCGACGACCAAACGATCTTTATAAATTGCATTGATGTTTTCATTTACCTTTTTTGAAATTTGAAGTGTATTGAAATTACTTAATATAATGATTAGCATTACAATCAGCAAAATGAAAGCAGCTTTTGTTTTATTGCTATATTTTTTAAGATATTCCATATTGATAAATTTATCGATTAAAAAGCAAATTGGGCAAAAAACACTTATTAAACATATTAAATTACCAGATTATAATAGTACTAAGATAAGTCCAAGTTATAAAAAATAATTGCAAAGGAATTCTGAACCATAGATATGAAATACCATTTCCCTCAAAATTTCCTTTTTGGTAATCTATATTATTTAGAGCTGCATAAATATTGGCGGGAAGTATAATAATTAAAAACACAATTAATCCCCATGCAGCATAAATTTCAAAACCCGAGATTAAGAGACTAATGCCCAGAATAATTTCTATTAATCCGGTAATGTAAATTAACTGGGTTCTGAAGGGAATTTGAGATGGAATCATCATCGTCATTCCTTTTGTAAAAACAAAGTGAGCGATTGCCGTAAAGCAAAGCATGGCACCCATCGCAATTCTGGCAGAAAGGTTTAAATCAAATTGATTAGTTATAAATCTTATAATCAGATTTGAAAGTAGAAAAACAGAAATTAAAACTATTAATGGCTTCATTTTTAATGTTTTATTAAAACAAAATTAGGCTATAATAATATGCAAATGATGTTTAAAGTTAGAATTTTAAGTATAATGAACAAATTTATATTAACTATTTCCTACTTCTAATAATTCTTTTATTCCAAAACTACTTCATCAACATCTTTTTCTTTTTTAAAAAAGAAAAACTGTATCAACAATGACAATACAATTGTCAACATGGCCCCAATAAAATTCAACCATAAATAACCCAGTTTTTCCTGGGCATAAATCATAAAATAATAAATGAAAAATATTGTTGTCTGACTGATTATAGCACTTATAAACATGGCTTTTGCCTTTACCCGACGAAGGTAAAAACCAACCAGAAAGATTCCTAAAACAGTTCCGTAAAAGATAGAACCAATAATGTTTACCAACTGAATTAAATTCTCAAACAACGTCCCGACGCAGGCAAAAAGAATGGCTACAATTCCCCAGAAAAGGGTAAAGAATTTGGTTGCATTTAAATAATGTTTCTCTGATTTTTCAGTTTTCAAATTTCGTTTATAAATGTCAATTGCAGTTGTAGAAGCCAAAGCATTTAATCCCGAAGCAGTTGATGACATTGCAGCGGAAAGTATTACGGCCAATAATAAGCCAATTAAACCTTTTGGTAAATAATGCAGAATGAAGTGGAAAAATACATAATCTTTGTCATTTGTTTCGCTATTGCTGTCTGCTTTTGAAATAATTTCTTTAGCACGGTCTCGTAAATCTTTTTCTTTATTTGATAAAGCAACTAGCTCTTTGCGCAAAATAGGATTATCATAATCCTGATTTAACTGATCGATATACAGTAAATTTATTACTTTTTTATCTTCAGACAGTGTGCTTAATTTTTTTTCTAAGGCATGATATTCTTCCTTAAAGGCCGATTTTTCAATGACAATTTTATTATTCGGATTAAAATTTAACGGAACCGGATTGAATTGAAAAAACACAAATACCATAACTCCGGTCAAGAGAATAAAGAACTGCATCGGAACTTTTAAAAGTCCGTTCATTATTAATCCCATCTGGCTTTCGCGGATAGATTTTCCGGATAAATAGCGTCCAACCTGAGACTGATCAGTTCCAAAATAAGCAAGGGCCAGGAAAAAACCGCCGGTAATTCCGCTCCAAAAAGTATATTTTTCTTCGGGATCAAAAGAGAAATCAACAATGTTCATTTTGTCATTTGCACCCGCAATATGCAGCGCGCTTGTAAAAGTCATATCGTTTGGTAAATAATGTAAAATCAGGAAAAAAGTAATAAACATTCCGGACATAATTACAAACATTTGCTGTTTCTGCGTTACGTTTACAGCTTTTGTTCCTCCTGAAAAAGTGTATATAATCACAAGAACACCAATCATGATGTTCATAAAAGTTAGATTCCAGCCCAAAAGTGCCGATAAAATTATTGCGGGAGCATAAATAGTAAGTCCGGTTCCTAGACCTCTTTGTACCAGGAAAAGAATTGCCGCCAAAGATCTCGTTTTTAAATCGAATCGTTTCTCCAGAAATTCATAAGCTGTAAACACCTTATTTTTATGGTAAAGTGGAATAAAAGTCAAACAAATTACAATCATTGCAATGGGCAATCCAAAGTAAAACTGCACAAAACCCATTCCATCGTGATAGGCTTGCCCGGGAGTGGATAGAAATGTAATCGCGCTGGCTTGTGTTGCCATAACCGAAAGTCCAACGGTATACCATGGAGTTTCATTATTTCCTAAAATGAAATCTTCGACGTTTTTACTTCCTTTGGTTTTCCATGATCCGTATCCAACAATAAATAAAAGCGTCACAATCAGTACGATCCAGTCAAATAGCTGCATAGGTTATGAGTATAATTGCATGATTAAGAAAAAAATAACAATGTAAATTGCGTTGGCTACTAAAACATAGGTGTAGCTTTTTTTCCAGTTTTTTGTTTTTTTACCTTCCATATTTTAAGGATTATTTCTTTAGTTCTTGTTTCGGTGCTTCTACAGGCTGTTTTAGTGAAATGATATTCGAAAGCAATCTATATGCTCCGGCAACGCCTTCTGGTAATTCTCTAAAAAAACTCAAACCGGTGTAAATGTAATATCCTTTTCCGTAAGGTGCTACTAATAAAGCACCATCTTTTGCAGATTCGCCTTTGTCGTGCGATGATAAAATAGGAGTGAAGGCGGCATCATATTCATTCGGATAATACAAACCTTGTTCTTGGGTCCAGCCTTCAAAATCTTTTGCTGTAATTTTATTTGGCGTATTTAAAACGGGATGAGAAGGAGCTAAAAAAGTCACTTTTGCATTTTCTTCGGTTACACGATCATTTGCTATTTTCAAGGGATAGGGAGCAATCTGATCTGTAACTAAACTATGCGGTGTATTATATTGAACGATCATGTTTTTACCATTTTTGACAAAATCAAAAAGTATTCTTTGCTTGTTTGCCAATGCATTAACGGTATTATAAGCGCGAACTCCGGTAATTATGGTATTAAACGAATCCAATTTTTCTGGCGTGATTTCTTCTGGTTTTACAATTGTTACTTTATATCCCATTTGTGTCAGACTTTCCGGAACTTCGTCTCCTGCACCCATTATATATGCAATTGCATCGCCTGAAGTTTTTAAATCTATTCGAATACATTTTGATTCTGCCGATTTTAAAACCATTTGCTTCGTAATATGATTGAAGTCTATAATAATTTCATCTTTATCAAAACGTTTATTATCAACTATTACAACACTTTTGGCAACAGTTTCTTCCGGTAATGTTGGCGGTGTTACTTCAAAATAAAAAATTTGTTCTGTTCCTTTTTTTGCTAAAGTAAACGGAATTTCCCTGGGAGAAACGGACCAGCTTTTTGGTAATTCAAGTTTTAAATTTCCTTTAATATTATCTTTTCCTGCGCGAACTTTTACCGGAACCATTTTACTTTTTGTATTTCCAAATAGTGAAACTTTTTCTAGAATTGAAGTGGTAACTTCCGGAACAACATCCAGAAAATTATACATTTCACCTTTTACACCATCATTATATTTGTAAACAATAGTGCGCTCAAACGGAATTTCAACGCCGTTAATCTTCACATTAAAAACAACCTTAGCTTCTCTAATAATATCAGGAATTCCAATATCTTCCTGATTAGAAACCGTGTACATTCCAACGCTTGCTTTTTCTTTTAGCCAATAAGGCTGCGTATATTCAATAGTATTTGGAAGCTGTAGCTGAAGATTAATCTTCTGATCGTTATTATTTTGCAAAATACTGTTTTGAATGGAAGTTTTGTTATCCGGCAATGTCGTAACGCTTGTTAGCTGCATCTCGACAGCACATCTGTTAATGGCTTCGAGGCTTAATTTTATGGTGCTTCCGGGCGTAGCTTCCTGTTCGCTTGCAACTGCTTCAAGATAAAGTCCGGAACATGAGGCAATAATATTTTTTATGGAAGCTGATTTTAAATTTTTCCAATGATCATCTTGTAATGCCTGAATCATGGAATACGCTTTCACTAAATCAGGAATACTTGCAGAGGGATTACTGAAATTAAAATTTGCAATAATTTTCGAGATCAGTTCTCCAACAGGTTTGCCGTTTTTAACACGGTTCCAGGAGGTATCTATACCATCAAATAAATTATCACGTTCTTTGGGGTTTTCTCCATTAATAAGTTCAAGATATTCGGTTTCGTTTCCACGAACGCCTGTGCTTCCAAAACCTTGAGATTGGTGACGGCTTCTGCTTAAGGCTGCAATTTCCTGGTTTGATTTTCCAATTGCGGTATAATAGACGCCGGTTTCTAACTTAGTGAATTTGGATTTATTGGCCGCATCAAACCTTTCCTGACTTCCGTAAAACCACCACGATGGATTAAAAAACTGTCGTTTGACCTGCCACGGCGCAACATATTTTAATTGGTCAGGATATATTTTAGAATCGTTAGTTAATTTAAAACTCTCCACACTTAACATCGCAGATGATGTATGATGCCCGTGTGTAGTTCCTGGTGAGCGATGATCAAACCGATTGATAATTACATCGGGCTGAAATTTTCTAATGGTCCACACAATATCTGCCAGTACTTTATCTTTATCCCAAATTTGTAAAGTTTCATCGGGATTTTTAGAAAAACCAAAATCGTTTGCACGCGAAAAAAACTGTTCTCCGCCGTCAATTTTTCGGGCTTCAATTAATTCCTGTGTTCTTATTACACCTAATAATTCACGTAATTGTGGTCCGATCAAATTTTGTCCACCATCTCCTCGTGTCAACGATAAATATCCTGTTCTGGCATTCATTTCATTGGCCATATAAGAGATCAAACGAGTATTTTCATCGTCAGGATGCGCAGCAATATAAAGTACAGAACCTAGAAAGTTTAATTTTTTAATTTGATTATAAATCTCTACTGAACTTGGTTTTTGTGGTTGTTGTGCAAAAGAAATAGAAATTCCCGCGAAGAAAAAAAGAAGAATTTGTAATTGAATTTTTCGCATAGCGTGGTTAAGTGTTATGAAAGAGCTTCAAAAATAGTGATAATATTGTTGAAGAGTATTTAAATGAAATGTTAATGTCAATAAAAAAGAGAGCATCATTGTTTTGATGCTCTCTTTTTTAATTATCGTCTTCCCGGTCCGCGGTGATCATCATGATGATCGTCGCGGTCATGTCTGTCGTGTTTATCATGTCTATCATGTTTGTCATGATGTCTGTTATCGTGGTGTTTGTTATCGTAGTGTTTGTAATTTCTTCGCTCATTGTAACCATAAACCGGTCTTGGTTTGTAAGGTCTTTGTGGCGCACCATGATATCCTTTATAGTAAGTTACTCGATGTCTGTCAAAATAAGTATAAGGAGTTCTGCCGTGATAATCATGTAAAACTACCTTATATCCTCCGTATAAATCATAGTTACGATAATGTCTTGGTAAACGGCTTGCTCTAATCCATCTTCCTCCACCAAAATAAATAAATTGCGAAGCTCTAACATCATAATAAGATTCAACGTCTGGCAGATAATAATATTCTGTTTCAGCGTAACCAGATGGTCCCCAGGCTGGTGGCGTTCCTATGTTTACATTTACTGATACTTGGGCTTGTGTGGCATTTGCAACCAAAAGAAATAATCCTGCGATTGCTATCTTTATTGTTTTCATTTTTTTTAGTTTTATGTTAATCGTCATGTTATTTAGCGATATTCATATACTGTGCCAAAAAATAAAAACGAATCTCATTTTAACGGTGAAGAATGTATTTTGACGATGAAAATCATCTAAGATATTGGGAAATGTTTGATTTTTAAAAAGTTATAGAGCTTTGAAAATTGATTTTTTTTTTAAAGTTTTTTTAAAAAAACTAAAATACACAATCATTATTTTAAAGTTACCTATATTCTATGGTTCGTGGTTTTGCCAGTTCAAAATTTTGCAAGCCAAAATCTGTAGTTTCAAAGGTATTGGTTTTGAATACATTATCTCCCTGAAATGGAATACTTGGATAATATGACAGCGACAATTGAAAGGAGCTGAAAACTAAGTAGTCATTACTTATTAATACCCCCAATGTTACCTTTTGATAAGCTTTGCTTTTAAGCATTGCATCATTTGGTGTTCCTAATAAGGCGACAGTGTAATTGAAAAATGGATTTAAACGAAAACCCCATAAAGCATGAGGCGCATAAGTTTGGGTCTGCAGGGATAAAACAGCTTTACTTGTTCCATACAATGCCGCATTAAAACCATTTAGCGCGTTTCGTTCGTTTAAATTAAGTTCATCACCAATAATTTCTTCGCGATTTATACCCAAAACCAATTGAGGGTTAACGAATTGTCTTATTTTCCATTTTCCAACGCTATATAACTTTGTAAAATAATTCGATTCGAATAAAAAAGAAGTTTGGTATGTTTTTGATTGATGAATGTAGGTTCCAGCCTCAAAATTGGTACTTAAAAACCCCCAGTCATAATAATTTCCAAACGAAAACTGAGCACCTACATAGGGCCGCCACAATTTATTTTTATATTGATAACCAAGCGTTATTCCGTAAATTCGGCCAATCGGTACATCTTCAGTTACTCCATTTCTAAAAATATAACTGTCCTTCACGAACTTTCGCGTGTTAATTCCAATTCCGCTTAAAATTAATTTTTCATCAGAATAAAAATGCGTCGGATCATATATATCTGAAGGCATTTCTGTGTAATCATTATTTAAGAAACGAGCAGAAACAATTAAATTTGTTACTCCGTTATTATCATCTTCAAAAACTTTTGAAGCTTTTCCCACCCAAAAATCCTGAACATTATTTTTAAAAGGCTGCCAGGAATATAAAGTATCAAGCGGTACACGAACTTGTAGTGTATCTTTTCTGAAATTTTGAGCAAAAAACATTCCGCCCGCCCATTTGGTTAAAGGGGAATAGAAATCACGCTCGATATCAATACTTTTGGCATAATTGTTATCGAGATCTACGTTATATTTTAGTTGAGTACTAATGTAGGTATTTTTGATATTTGGTACTGTGTATGTAATATCATTAGCATTTGCACCATCATCAAACCGATTTGTAAAACGATATTCTAATTCCTGTCCTGAGCCAAAAAAATCTTTTTCTTTAAATCCCACAGAAACACGATTCCCGGATATGGAGAATTTGGGAATTGTACTCCACGAATCTAAAACACGAATCGTGATATCAACAGAATCTGATTTGGTACTGGGTAATTCTCTTGTAATTTTTACTGCTGTCACATAACGCTGTGCACGTATAAGACGCTCAGATTCCTGTACTTTATAAGAGTCGTAGGGAACATTTCTTTTAAAAAGCAACAAATTATAAATTGCTATTTTTTTTGTTTTTAGATGAAGTTTATTACCAGTTCGTTCTCCCCAGTTTCGCGGCATTGCTGTACTATCAACTACAGAATGACCAAAAGGGTCTAAGGTTATAATATTTATGTGTCTAATAATTTTTCCTTCGTAATTGGTGCGGTCTTTTTTTTCTACTATTTCAGTTTCTTTCTTTTTAGGTTTATTGGCTCTGAAAAGTAATTTATGCAAAGTTTTTGTAAATTTATGCTTCTTCGAATAATTCTGAATCCTTTTATACATTTCAGTACTATCTTTTTTGGCTTCCTTTTTTTGTTTATCTGATTGCGCACAAACGCTTTGCAAAAAAAAGCACATTAAAATAGAAATAAGTATTTTTAGGTTTCGAAACATTAAGTATAATTGGCTTTTTACAGATAAGTTTTACTTGAAATATAAGGTAAATAATACAGATATCGCAGTATCAAATATTATTATTTTCGATAGCTCGTTTTCGAATTCGCCACGTAAATTTTTTCGGCATATGATTTCCCATTAAGTAACCCCACGGTTCTAATGATTCAATTCTTTCAAAAATAATTTTTAGAATTGCTAATAATGGAATAGCCAGGAACATACCCGAAATTCCAGCCGCAGCGCCACCCACAATAATTCCCATAATGGATACAAAAGCGTTGATTTCTACTTTTGAATTAATGATTAAAGGCACAAGCAAATTATTATCTATTAACTGTACAACCACATTTACAATCAGGATGCTCACAAAAATAGAGGTGTCCGGAGTTCCTGATAAGGTAGCCAAGAGCGTTATAACTCCCGCAATTGTGATTCCTATGTAAGGAATCAGGTTTAAAATTCCTGTTATTAATCCTAATAGAATAAAGTATTTTACACCAACAATCCAAAGGCCTAAACCAGTCAGAACAGAAACGACAATCATTTCTAATAATAAACTTACAATGTAATTATTTATTGAAACTCGTATTTGTGCCAAAATACCTTTTAATATACCGTGATCTTCTTTGTTAACTAATTTTGCCAGAAAAAGAATAAAATGGTCTTTATAAAGCAAAAACAAAAAGGTATAAATTGGGATAATGGTACAATCAATTAGAAGATCTGTCATAGATAATATTGCCGAACCCAAGGTCACAACACCTCCATTTTTTACTGAATCTTTTGTAACGGTATCCAGGTATTTTTTTTGTTCACCAATACTGATATGAAAATTATCTTTTACGAATTTGTGAACCTCAGTTATAAAAAGATTGATGTTTTTCTTTATAGTATCAAAATCATTGGCAATATCTTTAACCTGATAAGAGATAAAAACTAATATTCCAACAATAACTGCAGCAAATATAAGAACACAAATAATTGCGGCGAGATGTCTGGGGAATTTAAGTCTAACATTTAAAAGTGTAAAAATTGGAAGTAATAAAACTGCAAACAAAAAGGCCATCAATACAGGTGTAATGATATCTTTCCCCATACAAAAGATAGTAGCAAAACAAATTAAGCTAATTAAAATAAAGGAAAGTTTAGCATAAAACGGCAGTTGTATTGTTCTAATCATTGTTTTTGGAATTTAGTTTGCATGGACCGAAATACGATCCTGACAAAATTCTTTAATTCCCGGCTAAATTGTGTTGTACGTTTATAATATTACTTTACAAGATTCCCATTATAGTTTTTTAATCGTAAAATTCTCTATGTTCATACTGGCTTGGCATAATAGAAATCCCTTTTTGCAGCAGAAGGTTGTTGGGGAAAATGATTCTTTCGCCATCTTTTGTTCTAAGGTTAACATGAAAGGCACTAATGTCCTCGATTTCAGCCTCGATAGGAAAATCCTTGTCGTGAATTTTGATTGTATCACCAATTCTAAACGGAAAAGAAAAGAACAATATCATTCCCGAAGTTATATTACTCAGGATAGACCACTGTGCAAACATAGCTACACCAATAACCGTTGCGATTGACGATACAGTAATGAAAATATCTTTAGTATCAACTCCCCAAATCACAATTAAACTTATAGTAACCAATACGTTCATCAATATATGAATGTACTTTATTACAAGATTAGTGCGATGTTCTAATAATTGACTTGAATGTGCATAACGGCGAATTAATTTTGCAATAATGACCCGTAACGAAATTAAAGCAAATAGAAGAATTATTGTGGATACTATTTCCTGGCTATATTCTTTGAAAGAAAACATAAATAAATTTTTTACACTAAAGTACTCAAATATTCGTAAACCTTAGCTGTTGGCAAGCCCATAACATTTGTATAAGAGCCTTCAACTTTTGCAACTGCCATAAAACCAAACCATTCCTGAATACCATACGCTCCGGCTTTATCGTAAGGTTTATAATTTTCGATGTAATATAAAATCGCTTCGTCAGACAAATCGGTGAAAGTTACTTTTGTTACGTCGTTAATTATGGTAGAAGCAGAGCTGGTTTTAAAACAAACGGATGTAAATACTTCATGCGTTTTACCAGACATCGATTTGATCATTTCAAAAGCTTCTTCGGCACTTTTTGGTTTCCCTAAAGCTTTATTCTCATGCCATACAATGGTGTCGCTGGTTACGAGAATTTCGTTTTCTTTTAGTTCACCTTCGAATGCAATTGCTTTTAATTCGGCTAAGAAATCAGTGATTTCAACCGCTTTTAATTCAGGCGGATAAATCTCCTCAATATCTTTTAAACGAATTTCAAAATCAAGGTTTAAATCCTTAAAAAACTGTTGTCTGCGCGGTGAGCCAGAAGCCAGAATTAAAGTATATTTTTTTAATTTTTCTTTAAGCATTGTATTTGATATTTAAGGTAATAACTAAAATAGATAAAACTCCGAACAATAAAATCAGTTTTAAAATTGTACTTAAATGATGGAAATCTTTTTGAGATTTAGCACTAACTATTTTTACAGCAAAATAGCCCAGAGGCGCTAAAACAGTAGCAAAAGCATATAAAGTTACGAGGTAAAGATTGTTTTCTATAAAGTATTTATCAATATAAAATAATGTTAGAATAAATGGAATTGTAGAGAATGCTAAAGCAATTTTTGCAGCCCGGCTATTTCCTATTGCAATTGGTAAAGTATTCATTCCCTGATTGTAATCTCCATTTACATCTTCAATATCCTTTATTATTTCACGAATAAAGTTGATCATAAACGCAAATAAAGCATAATCAATTAATATGGAAAACATACTTGCCATCTGCGCTTGATTTTCACTATTTGTTGCCGGAAAAAGGTCAAAAACCCCAATAATTATAACGCTTAAACTCAATAATAATGCTACAACAAAATTTCCTAAAACCATTATTTGTTTTAAGGAAGTAGAATAAAAATAAAGCAAAGAAGCAATGAATATAAAAATAACCGCAAAAGTAGGTCGCATAATAACATTCGATAAATAACAGCCAATGGCTACACCGGTTATATTTAGTACGAAATAAATATTATAAGCGCGCGTTTCTGAAATTCCTTTGTTTATAACAACATCATTTGGTTTATTGATAGAATCTGTTGCTACGTCAAGAATATTATTAATTACATATCCTGCAGCTGCTAATAAAACAGTAGACAAAACCAATAATCCATATTGCCAGTCAGCCAAAGCCAATGGAATGTCCTGCTGTTTTAAAAAAGCATAACGAAATAAAAACTGCATAAAAGCCAGCATTATTAAGTTTTGATAACGAATTAGTTTTAGGTATTTCATTTCTTTTTAAGGTTCTGAGTTGGTAAGGTTCTAAGGTTCTAAGGTTTTAAGGTTTTCTTTGTTTCAGGTTATCAAAGTTTGCACATTTCCAAAACTTGAAACCTGAAACAAACGGACACTGCAAATTAATTCATAATTAACAATTCATAATTATTAATCGTGTTTTCCATTAAAATATTCCATCCATTTTCCCTGTACCTTCATTACTTGTTCGATCACATCGCGTGCAGCGCCTCTACCGCCTTTTACGTGTGAAATATAACCGGAAATATTCTTTATTTCAGGACTTGCATCTTGCGGACAAGTTGGCAATCCTACCAGTTTCATTACGTGAAAATCAGGAATATCGTCGCCCATGTATAAAACCTGTTCTGGTTTAATTTTGTAAGCAGCAACGTATTCGTTAAACGTTTTTACTTTGTCCGGAGTTCCCAAATGAATGTCAGTAATACCTAAATTACGAAGTCTTAAACGCACACCTTCATTGCTTCCGCCAGAAATAACACAAACATGGTAGCCACTTTCTACAGCTGCTTTCATTGCAAAACCATCACGAATATTCATCGTACGAAGAATTTCTCCTTCACTCGTTACAAAAACCGAACTGTCTGTAAGTACACCGTCAACATCAAAAATAAATGTTGTGATGTCATTCATTATTTCTTTATAACTCTTTGCCATTATTTTGTATAGATTGTGTTAGTATTTTATAAATATTTTTTTGATTTTCGTCTGTTAAATATTCCAAATGGGCGTTAATTGTACCAGAATCATTGCGTTTTGCCGGCCCTGTTTGCGCCTCAGTTGGGGTTAAAGTATTGATTTTGTCCGCAGTTTCGTGTATCAAAGGTTTTAGAATTTCAAACGGAACTTTATTTTCCTCACAAATTTCCTGACCAATCTGATATAAATGATTTGTAAAATTATTTACAAAAACAGCTGCAACGTGCAGCGCTTTTCGCTGCACTGAATTTATAGCAAAAACGGAATTTGAAATGGTTTTAGCAACAGTTTCCAAAACACGAAAATCGAAAGTGTTTTCAGCTTCTACACAAATCGGAATTAGTGAAAAATCAACATCTTTGTTTTTAGAAAAAGTTTGAAGTGGATAAAAAACGCCCCGACGATTTTTGTTATCCAAAGTTTCGATTGAAGCCGTTCCCGAAGTATGAACGACCAATTGGTTATTGAAAGTCAATTGTTTTGAAACTTCTAAAATAGCGTTATCTGTAACGGCAATAATATATATGTCTGCTTCTTTTAAATCCTGAAAATCATCTACAATTTTATCAAATTCAACAACAGAAGCCAGAGATTCTTTTCTTCTCGAAAAAACCTGTACAATTTCGATAGCTTCACTTTTATCAAATGCTTTTATCAAATGCTGCGATACATTTCCCGAACCAATTAGCGTTATTTTAATCATAACGCAAAATTAGCATTATTTTTTGAAAGTAGAGACGCACTAACGTACGTCTCTTATGAAGTTTTACAATTTTACTGCACCTTTAGAAACAGTTTCGCCAATTGTAGTTTTTTTAGAATAATCTAAAGTAGGGGACGAAACCAATTCAATTTTCTCACTTGCACCGCCATCGATAGTAACTGCTTTAGCTGAAGTTGAGTTAAATTCAACATTTTTTAAAGACATATTTTTGCCGTTGTAAATCTCAAAAACAGTTGGACTTTTTATATCTAATTGTGCATTCGTTATTTTGATTCCGTTTGCATCTATAATCGAAAAGCCTTTTTCTGCTTTAGCGGTTAAGTTTGATATTTCAATATTTTCAAGATTCATTTCCGGTAAACCTTGTAAAAACACAGCTTGATAAGCACCTGAAATAGTAATGTTTTTTATAGATATATTTTTGAATTGAGGTGTTTCTTCATTAACCGGAACCGCTTTTGTACTTATTTTATTTCCGCCTTCCGCCAAAGTTTCAGCGATAGATTTTCCACCATAATATAGATCAAAAGAAATTGCCTGCGAAGGAATATCTGTCATATAAATATCCGAGATGTAGATATTCTCAACAATGCCGCCACGTCCCCGGGTACTTTTAAAACGCAATCCAACGTCAGTTCCCATAAAAGTACAGTTGGATACATGAAGATTTTTAACACCTCCTGACATTTCACTTCCAACTGTTACGCCACCGTGTCCGTGATAAACAATATTATTTCGTACAATGATATTTTCGCAGGGAACACTGCGATCCCGACCATCTTTATCTTTTCCTGATTTGATACAAATCGCATCATCGCCAACGTCAAAACTTGAGTTTTCGATGAGTACATTTTTGCAGGATTCGACGTCAAGACCATCTCCGTTTTGAGAATACCAAGGATTTCTAACCGTAACATTTCTAACAATTAAATCTTCAACCATTAAGGGATGAATGTTCCATGCCGGAGAATTTTGAAAAACCGGTCCATCAAAAAGAACTCTTTTACTGTTCTGAATACTTACCAGTACCGGACGCAAAAAATCATGAATAGCTTCAAATTCTTCTTTGGTTTTTAAATCAAGCCGTACATTTTGATCTGCACCCACCGAAGCTTTCATAAAAGTTTCAGAAGGATACCAGCTTTCTTTTTTCTCATTTAAAACACCCCCCGAAGCAACAAATTTTTTCCATTGTGTTTCAGTTAGTTTACTCTTTTTAACCTGCCTCCAAACTTCGCCGGAGCCATCCCAGACACCGTTTCCGGTAAAAGCAATGTTCTCCAGATTTTTACCATAAATAGGAGAGATGCAGCGCCATGTATTTAAACCTTCAAAACTGGTTTCTATAATAGGATACAAACTTTTATCGGTTGAAAATTTAATTAATGCTCCTGTTTCTGCATGCAATTCAATGTTGCTCTTTAAAATAATTGGTCCAGTAAGCCAGATTCCCGGCGGAATAATAACTTTTCCGCCACCTTTTTTCGAAACAGCATCTATGGCATCGGCGAAAGCCTTTGAGTTTAAAACATATCCGCCATTTACAGCACCAAAGTCTTTTAGGTTAACGGAGTTATTGGGAATTTTAGGCTCTTTAACTTTTGCCATTTTAAATTCGATACCTGCATAAGTATCAGTGAATTTAGATTTTTGAGCCTGAATATTTCCTGAAATGCAAATTCCTAAAAGAACTGCGAAAATGGAAAATAATGTGATGGGTGTAGTCTTCATTTAAAAAATATGAGGGTGGTTATTAATAGCTGTAATTCGTAGTTTGAAACTTAATTATTATTAATTGTGAAATAAATACTAGTTTTCAAATATAAATTAAAAATGTAATCGATTACACAAATCTAACAATTTTTTTTAATTTTCAAAGAATTTCTAAAATAGTTTGCCTGTAGTATTTTACGTGTTGCAGGCAAAAATAATAGATTAAATTATGCTCTTTTTTGGTTTTAATTAACAAATGGCAAATATCGATACTCAACATTTTTAAGTACTTTTGTGGCACTTTTATACAATGTAATTCCTCAGAAATGGATAAAAAAATATTCTCTTTTTTGTTTTCTACACGATTAATGGCCGTTCTTTTTTTAACATTTGCAATAGCAATGGGTGTTGGAACTTTTATCGAAAGTAAATACAATACTGATACAGCCAGAATTATAATTTATAATACCTGGTGGTTTGAAGCCATAATGGTCTTTTTCCTGATCAATTTCTTCGGAAACATCAAACGCTATCAATTATTGAAAAAAGAAAAATGGGCAACGCTTTTACTTCACTTAGCCTTTATTTTTATTCTTTTAGGAGCTTTTATTACGCGTTATATTAGTTACGAAGGTATGATGCCTATTCGAGAAGGCGCTGCCGAAAATCAAATTTATTCTGATAAAACATTCATAACCATTTTTGCAGACGGAGAATATAAAGGCGAACCAAGAAGAAGAGTTTTTGAAAAAAGCCTTTTGTTATCGCCAGTTACTAACAATGATTTTACCGTTTCAGGAAAATTTGACGAAACTCCTTTTGAAGTGACTTTTGACAAATACATAATGGGTGCGAAAGAAACCATTAAACCAAGTGCAAACGGAACTTTATATCTAAAATTGGTTGAAGCAGGAGCAGGTGGACGTGAAGAACATTTCCTGAAAGAAGGTGAAGTTCAGAACATTCACAATGTTTTATTTGCATTGAATAAACCAACAGAAGGTGCTATAAATATCAATACAACCGGTGAAAAATATACCATTCAGACTCCTTTTGAAGGTCGTTTTATGCGAATGGCGGATAAATTTGAAGGCGATGTAACCAAAGATAATGTACAGCCCCTAATGATGCGTTCTCTTTATAGTATTGGCGATATCCGAATCGTTTTTCCGGATCCTGCTATTAAAGGAATTGTTGATTATGAATCTAATAACGATTATAAATCAAAATCACATACCGATGCTTTACTAGTAAAAATAAAAGCTGACGGACAGGAAAAAGAAGTACGACTTTTAGGTTCTAAAGGAAGTATTGGTGAGCCGCAAACCGTTAAAATTGGAAAGATAGAATATAGTTTATTTTACGGAAGTAAAGCCTACATTACGCCTTTCAAAATTAGACTTAATGATTTTATTGCAACAAAATATCCTGGAACTGAAAAAAGTTATTCTGCTTTTGAAAGCAAAGTAACCGTTCAGGATTCTACAGAAACATTTGATGCTGATATTTATATGAATCATGTTTTAGATCATAAAGGATATCGTTTTTTTCAATCAGGATTTGATCCGGATGAAAAAGGAACCATTTTATCTGTAAACCATGATTTCTGGGGAACTTCCATTACTTATTTAGGCTATTTTATGTTATTCTTTGGTTTAATGGCGATTATGTTTACCAAACATTCTCGTTTTGCCGACTTAAAACGCAAACTGGAAACCGTGAAAAAGAAAAAAGAAAAATTAATTACCATTTTCGTTTTATTATTGAGTTTGAATGGTTTTGCGCAAGCACCTCACGTTCACACACCAGGACATGACCACAATCATACTGCAGATCCAAACGATCATGCCAATCATGTTACTGCTCCACCAAGTCAAAAACAAATCGATTCGTTATTGACCATTTATAAAGCTCCGAAAGATCATGCCGCAAAATTTGGGCGTTTGATTATTCAGGATGCCGGAGGAAGAATGAAGCCAATTAATACTTTTTCTTCTGAGTTATTGCGAAAAGTAAGCCATGATGATACTTACAACGGAATGAATTCTGATCAGGTATTTTTGTCTATAACACAATACGCGCAGGTTTGGATTCAGGTTCCGATTATTTATCTGAATACAAAAGATGATAGTATTCGTAAAATTATAGGTATTGACAGAAAAGCAAAATTAGCTCCGTTTGTAAAGTTTTTTGACGAAAACGGAAATTATAAACTTGCTCCGTATTTAGATGCAGCCTACAAAGCAGGAAATCCAAATAGTTTTGAGAAAGATTTTATCGAAGCTGATAAAAAAGTAAATCTAATGGAGTCGGCATTAAGCGGAAGTATTTTAAGAATATTTCCTGTTCCAAATGATCGAAATAATAAATGGATCTCGTATTTGGAATTGAATAATGCAGGTTTAAAAGGAATGGATTCTACGTATGTAAAACAAATTCTGCCGATGTATTTTAGTGCTTTAAACAACGGTTCTATTTCTAAAAACTTTGGTACTGCCGATCAGTTGGTAGAAAGTATTAATGGTTTCCAAAAGAAATTTGGAAGTAAAGTTCGTCCAAGCGAAGAAAAAATCGATCTTGAAATTGCCTATAACAAGTATAATATTTTACCTAAAATGTTTTATTGGTATTCGCTAGCAGGAATATTCATGTTGATTTTTACACTTTTCAGTATCTTTTTTGATAAAAAATGGCTACGAATCACTGTAAATGGTTTTCATATATTGATTGGGATGATCTTCGCATTGCATACAGTCGCATTAATTGCCCGTTGGTATATTTCGGGTCACGCACCATGGAGTAATGCTTATGAGGCTATTGTTTATGTGGCCTGGTCAACGATGTTCTTCGGACTGGCTTTTGACAGAAAATCAAAACTTACCGTGGCATCTGCAGCGTTTGTAACGGCGATGATTTTCATGGCATCAAACGCTAACTGGATTGATCCTGAAATTGCTAATTTACAACCTGTTCTGAATTCGTATTGGTTAATGATTCACGTTGCTGTAATTGTGGCAAGTTACGGGCCTACCGCACTGTCAATGATTTTAGGTTTTGTAGCCCTGATATTAATTTTCTTTACCAATGAGAAAAACAAAACCAAAATGGAATTAAATATCAAAGAAATCACTTATATCAACGAAATGTCTCTTACCATTGGTTTAATTATGTTAACCATAGGTAATTTCCTTGGAGGACAGTGGGCCAACGAAAGCTGGGGACGATACTGGGGATGGGATCCAAAAGAAACATGGGCCTTAATCTCAATTATGATTTACGCATTTGTAATTCATGCTCGTTTTGTACCATCACTTCGTAGTAAATGGTTTTTCAACGTAATGAGTATGTACGCCTTTGTATCGATTTTGTTTACTTATTATGGAGTGAATTTCCATTTGGTTGGTCTGCATTCTTACGCAAGCGGAGAAGCACATTCATTAAGCTGGGTTTATTATTCTCTAGGAACTATCTCTGTGATTGCAGCTATAACATATCCAAAATACAGTAAGTATTATAAAAATAAAAAAGTACAAGCAAAAAAATAAATAATTTCATAAAGCAAATTATTAATTCTAAAAAAAGGTTCAACGTAAAAGTTGAGCCTTTTTTTTGCTATTTTTTTTTGATTAATAGTTTATTAACGAGGAGCTATTTCCTGCGATCTATTACAAACGAAGTTCACTAAACTCCTGTTACAAAATTATTTCCGTTTCTATCGTGGCCGGAACACATGGTTTCATAAGAACATCAGCCTATAATTGTTTATAAATCTTATTTTGGAAGTTTTCCAAGTAAGGCAAGCACTATAATAACTATAATAATAAAACAAGTCAAAAAAATCATGTGACTTACTATCGTCAAAAAGAACGCTTTGGTTCTTGACATCTTATTAAAAAACTGAATATTGGTCCAGAATATTAATACAATTCCAAGTAGGTAGGTTATAGTCGAAAACCTTTCAGCGTGATTGATACTATCTAAATATATGAGTACTGGAAATGTCAAAATTTGTACAGAAAGTCTTTGAGAAGCTTTAAAAGTATTCAACACAAATAATTCAAAAAAATTATAACCTTGCTTTCTAAAAACAATATAAGTTCCAATAGTATAAATTGGAATTGTAGCAATCGTAACCCATGAAAAATGAGTGGCCATCCATTCATTAAAATCACCAAAATCAATTTCTGAATCGGCAGGATTTTTGAATAAATCAATATGAAAATAATGATATAAAAAACCGTAAAGTGCAGCCAAAACGGCTACTAAAGATAAAGGTTTGAAATGCTTTATTCGTTTTCCTTCAATAAATTCCCGAATTGAATGACCTGGTCTTATCAACAATTGTTTCAACGAATAGGGAATACCATTATCAAAATGCAATAATCCGTGCTGGATATCATGCCATAAAAAATGTGCATTTATTCGATGTGTATCTGCGGGTTGTCCACAATTATTGCAATAATGGCCCATGAAGGTTTGATTGCAGTTTTTACAAGTCATTTCCATTTAAGTAGACATTTAATTATTAGATTTCTTAAAACGATCCGGATGCATAATAGCCAGAGCAATTATTAAAAGTAAATTTTCGTTCATGTTAATAAATTGATTTTTAATATTTTAAATTAAAAATAATAAAAAAACGCATATCAATATAAATTAATATGCGTTTTAAAATTTTGTGATAAATTGTATTTTACACTTTTCCTAAAGTATATAATTGTTCCATTGTTGGTGTTAGACTTCCTCCGGCTGGCTCAAGAGTGATTCCAAATGCTTCTGCCGAATCTGTTTGCTCTACGGCAAAGATCTTTTGCTCGTTTTGGTCAAAATTATCCAGTAAACCTATACTTGTTGGTGTTAGCACCGGACTTAATTTTAAAGACCAAACCTGATATACCATTCCTTTTGGTGGTTTTGGTAAACCTGCTGCATCTATATAAGTAGTTCTGGTATCTTTATTCCAATATACTTTTGCAAATGAAGTAGGAGAAACTGCCTGACCGCCAAGTGTTACTCCAGTGTTTTTAATATCTCTAACAATGCTTAAATTTTTCTCTGTTTCTCTATTTTGCTGATCTAAATAAGCAAACTCTCTTTGAATTTTATTTTTTTCAGTACCAACAGTAGAAATAGCTTCTTTGGTTTTTGTTAATTCCAAAGTTTGATATCCTAGACCTAAAAGCATTAAAACTGCAGCTGCCCAGCCCACATATTGAGACCAGTTTGAAGCTGGTTTCATCTCGACTACTTTGCCATGTTTCAGTTCTAAACGTGCTTTTATCTTTTCGAAATTGGCTACCGAATGAAAAGGTGAAAAACTTGAGGATAAGGCCACAATAGCTTTTTCTATCGCAAGGATTTCCTGTTCAACTTCGGGATTTTTCTTCGCCACTTCGGCTATTTCCAGATTCTCAGTTTCGGTTAATAAACCATAAACGTAAAGTTCCAGAGTTCCTGATTCTATATATTCTTGTGCTTCCATTATACTTTTAAATAGTTACGTAAATCGTTAATACAGTTTCTGTTTTGGGTTTTGACAGTTCCCAGCGGAATTGCCAGTTCTTCTGACGCTTCTTGCTGAGTATATCCTTTAAAGAATAATAAGTCAATAATCTCAATGCACTTTGGTTTTAGTTTTTTTACAAATTCCTGAATCCCAATTGTGTCAATTTTATTAGTAAGCTTATTACTGTCATCTAACAGATTTACGAAATTATCTGAAGAAAGGTTTTTTTGGCTGTTATTAAAGTTTTTTGATCTGAGCTTATCAATCGATGTATTACGAGCTATATTAAGGATCCATGTATAAAATCGGCCTTTGCCTTCATTGTAAGAATCTATGTTTTTCCAGATTTTTACAAAAACTTCCTGCAAAACGTCTTCAGATTCTTCGCGATTTTTTATAAGAACATTAATGACTGAAAATAAACTTTTCGAATACATATCATACAAATGGGTAAAAGCTCTTTCGTCTTTCTTGTAAATTAAAACTAATAATTCTTCTTGACTCATACATGTGGATTTTTAAGCTGAAACATAAATTTTATGCAATATTTTATTGCAATGAGATAAAGATAATTTATTTTTTTATGAAAATCAGATTTTTTTTATTGCCCTAAAGCCTTTAAAAATAAGGGTTCAGAAAAATAACGCAAAATTTTTCAATTTTTTTTCAATTTTTTAAAACCAAAATTTAACCTCGTACGTATATAACATTATAAAGTAAGTGAAATAATACATAATAAAATTATAGAGATAAAAGCCGATTAAAAGTTTAATATATATAAGATTAGTACTAGCCGTTTAAAGTTGTAAGAAGTAATTCTAGTTCTTAGAATTAGTACGATGAATTAAAGTAGAAAAAAATAAAATTTACAAAAGTGTTAAAAAAAAATAATAGTTCTGAAAAGGATATGGAAACATTTCACAAATCATTCAGCAACTAAAAAAAATAGTTAATAGATATATTAATTAGAAGTTCAAAAATTTATAGTTGATGCCATCGGACTTCCAGACTGAAGATTTTCCCGAGTTAAACATCCAGGAAGATATGCCTTTTAAAAAATTGTAAACACCATTCAGAAGTATTTGGATGTTCGCAATTCAGGAAGAAAAAATTTTCGTCATAACCGATGCATCGACTATAATTTGAAAAAATATATAAGATAAATATTTCATGGTTTGATTTGTTTGTATGGGGAGAAGCCTAACGAGTGATTAACGTTAGGCTTCATTTTTTATTTAACTTATGATTAAGAAAAAATAAAGCGGCCAAGTAGTTGTAAGAAACTGATTTTGATTAATTTTATAAAAAAATAACATATGAAAAAATTACTTATAATGGCATATGGCGTGCTTCTTTTATTTAGCTGCCAAAATCAGGCGCAAACCAATAAAACAAAAACACCTAAAACGGATAAAATAATGTCAAAAGAAACTATTTATCAATATAAAGTAGAAGATTTATCAGGAAATCCTTTTGATTTTGCTTCATTAAAAGGCAAAAAAGTAATGATTGTAAATACCGCTTCAAAATGTGGATTAACACCACAATATAAAGATCTTGAAGCAATTTATAAAGAATATAAGGATAAAGGATTTGTAATTGTAGGTTTTCCGGCAAATAATTTTGCATCTCAGGAACCTGGTACAAATGAAGAAATTGGTGCTTTTTGCCAGCAAAATTACGGAGTAACTTTCCCAATGATGGACAAAGTTTCTGTTAAAGGAGATGATATGTGCGAAGTGTACAAATTCCTTACTCAAAAATCTAAAAACGGTCTACAGGATTCTGAAGTAGAATGGAACTTTCAAAAATACTTAATCAACGAACAAGGTGAATTGGTTAAAGTAATCAAACCAAGAACTTTAGTAACAGATCCTGAAGTTATTAACTGGATCAAGAGTTAAATTATTATAGCTGGCAAACGTAAAATCTGCAAATTTGAATTTCTCAAGTTTGCAGATTTTTTTTGCTACTAAGTATGGCATTTGAACGCAGATGAAGCAGATTGCAATTAAAAAGGCAAATTGGCGCGGATTCTTAAATATAGAATCTTCAACATCTATATTACATGCGATGTTAATATAGCTTAAATAAACTTCGCGAAACTTTAGGTAAACCTTTGCGATTAAATCTCAATCTATTTCAATATCAATTGCATAAAAACCAAATCCAGCCAATGATCAAATTTGTAGCCTACTTCACGAACTGTTCCGGTTGCCACAAATCCAAATTTTTCATGAAAAGCGATACTTCCTGCATTATCAGCATCTATAGCGCCAATCATCACATGAAGACCCTGTTCTTTTGCCAAGCGAATTAATTGTGTTAACAACTGAGAACCAATGCCTTTTCCTATTATATGATCGACTACATAAACCGAATGTTCGACTGTATACTGATATCCAATTTTTTCACGAAACTGACCATAACTTCCAAAACCAACTACTTCACCATCTAATTCTGCAACCAGGACTGGCAAGTTTTTAGCTTTTTTATCTTCAAACCATTTTGTTTGAACCTCAATTGTCTGAATATCATAATTGTAATTTGAAGTTGTATGCAAAATAGAGTGATTGACAATTTCGAGAATTTTTTCTAAATCATTTAAAGTTGCAGGCCTTAGTATTGTGTTCATGTTGATTTGGAATTTATTTTTTGGAGTTTAAATTTAACTATTTTGAACCTAACTCAGCCAATAAAATATCAACATCTTTAGAATTCCAATTCATTTCCTTCGAAATAGTTTTGGCATCCTTTGCATATTTTAAAGCTGTTTTTTTATCGTTTATTTTATTGTGAAGTTTTGCAATGAGAAGATTGCCATCATAGGAATCATTTATTTCTAAAGAATGTTTCACCCACGAAATTGATTTTTTAAGGCTTTCCACATCAGTAATGTGTTTTAGATAAGTTTGTCCAATATCTTTTAGAAAACTAGGATCATTCCAGACCAATTTCTGAGTATCTTCAAGTGTTACTTTTTTGTAAAATTGCCAATTTTCAGTTCTTTCAGCCAATTTCAAATCAAATTTAAACACAAGAGAATCTGTTTTCTGCAATCGAATTGATTTTGCAATTTCTCTTTGTTTAAAATAATTTATAGTATCTAAATTGTCAATATACGGTCGTAATAATTCGTTCACAATACTTTCTATCTTACGATCAACACGATTTTGCGAGGCCACGGCAGCAAATTCTTTCTGATGCTTTAAAACATACTGAAATTCCCTCGAATTAATATCAGTAATACCATTAGCAATGACACGCCAATTGGTTTGACTAATCAGTTGTGCTTCAGATTGTGTTTTTAGGTAGATATCTGTGGGAATAGACAAATCGGTTCTGTCTTTTCCTTTTTTTAAGGTATTCAAATAGGTAAAAAATTTAGTAGAATTACTTGGATCAGCTAAAAACTCTTTCTCTAAATAAGGCAATTGCATTTTTGAGTTCAAAGCATAATTGGCTTCCGTTAAAAAATCAGCCTTTTTAGACTCTCCCTTTAAAGCATAAAGTAAAGTTTCATTATTTGGATCTATAAACAAAAATGCAGGCAGCGATTTGGTATTAAATTTATCCTTTAAGATAATGCCTTCTTCTCTTTCAATGTTTTTCCACGCGCAAACAAAATTTTCCCTTAAAAAATCCATAACCGCAGGGTCACTAAAAACTTCTTTTTTCATTTGATTGCAATGTGGGCACCAATCTGCGTAAAGCATTATAAAGAGCGGTTTACCGTCTTTTTTCGCAGATTCTAATGCCGTTTTGTACGGAGTATTGTCCGGAACAAACTGATTTTGAGAATTTACAGTGTTAAGTGAAATAAGGACTAGAAGTATGTAAATAAGACGCATTCTTAGTTTATTTTTGATCTAATATTGTTTCACAAATATATTCTCTTTTTGCAAAACCAATCTTAATATCTTGCTAATTTATAAGTAAAATCCAGTGCGAAGTTTGTAACTTTGCAGGATCAAAAGAACGTCTTTTCTTTTTAGATTTTCTTTTTAAAAAATAATATACTATCAGAATGATTTACCCCAAAATACCGCTTGCACAAAGCATTATCGAAATTTGTTTAGCAAAAGGAATCACCAATATTATTATTTCTCCGGGATCAAGAAACGCACCTTTAACGATTGGATTTGCACAAAATCCGAATTTTACCTGTTACAGTATTGCAGACGAGCGATGTGCAGCATTTTTCGCCCTGGGAATTGCACAACAAATAAAAAAACCAACGGCAATTATTTGTACTTCGGGATCAGCATTATTGAACTACTATCCGGCTTTTGCCGAAGCATTTTACAGCCAGATTCCGCTAATTGTGATTTCTGCCGATCGTCCGCAGAATAAGATCGATATTGGCGACGGACAAACAATTAGACAGGAAAATGTGTATCAGAATCATTCTGTTTTTAATGCCAATTTAACTGAAGAAACTTCTGATGAAAATGATTTAAAAATCAACAAAGCAATTGAAACCGCGATTCTTCAAAAAGGTCCGGTACATATAAATGCACCTTTTGAAGAACCTCTTTATCAAACTGTTGAGACGCTGTCGGTACATCCAAAGATAACAGTTTCAGAAGAAAATACCGGCACAAAAACTATAAAAAATTTAGACAAATTTGTTTCAGGCTGGAACTCTTCCAATCGAAAATTAATAATGGTTGGTGTTAACGAAGCAAATAGTATAAACGCAAAGATTATTGAAAATTTCGCCAATGACCCATCAATTGTAGTGCTGACAGAAACAACATCGAATCTTCATCATCCTAAATTTATTAATAGTATTGATACTTTAATTACGCCTTTTGAAGACTTTGATTTTCAAGAATTCCAGCCAGAACTTTTAGTAACTTTTGGGGGAATGATTGTCTCAAAAAGAATCAAGGCATTTTTAAGAAAATACAAACCAAAACAACATTGGCATATCGATACTTTGCGTGCCTATAATACTTTTGATGCAGATACCAAACATATTGTAATGCAGCCAAATGATTTTTTTACCGATTTATTTTCAAAAACAACATTTACAGAAAGCGATTATTTTTCGAAAATAAATACAATTTATGATTTAAGAAAAGTAAGAAAGCAGGAATATTTAAGTAAAATACCCTTTTCAGATTTTCAGGTTTTTGAGAAAATTATTGAATCATTACCAAAAAACAGTCAGTTACAAATAAGTAATAGTTCAGCAATTCGCTATGCACAATTAATTGATATTGATCCTTCAATCGAAGTGTTTTGCAATCGGGGTACCAGTGGAATTGACGGAAGTACATCGACAGCGATTGGCGCTTCTGTTGGAAGTCAGAAACCAAACATTTTTATAACCGGCGATATTAGCTTTTTGTACGACAGCAATGCATTGTGGAACTCTTATATTCCTAAAAACTTTAAAATCATATTAATAAATAATGGAGGTGGCGGAATTTTCAGGATTTTGCCTGGTCATGAAGAAAAGCCTGTCTTTAATACTTATTTTGAAACTTCACATCAAATAACCGCTGAGCATTTAGCTGCCATGTACAAATTTAGTTATATAACAGCAAAAGATTTTAATTCTCTAAATGATGGTATTAGAGTATTATATGATAAAAATGATGCTCCCGTAATCTTAGAAATTTTTACACCAACTATCGAAAACAATGGCATTTTAAATGAATACTTTAAAAATCTACAATAATAAATTTGTAAGTAAAATAATATTAAAATAGTTGTTCTTTTAAAAATAATATTTAATTTTGGCTACTTTAAGAAGTAATCAATTTAAATATTTATATGAGCGCAAGAGAAGAATTAATTATAAAATACGCAGACGATTTAAAACAAAAATGTGGTATTACGCCAGATATCGATTTACTAACAAAAGTAACAATTGGTTGCGGGCCATCAATTTACAACCCGGATTCATCAACAGTTGCAGCAACTCAACATTCAGAAATAGATACGGTTAAAAAGAATTTCCTGATTAAAAAATTGGGACTACCAAATGGTCCGGAATTAGAAGCTGCAATTCATGCCGTTCTTGAAAAATACGGACATTCTAATAAACATAAATACAGAGCAGTAGTTTATTATTTATTGACAATACACTTTAAAAAAGAAAGTGTTTACAAATAGTTTTTTAAATTTTATACAAAGTAAAAAGCACCATTTATTTGGTGCTTTTTATTTTGTTCAATATAATAAAACAAAAATTAAGGAGAATTGCTCTTAATCCCAAATATTTTTCTTTGAACCATTTTCAAACTTCGTACCTTTGCAGCTTAGAAACTTAGTTGCTTTGCGACTTAGAACCTCATTATAATGATTGAAATAGGAAAATACAATACTCTTACAATATTACGTGACACCAAAGTTGGTTTATTTTTAGGAAATCCTCAAGAAGATCCCGAAGGAATTCACGATATATTATTACCCAATAAATACGTTCCAAATGAATTTGAAATAGGCGAGAAGCTTATTGTTTTCGTTTATTTAGATCACGAACAGCGCCCGGTTTCAACTACTCTAGAACCTTACATTTTGTTAAATGAATTTGCTCTCTTACGAGTAAACTACATTAATCAGGTAGGTGCCTTTATGGATTGGGGAATGGAGAAAGATATTTTGGTTCCTTTTAAAGAGCAGGCTCGTCCTATGGAAAAAGGAAAACGCTATTTGGTTTACCTTTATATGGATGAAAAAACCAATCGTTTGGTGGCTTCAAGTAAATTGAACCAATTTTTATCAAACGATCAGCTTACAGTTGAAAAAGGGGAAGAAGTTGATCTGATTGTTTCGCATATTACTGAATTAGGAATCAATGTGATTATTAATGAACAACATAAAGGATTATTGTACAAGGATGAAGTGTATGATGATGCTATTAGAACCGGTGACAGAATGCGTGGATACATTAAAAATATCCGTCCCGATAATAAAATAGATGTTGCCTTGCAAGTACAAGGCTATCAAAGTATTGAGCCTAATTCTGAAAAAGTTTTAGATGAATTGCGTGCCAATCGAGGCTTTTTACGTTTAAATGATAATTCTCACCCTGAAGATATTAAAACAGTGTTGAAAATGAGTAAAAAAACATTTAAAAAGGCAATTGGAGCTTTATATAAAGAAAAGTTAATCGAAATTAAAGAAGACGGAATTTATCTTGTAAAAGAAGAATAGTTTAATTTTAAAATTCTCTTTTTAGAATTTCACTTTATAATAACAGGAAAGGCTACTCATAACAAGTAGCCTTTCCCTTTTTATTCTAGTTTTAAAAAAAATTGTAATTAAAAAAAAACAGAAATAAAATTATTCGAATCAATCAAAAAGCAACAACTTTAAAAATTTTAGAAATCACTTCGTGATTGGGTATGCCTTTAAATAGTTTTATACATTCGCTTCAAAAGCAAAAAATTAATTTCACGGCCGAACCATTTGGTTTTATAAAATATTTATAGAAAGTTTTCAATTTTAAATTAAGTCCCATTATCGTAATCCTTGTTAGACAAACTGAATAAACAATTCTATTCTTTAACCTTAGGTGTTACTATCTCTTCTTTGAAGTTTCGACAAATGCGTAAACCATTTGCTCATCAATTAAAGTTTTATTAGTGAAAACCCTAAAAAAATGAGCGACAAATTTTTTAAATTTTCTCAAAAAAAATCATTTTTTAGGTTAATAAATCAGTGAAAGAAAATCAATCTGAAATCAATAAAATAAATGTATGTGATTGATTTCTAGGGTGTAAAATTACTTCTTTTTTTTTAAATCAAATGTTAAATAATGTTATTTTTTGTAAGGAAATCTCAATTGTTAACATTCGGCGCCATTTTACCAAAGACTTAAAGTAAATTGAGTAGGTAAAAATGTAAAAATGCTTTATTTTTACACTATAATTATTTTAAATATACAAATAGAAATGGATTGGATAACTGCCAAAGAATTTGAGGATATAACGTATAAAAAATGTAACGGAGTTGCCAGGATAGCTTTTAACAGGCCGAATGTTAGAAATGCTTTTCGCCCAAAAACAACTTCAGAACTTTACCAGGCTTTTTATGATGCACAAGAAGATACTTCGATTGGAGTCGTTTTGCTTTCTGCAGAAGGTCCGTCAACCAAAGACGGAGTTTATTCTTTTTGCAGCGGCGGTGATCAAAATGCTCGCGGACATCAGGGTTACGTAGGTGAAGATGGTCAGCATCGTTTAAATATTCTCGAGGTGCAGCGTTTAATTCGTTTTATGCCAAAAGTAGTGATAGCGGTTGTTCCCGGATGGGCAGTTGGTGGCGGTCACAGTTTGCACGTGGTTTGCGATATGACTTTGGCAAGTAAAGAACATGCTATTTTTAAACAGACAGATGCTGATGTTACAAGCTTTGATGGTGGCTACGGATCTGCTTATTTGGCTAAAATGGTAGGTCAGAAAAAAGCACGTGAAATTTTCTTTCTAGGCAGAAATTATTCAGCTCAGGAAGCGATGGATATGGGAATGGTAAATGCCGTAATTCCACACGATGAGTTAGAAAATACTGCTTATGAATGGGCTCAGGAAATTCTTCAAAAATCACCAACCTCTATTAAAATGCTGAAATTCGCAATGAATTTAACAGATGACGGCATGGTTGGTCAACAGGTTTTTGCAGGCGAAGCAACTCGCTTAGCTTACATGACCGAAGAGGCAAAAGAAGGTAGAAATGCATTTTTAGAGAAAAGAAAACCAAATTTTGGAGAAAATAAGTGGTTACCATAATTGAAGAAATAGTTTCAAGTTTCAGGTTAGTGAAGCCAAAACTTGAAACATGAAACCTGAAACAAAATTTAAACTAAACAAAACAAATGAAACATTGGATTGAAGCCGCCAGACTGCGCACATTACCTTTATCAGTTTCCGGAATTATTGTAGGAAGTATATACGCCTTATCTAACCCAACCGAAACCATTAACACGCCAACGGAGGTTTTTAGCTGGAAAATTTTTGGTTTTGCACTTTTAACTACATTAGGTTTACAAATTTTATCCAATTTTGCAAACGATTATGGTGATGGCGTAAAAGGAACAGATAATGCTGACAGAGTAGGGCCGCAACGTGCTATTCAAAGCGGAATTATCTCACCGCAAGCAATGAAAAAGGCGATTGTTATAACTTCTATATTAACGCTCTTATCAGCAATTACACTAATCTATTTTGCTTTTGGAGAGGACTATTTTGGCTATTCTATCTTTTTTCTTTTGTTAGGGATCGCTGCCATTGCTTCGGCAATTCGCTACACGGTGGGTAATTCGGCTTACGGTTATAGAGGCTTTGGGGATCTCTTTGTATTTATTTTCTTCGGACTTGTAAGTACTTTAGGAGTTAATTTTTTGTATTCGAAAGAAGTTGATCCAATACTGATTTTACCTGCAATTGCAATTGGTTTCTTAAGTGTTGGGGTTTTAAATCTTAACAATATGCGCGACGAAGAATCAGATAAAAAATCAGGAAAAAATACGATTGTTGTACAAATTGGCGGAGCAAAAGCAAAGAATTACCATTTTTTCTTAATTATTTCAGCAATGATTTTAGTTTTACTTTTTGCTGTTTTAAGCCATTACCGTCTCGATCAGTACTTATTTTTATTGGCTTACATTCCTTTAACCAAACATTTAATTACGGTTTATAAAAATCAGAATCCTAAATTGTTAGATCCCGAATTAAAAAAACTCGCACTTAGCACATTTTTACTTTCTATATTATTAACTGTATGTATGATTTCATTAATTTCAGACATTTTTGTTAATCTCTTCTTAGGAGGAAGATAAAATAAAGTTCAATTTTAAAATTATCAAAATGAAAATTACATTTTACGGACATGCTTCTTTAGGAATCGAAGTGGGAGGAAAACACATTATAGTAGATCCCTTTATTACTGGAAATCCGCAAGCGGCGTCAATCGACATAAACACATTAAAGGCAGATTATATATTGCTTACTCATGCACATGGTGATCATGTTCTTGACGTCGAGGCTATTGCAAATACAACAAATGCTGTAATTGTTTCTAATGCAGAAATTACAAGTTATTATGCAAAATCAGGATTGAATGCACATCCTATGAATCACGGCGGAAGCTGGAACTTCGATTTTGGAAAAGTAAAATATGTAAATGCAATTCACTCAAGTTCTTTTCCTGACGGTACCTATGGCGGAAATCCGGGAGGATTTGTAATAGAAACCGAACATAAAAACATTTATATTGCCGGCGATACCGCGCTTACAATGGATATGAAACTTATTCCGCTACGTACGAAATTAGATTTAGCAATTCTTCCAATCGGAAGCAATTTTACCATGGATGTCGAAGATGCTATTATCGCTTCGGATTTTGTGGAATGTAATAAAATTTTAGGTTATCATTTTGATACTTTTGGGTACATCGAAATCAACCACGAAGAATCTATTAAAAAGTTTTTGGATAAAGGAAAAGATTTAAGGCTATTAAAAATTGGTGAATCAATTGAATTATAAGTCTTTCTAAGAGAAATAGAAACTATAATCTTAAACCAGCCGAATGTGGAGCTAATCCCGCTTTCGGCTATATCTTTTTTAAGGCAATGAAAAATTGCCTTAAAAAAGGATACCGCCTCTATCGGGGCTAGGGCCTAGTTTTCAAAAGAAATAATTGGCATAATTTATGTTTTTGTTGAAGAAAAATAGAAGAGAAAGGACTTTAATTAAGTATAACCTTCGTTTAAAAATTAGAGAAAACTAGCGAATTACTAGCTAAAAAACTTATGGTAAAAAATATGGACTTCAAAAAAATAATTCTATTTCTTTTAATAACAGCTTCTTATAGCTCTTTTGCACAAAAAGACGGTTATTGGGACAAAGAGCGTGCTACTACAAAAGAAATCATTCTTTCTGCGCGCGATCGAATTACTTTAAAAACCGAAGATTTGCCGGTTGGAACTACTGAAATTGTGTATAGGATCACACTTTTAGATGAAAATCAACAAATGGCAAATAGTCTGGTATCAGTATTAAAGGCAATTCCGGATCCTTACGGAATAGGTCAGGGTTCTGCCGGAGCTGTGTTTTTAATGTCCAAAATTTCTGGAGATGACAATTGTAACTATGCTTTGTTTACCTCAAACGAAAATGCAAAAAAATACATCGAAGACGGAAAAACAGATAAATCCTGCTATGCCCAGGTTGACCCCGTAAGTAAGGATGCAAAGCGATTGTCTCTGGATAAATCGTCTTGTTTGGGAGAAAATGTCACCAACATATGGTTTGGTTTTCACAGCAAGAATTGGGTTTTAAATCAAAAAATTGTTTTAGAAGTTGTGCCATGGGTTGATACTAAGTTAAATCGCGGCTGGAATCAGGATAATAAAAATGAAATTATAAGCTTATGCAAAACATCAACCATGGCTCAAAAAATGGCAAATTCTGATGATTTTTGCGTTTGTATTATGGATAAAATCGTAAAACAATATCGCTACTCAGAGTTTCAGAAATTATTGCCAATTGAAAAAAACAAAGTCTATAAAGACTTTGGAAATGCTTGTTATGGCGATGCAGCTATTTCAAAAAACCTCTATAATGATTTGCGAACTCAGGCGGCAACTTTAATAAAACTACAAAAATACAACGAAGCAATTCCTAAATTAAACACTATAATTAATGACGGAAAAGCTACTGCAATAGACTACAGCTCTATTGGATATTGTTACATTTTAACGAAACAGTATGCAAAAGCAATTAAATCTTTGAAGGAAGGAGAAAAATTAGACGACACAGAACTATTGGTTAAACTAAATCTTGCACATGTTTATTTGGTAAGCGACGATTACAGCGAAGCAAAGGCAATCTATAAAAAATATCAAACTCAAAACGTCACTGATAGTTTGAGCTGGAAAGAAAAAACAAAACAAGACTTTATCGTTTTCCAAAAAGCCGGTTTACCTTCAAAAGATTTTGAGAGAGTTTTAAACCTTTATAATTAAAAAAAATATTTCACCACATAAGCCATGTAAGTGAATTAAGTTGAGCGTTATGCCACAACTAATTAATGCACTTATTTAACTTTTATGGTTTAAAAAGCGCAACAACTTGAAAGCAACTTACCATAAATACATGCTCAACTTCAAACGTCCTTCGGGAACTTCCAGAGGCGTTATGACCGAAAAAGAAACCTGGTTTATTGTTCTTGAAAAAGCTGGCAAAAAGGGAATAGGTGAGTGTGGTATTTTACGAGGTTTGAGTGCAGATGATCGTGATGATTATGAAGATAAATTAAAATGGACTTGCGAAAATATCCATTTAGGAGAAGCAGCACTTTGGGAAGCTTTATTGGAATTTCCTTCTATACAATTCGGAATTGAAATGGCTTTTTTGTCTCTAAAGAGTGAAAATCCATATTTATTATTTCCTTCTAATTTTACCGATAACAAGGAATCAATTAATATAAATGGCTTAGTTTGGATGGGAGAAGCATCTTTCATGAAACAGCAAATTGAAGAAAAATTAGCCCTTGGTTTTAATTGCATTAAACTTAAAATCGGTGCCATAGACTTTCAGAAAGAATTGGAATTATTACAATTTATAAGAAGTCATTTTTCTGCAGAACAGGTAGAAATTCGAGTTGATGCCAATGGTGCTTTTGCCTTAAACGAAGCTTTAGATAAATTAAGTCAACTTAATAAATTCCAGCTTCATAGTATCGAACAGCCTATTAAAAGAGGTAATATTGAGGATATGAAAAAGTTGTGTGAAACAACTCCATTTCCAATTGCTTTAGATGAAGAATTAATAGGCATTTTTTCATTCGAACAAAAAGAAAAATTACTACAGGAAATCAAACCACAATATATCATTTTGAAACCTAGTTTTGTTGGTGGTTTTAGAGGAACTAAAGAATGGATAACGCTTGCAGACAATTACAACATTGGATGGTGGATTACATCTGCATTAGAAAGCAATATTGGTTTAAATGCGATTGCACAATGGACTTTTTTGCAAAAATCAATTATGCCCCAGGGTTTGGGAACAGGTGCACTTTATAATAATAATTTTGATTGTCCGCTTGAAGTTGTAAATGGACAATTGTGGTACAATAAAGATAAAACCTGGAATTCTGGTTTTCTCAATGAAGTATAATTAAAACCGGCCTTTTAGCTAGTTTTAAGTCGAGAATCAAATAATGATTCTATTCTTCCAATAAATGTCTAACGTTTCAAATTTGACTTAAAAGGTCTACAAGCATATCCAAATTCTTTCCTCAAGTGTTTATTAGATATGTAATTTGATTTTTAATTTAGCTGTAATCAACTATATAATTGTTGATCAGTGAGTTGTTTTTGTAACAGTATAATGCAAACTTTTTGCATTTTGAAATTTCACTCAATTCTGTAAGTAATTGATTAACTTGCATAAAAATAATTTAGAGGTAAAATGATCGAAATAGAAAGAAAGTTTCTTGTAAAATCAACCAATTTTAAAGAACAGGCTTTTACTCAAAATAAAATTGCACAGGGCTATTTAAGTTCTCTTCCTGAAAGGACAGTTCGGGTAAGAATTAAAGGAAATAAGGGTTTTATTACTATTAAAGGAATTGGTCAGCATGGCGGAATGTCACGTTTTGAATGGGAGAATGAAATTCCGCTCGACGAAGCTCAGGAATTACTTAAATTATGCGAAAAAGGAAAAATCGAAAAAACGCGTTATGAAATAAAATCAGGAAAGCATGTGTTTGAAGTGGATGAATTTTATGGAGAAAACGAAGGCTTAATTATGGCAGAAATTGAACTGGAATATGAAGCAGAATCTTTTGAAAAACCGGAATGGCTGGGAGAAGAAGTGACAAATGATGAGAGATATTATAATGCTTATTTGAGTAAAAACCCATTTAGAGATTGGGAAAAATAAAGATTTATGACAGAATATGATTTGATTATTGTGGGTGGCGGACCAATAGGTTTGGCCTGTGCAATTGAAGCTCAAAAGAAAAACTTACGTTATTTGATTATTGAAAAAGGTGCAATTGTAAACAGTATTTTCAATTATCCTTTATATATGACTTTTTTTTCAACTGCTGAAAGGCTGGAAATTGGAGACATTCCTTTTAATTGCCTGGCACCAAAACCAGGGCGTCAGGAAGCTTTAGAATATTACAGAAATATTCACCGTTATTTTAATTTTTCGATTAATCTATTTGAAACTGTAACACAAGTTCAAAAAGTAGAAAATAGTTCGTTTAAAATCACAACCAATAAAGCCGCATACGAAGCAAACAATGTAATTATTGCGACTGGTTTCTATGATATTCCGATTCAGATGAACTTAAAAGGAGAGCAATTATCAAAAGTGCGTCATTATTATAAGGAAGCACATGAATATGCCTTTAGAAATGTTTTGGTAGTGGGTGCCAATAATTCTTCGGTCGATGCGGCTTTAGAATGCTGGCGAAAAGGAGCGAACGTAACCATGGTTATTCGTAAGAATGAAATTAACAGTCGCGTAAAATACTGGGTAAAACCAGATATTGAAAATAGGATTGAAGAGGGAAGTATAAAAGCTTATTTTCAATCAAATATTAGGGAAATTAGAGAGAACGAAGTCGAAATAGAAACGCCAAACGGAAAAATTACAATTGAAAATGATTTTGTTTTGGCTTTAACTGGCTACAAACCAGACCTTACTTTTCTTGAAAAGATGGGAATTCAGCTTTCGGCTGATGAGTTGAAAATACCAAATTACAATCCTGAAACGATGGAAACAAACGTTGAAGGTTTATTTCTCGCCGGAGTAGTTTGCGGCGGAATGCAAACGCACAAATGGTTTATAGAAAACTCACGTATTCATGCAAATATGATTGTAGATTTTATTACTTCAAAATAAATAAGTTTGCCACGGATTACACTAATTTTCACGAATTAAAAGTTTTGTCATTTCAAACGGAATAGAGAATACTGAGTGTGTATTGCGACTTTGCTGATATGAGATTCTTTATCAATAATTAGTAAAAATTATAGCAATTCGTGGCAAAAAAATCTTAAGAACTACACGAAAGCATAGAACAGCCTACTTTTGAACGTGCCCAATCAGGACGTTTTGCGAACCATTTTTCAGATTCTGCTTTTTCGTCGTAAGGTTTTTGCAGCAATAGATAAAGTTCATTTATTAACGCATAATCTCCCTGGTCTGCAGCATCAATAGCTAGTTGCGCCATATAATTTCGAAGTACATATTTCGGATTAATTATGTTCATTTTTTGTGAACGATTTTCATCGGAAAATATTTCAGTATTTAATCTTTCAAGATAAACCGTAAACCATTTTTTCCAGGATTCTAAAATATCATCCGAAATTTCTGCTGTAATATAAAATGCGTTCTGAATTTTTTCAATCGCCTTTTCAACAGAATCTGTTTTTTTGACTTGACTTAAATTTCTAAAAAAGATCGTCATGTCAGTCTCAGATAATTGTAAAACTGTTTCCAAAGCTGTAATTAATTTAACGTCAGTTTCAGTGGAAGTAAAGATTCCTAACTTACTTAAGAACATAATTTTATAATCAGAATCAAAATCGTTTATAAACGATTCCAAAATCTTTTCTAAAGGCTCGGCTTCGTTGATTAAAGGATAAAGAGCATTTGCCAATTGATACAAATTCCATTGTGCAACCTGAGGTTGATTTCCAAAACGGTACCTTCTGTTTTGACTGTCGGTTGTATTGGGCGTCCAGTTTGGGTCATAGTTTTCTAACCAGCCATAAGGCCCGTAATCAATTGTGATTCCGTGAATCGACATATTATCTGTATTCATTACACCATGCACAAAACCCACACGCTGCCAATGCAAAATCATTTCACGGGTTGTGTCGGCCACTTTTTTAAAGAACTGTAAATATTGTTCTTTTGGCTCTCCGTGAATTTCAGGAAAATAATGTTTTATCGTATATTCAACAAATTGTTTCAGGTTTTTAAGTTCGTTTCTTGCGGTAAGCATTTCAAAACTTCCAAAACGGATAAATGATGGAGCGACACGACAAACAATAGCACCTTTTTCGTATGCAGGATTTCCGTTATACAAAACATCACGCAAAACTTCGTCTCCAGACAACATTAACGAAAGTGATCGGGTGGTGGGAACTCCCAAATAATGCATGGCTTCGGCACATAAATATTCTCTAATGGAAGAACGTAAAACCGCCAAACCATCAGCGGTTCTGGAATACGGCGTTTTTCCGGCACCTTTCAACTGCAAGGTAAAATACGCGTTATTATGTTCAACCTCGGTTAAATTAATAGCACGTCCATCTCCCAATTGCCCTGCCCAATTTCCGAATTGATGTCCGGCATAACACATGGCATACGGTTTTGATTCAGGCAGAATTTCTTTACCTGAAAAGGCATTCAAAAAATCTTCTGACTGAATTTCATCTGCAGCAATGCCAACTAAATCTGCAACTTCTTCAGAGGCATGAATTAGTTTTGGTTTAGATGGTTTTGTTGGATTTACATAAGAAAACAATGTATTTTTAACTTGACGAGTTTCATTTGTTTCCTCGGGATCTGAAGGTAATTCAGCAGTAAATCGATTATTTATCTTTAAATTTTTCATGTAAATGTTGTTTTATTTTTTGTCACGAATTATACTAATTTTGACAAATCGAAATAAATATAATTAGTGTAATTTGTAGCGATAAAATTATTTTAATTTATTGCAAAACTGTATCTATTCTGCCAATTGATTAGCGTACATTTTTTTTAGTTTTTGTATTTTCGGATCGATTACGATTTGACAATAACGAGCGTCCTGATTGTTGTTGTAATAATTTTGATGATCTTCCTCTGCTTCATAAAACTTTTCCAATTCAACTAATTGGGTTACAATTGGATCTTCGTACAAAGTATTTACTTCTTCAAAAACTTTTTCTGCAATCATTTTTTGTTCTACATCATGGTACAAAATAATAGAACGATATTGAGTTCCTGCATCAGCTCCCTGGCGATTTAATGTTGTTGGGTCATGACTTGTCATAAATATATAAATCAAATCATGATATGAAATTATGTCAGGATTAAAAGATACTTGTATAACTTCTGCATGATTGGTCCTGCCAGTACGAACTTCACGATAGGGCGGATTTTTGATAAATCCTCCAGAAAATCCTGATTTTACAGACTTAATTCCCTTTAAACGCTGAATTACAGCTTCTATACACCAGAAACATCCTCCACCAAAAGTGGCAACTGATAAATTTTCCATTGATAATACAGTTTAAGTTTTATCTGCCCTATTAATCCGATAGAATATTATGATAATTTATTCAAAAAAAGACTCATTACTTAAAGATACTAAAAGGTTATTTAAAGTTTGAAGTTTATAATTGATAAATTCACAATTGTATAAAAAAGCAATATATTTGCAGTCAAACTCAGGCACAACAATGAATAGCAAAAATAATACCATCAGCTTAGAAACTTATTTTCTGGATTTTAGAAAGAATATTGTTGGGATAAATCAGGAATTTATGTCTCCATATGGTAAAAAACAAATCATTTATACCGATTGGACTGCCAGTGGAAGATTATACCGCCCAATTGAGGACAAGCTTCTTAATGAATTTGGGCCTTTTGTGGCAAATACCCATACTGAGACTACTGTGTCAGGCACTGCCATGACAAAAGCTTACCATCATGCCAGACATATTATTAAGCGTCATACGAATGCAAGTAAGGATGATGTTTTGATTACAGATGGAACAGGAATGACTGGAGTTATCAATAAATTTCAACGTATTTTAGGTTTGAAAGTTCCTGAAAATTTAAAAGATTTCGTCACTGTCCCTGCAGAAAAAAAACCGGTTGTTTTTATTTCGCATATGGAACATCACTCGAATCAAACTTCTTGGTTAGAGACAATTGCAGATGTTGAAATTATTCCGTCATGTGAAAAAGGACTTTTTTGCTTAGATAATTTAGGGAAATTATTAGAAAAATATGCAGATCGAACCATTAAAATTGCATCTATTACATCTTGTTCAAATGTTACGGGTTTAAAAACACCTTATCATGAGGCCGCAAAATTAATGCACGAACATAACGGTGTTTGTTTTGTTGATTTTGCCTGCTCAGGACCTTATGTAGAAATTGATATGCATCCTGCAGATCCTGAAGCTTATCTTGATGCGATTTTCTTTTCGCCACATAAATTTTTAGGCGGTCCCGGAACTTCGGGGGTTTTAATTTTCAATAAAAAACTATACAATAATATGATTCCCGATTGTCCTGGCGGAGGAACTGTAAGCTGGACAAATCCGTGGGGCGAACACAAATATATAGACAATATTGAGGATCGCGAAGATGGCGGAACTCCTGGTTTCTTGCAAGTTATAAAAACAGCTTTGGCAATTGAGCTAAAAGAAGAAATGGGAATTGAAAACATTCTACAACGCGAGCATGAAATTGTTGAGTCAATTTTTGAATCTTTAGAGCCTGTTGAGAATATAAAGATTTTGGCAGGACAACATAAAAACCGTTTGGGAGTAATTTCCTTTTTTATCGAAAATCTACATTTTAATTTAGGTGTAAAATTATTAAACGATAAATTCGGAATTCAAACTAGAGGAGGCTGCAGTTGTGCCGGAACCTACGGACACTTTTTACTTCACGTTGATCAGGAAACTTCTAATAAACTGGTTAACGAAATTACAATTGGCGATTTAATCAAAAAACCTGGATGGATTAGAATGTCTATTCACCCAACAACCACTGACGAAGAAATTACTTTTGTTTGTAATAGCATAAAAGAACTGGCTGCAAATCACGAATCATGGGCTTTGGATTATTCTTATAATAAAAACACAAACGAGTTTATTCATAAAAATGCAAATTCATTTGAAGATGAATTGGTTGCCAGGTGGTTTAAGTCTTAAATACGATCTAAAAACTTAACAGCAAAGTTTTTTTACTGCAAAACGCGCTAAGATTTAATCTTACTGCGAGTTTACAAAACCGAAAAGTTCACAAAGATTGACCTGGTCTTGCGAACTTTTTGTTTTTTTTAATCGACGAATTAATAAACTTGCGTGCTTTGCGGTTAAATATTCGCTATTTCTTATAAAGTAAAAAATTTCTAATCTAGCCCCGATTGAGCCGGTATCCTTTGAGAGGAACGAACAAAGATATAGGCGAAAGCGGGACTAAGAGTCTGGTGAACCTAATAGTTTTGCTACTAAAAATAAACCCAACAGGTTCTTAGAAACATGTCGGGTTTTATATTTAATAAGATTTCTAAAATTACTGTGCTTTCTGAAATTTTTTGAGTGATATTAATGCCTGCTCCTTTACTTTGTCCTGAAAAAATCCCGTCCAGCCCAAGAGAAAGCCTTTTATTCCAAAAGCCTGTTGCGACCATTTCCACACATCAAAATTATCAGTGTGTTTGATAATTAATCCATCTTGAAATACAAATTCGGCGTGAACTTTATTAATGACTTTTCTATTGGTTTTACTAAAATTATAAGTAGCAACCCAATTTGCAGAACCGGTGAAATCATCTGCTTTTAAATTTGAAAATTCAATTTTAAGAGTTCCTTTACTTCTTAGGAGCAGCATTTTCCACATATCAGGAACTTGTTTTTCTTTTAACAAACCAAAGGCAGGATCAACAAAATGGATTTTTGGATGATAACATTCGCTCATTGTTTGATAATCGGCATTTGAAAAGGCAGTATAGAATTTGGCTATTAAGTTTTCGTTCGAGTTCATAAAATACATTTAGAACATAAATATAAGATTTATTAAAGGAAAAAATCTTTATAAAATGCTAATTTCTTTTGCTGTATTGTACGTTTTTTTCGATTGATCGAACGCCGTCGAAAAGTAATTGGTTTTGTTTACTGCTGTAAAATAACCGGTCTGATTGCCAAAAGTATTTGAATTTCCGGTAATTATAAATCTAATTCCTTTAATGTCAGTATTTTTCAACTTATTCATTTCGGTAGGCGTAAAGTAATAATAGGATGTCGTTTTTCCTTCTGCCCCTTCTTTTACATTTTTGTCGACACAGGCTATAACATCTGCATTAGCCAAATCTACATAAACGCCTCCGGCAATTCTTGCTTTGTCGTTTGAAGTGGCAATAGTTAATTTTAAAATTCCCCCTTTTTCTGTTTTTGCAATCTGAACGTTTGCTTCGCCAGTATAAGCATATTTTTCGCAGATGAAAGTATAATTTTGTGTTGCCGAAAAAGGTTTAGATCCATTTACGATCATAGTTTCCTGAGCAGTTGCTAATGTCGAAATTAGAAATAACACAAAAAGAGGGAATTTTAAATTCATAAGTTTATAGTTTATCAGTCTGTTATTTGCGATTCAAATTTTTCATCCCAATCCATTGATTTTATCGCAGAAACTAAATTTTCTTCATTCACAAAAACACGCAATTCTTTGTTTGCTACCTTTTTTGTGTATAAGGCGCGAAAACGATAAATTGTTTCTTGCTTTGTTTTGTAAACACCGTCTAATTTCAGATCAATAAAATTACCATAATATTGTCTAAATTTTTGGCATGTTTTTGTCAAACGCTCTTCGGTTGTGTTTTCCATTACAGATTGTGTAACTTCGGTTTCATTAAAAGGTTTAAATTTAGATGTGTTACAAGTTTCTAAAACCCGTTTTCCTAAATCGTAAGCTTTTTGCTGTTGTGCCGAATTAATTTCGCTCGATACAGCTTTTTTAATTTTCAAATCTTCAGTGTCTCTGCTTATGGTTTTCGATTTACAACCAATTAGCACTAGCAAACATATAATCATTCCTGCTTTCTTCATAACTATTTATGTTATTTTTAATAATAAGTTAGGGTCAGGACAGTTTTCTATATAAAAATTCAAGTCGTTTATGTTGCAAACTCCGGGATAATCGCCGTAATTATCTTCAATATTATTTATAATCTGAAAATGCAAATGAGGCGCATAATCTCCATTAATAGTAGAATCTCCAAAGGTTGCAAAACTCTCACCTTTCTTAAAAACTGTCCCAACGGTAATATTTTCTATACTTTCTAACGACAAATGTCCGTATAAAGTATAAAATTTTTCATTTTCAATTTCGTGTTGTAAAATAATTGTCGGACCATAGTCGCCTAAACCCAAATTGTCTTTAAAACTATGAACTTTCCCATCCAGCGGAGCTAGAATTTCGGTTCCAACTTTTCCCCACAAATCAAGCCCAATATGAATATTGCGTTCCGGATTTCCGTCATTTTTAAATATGGTACTTCTTTGATATAAATTCCGTCCTTCAATATATCCGCCGTATGCGATTTCAGCATTGTTTTTCCTTAAATAATTTGTTATAAAAATTTGAAAATCAGCTGCAGTAGCAGGTTTATTTTGAACCAATTCTTTATTGGTAACAGATAAATCTAATGCTACGTATTTTGAAAAATCTATAGTCGAATCGATAACTTTAGTAGGCGATAAGCTTTTTAAAATAGAAACTAGGGTTTTCATAAAAATGGTAAATTAGGCAACTTTTTCAATAATAATTAATTCGTTGTGAACTTCTATGCGGGGCAACATTTTTGAAGAAAACAATTTAGTATTTATTTCTGAAATATACTTTCTATTTCTAATATTATGTGCTTCATCCAAAATCATCGTATTAAAAAGTACAAATCCCTTATTTTTTAAAAGTGCAAAGATGCGATCTCGAAAAAAGCCTTCAAACAAAAAATTAGGCATTTTGATATCTTCAAAAACATCGATAATAATTAAATCATACTTGTCTTTGGTTTTTAAGACAAACTCGAAAGCATCATCAATAATAATTTCGAGTTGTTTGATTTGGTCAAGATTAAAATATTGATTAGCAATCTGAATCATGTCAGGATCAATTTCGACGCCTGTAATTTTACCTCTATAATCAATTTCGTCAACCAGGGTTTTTATGACACTTCCGCCGGCAACACCCAATACCAAAATATGATCCATTTTAAGAACATTTTGGTAGCCGATATTTCGCAAACCGTAACGCAATATACGCTGTAAACTTCCGTATGAGTAATTGGTGTTTTCAGAATCTAAGACTAACTCGCCATTTGCCCAGGTTACTTCGATAACTTTACTTCGGGCAGATTTTTTCTTGAATATTTTGATAGGAATAATATAACTAAATATTTTTTGAATCATTTTCTTGCGCTTTAACTCAAATTTACCATTAAAATCTTTTATTTTGCATGAAATAAATGACTTTAATGAAGAAAAATTTATACAAATTCCTTTTTTTTAAGCTAATGGGCTGGAAAATAGTGGGTATCGAAAACGCTGAAGTAAAAAAATGTGTACTAATGGTGATGCCCCATACTAGTAATCATGATTTTTATTTGGGAGTTTTAACCCGCGGGATTTCCGGGCTTGAGATGAATTGGGTAGGAAAGAAGGAATTATTTGCTTTTCCGTTTGGTTATTATTTTAAATATATGGGCGGAGAACCTTTAGACCGTACCGGAGGATTAAATAAGGTTGACTCTATTGCTGCAATTTTTAACAGAAAAGAAGTTTTTCGTTTGGCTGTTGCACCAGAGGGAACAAGAAAAGGAGTGAAAGAAATAAAAACCGGATTTTACTATATAGCCCTAAAGGCAAATGTGCCAATTGTTCCGGTAACTTTTAATTGGGGAGATAAAGAAGTTAGTTTTGGCAAGCCTATGCAGCCAACTGGAAATTACGAAGCAGATCTTAAAGGTTTGAAATTGCATTTTAAAGGAGTTTTAGGTAAAATTCCTGAAAATGGAGTTCAGATATAAATTTTCCCTCTTTTTTGGTTTCGTGAGAATAGATTAAATGAAAAATATCTTTCGAAATTTTCAAATATGCGATAATTTTAAAATTACGGAGTATAAACTTTAAACGTGCCGTTTTTATAAAAAAAAACAATTTTTTCGATTTCACCTTCTTCTGAATTAAAATTTGATATTTTACTTTCAGCCAATTTTTCTTTTACAAGACTTTCTTCTCTTTTATAGGTTTGAGAAAATAGATCTGCTGAAACAATATTTTCACTTAATGAGATAGGAGCAGAAGGTCTTTCAATTTCTAAAGGTTCCATTTTAGAATTTACTTTTTCATTGTCGCTTTTAGGAAAATTTCCTTTTCCGTTTAAAATCCAATATAAATCAACCTCAGGAAAAACATCGAGAATTTTTAATACAAAATCAAGACTTGGCTTGTTTCTTCCGGAAAGGAGATGAGACATGCTAGAGCGTTGCACACCAATTTTATCAGCAAAAGAAGAAGCATTTAATCCGTAATACTCAAGTATAATTTCGAGTCTTTTTACAAAATCGTCTATGTTTACCATTGTAAATTATGTTTATAAAAATTGATGTTTACAAATGTAACTATAATAAATCGAATTACCAATTTTACAATAGTAAATAGTTCGAAAGGCTTTAAAAGTGGCAATATTTAACTAGAGGTAAAGTCATATAACTATTTGAAATAATGTTATTTACTTAATTATATTAACAGAAGTGACAAATGTTAATCAACTCGTTATAAAAACGAGAATAATGGTTCAAAAATTTGTTTACATTTCTAAATATTAGTTGTTTTTTAATGTTTACAAATGTAAAAATAAAGATGTTTACTTTTGTAAACTAATCAAAACACAATGAATTTAGAAGAATTATTTAACCAATACAAAGAACAATCTATCTCTGGCCGTTATCTTACTTTAGATCATATTCAGCCGTTATTAGAAAAATTAAATACGAATAATCAAGTCAAAGTTATAGGGCATTCGGTTTTAAATAAACCTATATATAGTTACGAAATTGGTACTGGAGAAACGCGCATTTATTTATGGTCTCAAATGCACGGAAATGAAAGTACAACAACAAAAGCACTTTTTGATTTTATAAATGTCTTAAATAGCGGATCTGATTTTGCCGCTAAATTGCTAAACACTTTTACTTTTCTTTCCATTCCGATACTCAATCCAGATGGAGCGGCGCTGTATACACGCGAAAATGCTAATAAAATTGATTTAAATCGAGATTCACAAAACCTTACTCAGCCAGAAAGTAATGTATTAAGAGCCTTATTTAATACTTTTAAACCTGATTATTGCTTTAATCTTCATGATCAGCGTACTATTTTTGGCGCAGGTAATACTGGGAAACCGGCAACAGTTTCGTTTTTGTCACCATCATATAATGAAGAAAGAGATATAAATGAAAATAGATTAAAGGCTATAAATCTTATTGCAGGAATTAATGACATCTTACAAGAGTTTGTTCCTGGTCAGGTAGGGCGCTTTGATGATTCATTCAATATTAATTGTATAGGGGATACCTTTCAATATTTAGGTGTGCCCACAATTTTATTTGAAGCAGGGCATTTCCCTGACGATTATCAAAGGGAAATAACAAGAAAATTAATCTTTTTCTCACTTATTTCGAGTTTTAAACTACTTTCCGAAAACGATTTAGTTGATAATCGAATTAATGATTATTTGAATATTTCACAAAATAAAGTGGTTTTTTATGATTTTATGTATAAAAACATCAAAATAAATTATGATGGTATTGAAATTATTACGAATTTTGTCGCACAATACAAAGAAGAATTGATTGAAGATAAGATTCAATTTAACGCTTACATAGTTGAAGTAGGTGACTTGGAAAATTATTTTGGTCATTATGAATATGATGCTCAAGGGGCAGAATACTCAGATGATTATGATAACATTCCGAAATTGAATCAGAAAGCAGATTTTTATTTAAATAAAAATGTTAAATTTGTTAACGGATTGACAAAAAGTTAATTTTTATGTGAATTTGTTATTTTTTATATATATTTTTATACTTTGTTATAGCAATTAGTAATATTAATTAAAGAATTATGAGTAAATTTCGTTTAGATGAAGTAGATCACCAGATTTTAGATATGTTAATAGACAATACGAGAGTTCCGTTTACTGACATTGCAAAAAAATTATTGATATCTGCTGGAACAGTACATGTTAGAGTAAAAAAAATGGAAGACGCAGGGATTATAATGGGATCTTCACTAGCCTTAGACTATGACAAATTAGGGTATTCATTTATTGCTTATGTAGGTGTGTTTCTTAATAATACCTCTCAAACTAAATTTGTATTAGAGCGAATAAATCAAATTCCTTTCGTGACTGTAGCTTCTGTAACAACAGGAAAATTTAATATTTTCTGTAAAATTAGAGCTAAAGATACTAAACACGCGAAGGAAGTTATTTTCATGATCGACGATATCGAAGGCGTTTACAGAACAGAAACAATGATTTCATTAGAAGAAAGTATAAACGATAAGAAGCGTTTGATGCATACTATTTTTAAAAATATGTAATATTTTCTTGAATGCTATATTAAAATATAACCTCAAGTTTATTCTTGGGGTTTTTTTATGACCAATTAACCAACCACCTATAGATTATGTACACGTTACCTAAAATAGAACGTTTTAATCAAGATGTTCTTTCAAAATACCATATTTATAATAGTGTATTTATAACATTGCCTTTTGATTCTATTGATAATACAGGAGTTTTGCTCCCTTTATTTACAGAAACTTGCGAAACGGGCTTTAAAAAACAAGAAACGCCAAAAGAGATTTTTGATTTCTTTTCGAATAAATTTTTAATCAATGCTTCAGAGTCTGAAAAGATCGACTTAATGTTTCGATTTATTCAGTATATTGAACGTCAGATAGTATTATTTGATGCCATTGAAGACGCTGCTTTTCCGGTTGTAAATAACATGGAAGGACGCGGGTCTCTTCGTGACATCAAAGAAAAATCAGATGCAAAAGAAAAAGACGATAATTTAATCGAATTTCTTGAAAATTTCAATGTTAGAACTGTTTTAACAGCCCATCCAACGCAATTTTATCCTGGCCCTGTACTTGGAATTATTAATGATCTAACTGAAGCCATTCGATTAAATGATTTATTGCAGATTAAACAATTATTGGCTCAGTTAGGAAAAACTCCTTTTATTCAAAATGAAAAACCAAATCCATATGACGAAGCAGTTAGTTTGATTTGGTATCTTGAGAATGTTTTCTATGCAACTTCGGGTGAGATTGTACATTATTTGCAAAAAAATATCCTTCACGGAAAAGCTATTCAAAATCAATTAATTAAACTTGGATTCTGGCCTGGAGGCGACAGAGACGGAAACCCGTTTGTAACAACTGAAATAACTTTAAAAGTTGCAGAGCGTTTGCGTACATCAATTTTAAAGTGTTATTACGTTGAAATGAGGAATTTAAAAAGAAAGCTAACTTTCTCAGGAGTAGACACTTTAGTATCTGAACTTGAACATAAACTTTATCGTTCTGTTTTTTATTCAAAAGGGGAAATTTATATTACTTTAGACGAATTACTATCACAGCTTAATACAATTCGTGATATTATCATTGAAAAGCATCAGTCATTATATTTAGATGAATTAGAAGCATTTTTAGTTAAGATAAATTTATTCGGATTTCACTTTGCGACGTTAGATATTCGCCAGAATAGTAAAATTCACAATGTAGTTTTTAAAGATGTTGTCAATTATTATTTGAATTCAGGTTCAAAGATTTTTCCTCAAAATTATTATGAATTATCTGAAACAGAAAAATTAGCTGTTTTATCAAAAGTAAAAGGAGAATTAAATCCGGAGCATTTTGAAGATGAAATCACAAGATCTACTTTAGAATCGGTTCAGGCTATAAAAACGATCCAGCAGCGAAATGGAGAATTTGGCGCAAACCGTTACATTATTAGTAATAATGAAAGCGCCTTAAATGTGATGGAAACTTTTGCAATGATTCGTTTAAACAATTGGGAAAACCCTACGGTTGATATTATTCCGCTTTTTGAATCTGTTGATGATTTGCAAAATGCGCATCAAATTATGGAACAATTATATACAAATCCGGAATATTGTAAGCATTTAGAAGCCAGAGGGAACAAGCAAACAATTATGCTTGGTTTCTCTGACGGAACTAAAGATGGCGGGTATTTGATGGCAAACTGGAGTATTTACCAGGCTAAAATATCTTTGACAGAAATTTCAAGAAAATATGGAATAAAAGTCATTTTCTTTGATGGACGTGGCGGACCTCCGGCACGTGGTGGAGGAAAAACACACAAATTTTACGCATCATTAGGCCCAAAAATCGAAAATAACGAAATTCAGATTACCGTTCAGGGACAAACGATAAGTTCAAATTTTGGAACACTGGATTCTTGCCGCTATAACATCGAAAACTTATTAAGTGCCGGTGTTACCAACCAGGTTTTTAGCAAAGAAAAAAATGAATTAAGTGTTACAGAAACAGAGATATTAACACAATTGGCTGGTCTTGGATATGAGAAATATCTTAGTTTTAAAAATCATCCAAAATTTATTCCATATTTAGAAAAGATGAGTACTTTAAAGTATTATTCTAAAACTAATATTGGAAGCCGACCTTCAAAAAGAAGTAAATCAGAGTCATTAGATTTCGCTGACTTAAGAGCTATTCCTTTTGTGGGTTCATGGAGTCAATTAAAACAAAATGTACCTGGATTTTTTGGAGTAGGAACAGCTTTAAAATATTTTGAGGAAAACAATCAATGGGATAAAGTAAGTGATTTGTATCATAATTCATTATTTTTTAGAACATTGTTAGAAAATAGTATGATGTCATTAGCAAAATCATTTTTTCCACTAACAGCATATATGAGAAAAGATCCTGAGTTTGGTGAATTCTGGCAAATCATTTATGATGAATTTTTAGAAACAAAACGTCTTTTACTTAAAATTGCAGGTCATAAAACATTAATGGAAAACTATCCTGATGGTATAGCTTCTATTCAGGTAAGAGAGCGTATCGTAATGCCATTACTTACCATACAGCAATATGCATTGTTGAGAATTAATGAACTAAATAGGGAAGAGGGTAATAATGAAGAGCTGATTAAAGTTTATGAAAAAATCGTAACAAGATCACTTTTTGGAAATACAAACGCAAGTAGGAACTCAGCTTAAATTAGAACTTTTAATTTTAAAAAACAATAAAATGAATTCAAGCCAATTATCAGAAAATGAATATTCAGGTGGGTTTGCAACTTATATTCGTGAAGCCGGAAATGTAAATTTAATTGAGGAATTAGAGATTTCTCTTCATGATTTCATTCGGTTTGTTCAAAATATTCCGATGGATAAATTTGATTACCGTTATGCGGAAGGTAAATGGACAATCAAAGATATTATTCAGCATATAGCAGATTGCGAACGCATTTTTGCTTATCGTGCTTTGCGTTTTTCAAGAAATGATCAGACTCCATTGCCAAGCTTTGAAGAAAATGATTATGCGGTTAATACAAATGCAAACGGAAGGAGTATTCAGGATTTATTAACAGAATTTTCCGCTTTAAGACATTCAACCTTATTGTTTTATAAGAGTTTATCTGAAGAACAGCTTAAACGAATGGGAACTGCTTCTAATATTCAGATTTCTGTTCGTGCTTTAGGATTTACTATTATTGGCCATCAAAAGCATCATCAAAAAGTTTTTGAAGAAAGGTATTTGTAGTATAAACATTAGATGAAAAAATCCTGTGAATAATTCACAGGATTTTTTTTTAGTGAAGATACTTTGAATAGTTTGCCTAATAAATTTATTAATCAATAAAATGTATCAACTACTTATTTCTCTCTACGATAGCAAGTCCGAATCTAATCGTATCATAAGAGACTTTTTCTTCAAAATAGTCGTAGTAAGGTTTTAACGCAGTTGGATATTCTAATTCTACTTGTGCTTTATGAAGAAGCTTTACTTCATGGTCGGTTACAAATTGACTTATATCAATCTCATGACCATCAGAATACAATTTTGCCAGATGTGAAATAATTGTCGTGCGCCCGAGGTTTCGTTTTTCGGCAATCTCGTCAATAGTATTGCCACTTTCAAAAAGTTCCAAAGTTGTTTTATAAGTGTTGCCTTCTTTTTTACTTTTACTATTTGCCTTTTTTACTTTTTCGTAATAAACAATTGCGTCGATAAATTCTGAGCCATACTTTTCAAGCTTAGCTTTTCCAACACCATCAATGGCGAGAAATTCTTCATCACTCATTGGTCGTAAAGTTTCCATTTGTCGTAGAGCAGCATCGCTGAAAATAACGTAGGCCGGGACTTCTTCATCTTTAGAAATCTCATAACGTAATTTTCTCAATATTTCAAATAGAGAATTCTTCGCTGTTTTAACTTTGGCTTCTTTTATTTCATTTTTATCAATAACCTTTTTAACCACTGAAGTCAGTTTTACTTTTTCGCCCTCATATAAAACTTTTTTTGCAAAAGGAGTCAGCAGTATTTTATTGTGCTGATGAAAAGCAATTTCACAGTATCCGAGATTGATTAATTGAATAAGGTATTGATTCCAATCGTACCATGAAATGTCGGCGCCAATTCCGTACGTTTTTAAGCTTTGATAATTTTTTTCGTAAATATACGCGTTTTTTGAGCCTCTCAAAAAATCTACAATAACGGCTAAAGGCTCAGATTCCTGCAAACGCGTAATAGCTGATAATGCTTTTTGCGCAAAAATAGTTCCATCAAAAAATGTTGGTGGCTTTTTACAAATGTCACAATTACCACAATTTTCTGTAACCAGTTCTCCAAAATAAGACAGAAGAATTTTTCGTCGGCAGCTTAAAGCATCGGCGTATTGTTTCATTCTTTCTAGTTTTGCCAGCTGAACATCAGAATTTAATCCTTCAGAAGCAAATTTTTGTAGTTGAATTACATCTGCATAACTTTCAAATAAAACAGTTTCGGCAGGCAATCCGTCACGTCCGGCACGCCCAATTTCCTGATAGTAACCTTCTATATTTTTTGGCAAATTATAATGAATAACCCATCGAACATTCGATTTATCAATTCCCATGCCGAAGGCAATTGTGGCGCAAACTACCTGACAATCATCATTTATAAATTCATCCTGTGTTTTGGCACGAAGACTATTTTCTAAACCTGCATGATATGCTTTTGCAGAAATTCCCTTCTTCCTTAATTTCTCTGCCAGTTCTTCTGTTGTTTTTCTGCTTAAGCAATAGATAATTCCGCATTCATTAGGTTTACCTTCTACAAAATCAATAATTTGTTTTACTCTGTCCAACGCAGGACGAACTTCCAAACTCAGATTTTTTCTATCAAACGAAGCGATAAAAGTTTTCGGATTATTTAATTTTAATTGTTTTGTTATGTCAGTTCTTGTCGCTTTATCAGCTGTGGCAGTCAATGCCAAAACTGGAGTAGAAGGGAAGCGGCTTTTTAAATATCCTAAATTAGTGTAAGCAGGCCTGAAATCATGTCCCCAGGAAGAAATACAATGTGCTTCATCAATTGCTATTAAACTGATAATTAATTCATTGAAAACAACATCTAGATAAGACAAACTTTCCGGAGCAATGTAAACAAGTTTAAACGTGTTAGATTTTAAATTTTCAATATAAAACTGTTGCTCTTCACTAGATTGGCTGCTATTAATATAACAAGCATTAATTCCGTTAGTTTTCAGACTATCAACCTGATCTTTCATTAAGGCGATTAGTGGAGAAATTACAATTGTAATTCCAGGTAGAACCAATGCAGGTAATTGAAAACAAATCGATTTTCCACCACCCGTTGGCATAATAGCTAAAGTATCCTGTCCTGATAAGATAGTATTAATAATAGTTTCCTGATTGGGTCTGAATTTTTCAAAACCAAAGTTTTCCTTAAGTTTGGCGTGTAATATTTCTGAATTCATTTGGCTTATAATTTAAGCGTTAAATATAAGAAGAAAAAATGCTAAATTATAATACTTTTCTTATGAATTTATTATTTTAAAATTCAGCAAATAAAAAAGGAACCCTTAAAAGAGTTCCTTTATTTTATTTTGAAAGACGTAAATTAATCTTCATCATCTTCATCATCATCTTCGTCAGCAATATCATCTGGGTCTCTGTCATCATCATCTTCGTCATCTCCGCCATCAGTATCCGGTTTGTCAATTGCGTCATCGTCATCATCGTCAACATCGCTATCATCATCAAGATCAAGACCTTTTACTGGTTCGATTGTATCAACATCAAGATCAATGTCGTCATCTTCATCGTAATTTTCTATTCTGTCAGCAAGTTTTGTACTAATTTTTACTAAATAAATAGTGTCTTCAGTACGAACTTCCACAGCTTCGATCAATTCGTTTTTAGCATTTCTAAAACGGATTACATCCGAATCATCATAACCATCGGGAAATTTTTCTACCAAAAGGTTTAAAATTTCATTGGTAAGTTTAGCGTAGTCTACTATAACTCTTTTCATAAATATCCTATAAATCTAATAAGTAAGCAAAAATTAATGGAGCAACAATTGTAGCATCCGACTCAATAATAAATTTAGGGGTTTTAATATCTAATTTACCCCAAGTGATTTTCTCGTTTGGAACTGCACCTGAATAAGATCCGTAACTGGTAGTTGAATCTGAAATCTGGCAGAAATAACTCCAAAACGGAATATCATGCATTTCCATATCCTGATATAACATAGGAACCACACAAATAGGAAAATCTCCTGCAATACCACCACCAATTTGGAAAAATCCTATTCCGTTAGCGCTATTTTTTGGATACCAATCCGAAAGGAATACCATATATTCAATTCCTGATTTCATGGTAGACGCTTTTAAATCTCCTTTTATCACGTATGATGCAAAAATATTACCCATTGTACTATCTTCCCATCCTGGTACAATAATAGGCAAGTTTTTTTCAGCTGCAGCATACATCCAGCTATCTTTTAGGTCAATTTCGTAATATTCTTCTAAAACTCCGGATAACAACATTTTATACATGAATTCATGAGGAAAATATCTTTCTCCCTTATCATCCGCATCTTTCCATATTTTATAAATATGTTTTTGTAAACGACGAAATGCTTCATGCTCGGGAATGCAAGTGTCAGTAACACGGTTTAATCCTCTTTCAAGCAAAGCCCATTCGTCTTCTGGAGTCAAATCACGATAGTTTGGCACTCTTTCATAGTGAGAATGTGCTACTAAATTCATGATATCTTCTTCTAGATTGGCTCCGGTACAAGAAATAATTTGTACTTTATCTTGTCTAATTATTTCGGCAAAAATTTTACCAATTTCTGCTGTACTCATAGCGCCAGCCATACTTACCATCATTTTAGCACCATTAGCTAATTGTTGCTCATACGCTTTTGCGGCATCAACTAGTGAAGCAGAGTTAAAGTGTAAATAATGTTTTTCAATAAACTGACTGATAGGTCCTTTCATCTTGTTTTCTTTTTTTTTGTTTTTTTGAATTAAAAGTTTAACCTTTTAGATGATACTGCAAATTAATAATTTTATAGATATTAACTTTTATTTTGCAGGTTTTTTTTTATACTTTTTTTGTGTATCCTAAAATTTTCAACACATCATCGGAAGTTTGTTGCTCTGAGAAAACCTCAGTTGCTAAAATTCCGTTTTCATCACGATCTATTAAAATATGTTTAGGCTGCGGAATCAAACAGTGGTGTAAACCTCCGTATCCTCCAATGGTTTCCTGATACGCACCAGTATTAAAGAAACCAATATATAACGGCTTTTCTTTGTTATATTTTGGCAAATAAATGGCGTTCATATTTTGCTCTGAATTATAATAATCGTCACTATCACAAGTCAAACCTCCTAATAAAACCCGCTCGTAAGTATCATTCCAGCGGTTTACCGCCAGCATAATAAAACGTTTATTTATAGCCCACGTATCCGGCAAAGTAGTAATGAATGAGGAGTCAATCATATTCCATTTTTCTCTATCATTTTGTTGTTTTTGATACAAAATCTGATAGATTGCACCGCCGCTTTCACCAACTGTAAATGATCCAAATTCGGTAAAAATATTCGGAACATCTACTTCGGCCTCGTCACAGGCAATTTTAATCTGATTGATAATTTCATCAATCATATATTGATAATCGTATTCAAATGCAAGAGAGTTTTTAATCGGGAAACCACCTCCAATATTCAGTCCATCAAGAGTAGGGCATTCCTTTTTAAGCGCAATGTATACTTTAATACATTTTACCAGTTCGTTCCAGTAGTATGCTGTATCATTTATACCTGTATTAATGAAAAAGTGAAGCATTTTAAGCTCTAACTTATCATTTTCCTGAATTTGTTTTTTATAGAAAGAAACAATGTTTTTATATCCAATGCCTAATCTTGACGTATAAAACTCAAATTTTGGTTCTTCTTCAGCTGCAATACGAATTCCAATTTTAAATTTCCCTTTGATTTCTCCCTGAAGTAAATCAAGTTCTTCATAGTTGTCAATAATTGGAATAGTGTTTTTATGTCCGTTATTTATTAATCTTGCAATGTTGCTGATGTATTCATCTCTTTTAAAACCATTACAAATTACATAAGTACTTTTGTTGATCTTACCATTTTCAAGTAAATTTTCTACAATATTCACATCAAAAGCTGATGATGTTTCAATATGAATATTATTTTTAAAAGCTTCATTCATAATATATTCAAAATGAGAGCTTTTTGTGCAGTAACAGTAGTAGTATTTTGCTTCGTATTTGTTCTTTTCCATCGATTTTCTGAACCAGGCTTTGGCTTTGTTGATATTTTCAGAAATCTGAGGCAAATAAGTAAATTTTAATGGCGTACCATATTGTTCAACCAACTTCATCAAATCGATATTATGAAATTGCAAGTTGTCTTTATTAAGTTTAAATTCCTCCTGAGGAAAATAATATGTTTGGTTTATTAGATCAGAATATTTTGTATTCATTTATTTTTCAATATTTTAGGATTGTAATTTTAATTTAAGATACGAATAAATCTTAAATTCAAACCCTAATATTGGCAAATACAATTTGCAATTTTTCGTGTTCCGCTTTTGAGCAAAGAAAAACATCAAAACAGAGTGGACTTTTACTATTATAAAAACGATTCAACATTCTTAGTAAAGAACTATTGAGTCGGTTTCTATAAGAACTAAAATTTCTTTGTTTTCTGTTTGTTTTCATCGTGACAAATGTAAAAAATAATATATACCAAAAGCAATCCTTTTGATTAAAAAAAGTTTAAGATTTATAATCTTCAAACGCATCTAGAATCAATTTATTTTCAACGGATTGGTTAATTTTTATTTTTCCTATTCCTTCAATTAATGCAAATTGAATTAGTCCGTATTCATTTTTTTTGTCGTGAACAAGCAATTCCAAGATCGGTTCGATGTCATTATCTTCAAATTCTACATCATCATAAATACTTTTAATTGCAACTTTAATTTCTGCATATTCCGGAGCTGAAATTAAATTTTTATGTAATGAAATATAACTTTCCAAAATCATTCCTACTGCGATTGCTTCACCATGTAACAATGTTTTCTTGATCTCACTTTCCAAAAAGTAACTTTCAATGGCGTGGCCTAAGGTATGACCAAAATTTAGAGCCTTACGAATGTTTTTTTCTGTAGGATCCTGAATTACAATTTCATTTTTAATTTCAACAGAACGGTAAATTAATTCGTCAAAATCTGCATAATCAATTGCTTTTAGATCTAAAAATTGTTTCCAGTACGAAGCGTCATATATTAAACCATGCTTTAGCATTTCTGCTAAACCTGAACGCATTTCGCTTTGTGGCAAAGTCTCAAGATATTCAGTGTCAATCAAAACCATTTGTGGAACATTTATAACACCAATTTGATTTTTAAGGTTTCCAAGATCAACGCCTGTTTTTCCTCCAACAGAAGCGTCAACCATGGATAATAGAGTAGTTGGAATATTTATAAAATTAACTCCACGTTTAAATGTTGAAGCCACAAATCCGCCCAGGTCTGTTACCACTCCACCGCCGAGATTAATTACAAGTGATTTTCTATCTGCTCCAAGTTCTGTTAAAACATTCCAGATTTCAATACACGTTTCG
>Ga0247806_10000026_pt1 | contig 92767 bp, 80 predicted proteins | sample UWRJL059202B1_FD_179935 | JGI IMG/M metagenome (GOLD analysis project Ga0247806, IMG submission 179935) | Plant litter microbial communities from Arlington Agricultural Research Station in Wisconsin, United States - UWRJ-L059-202B-1 | ecosystem: Environmental > Terrestrial > Plant litter >... | reverse complement strand
CTAAGCAACAATTCAATATATGCTACAAATAAATCCTCGCTGTTCTGGTCAGTAGTTTTACAGAGTTCAGCTGTCATCAAATTGAAAATAGTTCCTACAACATTTTTTTCTGCATCATCTAAATCTAATGCGTCATGCACGCCATAGGAGAAATAGTCGTATTTGGTCACCGCATCCCTTATATTATATTTTTTAAAAAGCTCTGCGTGAAAAAATAATGTATAACCATCATTATCTCTATTGCATTCTGATCGGAATATTATTTGCCTGGGGGCAGTGAACAACAGGCCGCCATTTTTAAAATTATAAAATCCCTGACCATATCCTACTTTTCCATTAAAGCTTCTCTTGAATGTTAAGGTGTAAAAGTCAAAAATAAATTGCCGTTCCACCTCCGGTTCGGTCACTTTCATAGTACTGTAATCCAGTAAACCTACAAGTTTGTGCACAGGCCCGGGCAGTTGCAATGCATCAAAAAGTTGCGGTATATCATGGTAATGGTGGGGTACTATTTTAGCTTTCATATATTTATTCTATAAAATTTAAGGCAATAACTTTTTGAATAATCTCGCATTACATAGTACTCAAGACCATGAGGCTGTTAGTATTTGTCGATAAATTACAATCTCAAATTTCATTTCAAAAAAAGAGAATTTTCAAAACCTATCTGTAGCCTAATTGGTAAATATTGTAGCCAAAAAAACATATTATTTATTGGCGCATCTCAACAAAAAAAGAAAACCATTTATACAAATAAATGGTTCTTTCAGTTTGTACAATAGCTTGTCGTTAATAAACTATTTGTTGCCGCTAAATCAATAAAATTTAAACTTTATCTCCTATACAGAAAGCCTCTGTCTTAGCTCAGGAAAACGTATAAATGCAGTAACCCAGAGAACTACCTGAACCGCTACCGGTACAGTTATGGGTTGTTGGTGTGTTAAATGTGTCGCTATAGCTCCGCCCAAATATGCGACCAGTAATAAAGCACCTATTATTCCGGTACGGGGAATAATAAAAAGCACTAGTGATAGGATTTCAATAATTCCGATGATAAGGTAAGTTTTACCGTTAATTCCGATTGTGGCCGCCTGAGCCAGAGTTTCTTCACTTTGCAAAAGTTTTAAAGATGCACTTAGCCCTAAAAGTAAACCTATAATAATCGTTAATGCCCACCCTGTAATCTTAATTGTTTTCTGTGTCATGATTTCTGTTATATTTTTGACAAATCTATAATTAAATACTATATATTTGTTATCTATTACAAAAAGGATAGTACTTACAAAAAGGATAGTATATGGATCAGCACGATGCAGGAAGTTGCTTTAAAGCCAAATTGGCCATACGTGATACACTTGATGTAGTGGGCGGAAAATGGAAGCTCGTCTTAATTTCAGTATTGGTTAACGGGAAGAAGGGCTTTAATGAACTGGCACGTGACGCCGGAATTTCTCCACGCATCTTATCAAAAGAATTACAAGAACTGGAAATGAACGGACTGGTGACGCGTCAGGTTAGGGATACCAAACCTGTGACAGTGCAATATGAATTAACACAATATAGTACAACTTTATTTGAGGTGCTATATGCAATGGAGAAATGGGGAATTCAACACAGAGCTAAAGTCACTTCAAAAATTTAATAGTGAATAATTTCATGCCCTCTATTCCATTTGCTCAATAAAGCAAAGTGTGAGTATCTAATGTTATTTAATTCATAACTGTATTTAATGCAGACTGGTGAGATGAATTCGACAACATAATGGTCGATAAACTATTTAAACCTGACTTCTATACTTCCTGATAGCGACTTCAAGAAAATCATGATATAATAACTGAATTATACTACAATTTAGAGCAGTTTGCCGAATCCAAATAGTTGTGCAACCCCCTAGCCCCGATAGTAGTGGAAATCCTTTTGTGCCGGTGTTCGGCACAAAAGATTGAAACGGATAGCGGGAAAAAGCTCCCAAAAAACTAAAACCTAAAAAACTCAGTGAGAAGCAAGTCTATTGTATCCAATATCGCACCTACCCGCCACAAATAAAAAACTCCCATACAACGAAAAATTACCACAAGGGACCCCCGTAAAATCAAAGACCAAAAAACCACAGCCAAAAACACCCAGCCCCTATGACCCGCAGAACCCTTAAAAGGAACCCCAAAGCGGCCCCAAAGACATAACGGGGAAGGACATAGAAAAGGACCTTATAGGGAATGACCCACCGGAGGGGTCCCAAACGGATAGGAATACCCAAAAGAGCGATGAGGCTGCAAATGATTCCTTTAAGACCATAGCGCCCCAGAAGGACAATCCGGTCAGGAAGGAATTCGAAATCGGGCAGCTTGGCAACTAGGAGCTTCGAGAAGATGAGCTTCAAGAAGATGAGCTTACCCGGGACGCGACAGGTAATGCCGACCCGGGCCATAATAAACCCTCTCAGCGAAAATTTTAATATTTGAGCTTCAATGCCATTAAAAAGACCGTTATACCTAACGGTCTTTTTAATGGATACTGGGAGTAACCTGCTTTTGTAAACTGTAATTTACCCTTTAAAGCAAACTAGACATTGGTGCCGGGACAGTTCTGGTATTGCCAGGCCGTTAGAAAAAGCCATCTCTGTCTGAATAGGTTAACTAATTAACAAAGAATGCCATGCTGCACAACTGGCAGATTCAGCATATTATTCTTATATTCGCTCCATAAAGCTTAATGTACAAAGCCGGCTTCAATGAGCCGTACAAGCGTGCTTTACTGCCGGCATAAACGGGCCTCGGGAAAATTCCTGTGAGGGCGCAAAAACTGCATCAAGAAATATATTACTGGAGTTATCTAAACTAAAACTGGAGAAAATGAATAAAATCACATTAACTATTTTAGGCCTCTGCCTGACTCTTTTCACTTTTGGCCAGGGAAAGAACCAGAAAAAATGGGACAGGGTGCTCTCGGAAATGACCAAAGCAAACCAGGGCGATACGATTTCTGTAAGGTCAAAAGCTATTTTGGAATGGTCTGATTTTAAAATGCCGCCTGAATCAAGCAAAGATCTGCAGGTCCATCCGGAATTGACATTTGGTGTTTTTACCAAAAAGGTAAATGTCTGGACAGGAACTATCACCGTTGAATCCTATGGAGGAATCAGAAGGGATTTATCGTGGGTGAAACCCGAATATAAATCCCAGCAATTACTGGATTACCTGCAGCTGAAATATAACATTTCACATTACTTTGCAAAAAAATCAGAAAAAGAGATTAACAGCGGGAAAATAAATGCCGGGAATGTCAATAAAATTAACTCAATCATAGAGAAACATTTAGATGCCAGGGATAAAGCCCTAAATGAATTAGAGACAGAGTCTAATTTTGGAAACAATGCTGAAATTCTTAATAAGTGGAAAGAGAAACTCCGTCAAAACGAAATATAAATGCACAGCACCTGCTGAAATGGATTTGAGCAAGTGGCTTAATTGAAAAGCATTTCTAAAGCTACGCGAAATGAGGTCACGGAAAACTCAGCAGTTAATTAATAAGCCGAATAGCTGTAATATTTCCTATTATCTGTGTTGCCTGTTGATCCATCAAATTCTTAATTTACTTTATGAAAAATTCTACGAAAATTCTATTTGCAATTCTCTGTTTTATTATAGGGATAGCGACTAATATTGTTACATCGGGAATGCACAATGACGCAATTTCATTTATAAGTTTTATGGCATATGTCGGAAGTTTAATATATATCTTTTATATAGCCACAAAAACCAATAAACGATAAAATTCACAGCCGCTAACAGCTAATAAGCGCCATTGCATTAACAATCAAATTTTATAAGCAACACCTTTAAATTTACTATGAAAAATTTAATACTAACCTTAGCACTAATTGCAGCTGTACTTAGCTGCGGACAAAGTGAAGCACAGAACAAAAAAGTCTACAATGAGCTTTATCCGATTACTGTTAATGATATATTCGGTTTTATTGACAAAAAAGGAAAAATTGTAATAAAGCCCCAATTCTATATAGCCACCTATTTTAACGAAGAATTTGCAGTGATTAAAAACACTGCCGGCAAATTCGGTTATATAGATCTTTCAGGAAAAACAGCTATCGCGCCTCAATTTGATTTTGCAGATAAGTTTAGCGAAGGACTTGGATTAATTGGTATAAAGGAAAAATTTGGCTTCGTTAACAAAGCAGGAAAAATAGTAATTAAACCACAATTTACTTGGGCTAATGATTTTCAGGAAGGACTTGCATGTGTTAAATATGACGACAAATATGGCTATATTGATCAAAGAGGACAAATAGTTGTCAAAGCGCAATTTGACTATGCAGATAAGTTTAGTGAAGGACTTGCTATGGTCATCCTTAACGGTAAATCGGGTTATATCAATAAAACAGGAGAATTAGTAATCAGCCCTCAATTTGGGATAGCGCATGACTTTAAAGAAGGACTAGCCCCTGTTAGTATTAACGGTAAATTTGGTTACATCAACAAATCCGGAGAAACAGTTATAAGCCCCACATTTGATTCAGCATTTCCATTTAATGACGGGCTAGCTAGAATCATAGTGAATAAAAAACAGGGCTACATTGATAAAACAGGAAAAATAATTGTTGATCCTCAATATGAAAATGCGCGCGATTTTTGTGCCGGCTTTGCACGTATTAAAAATGGTGATAAATACGGTTATCTTGATAAAACAGGACAAATAGCGATCAAAGCCCAATTTGATTATGCAGATGATTTCAGGGATGGAATTGCCAACGTCAAATATAATGGCAAATACACCTACATTGATGAAACAGGAGCACTTATTTACACTCCAAAAATATAAGCTAAAAATTAAATATATTGCCTACGACAGCTACTATAAATGAGGTGGGCTATTGTCTTATTGGAAAGTTAATAGAATTAAAAATTAAACTGACAAGCTTTTGTACATTGAATTGCGGCAAAACAAGAGTATGGTCCTGCCCTAGCCCCGATAGAAGAGGAAATCCTTTTGTGCCGGGGTTCGGCGCAAAAGATTGCAACGGATAGCGGGAAAAAGCTCCAAAAAAACAATATCAAACCCAAAAAGATACAACCAAAAATTACCACAAGGACCACTGTAATTCCCAAAACCCGATCAAAGACCCGAAACACGCAGCCAAAAACACCCAGCCCCTATGACCCGCAGCACCCTTATAAGGAACCCCAAAGCGGCCCCAAAGACATAAGGGGGAAGGACATAGAAAAGGACCTAATAGAGAATGACCCTTCAAAGGGGTATCAAACTGATATTGATACTAACAAGGGCGATGAGGCTGAAAATGATTTCTTTGAGACAATAGCGCACGAAAAGGATAAAACGGTCAATAGGGAATTCGAAATTGGACAGCTGGGCAATGAACAGCTTCGAGAAGATAGGCAAAGCGATGATGGACGATATGATGTCAATGATGGAAATGCCTGAAACAACCGGCTCAACAGACAAGGATTTTGCCAATATGATGATAAAACACCATACCGATGGGATCCCGTTGGGAGAAACCATTCTAAAATATACAGAAAATCAAACATTCAAGTCGATGACCGAGAAAATAAATACAGATCAAAAAAAAGAACTGCTAGATTTTTTTTGGGGATTTGGCAGGCATAGTCTTTTTGAAATCTGATTTGATTATAATGCAAGATTGAGGATTCTAAAATTATATTTTAATTTACAAAAAAGAGCTTCTTGGAAGCTCTTTTGAATTATATTATGATAGAAATTTCATTCTTAAAATTTCTGTTTTCTTCCCATAAATCAGATTTCCAATTGGCTAGTATTGCGCCAATAGCGTAAGTACTTCTTAAAAATTCCAGTAACTTTTCTTCAGGATTATCAGAACTTTGAACTGCAGAATACGGTAAAATAAATTGTCCTAAAGCTTCATTATAAAATGCTTCAGCAGGCATTACTTTTCCTTGTTTATAATTCTTTGGTTCAGGATATAGATAACAATAAAAAGCAGCTTCAGGATATGCTTCGTTGCCAGTTATAAAGCCAAAATCACTTACTTCATGGCTGAAGGCATCCTGCAATACCCAGTCTGGCATTCCTGGCATTTTGCCCGGATGTTTTGGAGCTTTTTCCCCTGAGAAAAATGCCAGGGAAAGATCAAAACCTCCCCAAAAAAAATGTATTGGACTGCTTTTACCAATAAAATCCCTTCTAAAGATCATAAATACATCCTGAATACCACACAAAGCTTTATGGAAGTTCACTGCCTGTCCAACTTCATAAGTTTTATGAACCGTATCAAGCTCAAAAGCAATTGGGTTTTCAATTTCAGAAGGTGTAGTCAGGATCTCGATTTTTATTTCAAGCTCATTGAGCTTTTCAAAAATAAGCTTATAAAAATCGCCTACATTTAAATTATGCAAATAAAAATCCTGAATTTCTCCCAAACTGGTTACAATGCGCACTTGATGCGAAACAAGATCAAGATCAATCTGAAAATCTTTATTGCTATAAGGAATGTTTTGTGTAGTTAATCCCAGTGGAGTAGTATGAAGCGTACAATTCCAGGAATGATTTGCCCATGGTAGTGTTGCCAGTTTAATTTTTCCTAAAATCTGTGTCCACAATTGAAGGGTTTCATACGTGGGTTTTCCTTTTTCATAGGAAAGTATAGGCCATGAATTTTTCATTAGTATATTTTTTAAATATTAAAATTTTATCTCTTTATGCTATTGCTTTCTGATTTTCAGAAAGCGTAATTATTGCTTTGGTCAGTAAACCTTCTGATGCAAACTCTTTTAGAATACTAAAATGATTTTTGGGTAACACAAGTGCAGTTCCATTATTTCCTTTATTTAGCCAGGCTTGCAGATAATTGGATGACTGTCTTTTAAAAGCTTCCGTTTCCTGATCTCCCCAAGCGACAATTAGCGGAATTTTACTCGGGACAATTAATCTAATAGGACTCGAAGAAAGAATTTGATCTGCTGTAATGCGAATTGCAGGCTGAACAAAAGTGTGAGAAACAGGTTCTAAATCAAAAAGACCGCTGACCACCAATATCCCTTTAATCGTATTTTCGCGCAATCCATAATCTGACCAGTTTGTAATGGCCGACATGGCAGCAAGATGTCCTCCGGCAGAATGCCCTGCGACAAAGATTTGCTTTGGATCTCCATTAAATTGCAAAATATTCTGGCTTGTCCATGCGATAGAAGATCGTATCTGCCTTACCATTTCCGGAATAGTTACTTTTGGCGCAAGATCATAATTGACAATTACCACTGTAAAATTAGCTTTAGCTATCCCCATAGCTACAAAATCGTAATCATCTCCAAGTCCGATTTTCCAATAACCTCCATGGATAAAAATTAAAACAGGCGCTCCGGTATCTTTGGCTGGATAAACCGTCAGTCTTTCCATTAATGTTGGTCCATAAGCTATTACGAATCTGTCTTTTAAAACCCTACGCGCTTGCTGACTGTCAGTAACATACTTCTTGATATAGTCGGGGAAATTAGAAACTGCTTTTTCAACATTATATTCTGCATCAAGCTCTTGCTGCGTTAAAAATTGGCCATAAAAATTGCTGGCAGGAAATTGAATTTCCTGCAAAGGGTCGTTGTGCTTTTCCATGATTTAGATAGTTTATAACATTATTGCTGTTTGTAAAGCAATAATAACAGCATTGATTTTATGCTGAAGATTGGTAAATAAAATTCTTTATAAAATAATATTATGCTGTGGCTGAGGAGTTTCAGGCAAATTAATTTCTCCCAAAATTTCCCTAAGGTCAATTTCTGCTACTTTGCATATTTTAGAAATCGGAACATCATTGGCATTTCCTTCAAAAGGGTTTTCTGTACTCTCACCCACTTGTCCTAAAGATGTATACATCCAGGAAATAATAACACTAAACGGAATGACAAGCCAAACCATATTTCCGCGCATTATTCCGCCAATACTTTCATTGAGTTTATCAAATTCCTTTAATAATCCGAATGGAAGCAAAAAACAAAACAAGCGAACCAGCAACGTATTAATAATGGCATATTGTCTGGGATAAGGAGAATCTTTTAGTTGCTCGCTTCTGCCCTGTTGTGCGTAAAAATCTTTTATTGTTCTTTGAAAATCAACAAACTGAAGCACTACAATTTCCTGGTTATTATATAACTCTTTCAATGTTTTACTTTGCAACGCCATAATTTGAGTCGCTTTATTTTTTGTTTTTACAATGTATTGCAATTCATCTTCAGAAAGAAATTTAGACAACTCTTCCTGAAGACTAATTTCATTTTCGGGGATTACATAATAGTGTTGGTATTCTGTATTGTGTTTTCTTCGGGTTGTTTCCCACACGCGAAACGAGCGCATTTCATAACGCAGAGCGGTGAGCCAGGCAATATGTCTGTAAACAAGTAATTTTGCTTTCTCAGAATCATTCAAAAAGTCCCTGCTCATAATTCCCCAAGATCGGCTTGTGCTTAAAATTGAGGTCCATGTCTGATGCGCTTCGAGGGTTCGGTTGTAGGTTTGCGTATTTTTAAAACCAACAATAAATGCCGTCGCAGTTCCTAGTAACGCTACAACTGTCCAGGAAATACCAAGCCATTTTAGTTCTAGAATTTGATATAAAACCGTTGGAATCAAGCTCATTATAATTAACAGGTAAATGCTTTTTCTTGTCCAGACAATAAATTCTAATAGTTTGTATGATTTTCCTGTGTACATTTTTTAATATTAAATTGAATTATAAAATAGGATTTACTATTAGAATTTGGGCTGCATCTTAAAACCAACTCCAATTCGGTTCCAGGTATTGATCACGGTTGCGGCCATGATTATTTTTACGGTATCATTATCTCCAAATAAAGCTATACATTTTGAGTACAATTCCTCTGAAAGCCCCTTTTCATGTATCAATGTAATAGCTTCCGTAACTTGTAAAATAAGCTGTTCTTTTTCTGAGAAATGATTTTCAGCTTCTCTCCAAACTCCTACCAAAGTAATTTTTCTGGCATCGATTCCTAATTCAAGGGCATCGTACGTATGTTTATCCAGGCAAAATGCACAGCCGTTTAAATGGGAAGCGCTAATTTTAATCAGCTCCTGATACCATTTATCCAGACCAGATTCTTTAATTGCTCTATCTAATTCGGTTAATACCTTAAAACCTTCAGGAAATGTTTTTCCTATAATTAATCTTGAACTCATGATTTTTTGATTTAATGGTTGTATTTAATTTGATAAAAAATAAGCATGCCTTACTTTTCCAGACATGCCTATTTAATTTTGTCTATGCCACCGGAATTGACATACGAACCTCTACAATAGCTCCGTACTGAATAATTGGACAGGCTTCTGCGATTTTTACCGCTTCATCATAGTCATTGGATCTAATCAGGAATAAACCTCCAATTGATTCTTTTCCGTGACCATAAGGCCCTTCGGTAATATGATTTCCCATTTTGGTATGTTTAATCACTCTTCCGTCTAAATCCCAACGTTTTGGCGGCGCAACTAATTTATCCTGAGCTGCAATTCCTGCAATCCAATCCTGATAAGGTTTGATGGCTTCTTTCATTTGCTGCGGAGTTGGTACTGGTTTTTCGCTTGTTAGATCTCTGTGGATCACTACTAAAAATTCCTGCATAATAATTGTATTTAAGATTTATAAATAATTGTTTGTTTATTTTTAAAATATAGAAGCGTAATCGTCCTCTTCGCGATCCTCAAAAGGTTGCTCTTTCATATGGAGCGTTTCATCCAGTAATTCGCTTCCGTCGTCTAAATCATGGTGATGTAAATCAAATTCACTTTCTGATTTACTGCTGTAACCGGCTTGTTTTGACAAACCCAGTAATTGCAAAATATTAACAAGTCTCATAATCCACTTATTTTAATATTAATAATTTTTTTATTTTCTGAAGTCTGTTTAGGCAATTGGCTGAATCACTTTTCTGGATTCGCCTTCCATTTCAATAAACCCCATTTTGCCGTTTTTATAATTTTCAAGGGCATTTGATAGTGCTTCTTGGGAATCCATAACCATTGCTCCTTTTGAGAATAAGGTTTCATTTAAAGGCTTTGCGGAAATCAGGATAAATTGACAATTGGTTATGGCGATAAATTTTAAAGACTCATCATAATCAGAATGCGCTGCTGAGATTACCATACCTTCTTCAAGTTCGGTGGTGGCCTGATTGGTTATAAAGTCAAAATAACCTTCAATAACAATTATGGTTCCTGACCACTGCGCAGGAAGAACGTGAGAAAACTCTTTTCCTGCTTCTAAAAAAACATGCAGCATGGTAAGTTCCTCAGGAGTCTCAATTTTATTAATTACATCTCCGCTTTTACCACAAACGACTCTTACACGAACGCCCTCTTCTATTATTTCAGGTATTTGAGACTGGTCTATAAAAACACTTTTAGGGGCTTGCTGTTTTTTTGCTGCCGGAATATTGACGAACAATTGTAAGCCTTCAACAGTAGCGCCGTCAGGAACAGGAAATTCAGAATGCACTACACCTTTTCCGGCGTAGGTCCAAAGTAAACTGCCCGGAGTTATGACAACATTATTACCAAGAGAATCGATACTGTGATACGGCGCAGAATTTTCAAAAACGTAGCTTATAGCCGACATTCCTGCGTGTGGATGTGGTCCGAAAATATCATGTTTCAATTCAAAATGATCAAAACCTATGATGGGATCCATCAGTCCGTCAAAGTCTTTTGATCTTGCTTTTCTGGCAAAAAATTGCTCATCTCCCTGTACTTCGAGGGTGATTACTGTTGATAAAACTAACTTGTTCATAATATTTGATTTAAGAGGTTAAAATTGCACCGCTGCCCATTGAGTTGTCGTGTTGCTGATCAGATTTTCGCAAATAATTACGCTGACGTAGGGATTTTAATATGCACGAACGGGTGGAAAGTGCACGCCCATTACAACCGCCTCGACAAACTGCCTACCGGTCATCTTCGTTTCAACGGGCATCGAAGCCATTTATAATTTAATTTGATTATGCTCTTTGTGGACGGTTAGGAAACCACTGTTCAAAAGTGATGCTGCCCAATTGCGCTGTAGATGCCGGAACTAGCGTAAGTTCTTCAAGAGGTGCTCCAAAATATAAAGCTTTCTCATCTGAAATGACCTGAAGAGGATCACTGGTTTTTGTTAAATAACTCTGTAAAAGTTCTGAAAGTTTAAAACGTTCCGGGCCTCCAATTTCAACAATTCCGTTGGATGGATTTCCAAGTGCAAGATCAACTACCATTGAAGCAACATCTTCTGAAGCGATTGGCTGAATTTTTGCCGGAGAAATAGTAACACTTCCGCCTTCATGTGCAGAAGCTACAATTCCGCCAAGAAATTCCATAAATTGTGTAGAGTGAATAATGGTAAAAGGAACTCCTGCTTTTTTGATTAAATTTTCCTGGGCTTGTTTTGCTCTAAAATAACCGCTTTGCTGCAAACGATCTGTTCCTACTACCGAAAGTGCAATATGATGTTTGACGCCTGCATTAATTTCTGCTGCCAAAAGATTTCTTCCAGAAGTCTCGAAAAACTCCAAAACTTCTTTATCTGCAAATGATGGAGAATTTGCCAGATCAATTACGATATCTGTATTAGTGACTGCTTCTGCAAGTCCTTCACCTGTAATGGTGTTAATACCTGTAGAAGGTGCTGCTGATATTACGTTGTGTCCCTGATCACGTAATTTGTTTACTACTTTTGATCCAATTAATCCTGTTCCGCCAATTACTAAAATTTTCATGATGTCTGTTTTAAATTGTTATAAATGATTTTCATTTTCATTTAGTAATAGCCAATTTACGTGCCATTCAGTTAAAACACTATAAATCAATAACTTATACATGTATTCAGATTTAAAACTTCCCTTTACAAAGGGAAATCATTTTAACTTTCACTTTATATAGTGAAAACTTAAATTTTAGATCGGATTAATTTTGGAGAGAAAAATAAAAATGCCCATTACTTAGTTGCAATGGGCATTGGTATTTAAATAAAGAAGTATTTAAAAGTATTCTGATTTAGTAATGAGGAGTTTTTTGATTTTAGAGTGAAGCGTATTCCCCGGGATGTTCAAAACTTCAGCAGCACCACCGGCTCCTGAAATTTTGCCGTTGCATCTTTTTAATGCATTAATAATAAACAAACGCTCCATTTCTTCTAATGATTTATTGAAGATATTTTCTTCGGCATCATTTTTATCTGTTTTTTTAGGAAGATATACTTCGCGCAAAACAGAATCTGTAGTCATAAGAACGCTTCTCTCTATAAGATGTTCCAGTTCCCGCACATTTCCAGGCCATAAATAACTATGCAATTGCTGCATTGCTTTTGGCGCAATACGGTTTATATTTTTGCCATTATATTTATTGTATTTGGCTACAAAAAAATTAGCGAGTGCTTCTACATCTTCCATCCTTTCGCGAAGTGAGGGTAGATAAATAGGAAAAACATTTAATCTGTAAAACAGATCCGAACGGAAACGCCCACCTTCAGCTTCTTCTTCGAGGTTACGATTGGTTGCCGCTATAATTCTGACATCGACTTTTATGGTATCCTTTCCTCCTACACGTTCTAATTCGCGTTCCTGAATGACACGCAGTAATTTTACCTGAGCTTCCAATGGCATTTCTCCAATTTCATCTAAAAATAATGTACTGTTATTGGCCAGTTCAAACTTACCTAATCTTCTTTCTGTTGCTCCGGTGAAAGCTCCCTTTTCATGTCCGAATAATTCGCTCTCAATTAAATTTGCCGGCATTGCAGCACAGTTCACTTTAATCATCAATTTATCCTTTCTTTGGGATGCATTATGAATGGCCCGGGCAATTAATTCTTTTCCGGTTCCTGTCTCTCCAAGAATTAAAACCGTCGAATTAGATTCAGCTACCAGAGACATTAAGTGATATACCTTCTGCATTTGTTTACCGCTTCCTATAATCTCGCTAAAATTATATATGTTTTTGATTTGTTCTTTCAAATAAACATTTTCATGTTCCAGCTGTTGTTTGTACAACAGAAGTTTTTCATTAGCCTGAATATTAGCAATTGCAACTGAAATTTGGGAACAAATTCCTTTTAATACCGAAGGGTCCAGTTTATCTGCCAAAAGCCACATGGTCGCAACATTTGAATTTCCAACTTTGAGTAATGCTCCATAAGCATTTTCAAAACCAACTTTCTTCCAGAGTTGTGCAAAACCTGAATTAGTTAGCCGTAATTCCTCTTCAACATTAAAAACAACCGGACTGCCACTTTTTATTACCTGAGCTGTATAAGGCTCATGTATATCGAGTTTTATTGCCGTCATTTTATCAAAATCTATTTCTGCTTTTTCAAAAAGTGTTTTGTCAAACATATAAGGGCTCAAACCTATTCCGTCATTATCAAAAACATTCAACATAGCCAATTTAGTACTCAAAAGGTCTCGCAGTACATTTATTATCGCAAGCTGTAAATCTTCTTTGGTTCGAACTCCTGCAATTTCGTTACTAAAATGCAGTAAAACGGATTGCTCGTTATTTTTGTTTTCTAATAATTCATTGGCTATAATATTTGACATGGCAGTAGAAATTTGCGAACAAATTCCCTGTAATAACGAAATATTAATTTCTTCGATAGCAAGCCACAACATGCCTAATATACTGTCTCCATTTCGAAGCGCAATCCCTACCATTCTTTTAAACCCCAAATTCTTCCAAAAGAAAAGATATGGCGCTGTTATGCCACGATCTATTTCGATATCTACATTAAATAATAACGGGATATAACTATCAAGAACTCTGTTTTGTAAACCATCATCGATAGGAAATTTTTGTTCGAGCAATTCTTGTAAAAAAGGATCTTCATTTGTGGTAATACTTTCATCGTATATGTAAGTACTCAACGAATTTCCGTCATCATTTAATTTTCGAATCACATAACCACGCAACGGATTGATTCCTTTTAATGCCCTACGAACTGCAAGCGACAGATCTTGTTTGTTTCTAACTTCTGAAATATCATTACTAAAATCAAGCAGGAATGATTTTTCCTGTTCTTTTTTCTGCAGTTCTTCATTTTTAATAATATTAGAAACAGCAATGGAAAGCTGTGGCGCAATACCTTTTATAATATTTCGAAACTCTGTAGTAAAACTATCAGTTCTATTTGAATAAACATGAATAAAACCAAGTGGCTTATCTTCAATCCATAGAGTTGCCATTAAAATTTCCCTAATACCGCCTTCATAACTCACCTGTAAAAAGGAAGGACTTTTAGGATTATCTTTAACTTCTTCAAGTAAAAAAGAAATGGGATTTTCAGCATCAAGAACTGCTTTTATAAAAGGTTCATTAAGCGTAAAATGCTTTTTTTGCAATTTGGCATATGCCTCTTTTTCCAATATCTCATCAGCAGCAGTATCTAATAAAAACCCTTTGTAGGTTTTATCTCTATCATCAATCAATGTCACTACCGTATGAGTAAAGTAATAAAGACTTTTTATTCGTTTAGACAATAAAAAAATCAAATCTTTTTTTTCTCTGACTCTTGTAATGTCTTTCCCTAATTCTAATAAGATGGCTCCTTCATTGTGCAAAAGCTCATTTTGAGAAGGCTCTGCACCAGTACTTATATCTTGGGTTGATTTTGCTTTTTTCATTGTCTATAAACATCATAAAACTGATACAAAATCAGTTTGAAATAGTTAATGCTATAAATGTAGTAATATTAAACACATTGACCAGCACTTTTTTAATTCGGACTTTTTAACAAAGAATAATAAGACGTTTAAACAAAGTCACTGCTTCCTGTATCATCTAATTTTGTCCTGCTAAACAATTAAAATTTTAAAAAATGGAACAGAATAATTTTCAAGGGAAATTGCAGAAAGCTAAAGCTTCCGGATTTGATGCTAAATCTACCTCAAAAGAAGTTATAAACGGAATTGATCTTACAGGAAAAATTGCCATTGTAACGGGCGGAAATACAGGCATCGGCCTGGAAACCGTTAAAACACTTGCAGGGGCAGGCGCAATGATCATTGTGCCAGCCAGAGATGTAGAGAAAGCGAAAAGAAATCTCGACGGAATTGCCAATGTAATAATAGAGAAAATGGATTTAATGAATCCCGATTCTATTGATGCTTTTGCTGAAAAGTTTTTGCTTTCAGGAAGACCGCTTCATTTACTCATTAACAATGCAGGTATCATGTGGGTGCCGCTGCGCAGGGATAAAAGGGGCTATGAATCGCAGCTCGCGACCAATTATCTGGCGCTGTTTCAGCTCACGGCAAGATTATGGCCTGCCCTAAAAAAAGCAAATGGCGCAAGAGTGGTAAATGTTTCTTCGGGAGGGCATCAATTTTCTGATTTTGATTTTAAGGATCCTAATTTTCTAAATAGAGAGTATGAAACTTTACAGGGATACGGACAGTCAAAAACTGCGGTTAATCTTTTCTCACTGGAATTGGACACACGAGCGAAAGCCTCTAATGTGCGAAGCTATTCATTATGCCCGGGCGCTGTCGCAGAAACTGAATTAGCGCGAGAAGCACCAATTGACTTGTTCCAAAAACTAGGTTACAGTGATGCTGCAGGAAACATATTGCCCGAAGTTGCAGCCTCATTAAAAACAATTCCACAAGGCGCAGCCACAACAATTTGGGCTGCCACAAGCGAACTGCTCAAGGATATTGGCGGAGTTTATTGTGAAAATGCAGATATAGCTTCTTTAAATTCAAATGAAAAAATTATTGGAGGTATTAAACCATATTCATTAGATGAAAAAAATGCAAAACGTTTATGGAAATTAAGCGAGGAGATGACCGGAATAAATTTCGATCTAAGTTAATATTTGTATCTTTATAGCACACAAGCAATTATGGATTATCAGGTAAATTACATAAACCCGGACATCAAACTTTCCAATTACAGTGGTAAGTTATTTAAAACGGAAGCCGCTTTTAATGATCATCTGCTTGTGTGGTTAATTTCTGGTGAAACCAAAATTATCCAGGCAGATGAAAGTTTTGTATTTGGCCCGGGCAGTACTTTTTTAATTCCCAGAAATCAATTGGCGACAATCATTAATATTACAAAAGATGGATTGCCCCACAAAGCAGTTGCGATGCATTTAACGGCTAAAAGGCTTCGTGAATTTTATGATCACCAAAATGCAAAACTAAAAACTGCCTTACCAAAAATTTTCAGTTTTCATAGACATCCATTATTGGAAAGCTGCTTAGCTTCGCTGATTCCGTATTTTGAAATGCAGGACAATTTTCCGGAAAATATCGCTTCGTTGAAAATTACAGAAGCCATTTCAATACTTCGAACTATTGACCAGGATATTGACGCTATACTGGCAAACTTTGACGAACCCGACAAGATTGATTTAATTGCTTTTATGGAGAAGAACTTTATGTTTAATATGCCTTTGGAAAAGTTTGGCTATTTAACAGGCCGAAGTCTGACCACTTTTAAACGGGATTTTCATAAGGCTTTCAATAGTACACCACAACGATGGCTAACCAAAAAAAGATTGGAATTTGCACATTATAAGCTTACAGAAAAAAACAAAAATCCTGTTGAAATTTATTATGAGACAGGATTTGAAAATTTGTCTCATTTTTCCTTTGCGTTCAAAAAACAGTTTGGTTACTCCCCAACTGAATTGCAAAAAATAAATAAAAACTATTAAAGTGTTACCTATTAATCTCCTCTTTAAAAACGAGTGTATTGCCTTCAAATTTTCCATAATAAGTTATGGAAGTTTTTTACATCAAATAAATTATTCCGTAACTTTCCATCAATCCCCAACAAGACATCCAAAATAAATTCATAAAGCCAAAAAAAGACACACGCTACACGTAGTATGACAATCTTGTCAAATCGTCCATAAATTTTATAGAATTTTGTCCTGTTCCTCTCACAAACAAGCCAAATGGCGTCAATTGAAGACAATTGGAGCCATTTTTTTTATAATCTCGCTTATTTTATTAGTCTAAAGAGCCGGGCTCTCCAGCAGCCCTAGCCCCGATAAAAGTGAAAATCCTTTTGTGCCGGGGTTCGGCACAAAAGATTGCAACGGATAGCGGGAAAAAGCTCCAAAAAAATATTAAAACAAAAAAAAAAACAACAGCAATATTCTAAATAAAAAAATAAAACAAAAAATTACCATACAACCAAAAATTACCACAGGACCACCGTAATTCCCAAAACACGCAGCCAAAAGCACCCGGCCCCTATGACCCGCAGCACCCTTATAAGGAACCCCAAAGCGGCACCAAAAACATAAGGGGGAAGGACATTGAAAAGGCGTTATAGAGAATGACCTACCCAAGGGGTCTCAAACCGATATGGATAGCCAAAAAAGCAATGAGGCTTAAAATGATTCCTTTGAGACCATCGCTTTAAACCCTCCTACTTAAAATTTAAACTCCGCAGCGCACCTTGAAAAAAGGCCGCTGGTTATAAAAAACCGGCAAAGAACATCCTGTTTTAATTGGAAAATATCAAAAGAGGGTTCAAGGATCTCAAAAAAAACTTTATTATATTTGTAAGATGAGATACCAGCATATATTCCACATAGACGACGACGAGGACGACGCGGAAATTTTTTTATCGGCCGCTCTGGAAGTCTCAGACAAGGTCAGCGTTGAAGGATTTTACGATGCCCGCACGGCCCTTGAAAAGCTTACAGGGCTTGAAGCACTGCCTGATGCCATCTTTTTGGATCTCAACATGCCCATTATGGACGGCTTTGAGTTTTTAAGGCAGGTACAAAACAGCACGGCACTGCAAAATGTACCTGTCATTATACTATCCACTTCCTCGCATCAGGATACCATTGACAAAACCACCAGGCTGGGCGCCGATGGGTTTATCACAAAACCTTCCGATTACAATGCCCTTGTGACTATTTTAAGACCGTATTTGATCTAACGCAATGGGGGAAAAACAAAACAGCGCTATTTTTCATTTTGTAAAAAATGACGGCAGAACCGCAGCTTTGCTGCGCAGCATACAATGGGATGAAACCCCGCTTGGACCCGCCGCCCTCTGGCCGGCCGAGCTGCTCTCCTATGTGAATATTATAATCAATACGCCCTCCCCTATGTGCATGATATGGGGACCCGGGCGTATACAGCTTTTCAATGACCAGTACCTGGACTTGTTTGAGCCCCTTCTGCCCCTTGGGGCATTTGGCGCCCCTTTTACAGATACCGCCCCTGAAATGAGCAGCTGGATGGATCCCCTGATAAGCAGCGGCTTTAGCGGCAGAAGTGCAGTAGCGAGCGAAATCATGCTTTCTGCAGGCCATTGGCAGCATCAGGCGAAGCAAACCTTAAGCCTTGCTTACTCCCCGGTTTACCTTCAGGGAAATGTCCATGGGGTCCTTTTCACATCGTGTGGATCTTCCGCGGTCCTGGAACAAAAGGAAAAACGCAGCGAAGACCAGGCCTTGTTTCAAATTTTATCCGATGCCTCGCCCATCCTGACCGCAACCTGCAATGCAGAAGGTTCTGCCGATTATTTCAGTGCCAGCTGGCTGAGCCTTACAGGCCTCAAAACAGAACAGCTTTTGGGCTACGGCTGGATTGCTATGATCCATCCCGAAGACAGCCAGTCCTTTCTTGACCTGTACAAAGAAGCGGTACACAACAGAAAGGAATGGAAAGGCAGTTTCAGGATCCGGTCCGCAGATGGAAAGTATCTCCTTCTGGCCGCCTCAGGTATGCCATTATACAATGAAAACGATACATTTCTGGGTTATATAAGCTCCAGTGTGGATATAACCGAGCAGCAGCAACTGATCAGCAGCCTTCAGCGCAGCGAGCAGCAGCTTGGCGCCATGATACATAAGGCGCCCATTGGAATCTGCCTGCTTGATGCCCGCACACTGGTCAGTGAAATGGTCAATGACAGCTTCCTTGAAGTGGCAGGCAAGCCCTATGAGGCCATTGCCGGGCAGTATTACTGGGATTCCTTTGCCGAGGCCAGGCCGTACTACGAAGAAGCCCTTGCCAATGTTGTTACAAAAGGGGAAACGTATTTTGCCAATGAAGTCGAACTCATGCTGATCCGTCATGGGCGTGAAGAAAACGTGTATGTCACTTTTGTCTATACCCCCCTGAAGGATGCAGACGGGAGAGTGGAGAAAGTTGCCGTATGGGTACTGGAGAACACCCTTCAGGTAAAATCACGCGAGAAAATAGCACAAAGCGAAAGGGAGACCAGGGCGCTTATTGAAAGTGCACCCTTCCCAATCGGGGTGTACAAAGGCAGGGAAATGCGCGTGGCACTTGCCAATAATGCCATTATTGAGGTCTGGGGAAAAGGACCGGATGTTATCGGTAAATTATTCAGCGAGATCCTTCCCGAGCTGGAAAACCAGGAAGTTTTCCAGCAGCTCGATACCGTATTTACAACCGGCGAGGCATTTCACATCCAAAACCAGCGCATTGACATAATTACAGGGGGCCAGACACGCCCGTATTTCTTTAATTACAGCCTCACCCCGCTCTTTGACGGTGAAGGACACGTATACGGGGTTATGAATAGCGCAGCTGATGTAACCGAGCTTAATCTGGCCCGGCTTAAAGTGGAGAAAAACGAGCGCAACCTGCGCAATACCATCCTTCAGGCACCCGTAGCGATGTGTATTTTCAGGGGACCTGAGTTCATCGTGGAAATTGCCAACAGCCGCATGCTGGAATTCTGGGGAAAAACACGCCAGCAGGTACTTGACAAGCCGATATTCGAAGGCCTGCCCGAAGTGCGCGCGCAGGGCTTCGAGGGGATCCTGCATAGTGTATATACAACAGGCGAACCCTTTGCAGCTGAGGGGGTTCCGGTAATGCTGCCCCGGTCAGGGAAAATAGAAAACGTATACGTGAATTTCGTTTATGAAGCCTTTCGCGAGCCCGACGAAAGCATCTCGGGAATACTGGCCATTGCAGTGGATGTAACCACGCAGATCCTGGCACACCAGAAAATTGAAGAGACCGTTGAAGAGCGCACAAAGGAACTTGCCCAGAGCAATGAGAATTTACAGAGGACCAACGGTGAGCTGGCCCAGTTTGCCTATATTGCCTCCCATGACCTGCAGGAACCGCTGCGAAAAATCAGTGTTTTTTCCCAGATGCTCGAGAAAACTGCCGGTGACCATTTACCGGGACGCGCCGGGGATTATCTGGCCAAGATAAAAACTTCAGCGCAGAGAATGACCGCCCTTGTAAGGGATGTGCTGGCGTATTCGGAACTCGGAAAAAAAGAGGATGCCTTTGAGGTCCTTGATCTTGGAGACACTATCCAGGCCATAGTAAATGATTACGAACTGCTCATTGAACAGAAACAAGCCCAAATCATTATAGGGAAAATGCCAATTATTGCGGCCATTCCCCTGCAGATGACCCAGCTTTTTGCCAATCTGATCAGTAATGCCCTTAAATATGTAGATCCCGACAAAAATCCTATTATCAACATCACCGCCGCAGAGCCATCATCGCAAGAAATTCTAAGTGCCGGCCTGCACACGGGAACTGACTACATAAAAATCAGGGTCAGTGATAATGGAATAGGAATAGCTCCGGAGCACCAGGATCAGATCTTTAGCATCTTTAAGCGGCTGCACCGCAAATCAGAATTTGAAGGGACAGGTATCGGACTTGCCATCTGCAGAAAGATCGCCCAGAACCACGCGGGGGAAATAAATGCAGAAGGAAGCACTAAAGAGGGTGCGGTTTTTAATATTTTCATTCCTAAATCTGAATAGAACCAAAAAATCCAGTAGATAAGACAAACAAAACAGAGCACTAGCCTATTTGTGCAATTAGTTATTCCCAAGCCAGAGCGTATCTTGGTCGATACGCTGGCAAAATCAATAAAGTATTTCTAAACCGGCTTGTATGTATTCAACCAAGATATTTTCCGGTTTATGTTTTTTTATAGGTCTGCTGCTTCTTGCAGCCGGTACTTATATGAAGTTAAATACTATTTTATCAACCGGTCAATCCTACAAAACCCGTTTGGGAACCAGCATGAATGCGGAATCCATTGACGGAAATGGGACTTTATTTTTTGGCATACTCATTTTAATTGTATCGCTTGTTAGTTATCGGATTTATATTTCACAAAAGAAAGAGAGAAACAAAAAACTGGAGGAAGAAAAATACTTTTAATTAAATGACAACCACTAAAAAACGGATTCAACTTCCCTAGCCCCGATAGTAGTGAAAATCCTTTTGTGCCGGGGTTCGGCACAAAAGATTGGACGGATAGCGGGAAAAAGCTCCTAAAAAAATTTAAACATAAAAGATCATACGATAGACAATTGACCCGGAGTTAACGGGAAAAAGCTCCAAAAAAACAATATCAAACCAAAAAAGATACAACCAAAAATTACCACAAGCACCACCGTAATTCTCAAAACCCGATCAAAGACCCAAAAACCGCAGCCAAAAACAGCAAGCCCCTATGACCCGCAGAACCCTTATAAGGAACCTCAAAGCGGCCCCAAAGACATAACCGGTAAGGACATAGAAAAGGACCTAATAGAAAATGATCCATCGGAGGGGTATGAAACGGATATGGATACCCAGAGCAGCATTGCATGTGCGGACCACTGCGTAAATTGTCTTTCTCACGGGTAGATTACTTAAAAACCTATACTGGATTTTGTGAGATGATCCTATACGATCTATTTTAGTTACTTCAACAATAAATCTATTTCATTTTTTGCGCTATCCAGATTTAATTCTGACGCGCGCGGGGCATTGTTATTGGCAATTTTTCCATTTTTATCAATAAGGACATAATGGGGAATTCCCTTCACATTATATGACGTACAGACCGGGTTTTTACTCCATCCTTCCGCAATCAGGTTTACTCCGCTAAGGCTAGTCTGTTTCAGGGAGGCCTTCCACTGGCTTTCACTACTGTCAACGCAGATATTAATAAAAACAACGTTCTTATTTTCATAATGTTCGTGCAGCCTGGGTACATAATTTTTTATGTCATACAGGCAGGGACCACAACTCACACCCCAAAAATCTATGTATACGACCTTGCCCTTAAAATCAATTAGGGAAACCAACTTACCATGTTGATCCTTCAACGAAAAGCCAGGCGAGGGACTTCCGGGTTTCAGACTGCAGACCGCGGAGTAATATCCCGTTAATACTTCCCTCAGATACGGTGTGGAACACTCCTTAATGAAAAGTTTGTACGCACTTTCAGCATCTTCAAACGAATAATTCCGGAATCCCTCTATAATTATTTTTGTAGCAAACCAGTCTTTGATCGTTATAGCATTATAAAGAGCACCCTGACCCATATAATATGCCTGTAGTGTCGGATTGGATGATTCTGCCCTGGCATCAGTAGCCCAGGCGGGTGAGGCACCGCTGATATTGTATAGGGGAAAAGGGGCCAGGAGCCGAATATAATCATAAATAAAATCCCTGTATTCCGGAACGTTCCAAAACCACTGATCATTGAGTTGCTTGTAGAATGAAGATCCGTTTGCCATATCAAAGAAAGGATAAGGTTTTGTATCAAATGCAATGGTAAGTTCAAATTGGCCCAGCAGCCCCTCATTTTTCAGAATTTTGGTAAATTGAAAATACAGGCCTGTAATCATGTCGTTTACCGGACTGGAAAAGAAATGTGACGAAGCGTCCAGTACCATTTTTACATTGTTGTTATACAAGTCATTAATTAGCACAAATTTATCTTTACTTTCCATCTTTACGCTTTGGTCAGAAAGTTTCTGATGCAATTTCCTGACAGGGACCATAAGTCGCTGCTGCAGGTTCAGCTGCATTTGTAAATTTGCTGTTCTCAGTGAATTGTTCCCCTTGATTGTAAAAGTTTTTTCAAAATCATTATTATCCCACCCCAGCTCCAAGGTGTCATTTTCCATAACCGTAAACAAATAGGCTTCATTGTTGAGGTATAAATAAATTTTCTGCTGTTTCTCCACCGGAAATTTCTGTTCAAAGCTTCCATCATTGTTCATGAGTATAGAGTTTGAGGAATTTTCCAGATATGCCGTGATTCCAAAGTCTATGAAAGATTCCTTAAAATTCTTCACATTCCCCTTGATCACAAAAGATCCGGGAGTATAGCTGCTTTGTGCATCAGACAAAAACGGAACCGTAAGCAACAATATAAATAGCAAATTTAATTTCATTATTATAATTTTAGTGTGTTACCTATTCTGATCCTTTTCTTAAAGATTGAATTAATACTATAGCGGTAGAGCGAAAGCATCCGATACCTTATTTGTGATTGTTCCCTGTACGGCGTGTTTGTAATAACAATAGTACGAATATCCAAAAAAGAAAAGGACAGTATATTACCATTCTGTTTCATACTCGTGTCAAATTCATTCATAATCCTTCAAAGTCCCGTTTCAACTAGTAAAATATCGTCTCTGTTAGCTAAAAACTCCAGTAATTAATCTGCATTGTAAGCATCACGCGATAGGTGTTACAATAATTCGCGCAACATCGCCCTGAATTCCTCCATACCGGTTGGCTTGGATATGTATTTTACCCTTGCATTGTTTCTCTCCAGCCAGAGTGCCATTACCTGCTCGGGCGGGGTTGAAAGTACGATGACCCCAATGTGTTTTGGCAGGATTCAGTGTCGTGCGGCATACTATCTTGTTGTTTACAGCACTGAGGGCTTCAACAAAAAAAAGGGTATCGTCACTGTCATCATCAATAAGTAGTATATTCTTGTACGGCATATAAATTATGTTCCCTTGTATTGCCCGTGTGTTACCACTTTTGTTTGCGGTATTCAGCGACTTGAATGGGATGCATTTGGTAACAATATGCAACTCTACGATTTTTATAAAAACAAATGACACTTTCCAAAAAAAAAGCCAAAGCATTTCCCCCGATCCCCTGGCCATAAGAAAAACAACACCAAAAAAAACAATTTTCCACATCAACGAGAACCATTCCTTCAATTCCCTTTTAGATACTGGATAACCTATCTTTTCCTTTCCGATCCCAAAATCCCTTTTTCTCCTTAGGACAAAAACACGTAAAAATACCTGATCACAGCTCAGTTAATTCCCATAATTTTAATGCTGTACACAAATGCAGAAAGAACTGCCAGCTTTACTAATTTATCATCAGCATTACAAAATTTAAGGAGTGAGACCATAATTAAAATAAAAAATATGAGAATCGGAATCATCGGAATCGGCAGTTTCACACTGGAGCTGGCCGTAAGATCGGCCAACGCAGGATTTGAAGTTATCGTGCACAATCCCAAAGGCAACAGCCTTATAAAGGATGTTATTGAAAAAATAGGACCAAAAGTAAAACCCGGAACACTCCAGGAGGCCGCCGCGCCCGAACTGATCCTATTGTTTGTCCCAAAAGAAGACCTGGAGGCCGTGATCGCAAATCTTCCTGATTTGTCAGGGAAAATAATTCTGCATACCAGCGGGCTGATTTTCGATCCCCAGTCACTGCTATCAGGCATTATCAATGCCATGACCTACCCGATTACCGCCTCGCTGCTTCCACACGCCAAGGTGGTAAAAATATTCAATCCTGTCCAAATCAATCCCAGCCACGCGCAGTGCCGGATCACAGGCAAGGAGGAACTGTTTTTTATAGCAGACCATCCGTCTTCAAGAAGCTTTGTCAGGACTTTTTTGAAAAAGCTCCGCTATGCACCTATTGACATATCGGGAAAACTTCATATCAAACATATGCACATCAATCCCAAAACCTATTTCAACCCATTTTCAGACGGCCCCTTCACCAACACCCTTAATTAATAAGAAGAAGAGACGACCAACAAGTAGTCGTCTCTTTTCTATCCAATATAAATAGAATCTATTATTGCTTTTCAGTTCGTTATACTACTATTTGGTAAAACGCCGTCGGTTATCATAATAACCTTCTCAACGAACATTTTAATGTAACCAGATTGGCACATATTAAAAACTGTACATGAGAACGGTTTTTTATATTCCTTCTTTAATCCATTGTAACACTCGCTTGTCATAGCCCCGATTGCTTCGCCAGTTCGCTCTATTATCAAGTCCGTCATAATCGCCACAGGCGTGCAGGGTGCTGAAAAATACACGCTGAAAGATAGAAGATAAAAACAGCCTGCACAGCCAAAAAAAAAAGCAAATACGCATATTTGCTTTAGGCACCAAATGGAAGTCGGCAGGTAAATACGTCCTAAAAGCAAACCGAAGATACCAGCGCTTCTAAAATATATTTAAGGTTTACTGCCATTAATTTAACGCTTAAAGGATTGATGATTGATTACCAATAAGCAATAAAGGGGGCAGCTTATCAAAGATATAAAATTATATTAATCCTTTTTTACTTTATTTTGAAGCAGCTTTGGTCTGTAAGGGGATCTAAGAATACCAGGCCATGATCGGCCAGAAACAGCAGCGCCTCCAAAACCCTCGCCTGGCTTTCCCTTTCCACAGCTATAGTGTCATTATATCTATAGATGGGATCAGCAATAGGGCTTACCATATTGGTCAATTCCTCCAAGGTAAAACGCTTGTTGCAGTCTTGGGAAAGGCTGCGCAATATCTCATTATTTAGTTTTAAGGATGCAGATGGCATATACTGGTTTTATCTAAAATTACAAAATTATTTTTTAAACCAAGCTAATTCATCAGGTATTTCGAATGTAAAAAACTTCTAAAAGACATCTGCAAACGCAATTCTTAATTTGCTGTCAGACTACAAAGTAAGGCTAAAAATCTGGAAATAATACAATTAAACACAGAAAGGCTGTAATTTAATGGGTCCCCTAATTTTTAATTTTACACTACCTTCTTCCACCAAACGTTAACAAGCCCAAAAAAGACGGAAGAAGGCCTTTAAACAAATTACAAACCATCTAAATTAAAACAGTATGATACCACAAAAAAACTATGATACGTACAATCACGACGATAGCATGTATCACATGGGAGAAGAATCCATCCACTCGGAAACCATGGATCACACTGATCCGGCAGTCAATCAGCATTATAGCGAGGAAAGATCGGCAGACCACCAGCCTACCGAGCTGGATCATGACGATGCGGACAGAAGGACATTGGATGAGTCAGAAGCGGATGAAGATGACAAGGATTAGATTTCCATCCTAAAAAACACAAAGCCTCCAAAATTATTAAATTTTGGAGGCTTTGTGTTATGGTCCAGCTTACTGGATATTACTAGTTGATCCCACAGTTAATAAAATACTAATCGGAGCGTTTTAAAGCTAAATCAACCTAAACCTGCCACTTGTATTTAACAATGAATGCAAGTCCATATGCAAAACCTGCTCCAGGAATTCTTTCAGGGTGTCAAAACGGCTGGGCTTTACCGCATAAAAAGTAGCGCCCAGCTTCAGTGCCCTTTCAATATCCTGTGGATCACTGCTGGTTGAAAACATGATAACCTTTACTTCTCTTATAGCTCCGTCACATTTTCTAATCTCTTCCAGACATTCAAAGCCATTTTTTTTGGGCATGTTGATGTCCAGGAAAATAACTTCTGGAACAGGATCTGATAACGCCAAGAGAATATCCATCAGCTCCATCCCATCCCGGACTTCTTTTAAAATAACATCAGGATCAACTTCATGAATGGCCTCCATAAAGAGGGATCTGTCATCCTGATCATCATCTGCTATATAGATATATCTGTGAAAATTTTGTTCTGCCAGTCCCATAGCTTATATTTTAAAGACATAAACAAGAATCTAAAAATCTGCAGGTGTTAATATAAACTATAAACTACTGTAAATCGATAAACGATCGAATCATATCCCTGCAACGGTTAACAATCCAGCAAAGTTAAAAAATATTTTAAGAAAAAACGCACTAATTTCAATTTATGTTAGCGAGGCACTTTTATAGGATTTCAACGTTTTAGTGCATTTACCATGTGGGAAAATAATGATTAAACAAATTTGTTATAAATTAGAACATATTATTTTAAAAAAATGTTACAATCTGTACTAATTTTGCCTTGTATAAAATGTGAAAGAGTATGGAAAGGTCAGTTGTACATATTGATATGAATACGTTTTTCGTGTCCTGCGAAAGGCTTACCAATTCAGCCTTAAACGGTATTCCGCTGATCATCGGGGGAGGCGAAAGGGGCGTTGTAGCCTCCTGCTCCTATGAGGCCCGAAGGTTTGGGGTACGGTCTGCCATGCCGATCCACATGGCCATGAAGCTTTGCCCGCAGGCGAAAATCATGAAAGGCGACATGGAATTATACTCGAGGCTGTCCCATGACATTACCCAGATCATTCAGGAAAAGGCCCCCGTGGTGGAGAAAGCCAGCATCGATGAATTTTACCTGGATATTAGCGGCATGGATAAATTCCATGGCAGCTACAAATGGACCAATGAACTCGCGCAGACCATTACAAAAGAAACCGGCCTGCCCCTCACCTTTGCCCTTTCGATTAATAAGACCGTATCGAAAATTGGCACCGGCGAAGGCAAGCAGAAACAGAACCTGGAAATACCAGAGCATCTGGTGCAGGCCTTTTTGAATCCCCTGTCGGTCCAGAAAATACCAATGGTGGGCGATAAAACTTTCCAGGTGCTCTCGCGCATCGGGATCCGCACCATTGAGACCCTTTCCAAAATGCCCTGTGAGGTACTCCAGCAAATGATCGGCAAAAATGGATCGGAGCTTTGGAAAAAAGCCAATGGGATAGATAATAACCCCGTGGAGCCGTATACCGAGAGAAAATCCATTTCAACCGAACATACTTTTATCCAGGATACCATCGATATCGAAAGGCTTAAAAGGGTTATCCTGGGAATGGTGGAAAAACTGGCATTCCAACTGCGCTCCGAGCAGTGGCTGACCTCCACGGTAACGATCAAGATCCGCTACGCCAATTTTGATACCGAAACCAGGCAGTGCCGTGTCCAGTACACCTCAGCCGATCATATCCTGACCAAAACCGTAACGGATCTTTTTGAAAAACTATACCAGCGCCGTATGCGCCTGCGCCTTATCGGTGTGCGGTTCAGCGGACTTGTCCGGGGTACCTGCCAGATTGATCTTTTTGAGGATACCCAGGAAATGCTGGCACTCTACCAGGCCATGGACAGGATGAAAACCCGATACGGCTTTGACGCTGTGATGCGCTGCGCCGGGGCATCGTTTAAACCCAATACTAAAAATGAAATTTTAAAACGTAAATCATAATTCCATGTATATCAATTGCCATTCCTTCCACTCGCTGCGTTACGGTACGATTCCTCTTGAGGAATTGATCGCTGAGGCGGTAAAATGCGGCGTTAAGGCTATGGCGCTCACTGACATTAATACGGTAACGGGAATCTATGATTTTATAAAAGGATGCCAAAAAGTGGGAATCAAGCCCCTTGTCGGGATGGAATTTAGGTGCGGACAGGAACTGCGGTACATTGGCCTGGCCAAAAACGCTTCGGGCCTTGCCGAGATGAACCGCTTTTTAACCCGGCATAATTTTGAGAGAAGCGCTCTGCCCCTTTGGGCCCCTGAGTTCACCGATGTATTTGTAATCTACCCTTTGGAGAATGCGCCGGAATCCCTTCGCACAAATGAATACATCGGCATTCGTCCCGAGCAGCTGCCAAAGCTCATTTTATCCACGTGGAAAGAAAGACAGCAGAAAATGGTTATACTCCAGCCGGTGACCTTTCGAAACAAAAAGGAATATGAACTCCATAAAATTCTTCGGGCAATTGATCTGAATGTAATTTTGACAAGGCTCACCCCTGCTGACCACTGCCGGGATTCAGAAGTGATGGTGCATGTTCAGAGAATTTTATCCTGTTATGGACAGTATCCCGGAATCCTAGCAAACACCCAAACAATTATGGAGCAGTGTCATTTTGAATTTGATTTTAAAACACCTAAAAACAGAAAATTTTACACCAATAGCAAAAGGGATGATATGCACATGCTTACTTCTTTAGCCCGGCAGGGACTGGAATGGCGCTATGGCAAAAATAACGCGGAGGCAAAATCCCGTATGTTCAAAGAACTCAAAGTAATCGATCAGCTGGAATTCAGTGGCTATTTTTTGATTACCGCCGACATCATTCGTTTCAGCATTTCTAAGGGATTCCTGCATATTGGACGTGGAAGCGGTGCTAACAGTATCATTGCCTATTGCCTGGGCATTACCGATATTTGTCCTTTGGAACTTGACTTGTATTTTGAGCGCTTTTTGAACCTGAACCGCAAAAGTCCTCCGGATTTTGATATAGACTGGAGCTGGAAAGAAAGGGATACCATTCTGGAATACATTTTCTCGCGTTACGGATATGACCATGTCGCTTTCTGCGGTACCAATGTGGAATTTAAATATAAATCGATATTTCGTGAAGTCGGCAAAGTCTTCGGGCTTCCCAAGGAAGAGCTGGATATCCTTGCCAAAAATCAGATGAGCCTGCACCCAACCAATCAAGTGGTCAGGAAAGTGCAGCAGTACGGTATGTTATTGGAAAAATATCCCAACCAAAGAAGCATGCATTCCTGTGGAATTCTGATCTCCGAGGAGCCTATTACCAACTACACACCACTGGAAATGCCGCCAAAGGGTTTTCCCATTGCCCTTTTCGATATGCATATAGCCGAGGACATCGGTCTTGAAAAATTCGATATTCTGAGCCAGCGCGGTATCGGACATATTGATGACAGCGTGAAGCTTATCGAGAAAAACCGCGGCATACGGCTCAATATCCGCGATACGTCCATTTCAAAAAACGAAGCAAGCTGCAATGCATTTCTTGGAATTGGCAGGACCATAGGGTGTTTTTATATCGAAAGCCCTGCCATGCGTGGACTTTTGCGCCGTCTAAAATGCAACAATTATAAAACCCTTGTGGCCGCCTCGTCCATCATACGCCCCGGTGTAGCGCAGTCGGGAATGATGAAGGAATATATCTTTCGCCATAACCATCCCGATAGGTTTGAATACTTCCATCCTGTATTTCAGGAGCAGCTGGGAGAAACATACGGTATTATGGTCTATCAGGAAGATGTGATCAAAATTGCCCTGCATTATGGAGGACTGCCTGCAGCAGACGGCGATATCCTGCGCCGTGCCATGTCCGGAAAAGGACGATCCAAATCCGCACTGCAGAAAGTGAAGGATAATTTCTTTGTTTCCTGCGCAGCCCAGGGCCATCCGGTAAAACTAAGCGAGGAAATCTACCGCCAGATCGAATCCTTTGCCGGATATTCGTTCTGCAAGGCACATTCGGCCTCGTATGCCGTGGAGAGTTACCAGAGCCTGTATCTGAAGGTGCATTACCCAATAGAATTTATGGTAGCGGTAATCAACAATCAGGGAGGATTTTACCGAACAGAGGTCTACGTGCACGAGGCCAGAATGTCCGGAGCAGAAATACACAATCCCTGCGTAAACAAAAGCGAACTGGAAACCACATTGTATGGCACTGCTGTCTATCTGGGTTTTATGCACCTGCAGGGCCTGGAATACAAAATTGCGGTGCTCATACAGACCGAGCGTGAAAACAATGGAAATTACAAGTCACTGGAAGATTTTATCAACCGCATTCCCATTGGAATTGAAGGTATCCAGATCCTGATTTTCATCGGGGCATTCCGCTTTACGGGAAAAACCAAAAACCAGCTCTTGGTGATTGCCCGATTAATACTGGTTAATTTTAATCCCCAGAACAGAACCCCGCTGCTGCTTGATGAGCCGGTTAAGGAATATGAACTCCCAAAACTGGAACGCGCCCAGTTTGAAGATGCCTTTGATGAAATCGAGCTTTTGAGTTTCCCGGTTTCCTGTTCCCCTTTTGATCTGCTAAAGACCAAGTTCAGGGGCGATGTGATGGCCAAGGACCTGCTGAGGCATCATAAGAAAACGGTCCGCATGCTCGCCTATCTGATCTCGCGCAAACACGTCCCGACCAAGATGGGCGCCATGTATTTTGGAACCTGGATAGACGCCCAGGGCGAGCTATTCGATACCGCCCATTTCACAGGAAGCCTGAAGGATTATCCTTTTCAGGGAGGCGGCTGTTATCTGCTTCTTGGTCATGTCGAGGTGGATTATCACTTCCCTACCATTACGGTTACCAAAATGGCAAAGATGCCTTTTATTGCCGATCCCAGGTATTCAAACTCTGATGACAGGCAGTTTACAGTCCATGGACAGCTGCGAGAGGATGTGAGCATGACCGACCGCCAGCCCTATCCCCAGGAGCATGAAATCAATCTCCCAAGACTTAAAATGAGTGATCAGAACATGCCTTTGGGCCATCAGGATCAAAAAATGAGTACCAATTAAATTCCTAAGAAAATGATGCTATTTGATGACACCGAAATTTTTTCATCAGGCCAGGGCGGCAAGCGACTATTTGACGTCCCTGATGCGGATCTGATGCTGATTGATAATTTTTTCAGCAAGGAAGAATCCGATTATTATTATAATTTTCTCTATCATAATTCCCAGTGGAGGCAATACGAAATGCCCATGTACGACAAGGTGGTCACAGCTCCACGGATGATCGCATGGTACGGCGAGTCAAGAAGGCCCGAGCGTAAGGCAAATCCCCACTGGCCACCAGAGTTGCTTCAGATCAGGGAGCGTGTAGAGCAGCATACCCAGATCCAGTTCAATGCCGTGCTGCTCAACCTTTACAGGGACGGCAGTGACGGGGTTGGATGGCACAGCGATAAGACCACAAGCGCCAACAAGGACATGAACATCGCTTCGGTTACTTTTGGGGAAACAAGACTGTTCCGTCTGCGCCATAAATTCCTAAAGCACATCCCCCAGATTGAAATCCCCCTGCATCATGGTACTTTTTTGCTTATGGCAGGACATACCAATACCTATTGGGAGCATCAGGTGCCCAAAACAGCCCGCGAAGTGCTGCCGCGGATCAACCTTACCTTCAGGCAGGTAAAAGAAAGATAATAGGGCATTTGGTAGTTAGGAAGGGCGAAAATCCAGTATTGATCACTAGTTGCACAATTGGGTTCGAATATCAGCTCCACAATGCAAAACAGGGCTCTAGCAGACCTAGCCCCGATAGCAGTGAAAATCCTTTTGTACCGGGGTTGGGCACAAAAGATTGCAACGTATAGCGGGAGAAGCTCCTAAAAAATAATAGTAAATATCCTCTCACTTCTATTTTACCATCACCTATAAAATCAAAAGCGCCCCTTCACTGGAAAGGCGCTTTTTTGTAATTCTTTTTTCAGGTTATTAAAGTCCTTACTCAAAAATAGATACACTGTCCTGTAGCTGCTCCCTGGCGATAAAGGCCGTAATGAATTCACGCACTTCACTGCCCGTTCCACTCTCCATGTCAAAAGAGTTGATATGGAACTCCGCGTCCTGATCCATAATGTGTATGATCTGCGTGTAGCCCTTTGAAATTAAACTGCCTTTTAATTTAATAATACTGGACTGCTGTTTGCCGTCGAGTTCTTTTCGAACCTTCAGCTTCATCCCCTTTTCCATTGCCCCTACTTTAAAATGATGTGTTGTTGGTTTTCCTATCAAATATAAAAATTATTAGGCAGTTTTTAGGTTAACGCCAGGAATTTAACGTGATATTTTTTGATCAAAAACAATGCAGCATTGTAATGTAAATTAGATAAGAATTGCGCAATTATATATAAAAAAAATTGACGCTATAGTTTTAATTTTAAATGCATTAACCACTTAAATCAACAAGTCATGGATAACTTACAACCTTACAGCGCCCAGGAACTTCAGAAATGTCCTTTTCATATTCAGCAAAATGCGCAAAACAATGTGCATGTTCAAAAAAACACCAGTACACAAACCGGCAGGCCCGATGAATCGGGAACCGATCCCCATCGTTATGAGCCTGGTAAATTTGAAAAGGGCTCCAATGAAAACTCAGGCGGTAAGGGCACTACGCAGAGTGCGGCAGAGCAGCTTGATACTTTATAATGACTGCTGTCACTAAACCAGCCGGAATTTCAATACCTCTACAAACCTTAAGGCGCTGTTGCTGTTTTGGAAAACCGAAACAACCCGTGTGAAAATAAAATGAAAAAGCAGATGACAACAAAAAAAGAAACATCCGGAAAAACAGCATTAAAAAGCAATGCGCTGCTAAAAAAAGGCACGACAGCCAAAATGCCCACCGGGATAAAACCGATGCTGGCCACTTTGGTAGGTCAGCCCTTTGACGATCCCCACTGGACCTATGAGGTCAAATGGGACGGCTACCGCGCCATTGCCTATATACAAAAAGGATCCGTTGCTATTTCCTCACGCAACAACAAATCTTTTGCCCAGAAATACTATCCCATTACCCAGGTGTTGTCCAAATGGTCGTTCCAGGCGGTACTGGACGGAGAAATAGTAGTGATTGGCAAGGACGGCAAGGCTAATTTCGGTGCCCTGCAGAACTGGCGAAGCGAAGCGGACGGTGATCTGGTCTATTATGTTTTTGACCTGCTTTTCTATAACGGAAAGGATCTTATGGGCCTTGCGCTCTGTGAAAGACAGGCTATTCTAAAAGATATACTGCCGGGGGATGATGACCGGATCCGCCTGAGCCAGACCTTCAATACGGGCGGTCTGGAGTTTTTTGAAGCTGCAAAAAAGATGGGCCTTGAAGGGATAATGGCCAAAAGGTCCAGTTCCCCTTATAGTCCGGACAGCAGAAATAAGCAGTGGCTTAAAATTAAGGCCAACCTGCGTCAGGAAGTGGTAATCGGGGGCTTCACCAAAAATGACGGTTCGTCAAAACAGTTCAGCTCCCTGCTGCTGGGTGTATATGAAAATGGAAAACTGCAGTATGTCGGGAAGGTCGGCACCGGATTCAGCGATAAGCTGCAGAAGGAAATGATGCTGGAGTTCAACCCGCTGATAACCCATAAAATACCCTTTGCCGGTGAGCCTGATATCAACAAGCCCTCCAGGTTCCGTCCCAATCCGCCCAGTGCAACGGCCACCTGGCTCAAGCCCTTGCTGGTCTGTGAGGTCAGTTTTGCCGAGGTAACCTCCGAAGGGGTTTTCCGTCATCCCTCCTTTGAAGGCATGCGCTCAGACAAAAAAGCAACCGACGTGGTAAGGGAAACTGCCAAGGCAACAGAGCAATTAGTACCGGAGGTCCCGCAAGGGAATACCGAGAGTAAAAACGCTTTGGTTGCCGCTCCCAAAAACAGCGGCAGGAAAACACTCCTGAATCCTAGCGAGGAATCACAGGTAAAAAAAATCAAAGGGCACAATTTGAAATTCAGCAACCTGAGCAAGGTATATTGGCCCGAAGACGGGTATACCAAACGCGATATGTTCAATTACTATTATCAAATCGCCGAGTATATCCTGCCCTATCTCAAAGACCGCCCCTTATCGCTGAACCGCTTTCCCGGCGGCATACACGGGCCTAGCTTTTATCAGAAGGATGTCAAGGGAAAAGCCCCGGACTGGGCCAAAACTTTTCCTTACACCACAAGTGACCAAAAGGACAAGGAATTTCTGGTCGGCGGCGATGAAGCCACACTGCTGTACATGTCCTCGTTGGGCTGTATTGAAATGAACCCCTGGTTCAGCAGGATTCAGCATCCCGACAATCCGGATTACTGCGTAATAGACCTTGATCCTGACAAAAACACCTTTGATCAGGTTATAGAAGCCGCACAGGAAGTAAAAAAAGTACTCGATGCCATCGAAATCCCCGGTTTTGTAAAAACATCGGGATCCACCGGTATTCACATCTATATTCCCCTTGGGGCGAAATATTCCTATGACCAGTCCCAGATGTTCGCAAAACTAATAGTATCCATTGTACACGACAAGCTGCCTGAATTTACCAGCATGGAGCGCCAGATCAAAAACCGCGATGGAAAAATGTACCTGGACTTCCTTCAGAACCGCCCGGGGGCTACTATCGCCTGCCCCTACTCGCTGCGTCCCAAAATAGGAGCCACTGTATCGATGCCGCTGCATTGGGAAGAGGTAAAAAAAGGACTTTCCATGAAGGATTTCAATATCTCCAACGCCGTTGCCAGAATTAAAAGCGAAGGAGATATTTTCAAAGGAGCGCTCCAAAAAGGAATCGATATGAACAAGGCACTGGACAAAGCCCAGCGTATCTTTTTCTGATCATTTGATGCAATAGAATCTTTAACATCACCGAAATAATAATTCAATACAAAAACAAAGCCATATGACAACAGCTTACTTTCTCACAGGCTCCTATAATGATAGCGACAATGATTTTGAACTCTATATCACTATTTCCTCCGGGGCCCAAGGACATGAAACAGGATCAAAAGACCGTTTCACCATTACACTTACGGATATTTCTTCGGAAAACAAACTCCTATGGCAGAGCTCACAGACTTCATTTTTGCTATGCCTGAATAGCCTGGAGGATTTTTTGATTGAAAACCATATAACACTCTACAGCAAAATTCTAACTTCTGCCCAGCGCGAGAATGCTGTGGACAAGGAACTGGAGGGTTTTATTTTAAACAGACTCGATCTAAGACCAGATTAGTTTTTTCTCCGGCCCGTTGAAAACAAACGGTTTTTAAAGTAGTGGATCTACACTGCGCAAAAATAGTAATGCGGAGCGCCTGCACTGCCCTTTCAAACCCTAGCTGTGATTCACATAGGGAAGCCGCTAAAAGCGACAAATCAAGTGAGGAAATCCAAAAGGCAGCACATAACTTATCTATAAGAAGAAAAACTACTCAACATCAATTAATTAAAATAAAAAATAATTAAATTTCACTTTTCTCCATCCTGCTGATTATCTTGTTAACTTGTTCCTCTGTATCTTTAAGCTTGGCCTGGCAGAACTCAATAAGCTCTGATGCCCTTTTAACCTTTGAAGCCAGCTCGTCTACCGAGATCGTTTCACTTTCTATTTCTTTTGAAATGGCTGTCAGCTCAGACAGGGCCGTCTCATAGGTCAGTTTCTCTTCCATTGTATTGTATTTTTTCCTTAACGGTGCTTTTTAGTTTTGCATCTTTCAGTATCACTTCTATCTCCTGCCCGGCTTCTATGCTCTGGGCGCTGCTGATAATTTTTTCACAGACCTTCACAATTGCATAGCCTTTGCGAAGAATATTCCGTGGGGACATCATCTCAATGCTTCTCTGATGGTGCCCAAGGATAAGTTTCTCCCGTCGAAGATATGCATGGGCAGAATTCTTTATACTATTTTGCATCTGTCCCAAATCATTTTTCTTCTGCTGGAATAGCATTTTAGGACTCTGCGCCACCTGATGGGCAGCTAAAATGAGGCTTTTTTGTTGTCCGTACAAAACAGCTCTTGAACTTCCGATAATGCGTTGGTTGGTTCGTATCAGCTCTTGCCCATGCAGTTGTACAAGTTGCTTAACATTAAGGGAGACAGCGTTTTTCAGTGCGCTGAGCTCCTTGTAATTAGCATGAAAAAGCTGCTGTGATTTTATGACTATATTTTGCTGCAAAGCTAGAATACTCTGCTCAAATATTCGATTATGGGCAATGATAAACTCAGCCGCCTTGGTTGGCGTTTTGGTATGGGTGTGGGCCATAAGATCGGTTATGCTGACATTTTTCTGGTGGCCGATGCCAGTTATGACCGGTATGGGAAACTTGGCCACCGCCCTTCCGATATTGTAATTGTCAAAAATCAGAAAGTCAGACTGCGATGCCCCGCCCCTGTTAATGACAACTGCATCGTATGGGATTGCAGTATTATAAATCTCGATGAGTTTATTCAAGAATAGTTTTGCATTGTTATCTCCCTGTACAACGGTGTAATAATCATCGATCCGGAAAACATACCCAAAATCGTTATGCTGCATCGTATGGCGGAAATCTTCATTCCCTGCCGAACTGCTGGAAGATATCACAGCCACTCTCTGGATAACTGCCGGGAGTTTCAGCCGGCTGTTATACGTCGAATAACCATTGCTTTCTTTCTGGATAAAATCATTTTCCCTTACCAGCCGCTCAAGGGTGGCATTTCGCTGCTGCTCCAAGATACCCAGCATAAAATTACTGTCAATATCCAGCACACTCACCGACAAACCATATAGGGGGTGATAATCCACGCTAACCTGCACCAGTACATGCAAATTGTTGGTAAAGGCCTGTCCTGTAGTTTTCTCAAACTCCTCAATACGGACTGCTCCCCCTCCCCATGATTTACCCATGATCCTGGCCGTTATCGCATTGCCATTCTGTGCTTTCTCCACCAGCTCAAAATAATGGATCTTTTTATCTGCCTTATAGGAATGATTGGTGATATCGGTCAGTACCCAGAAACGCTGCCCGTCAAAACGCGCGTTGATCGTATCGTGGATCATATCATTAAGCACTGATAGTCTGATATACTGCTTGGGTTCCATTACTTGGTGTTCTTGTGTAGGGCTAAGATACTCTATTAGGGCCGAATCTCAAAAAGGATTAAAAAGACAGTCATATTTCCTTGTGGCGTGGTGCAGCGCAAAAACTGCAGTATCAAGGAATAGCGCTTCAAAAATATTTCTTGTCCATATATCATTATATTGCCTACAAAATATACGCAATAAATTGAATGTAGAGAATTTTAGCGGTTTTCATCGCTTAAAATTTTAACGTACTAGACAATGCAGAATAAGTCTCATCAAAGAAGCCGCAAAGATCAATTGGCTTTTTATTTGTATAAGATATACTACCATACCCTGGACGAAATGCTAGTTAAAATGAATTCTATTAAAACCTTATATATTTTTTCACAGAAATTATTTTTTTTTATATACCTTTGATAACGTGTTGTTTATATTTGAATTTTACACAATAGATCTTCGCAGATTTAAATACCAATGCTACATGACATTGATTTTCTTTAAAAACTGATCTAGATTTCTGCTACAATTTTTTGTTGTTTTTAAAGAAAATTCATTAAGGGCGGATAATAATATTTGCCCTTAATTTAAAAATCATAGTGCTGTTTTCCGTGATTTTTTTCGCGGTAACCAAAGTAGTACCATTAGTGGGGATTGGATTTTTTCTTACCTGGTTGCAAAAATAAGATCTGGTATTATCCATAGACTACCGCGGCCTAGAATTAATAACTGTTACTTTTCGGGCAAAAGCCCGCTGATTCTCCAACTGGCATTTTTTTAAAGTGTTTGTTTAAAACAACCAACAACGTCAATTGACCACTGAGCATTTTACAGGAATATTAAGATTATGAAAAGTAAACATCGTTATTTTGATCCGCTTTTAAAAGAAGAAGCAGTATACCTTAGCAATAAGCACAATAATAAGTCACATCTGGCAAGACAACTCAATATTACTCCCTCGCTGTTGCACAATTGGCGAAGTAGTTATGCCAAGATTGGAGCAGGATGTTTCTGCGGTAAAGGCAGGAAAAGAACACCAAATGAACCACACGAATTAGTTGAGCAGAAACAAGCAGTCAGAACACCAAAGCAAAGATATTACCATCCCAATTTCAAAGAGCAGGCAGTCTTGCTTAGCTATCAGAGAAGCACTATTTCTGAGATTGAAAAAGAGCTCGATATAACGCCCTTACTGCTCTATACATGGCGAAAGACCTACCAGAGATACGGTCCGGGATGCTTTAATGGAAAAGGAAAACCCAGAAAAGATGCTTACCAGGAGAAAGTGCACCAGATGGAAAATAAATGCCGAGAAATGGAGCTGCAAGTTGAAATCCTTAAAAAAAGCTGTCACTATTCTGCGCAAGGTAGAAGTGCCGTTTTTGAATTTATTAAAAAGCATGAACAAAAATACACACTGCAAAAACTGTGCAGTGTTTTGGAAATTAGCGAAAGCACCTATCGAAAATGGAAAAAACAGCCCGTCTCAGACACAAAGCGCAGGATAATTTTACTGAAAGAAAAAATAAGTTCGGTGTTTTATCATTCGGGCAGATATTATGGCTGCGTGAAGATAGCTCAGGAACTCAAAAATAAGGGAACAGATATATGCCGCACGCAGGTAGCATTGTACATGTCCGAGATGGGCCTTCGCCGCAAAGCAAAAAGGAAATTTAAAATAACCACCGATTCCAGACACAACTTTTATACCTCCCCTAATGTCTTAAACCAGCATTTCAAAGTTGATGGTCCTTCCATGGCCTGGGTTTCGGATCTAACTTATATCCAGACCACTAAAGGTTTTGTATATCTGACTATTATAATGGATTTATATGACAGAAAAATAATTGGCTGGAGTTTAAGCAGCACCTTGACAGCCAGACGGACCTCAGTTGCCGCCTGGGAAATGGCCGAGCTTACCCGTGATGTCTCATCAGGATTAATATTCCACTCAGACCGCGGCGTACAATATGCATGCAGGGCTTTTACCAGTAAGCTCGATTCTTATAAATGTATTACCCGAAGTATGAGCCGCAGGGAAAATTCTCTGGACAACGCTCCGGCAGAAAGCTTCTTCAACACACTTAAAAGGGAGCTGCTTTACCATAGTAAACTGCAGTCCAGGAAAGATACAAGAAAGTCAGTGATTGATTATATAGAAAACTGGTACAACAAAAAAAGAATACATTCTTCTCTTAATTACCTCACTATAGAGGAATTTAATATGGAAAGTAAGCCCAACTATCTTTGAACGCAAAAACACCGCGTTACTACAATACCAGTCCAAGCATATGAAAAAAAATCAAAAAGTATATGAACGTGATTTCAAACAGAAAGCAGTGCTGATGAGTTATCAAGGAGACTCCATCGAAAAAGTCGAACAAGAACTCAACATAACAAGGTCACTTCTGAACAGGTGGCGGCAGGATTATATAAAGTACGGAGAGGGAAGTTTTTCAGGTTGTGGAAATCTCAGGTTATCACCTGAGCAGAAAAGATTATACCTGCTTGAAAAAAGAATCGAGAAGGCTCAATTGGGCTGTACGATCATAAAAAATGGGACTTGCTATCTCTCGGGGGGAAGATCAACGGTTTATCCTTACATACAGAGCTGCGAGAAAATATGCTCTGCCAAACAAATATGCCAACTGCTGGGAGTTGACCAGCGCGCTTACGGCAGATGGAAAAATCAGTATATTTCTCCAGGTAAAATGCAGAAACTAATCCTGATCACTGAAATAAAAACTGTTTTTCTAGCCATGAAAAAGCGTTACGGCTATATGAGAATTGCAGTAGAATTACGCAAGATGGGCTATAAAATATCAAACTCGAAAACCGCCAGATATATGAGAGAAGCAGGACTTTATGTTTGCATTAAAAAACCTTAAGCATAGATAATTAGTAAGGTCATTCACTAAACGCATAACAACTACATTCATAACATGCACTGACGCAATGCCCTTAAAAGTGTAGAAGATCAAGATCATTATTGATTATAACAAAACTCGCACATCATCACTTTAGAGTTTTTACAATATCGTTTAGAGTGAAGATATTCCTCGAAAAAGGAAGATTCTATATGCATATCTAAAATTTTCTTTAAATCCAAACTACCCAAGCTATGAAAGGAAAAAAAAAGCTATACGACCGCATTTTTAAAGAGAACGCAGTCAAATTAAGCTATCAGAAAGGAAGCACTAAACAATGTGCAAATGAGCTTGGAATATTCCATCGCACGCTGACCAGATGGCGACAAGACTATAAAAAATTTGGCACGGAAAGTTTTCAGGGTCCTGGCCACTTAAGAGTACATCCCGATAACAGGTTGTCCTTTGAGCTTGAAAAAAAATCTAAAGAATCAGAACTTAAGTTTGAGATTTTAAAAAATGCAGCAGTCCATCTTTATAAGGGTAAGCTAATAATTTATCAGTTCATAAGTGATAACCAAAAAAAGTACACAATTACACAAATGTGTAAGGTTTTAGAAGTTGGTTATGGAACATATATAATCTGGAAAAATAACGGAATATCAGCAAAGCAAAAATATATAGCTCTGTTAAAAAAAGACATTACCTCCATATTTTTTAATTTTAAAAGGCGCTATGGTAAAAAGGAAGTCAGTAAGGAACTTCACAAGCTAGGTTATATAATTGCAGAAAAGCGTGTCTATTTTTATATGAGGCAATTAGGATTAAAAAGAGTTGCCAAAAGAAAATTTAAGACAACAACCGATTCCAATCATAATCATTACATTGCGCCTAACGTTTTAGATCGCAATTTTACGGTTGATGCTCCTTCTAAAGTCTGGGTATCAGACATAACCTATCTTCAAACCAATATAGGATTCTTATATCTGACCGTTATTATGGATTTGTTTGACAGGAAAATAATAGGATGGAGTTTGAGCAACAATCTTTTCGCTTGCAATACCTCAGTATTAGCTTTAGAAATGGCTGTAACAAACCGCAAAGGTAAGAAAGGACTAATATTTCACTCGGATAGAGGGGTCCAATATGCCAGTAAGATTTTTACCGACAAGCTTAATTCCTATCAATTTACAAGAAGTATGAGCCGTAAAGGCAATTACTGGGACAATGCTGTTTCAGAAAGTTTTTTTAATTCACTAAAGAGAGAATTAATTCATCGAAACAGCAAACTAATTACACCGAAAGTCATGACAGCCGCAATCTTCGAATTTATTGAAAATTGGTACAATAAAGCAAGAATACATTCTGCATTGAACGATAAAACTATAGAGCAATTCAATTCATTGAACAACCAAGTAACCGAAGTAAAATCATCAAATATTAACCGCTATGAATTATAAATGCACCTATAATAAAATATCACACAATTTAGTTGGATCACATATTATGTAGGTGCTGAACAGTTAACAAGTAAAATTAAATCGCTTGTATGAAGAAAAATAGAAATGAATATGATTATATTTTCAAAGAGAAGGCAGTACTGTTAAGCTATCAGCGAAGCTGCAGTTTAGCAAAACTGGAAAAAGAACTAGGTTTATATACAGCTGCATTAAGCTCTTGGCGCAGGGAATATGAAAAATTCAATAACCAGGATTGTTCGGCAAATAATTATTTGAAATTTAATCTTGCAAGGCAAAAAAATCAAAAGATTGAAAAAAAAATTATAAAGTCAGATTTAAAGTTTGAAATTTTAAAAAATGCGGGCAAATATCTCTCTCAAGGAAGACCTTTTATTTTTTCTTTCATGGCAAGCAATGAAAAAATATATTCTATCAGATTAATGTGCGAAGTTTTAGGCATTCACAGATGCACCTACAGACGATGGAAGAATGGTTACATCACAGAGAAGCAAAAAAATAAAACCATAATGAAGAATGAAATAAAATCCCTATTCTTTGTTTTTAAAGAGCGTTACGGAGGCCATCGAATTACAATAGAACTCAAAAATGCCGGATATAAAATATCATGCTCGACAGTACATCAATACATGAGAGAATTGGGTTTGTCCAGCAAAGTAAAAAAGAATTAAATTGCTTGGTAGTATTCTTTCATTAATTGAATACATCGAGTTGATAAGATTTATTAACTACAAGCCATTTTCCATTTTCTATTTTTATTACTATTAAATATTTATCTGTCAGACCATTAATTAATTAAGTGATACCTTAACCAACTTTGAAAACCAAGTACTTTTTATCCCTGTAATATATAGGTTCAGAGAAGGAAAATATTCATCTTTGGAAGATATTCTTCTGAGTGATTGACAATAAATTCTATAAATGAATGACCAGAAAAGAACTCGACATGGTTATATTAAAATCACTGGAGCTCCAAAAGTTATTCGTTACAACTTTATTATGATACCACTACTGGAATTTGATGGTGGCCAGACTGAAAAGCTAAGTGCCAAATTTATTTTAGAATAGAAATTATATAAATCCTACAATAAAATTATAGAAACATTACGCCTTGCAAATTCAGAGATTTGATGACAAACACCACTCCGGCTATAGTAATTCTAAAAGTTTAAAAATGTTTTTGCATATCCGTAAAATAAACAAATTAATATTATCAGCATTTCTATTATTAGTATTTACCACAGTGTGTGATGCTCAGTTACAAAAATACAGTCCTAAAGTCAGCTTTGCCATCGAAACCTATGCTTTTTTGAAAGGACAAAGTACAGCTCTTGAAAAAATATCCCGTCAATTTCCTTCGCTTAAAACTAAAGTTGTGACAGTGGAACAGGATTCAAAAATTTCATTTGTCAGGGCTCAGCGAAATATTGAACATTTCCTGCAGGAGGAGCTGACAGTCGCAGATTATAAGATATTGCAAAAACGAATAGGGTGTATGCTGGAGGCCCAGATTAAAAGCCCTATCGAAAAGAAAGAATATGCAATTGATTTCCTAAATTTAGTCAGCTCCAGATCCTACTTTATCGCCGATACGTTAGTGGAAAAAGGAATACTTTCCTTTGCCTATCATGACACTCCACATCAGGAAATCACCGATGGGCACTTTATAAATTTTACAACAAAGAACCACCCTAAATCGTATCGGGCCGGCTTAAAAGTACCCATACCCAAAAGCTGGCTGGCTCAGGAAGCTGAAATGCCTCACACCATTCAGCAATTTACGAGTCATTATGGAAATGGTGAAGCGAGAATAGTTATTGTAGTTTATGATTTATCTGCACAGCAATCTGAGATGATTTTAAATGAAAGGTCTATTACACAAATGATTCCTCCGGAATCCCGACTTATCCAAACCGATAAGATAGAGATTGACGGGATCCCAGGTATAATGATTGAGGCTGAGCAATCCCTTGGGTATACTGACAATCAAATGAAAATACGAATGCTGCAGTTTATGTTCATTCAAAATCAAAAATTATACTGCCTTCAGGGAAGTATCGGACCGGTCCAGGCCAGCAATAATCTGGATGAGAAGATAAAAAAATACGAACCTTTATTCCGTCTAGTTGCGTCCAATACCGAATTTGATAATTAGATGCAGCTTCTTTAAAAAAAAATAGACAAGCAAACAAATGAATATGCTATGGATAAAATATAAGACTTGGCAAGTAAAAGAAAAGAAAATTTAGGAATAAAAAAATAGATATGCCGGCCTCGTTGCTTGAGTTAATAATTAAAAAGCTAAATAACCCATATAAATCTGAAAAATGAACTATAAAAACCTACGTTTTAAATACCCATCCGTTAAGATACTAAATACGATGCTTATTTTATTTTATACCAATGGATATGCGTGCATTAGCTGCAATAAAGAACTTCAGAGTGCTATTAAGGAAAGCTATTACATAAATACTTTTGCAATGTTTTCTGCATTTATTATTTTGACAGTACTTGTTTTAACGCTAAATTATCTGGTACAAAAGCATCTTAATAGGGCTAAAAATAATACTGAATACGAATTGCCAGCCCCCTTAATTTATACCGCGATTATTTTGGGCATTGGTTTGGGCGGATTTGCAGACGGTATTTTTTTACATCAGATTTTGCAGTGGCACGAGATGCTCTCCAATAAAATAGCACCTGATACAGTACTAAATAAAAGCGTGAATATGTTTTGGGATGGCATATTTCATCTTTTTACTTTGATGACCACAACATTGGGAATATACCTGCTGTGGAAAACCCAAAGTAACATAAAAATAGTTAAATCCGGTTATATTTTACTTGGTGGCATAATTTTCGGATGGGGAATTTTTAATCTAATTGAAGGAATAATAAATCATCAGATACTTCATCTTCATAATGTCAGGGAAATCACTACAAACAAAGATTTATGGAATTATGGCTTTTTACTTTTTGGGACCATACTGGTTATAATAGGTATTTTGCTCTTGAAGGAAGGAAGGAAGGAAGGAAGGAAGAAAATTGATGAGATAATTAACGAAATATGTTAAGCCTGCATTGATAATGTAGATCATTGCAGGCTTTGCATACAAACACAAATCATTAATTGAACTTACAGGAGATACATTGATATAAATTACCTAATTCTCCTGATGTTCCATCATCTGTCGCACTAGTATTTGTTCTGAACGGCTTGGAAAAACAAGGACGCTTGTTTAAGATCTTCATAGACTGCTGCCTAAACAGCCATAGAACCTACTTTTTTGCACCGCTTATAATTAAAATACAACGATCCGGTGCAAATTTATATATCTTCACAGACTAAATTTGGATTGTAGCAGCCCTAGCCCAGGTAGCAGTGCAATCCTTTAGCGTAGGGGTCCCGAGCAAAAGATTGGAACGCATAGCGGGAAAAAGCTTCTGAAAAATAGTAGTATATGCAATTAACGATGCTAATTACCCAAATCAGCTTCCGCCAGTAATTTTTAATATCCAGTTCATTCAAGCCCTGCAGATTCCGCATAGTTGTACATCAAAAAGTGAAAAAACTTTATTTTTCGCGACATCAAACAAGGATTCTAGAATGATCAAAAATAGCTATCAGGTGAATTTCGATATGTAGAATACGATGATTCTACCAGCAGCCCGAACTAATCTACATTACGTTTTAGATATCACTACGTTACGCTATACCCTCCAATAATGGCACAGTCTGCCTGAATTCAAATACGCAAAGAGCCAGAGCAATTAGTCAATCCTTGCGGAATATATTCTTTTCAGAAACAAAAAACTTATCACTCTTGTATCTATAGCCAGATGTGCTGTAACACTTGATGTTAATTCTCCTTTTAAAAGAAAACCACAAGATTAATATCACGTAAGGTGCTTTAATTTATAGGGTAAATAAAGTTCATTTTTGACTTACTAAAAATGAACTTTTTTTGTGGCTAAGCAGAAACTGGACATAGGTAAATTATTTATATGTATACTGGAGATATCCGCACAAACAAAGAATATAAAATTATGGAACTACAATTGAAAAAACAAAAGTTGCACTATTTAGGTGCAGCAGTTACGGCTTAATACTGGCTAAATTCCATAAAGAGACAGGGATTGACTGCTTGGTTGACTTTTAGAAGGTTGAAGCCAATATTTATTGATTTTCCATGCTGTTTTTATATCAGACAATAGCTGATTCCCTAGACGTTGGAGCCTTACTTATTTTAATCCTACTTGCTTGAGTTATATAACAATAGAAAATATATAAATTTTCTTACCTTCCATGTAACATCATTAAAATAATCGTATTTATCTTTGTTACTGTGTTCTAGAGGCATACTTTATGCCTTGTTGAATAACTTAAACTTTGTAAGTTACTAAATTAGGATGCGATGGATGCAACTTTAAACTCAACAAACAATCATGTTTTTCCGGTAGCAGCAATAGCTGCCGGTCCTGACTGTATAGAAGCTGTTATTAAGCTCGTATCTGTACTACCTGTAGACTCTGAAATAGCCTACGTATTAACTGTGCAAAAAGATACGACATCATATTCAGGCAACGTTTCTGATACAATCTCCTCATATACGACTTTACCTGTTTCTGAAATTATAAATACCATAGCTTTCATTCCCAATCATATTTACGTGATCCCAGCTAATAGTAATCTGACCGTTCAGGACGGTTTACTTAAATTATACCAACAAACACGCCTTGATAGAGCAGATGAAAGCATTGACTTGTTTTTTACGTCGCTTACCACAGTGTACAAAAGTGCAGTGATCGGTATCATTTTGTCAGGCAGTGGTTTCCAAGGCACTGAAGGCTTCAAAAGACTTAAGGAAATAGGAGCACCAACGATCACCCAGGATCCACAGACCACTACCTTCAGAGAAATGCCGCAGCATATAATTAATGCTGGTCTGGCAGACTATGTGGAAGTGCCTGAGCTTATTGCAAATTTAGTAAAAAAGATTGCCCGGGTTTTTGCCCAAGTGGAAGCTTATGGCGAAGAAGGTTCCTATGAAAATGAAGGGAAAGAACTTATAAGTAATATTCTCGCGGTTATACTTTTGCGTACTGGCAATGACTTTAGCCATTACAGCCAGTATGTGATAAGAAGGCGTATTGCCCATAGGATGGTTAGTAATAACAGGGAGAACCTGCATGACTACTATGCCTACGTGAGGCACAATAAACAGGAACAGGATCTGCTTTTTAACGATCTTCTGATTACCGTAACAGGATTTTTCACCGACGCTGCTTTTTATGATTCTCTGGCCAGTGATGCATTTCCCCATTTAGTTCAAAATACAGTAGATAACAACCTGCGCATCTGGATTGTGGGATGCGCATCAGGCCAGCAGGCCTACTCGGTGGCAATCAGCCTGCACGAATGTTTAAAACAGACAAATAATGAGCAGATAAACGTTCAGATTTTTGCCACGGATCTTTCAGAAACCAGCATTTTGGCAGCGCGAAAAGGTGTTTATACAGAACAGGACCTTCAGCACGTATCGGAGAGCAGGCGGCTGAATTATTTCATAAAAAGAAATGGCGCTTACCATGTTGGGGATGTAATTCGCGATATGTGCATATTTGCGACCCATAATGTAGTGAAAAACCGCCCGCTTTCCAGAATTGATCTTATCTGCTGCACCAATGTACTGTCCTTCTTCGATGTTTTCAATCAAAGCCTCGCATTTGGTGCCTTTCATCACGCCTTGCAAGAAAAAGGTGTTTTAGTTCTGGGAACTTTTGAAAGCATTATATGCGGGCAAGAATTATTCGAAAATTTCGAAGGGCAAGAAAATCTATATACTCCTATTGCTGGTCAAGGTCAACAGGTAGATCGGTACCCTGTAATGGCGCGCTACGCTTTTGAATGTTATGACAAACTTGTCTCTACTAATGACGAGCTTTTGCTATTAAGTAATGAACTCAGGGACCGCCAAAAGCAGCTTAGCGATACGGCTAATTTTGCCGAATCCATCATACAGACGATTCATGAGCCGGTATTGCTTTTGGACAAAAACTTTATAATTAAAACCGCTAATCCTGCGTTTTATAAGTACTTCAAAACTGCACAAAAAAAGACAGCAGGCTACAGCTTTTTCGAGATCGGGAACTGCCAGTGGAATATTGCGGAATTTAAGGCACAGATCATCAAGATGCAGCATGATAAAACTGTTATTAAAAATTATAGAGTGGAAACAGAATGCGAAGGTATCGGGAAAAAAATAATGAATTTGAGCGCGCGACCTATTGATGGCGGAGGTCCTGAGGATATGTATCTGATAGCACTTCAAGATATCACTGAAGCAAATTTTGCCAATGAATTATTTGAGGCCAAAAATTTGGAACTTCAGAAATACAATGAGCTGCTACAGAGTTTCGCGGTCGCTGCCACCAATAATATTATGGATCCCCTGCAGAAAATTCAGATGCTGGGAAAACGTATCTTTGACAGGGAAATCAACTTAAGTGATTCCAGCAGGCACAATCTGCAGCGTATTTTATTTTCAGCCCAGAACGTGAATAAACTCATCGAGGATCTTATTTTATATTCAAAAATCAGTTTTCTGAAAAAGGAATACAAAAAGACAGACTTGAATATAATTGTCAAAAGAAACCTAAATGATCTCAAAAATATTATAAAAGAGAAAAAAGCGGTAGTTAAAGTTGCCGCTTTGCCCCAGCTGGAAGTAATCCCTGCACAAATACAGCAGCTTTTTACCAATATTATCTTCAATGCCATTCAGTACAGTAGAGACAATTTACAGCCGGAAATCCATATAGAGAGCCAGAAGCCCTCTGTAGAAGAAATTATTGAAATTGGAGCAAATCCTGAAACTTCGTTTACCAAAATAAGCATTACCGATAATGGAATTGGTTTTGATATGAAGTATGAAACGCAAATTTTTGATCCTTTTTTCAGGCTCCATACCAATGACCAGTATATTGGCAGCGGATTAGGACTCACCCTGGTAAAAAAAATAGTAAACAGCCATCGCGGGTATGTAATGGCTTCAAGCAAAATACATGAGGGTACGAAAATTAATATTTATATACCTGTCCATCAGGAATCGTGAGGTAATTTTATGATGGAGAAGCAGGTATAAGTAAATTACTAATTTGCTTTGCGTCCTCCGGTTATGTCGCATCTGTCAGAATAAAATATAAGTTTTTAAATGATTTAAAAGCTAAACTGCCAATTTACAAAATGATTTAAACATAATTATCCCTGGTCTAATCATTTGATTCTTTCTCAGCATATCCACAACTTCAATTCCGCTCAATGTTAGTCTGGCCGATTCAAAACTTTTAAAACCTAACCCGTTTTGTATACGCCACTTTATAAAACAATGATCCTGTTCTACAATATTGTTGAGATATTCTACACTACCGGATTTTCTTTGAGAATGAACGTTTATTATATACTTTGATCGCTGCGGTATTAGAACCGCTTTTATCAATGTTCATTACTCTTGGCCGGCAATTATTAGCAATTGCTTTAATTAGAAATGACTGAGCACTCATTCTTTGTCTTTTTCTGGTCAAAAGAAAGTCAACTGTATTGCCTAATTTATCTACTGCTCGATATAAATAACACCAAATACCCTTTACTTTGATATAGGTCTCATCCAATCTCCAGCTCGCTCCCATTCTGCCTTTCCTCTTCTTCATCTCTGCCTCAAGCAGTGCAAACTTATAAACCCAACGCTGAATCGTTGCATGATCCACAATGACTCCTCTAATCTTCATTAGTTCTTCAACATCACGGTAACTAAGCGTAAATCTTAGCTTGAAATATACTGCCTGAAGAATTATGTGTTTTGGATAACAATGACCTTTAGTATTCATCTTTTGATCGGTTTAAAATTCTAAAGATAAAAGTTATTACCAGATGCGACAGAACCTTAATATGTCGTCATTAATATTTTTCATATTAACCGGACTTAGAAGATAAGAATATAACGCTCTCTCCAAATAAGTATTTTTATATTTTTCAATTAACTTTAAAGTGTCTTCTTTTAAATATCTGTATCGTAATTCATTTTTTTAATTTGGACCTTCTGTTATTATTCACTTTTATTACTACTACACTGCTCTAGATATATTATTAGAAAATCACCCATTCATTACATTTTTAATCTTATTCCAGTTATTTGATATTTAAATTTTCATATGATAAATATCCATTACTCTCTCTGTAATTTAACTGGAAATCCTTTTTTAAAACCATCATCTGGATATTTGATTTTCCAATCCCGTTTTTCTAAATCTTTGTAGCTATAAGTTCTGTATTCATATTCTCCAATCTCCAGCAAACTATCACTTTTAATTAAAGAACTCTGTTCATGTTTATCCTGTAAAAATTTAAAATTTTTATAAACCACAATGTTTAATATTGTATCCGGTTTAACCTTTTTAAATTCTGATTCCCAATTATATAAAATACCAATTTTTTGATCTTTATTATTTTTTACTTCACGTAAGCCAACCATAGTTTCACTAATTTTATTTTGATTCAAAAACAACATCCTTATGTAAATATTTGAATTTGAATTATTAATTACATTCATTCTATCATCCATTGGATCACAAGAAAAACAAGCAAACAAAAGTAAAATCCCAACTATTCTTTTCATAATATATAATTTATCTTTTTTTCAAAATACTGTTATTACTCCAAGCCCCACCTAATCTATTTGCTCTTTTTTCAGAATCAGAACTTTCATGATCATAGAGAGTTGGAAAAATAGAGGAGGTTGTTGCACTAAAAAAACTTGGTAATGCGATTGTTTTAGCATATTGAGCCTTATTATATTTAAAATGGTGCTTAAAATCTAAATAATGCCCATATTCATGATCTAAAGTATTTGCATCCTGCATTCCAGGATTTGTAAAAATAACATTTCCTGCTGTCAAGGCGCCGTTCATATAGGGAGAGCTATATATTTCCACTCCTGGGTATTTTTATGGATCACTAATTTTTTGTATTCCAACACCACCAATGATGCTTCTTGTACTTAGATATGAATATACAAAATCTGAAATTGCAGTTATTGTATGATTTCTATCAAACTCGTATTTAGGTTTTGAATTAGACAAATCAAAAATTATATTATAACTACCAACTGTATCACTAAACTTACTTGCTGTGTAATACCCCTGCAATGAATTAGAACCATTACCTTCTGGGTCTCCATAATGTTCATATGTATCTTTGACACTATTCCAAAAATATTCCCCTGTATTATCTCTGAAATATTCCAAACCATTTACTGGCGGCTCATAAACACCTTCTTCTCCCATACCAGTTGGATGGCGCTACTAAAAGCAGCATCTATAGTAGTTGTTGTAGTTGGATAATAATTTGTTATTGGTCTTCCTAAACCATCATAAATAATTTTTCCTGATACTATTAGTGCTTCCTCATTTAGATCCTTAAATATAAAGACAACCTTCAAGTTGTCTTTGTGTATTAAATTTTCTTTATTTCTAAATAATAAAATTACTATATAATTGATATGAAGAATCGTCTGTAAATTCCATAAAAAAATCACCCTCTTCACTAAATATGAAAATTCCTGTAAAACCATTTGATGCTACAAAATCTTCCCATTTTTCAATAAAAAAACTTGTACTTACTTTAATCATTTGATTATTATATCCGATATCAATTATTAGAAATTCACATTCATTTAATTTTGATTTTTCTAATCTTTCTTTAATTTCTATCTCATTTCCTTCAAAATCGTAAAAAAAATTATAAGAAGGATTTATTAAGTCCCAATTTACAAATGTTTCATAACCTTTCAATGGAATAGATAATTCATTAATTTTTTGCTTAATACTAAAATTCAGAATTTCAATATTACTCACGTTTTCATTTACAACCCAATTGTTTAAGATTTCATCCATCAATTAATTTTTTTTACAATTTCATTCTTTATTATTTGATTTATTTGATTTTCACCAGCTTCAATTAAAATAGTACCTTTCTGATTTCCGTTCCACCAATTAATATGTCCTCCTTTTTTAACATCCCAATCTACTCTCCATCCCTTTTTTCCGTCTTTAGACATGTAACCAACTACTTTCTCATTTTGACTACCAAATTTACCTAATTTTTGCACAGCATCATCACCTAAATCTCCAATTATTTCCTTTGCAACCTTACTTCCATTTTCAAATGTTTTATGACCTTCTTTTAATATAGTAACAATTTCTTTTCCTTCTTTTCCTGCTTCATCAAGAACTTTTCCACTAACTACTACTATTTTAGCAGTCTCTTTTGAAAATTTAAAAAACTTTGCAGCTTTCCCTAATGGAACTATTGCCACAATTGCCCACGCTCCCGCAGCTGCTCTATTATAGTTTTCTCCGTCAAAGTCTTTTCCTGTCGCTGCTCCATAAATATCTTCAATTGGTGTGGCATACCGAACTACATTTTTAACATCACCTTTATAAGTTTTATAATATGCTGATCCCCAAGACTCTCCGTTATATTTTCTTCTACATAATTCGGTCATTCTATTCATTGAATATCCAAATCCTGCAATAGAAAATCGTGGGACTGGCCATTTACCATCAGGATCACTTAAATTTATAGGATTATTAAAGGTATAAGAATACGATGAGTATTCTGGACCTTTCTCAGCGGACGGATCACTATTTAGCCAAGCGAAGTCTTCATATCCAAATACCTTGCTCCGTAATAACTTGTGTTTGTCTCGAGATCAAGCTCCTTCCCATTAAACAAATAGGGACTAGAAAAACTAGAACTATGCTCTTCAAAAAGCACTTCTCCGAAGGCCATAAATTCCGTGTGCTGACTTATACTTCCATTTCGCGATGTAATATACGAAGTACTTCCTAAATGATCAGGGTGAAAATAGAAAATATCATTTTCCGGCAATCCAATTCTTGTAAATCCTTCATCTGGCTTAACCGTTGCAGGTTCGACAGGCGGACCAAATTGTACTGGCGGTCCTGGAATTTCTAAAACATAAAAAAACCTCATTTTTTGCGAGGTTTAATCTCTATATTCTTTGGCTATTTTTTGACGGTTCGAAGTCGGGAGACTTCGAAAAGCGGACTGCGCTAGTTTTTCCTGCAATAATGCCAGGGAGTTTTTCCTTTTAATTCAACTAAAATATTGGTATTCTTGAAGGAAAAAAAGCCGATAATTAAAGATTATAAAACAAGAAAACTCGCCAATGGGCGAGTTTTCTTGTTTTGATTTCTTTGTGGATTATCGTGCGGGTGCAAAGTCAAATACATTTGCACAGCAGCTACACTTTGCGCAGCTGGGGACTTTGATATCTTTAATTTCAATAGAAGAAAAAGCTGCGCAAAGTCAAAGATATTTGCGCAGCTTTTTATAAGAACTCTTTGCAGAGCAGTGAACTATTATTTTGACCATTCTTCAGGTGTTCCTTCATTATCAATACATTCAGGGTGTGTAGTTTTATAGACTATACCTCTTTTATCTGTCCAAATTTTAATGACATGTGGATTTAATCCATTCCCTGACTTTTTCACTATATATCTACAATTAGGTTTTAATTTTATTTTAGATTTATATAAAATACCTCCTTTAGTACAACGATATTCTTTAGGTATATTATTGAATGAAAAATCAGAAGGAATTAACTCAGTATCACCTTGCCATACGAATAAGAACCCTCCTTCATAAGGAAAACCATCTGCTTTAATCGAATCGTTATTCACCTCTAATGAATTAATTGGTAAATTATTACAGCTAACTACTTTTTGAATTTTTGTATCAAAATAAATTTTGTGTTTTTGACATGAAGTCAGTATAAAAAATATGATAATTATATATTTTGTATTATTCATCTTTACTTTTTTGTTTTTGATAATTATTCCACCATTGATCTAATCTTTCAATAATATCTTTTTGTGTATTGTTTTTATTATTGAATAACTTAGATAATTTATTTTTTCCGTAATTGTTATTTATGAATTCGTTAAAATTTGTAAATTCTATAGACCCTTTCTCTGCTGCATTTTCTTTATGAGCATATGTGCTATCATGTGAATCATTTAAATGAAGCCAATTATTTATATATTCTCCCAAGGAACCTGCTAGATGACTTATATTACCCCCTGCTTCGTCTATTTGTGGTATATGACCAACTTCATGTGCCATTAAGCCTAAAAATCCATCCATCCATTTGGTATTTGTATTGTATATGCTTCCTTTGGGAGCTTCATTCCAAAATATATTTATGGTAGCATTATTAGAACTTGGTCCTTCTGTTAGTGCTCCTCCTCCGACTGGAGTATGTTGAAAATTCAATTTAGTATTACTAATATTTTTTTCACTAACATTACTCACTAAACTTAGTAAATGAGCTGTTCCTTCTGTAAATTTATATCCATATTGATGTTTAATCGGTAGACCTGATCGCGTATAAATAGTTTTAAAGTTTGCTTTCAACAAAACACTAGAGTTGGCTTGTTTTCCATTTGGATCTATATATTTAATTGGGTTTTGGTAGCAATAACTGTAGGGACTTAAGTTTCCACTATAATAAATTCCTCCATTATGTTGACCATCAAAATAAAATTCGTTTTCAAATATTGGATTATAAAGAGCTAATGGATCTACATTTAGCCAAAGCGAAGTCTTCATATCTAAATATCTTGCACCAAAATATGATAAATTAGTCTCTCGATCCAACTCTTTCCCATTAAACAAATAAGGTGAAGAGAAAGATGAACTATGCTCCTCAAACAAAACCTCCCCAAAAGCAATATACTCCACATGCTGAGAAATCGAACCATTTCGCGATGTAATATACGAAGTACTTCCTAAATGATCAGGGTGAAAATAAAAAATATCATTCTCCGGAAGACCAATTCCTGTAAAACCTTCACCTGGCTTAACCGTTGCAGGTTCTATTGGCGGGCCAAATTGTACCGGTGGTCCCGGAACATCGCCCGGAGCATTAAAAATTGGATTTCTCGGCCAGCCTTCCGGTGGTTCCTGATTTTCTTCTACAGGTTTTAAAACTTCACTTGGGTATGGATCACCTGTGAATTCAGGTGTCGCATAAATACCCTGCTGTGTTGGCGGTCCCGGTGGAACTCCTAGACCCCTTACATAATTATCTAAAGCTTTTTGCTGTTCGGCTGTTAATTTAGAATAATTTATTCCTCCAGCTGTAATGCCTAATGGCTGCGCAAAAGTTCCGTTTCCTAATTTGCTTACAATGCGTCCTGCGCCTTCAAAATAATGTTTGGTAAACTTTCCTTTGCTTATTACAAAATATGGTGAAACATAACCTATATAATCATCTGTATGCACAATGGTTGCCGCCGTTTCACCATTTATCGCAACGTTTTGAGAATCTCCTGAACTTTTTATGACGCGTTCTCCAGATGCGTCATAGGTAAATTGGTGAATTCTTCCGTTATCGTTAATTCCTGATAAACGGTTTTCTTCGTCCCAGGTCATTTTTCTGAAATTCTTGTCTTCACTATAACCTGTTGGGTTTCCGTTTCCGTCGTACGCATATTCTCTTGGAATGGCTTTTCCTGATTCCGCAATTTTGTTTGGTGCATTTGGATGTAATTCGTTATCGTAATTATAATCCAAAACATATCCTTTCTGCACATTATTTACCGTATGTACCAAATTTTTATTGGTAATATTGTGCATTTTGTTATAGCTCATGTTCAGCTCATAACTGGCTTTGGTAAACTCACCCTGATAGGTTGCTTTTGCCGATTTTAATCGGTAGAAATCATCATATTGGTATTCATGATTGGATGTTCCGCCCAAAGTATTGTTTACAATTGGTGCGGTGTTTTTAATTCCTAAAACGTTTCCAACCAAATCATAACTGTAACTGTTATTCATTACTTGTCTGGTACCGCTTTTTACCTGCAATTGCTGCAATCTGCGCATTACGGCATCATACGTATAATTGGTTTCGGTATCGTTTCCGTATTTTAAATATTTGCGCTGTTCAAATTCATCATAACTCAATTGTTTGATGTAGTCGTACGTATGGCTTTCTTTTTTACCCTGCATACTTTGCAGGTTTCCTGCGCGGTTATAGGTATAATCGACTACTTCACCATCAGGATAGGTCATTTTCTGGATACGGTTCCAGGTATCGTACTCGTACTCAGAAATATAGGTCTGAATATCGGTTGGTGTAATACGAAGCGTGCGTATTTCTTTCTCGATCTCGCCTAGTTTTCCATAGAAGAATTCCTGTCCGCCGCTTGCATCCTGTACAAACCACAATCTGCCTCGGCGCGCTGCTGTTCCATCGGCTTTGCCATAATTGTATTGTACATTGTTTTGCGGGTTTTTAGGATATTTTATAGACTCTAGTCTATTAAAATTGTATTCGTATTGTATAGCTCCGCCATTTGGTACCGTATTTTTAATATCCTGCGTAATACGAGTTGTTAAGTTGCCCGCCAAATCGTACTGCATGTTGGTTGTTCCTGCATCCGGGTGCGTAAACTCGACACGTCTGCCCACCCAGTCGTAACTGCTTTTGGTAATATGATCCATCGCATCGGTTACTTTGATCATTTCGCCCAATGCGTTGGTTTCAAACTTGGTTAGCAAATCATTTTGCAGACTTGCCATGTTTTGTCCTGTAGCATCTGTATACGTTTGGCTTGTTTTATTTAAGGCATCGGTTTGTGTGGTATGCAATGCAGGCACTCCCTTATAATCGCCCAAAGCAAAAATTGTGGTATTAGTACTTCCGTCAGGCAACGTTACTTTTACAGCACGCCCTACTTCATCATATTCTGTTTTAGTGGGTGTAACAGCCGATATTGCGGTACTAAAAGCAGCATCTACGGTAGTTGTTGTGGTTGGGTAATAACTCGTTGTTGGTCTTCCTAATCCATCATAAATAATTTTTCCTGATACTATTTGCGATTCCTTATCCGGACTTCCGGCTGCGGTAAACAAACTGGCTGTTTTCTTCACCTGCAAAGTTCTTCCTAATCCGTCTGTATAGGTATAGGTTTCAATATCTTTGTCCAGTTCAGGATCGTAATTTCTGGTTTTGGCATACGGTACTTTTGCAGTTGGGAAATAATCGTAAGCAATGGTATACGGTTTACCCGATGCAATTTCATATGGCCCTTTTAATGTCGCCACACGTCCTTTCGCGTCAAGCGTCATAATATTACTCTGGTCATTACGATCGGTCGTTTTTATCGGCGCACCAAAACGGTAATTGTATTCTGTTTTATTCTGGTAGCCAAATGCATCTTTAATCTCCGTCATGAACTGATGATTTTCTGCATCATAGGTATAATCCAACGTCATACGCTGGGCTTTGTAATTGGCAGGACCCGTTATTTTTTGCAGGTTTCCGTAAATATCGTAGGCAATGTCCGTTAATGCTACTTTATCAGCTGCACTGTAGTTTTTAATCTGCGTTACTTCTGCTGTTGTGGTATTAATCGTTGTGGCTCTTTTACGACGCAAACCTTCTGTTGTAAAAACTTCCAGTTGTTTCGGAATTCCTCCAAAATAAGGGGAGGTACTTTCGTAATAGGTTATTTTTGCCGTTACTTTATCACTTGCTGTTCCGTTTCCTAAATCTTCGTATTGCGTGATATTTCCGTTGGCATCATAGGTATTAAAAGTATTGGTTTCCAGATAATCGCTTCCGCCTTCGTATACTTTTTGATTGGCGTGAATCAATCCCACAAAAACACGTTTAGAATCAAAAGTTGGTGAATTTAACTCTGAAACCGAAACACTTGCCTGCGTCGCCACATCAATAAAACTATATTCGTTTTCTGATTCCTGACGCATTTTGTTGTTTTTATCTAATGTATAAGAGTGTTTTAAAAGATTTTTACGGAAATAATCCTGATTGTAAAACTCCTGAACGCTGGTTGTAAAAACCGAATTATCAGCCGCATCAATCTGCTCCTGAATTACTTTTCCGAAACCATAAAATTCTCTTTCGCGACGATCATAAAATCCATCTTCGTATCTGAATTTTGCAATTGTATGGTCGATTCCGTCACCTGTATGTCCGTCGAATAAATCAACAGATTGTAAAACCCATTTTGCTGAGGGATTTTCATAACTTGGTTTCAATAATTCGTAGTCTACAACATAACTATTTCCTGCGCCGTTGGTTACGCTTTTAAGTTTGTTGGTTCTTTTAATGTTGGAAAGACGTACAATCAAATGATCTTCATCATCAGAAAGAACATAATCTAAATTTCCATCACCATCCATATCATTAAAAGTAGCTTCGGTTCGAGAAGTACTAAAACCTGCAGAAGCACCTAAACTAGGGGTAATTCTAATTAGGAAAATAGGAATATCATAACTAAAACCTGTATTAAGTCCATAATTAGTACTGTTATTTTCATTCATTCTCGAAAATTTAGGATACTCAATAGGTGTCATAAAACTATCTCCCATATTTAAAGCTACCATCATTTTACCAGCCGTATAAACCACTTTGTCAGCTAATCCATCTGAGTTAACATCCAGCATTAATGTTTTAGAATTATCAGTGCCTTTACCGAAATTAAATCCACCTGTAAATGACCCTGCTTTGTAAGACATTCCGCTGGAAGGACTTATCGCCCAATTCTCTGAATAACCAGTCGCAATGCCATCAAAATTCCATTTTTCTTCTGCTAAAAATCCATAGCCCGAGTTTAAGGCTACTTCTCCCGTTTTTTTAATTCTGTCCGCAAGTCCGTCTCCATTGATATCAATATGCATATACTGAGATTCATCTTCATTGGTTCCCATATTACCGCTTAATGACATAGTTGCAGAAATACCTATTGATTCCTGTTCAGATCTAAGCTCATTTACCATTGAACAATTACTGTCTGAAACGGCAACCATTTTCTGAACAGTTTTCGTAAACGCATGCGAATAACTTCCATCTGAACTTATTCCGTCTGATTTACTTTCGCCATGACTGTAGTTGTAAATCTCTGCTTTTTGATTGCTTATACCTCCTATTGGAGTTGTAAATTGTACTTCTTTTCCACGTACATAATCCGGAAAACGGTCACCGTTAAAATCGGCCATGGTCTGTGTAACATAACTTGTTCCTTCTCCTTTACTTCCTCCCGGTCCAAGAGGCCCTACTTTTAACCCGGCTGAATAACTGGTACTTTCATTCTCGCTTAAGATATTCAGTGCCATAGTACCGCCACCATCCAAACTTGGTAAACTTGCATCAAAATAAGAAGCAATATCATCTTCTCCAAGACGGGAAGTTCCCATAAATTTGCTGTCAATAAAAGTGGTTTCTTCCAGACCAATCATATTGTTTTTAGAGTAAATACTCTGCATGTTTATAAAGTATACTTTTGCAATATCATAACCCTGCTGTTCTGTTTCTGATTGATTATCAGGATCTAAGTTTGGTTCTGCGTTGTATGCATCTGATATTTTTAATTGAGACACCGCTATAAGATCTGATGCAAAAGCTCCTGAATTATTAATCACAAATCCGCCCCATTCTCTGTGGCCTAATCCCAACTGTAATTCTTCTGCAAAAAATGGAGAATAAACAGCATATTTATTGGTGTCTGCAGTCCATGTTGCTGCCAAATCGCCCAATACATTCAAATAAATTGGCATTTGAAAAAGCGATACACAATATTGCGTGATTGCAGTAGTTTCTAATTCAGGAACACTAATTTCCAAATCAATTGGCAGTCCGTTTGTAACTTTTGCAAAATCCGTCAAAGGTTCCAATACAGTCAGATCTTCCTGTAAAACAGCATTCACCATTTTGTAACGTTTTCTGGCTACTAACTGGTTGTTTTGCTTGGCGGTAATGATTATTGTCCCGTTTAATTTTGTTTTAAGCGGACTAAATCCCGGAATTAAATTCAGGTCTGTTGCTGCGAAATTCAGGGATAAAACGCCATCAATTGTAGCAGCTTTTCTCTCGATAATATAATTTCCCTGGCGTTTTTTATAACGCTGTAAATACACATCTATTTTCTTGTTTTCTGATACAGCCGGTGCCGTGGCAGGCATATTGATAGAAGGATCAAAAGTAATCGTGTTCCAGTTTACATTAGTCTGGCTTTCTAAAACAAAACGAATCTGCGAAGTTGTATTATTATTTAATGCGCCAATACTGCTTAAGTCAAAAGAAGCGGCTTGATTTGCTTTAAATTGCTTTTCATAGATTATGGTTTCAACTGCTCCTGCATCAAGGCTTTTTCTAAATATGCGAAGCTTTACATGATCTGATGTGATTGGTTTTACAAAATTCCCCGCAAAAGAAATATTTCCTGCAGGCACTAATAAACCAGAATTTGTACTGCCTAAAAAGTCTTTTTCGGCATCATAATTTTTTAATGAATACAAGTTGGCATCTACAGCACTATCAGCTATTGGCAACAAACTTCCTGTATTATCGTTTATGGTTACATACGAAATCTTCGGACTCCATAGTACCTGATCAAAACTTCCGTCCATAACAGAGCTTACCCTAAAAAACAGTTTTTCTCCTTTTGTTACGGTAATTACATCTTCTTTAGTTTTACTGTTATAATCGTCTGCAGCAATGGCTTGTTTCCAGACTAAACCATTTCCTTTCTGGAAAAACAACTGTACACCATCGGCTTTGTCTTTTCCATCATTGGTTAGATATTCTGTTCTTTCTTTGGATATATCTTTTTGTAATTCATAAGTATGAGATACTTTAATTTGTCCCGTTACCGGTGCTTCCCACATACGCACAACATCATGCAGCGGGTTTTTTACCTGCATTTCTTCAAATGTCATGGCTGGAGCAGGAAAACTCAACGTTAATTCGCCATCTCCCGAAACCGGTGAAGGTGTTCCTGTACTTCCGGGCTTAAACGTTGGCACTCCATCTACTAGACGGTTGTAATACACTTGTCCGTTATTGGCAAAATCGACTAATCCGTCACCGTTAAAGTCCATGAAATAACTTTTGGTTTTGCTGTTCGTGTATTGTTTATCAAAACCAACACTGGCACTAACTTTTGAATATCCAATAACTAAATCTACTCCCCAACTAAAGGTTTTACTGGATGAATTTCCGATGTTATTTAAAGATATTTCCTGAATTTCACCAAAAGAATTAGAACCCTGATTCGAAAGATTTTTTCGGTAATAAACATTATCTCCCTTTCTAAATACTTTATCAGGCAGTTGATCTCCGTCTAAATCTTCAAGCGTAACAATGGTTTCAGAGGATCCCCAGCTGTTTCCTCCGTGCGCACCTATCGTATTTTGCTTAAAATTTCCAGAATCTGTTGATAATCCAACTCCAATTCGATAATTTATTCCTACCGACTTACCATTTGAACTATTTCCTAATGTATGTTTACCTGAAACATCTACATTTGGCAAAATATTATTTTTTAAATTGTCATCAGGCACACTCCAACTTTGTTCCGGCCCAAACGGATTGTATTTCCCCGAAGCATCACGAACATCATCAAAATATTCTAATGTATTGATATAGAATAATTTTGACTCCGAATCGTATTCTGAAATCGATTTTAATAAGGTTTTCTTAAAAGCGCCTTCTTTATAGTTTAATTCATAACTGCGAACCATATCGCTTTTGTAACGAACTTCGATTTTACGCAATAACTGATTGTTCAGTTGTTTGAATCCTAATCTGGCCGAAACCTGAACATCTGCACGATTGGCTTCACCTAAATCTGAGTTTTTTACGAAAGTAACATTGTAATTTCCTTTTTGAGAACCAAAACCAGTGTAGTATACTTTTTTAAGATACAATTCTCCATCTCGTTTTTCGTATTCGTATTCAACCGTATTTCCTTTTAAATCAACCTGAAGACAAAGCGCCCAATGTGCAATATTTCCGGATCCGTCTTGTAAAACGCCCGCCGTTGCAAGTCCTGAAGCCGTTCCACCATAATAACTTGCTACACCGCTTTTGTCTTTTACGACCCAGTAATAATTTTTAGGAGATGATCCTTTACGGATGATCTGCTGAAAAGCACCTTCTCGTCTTGGATAAAATTGTTTATCGGAAGTTCTGCCAACCCACGCCGCTCTGTGCGCATTTGGAATAAGCTGTTCTCCTGAAATCGAATACGTTTCGGTTTCATTTGCAGCATCATATCTTGGTGCTCCCCAACGGGTATCAATACTTACTGTGGGAGCCGAAATATCCCAGCCCGTTCCTGCCCAGCTGTGTCCGCCATCACTATCGTATTGCAGGCTCAATGACGGTTGCATACCTCCTCTTCCTGCCGGAATTTCTATGGAAAACCCCGTACTTGCTGTTCCCCTTCCGTTTGCAGAAGGCGGCGCAATAGACTGAATTCCAACTAACGGACTTGCCGCTTTTAAATCTTTAATGCTTGTTGGCGTATAACCAGAAGTTTCGGGAGATTCGGGCATTTTAATAATTCCCGCGATAAAATCGGTAAAATGTGTCGTTTTTGCCTTGATAATTCCCTGTTTAATATCTAAGGAATCTTTGGTTACTTCCTGCCATAATCTTTTGTTTTCATCAAAATAAAATACATTGATGTCTTTTTCTGTATAGCCATCGGGAATTGTTTTGGCATCATATGGCAATGATAAAGTTACCGCTTTTTCGAAAATAGTTCCGTGTGGCAATAACCTGAAACCTGCATTTGTCGCAGTAACGTTAACCATTGCCGAGTTTAACGGGGCAATATCTATTTTACGCAATCCGCTAACGGAAACGGTAACATTGTTTTTTAAAGCACCAACAGGAAAAATTGCACTGAAATCTTTATACGCTAATTTGTTTTCTGTTTGAAAATTGATGGTTTTAAAAACCCTTTCTTTTGCATTTTCTAATGGTCTGTAACTATCAACTTTTAAAAAATGTTTTAGTTCTAATTTTTCACTGGCAATAACGCCGTTTGCCATTTCTTTGGTAACGGTAATTGCTTTTTCTATGTCTGAAGTAGTAAAAACCAATTCAAACTCGGGCTGGTTTACATCAATTGCAATACCACCAATAGTCATTTTTTTTATCTGAGAGGGAAAATTGGTTCCTTTAATATATAGTTTATCTGCGGATTTCAACAACGTAAAATCGGTTGAAGAAAGTGCCGATTTATAAACAATGCGAACATTTTTGATTCGGTATGAATTTGAAGTTCCTTCGGGAGCCGTAAACAGCAAAACGTTATCGCCTGCTCGTAATGATTTTTCAGAAAGCAACTCAGATTGTTTGCTCCAATTTTTATTTTGAGAAACAAATTGTCCGCCAATACTCGGCTGATTGTTCAGACTTCTCGAAATCGAAGCTGCCAGATCATATCCGTACAATTCATATTCCAGATAAGCACTTTCTTCTTTTGAATGCAAAGCATCTACTTTTAGATGAAAAACGTTGTCATAAGCATCATCCACTTCCGAGGCATCGGCAACACCAATAATTCCTTCCTTAATATCTGCCGAAAATGATTTAACTGTTTTATTCTCATTTTTAAGAATAGCTAAAGAATCTGTTTTTGAAATAACAGTTTCAGTTTCTGCAGCATTTTGAGTAAATAACGAAGCTATTTTATAAGGTCCGAAATTTGCTGCGAACAAAAAGGAACCTATTAAAAAGACGAATATTATAATTTTATTTTTCATAAAGAGGATAATCTGTTATGGGCGTATATTTTCAATTTTAAATCACCAAAATATCGATGAATAAAGGTTGAATTACTTCTTAATAACTTTAAAAGTTTTAGTTCCAAATTCTGAATTCACCGTAACCAAATACATTCCTGATGCACTTTTAATAACATCATCATGCAAATAAGTTTCTATTTGAGGAAGCTGTTTTTGCTGCACAACTGCTCCGGTTGCAGAATAAACAGTAATCGTTGCATTTGTTTTGTGCGGAAATTGCATCGCAACAGCAAAATGCCCGTCTGTTGTTGGGTTTGGATATAAAATAATGACAGAAGCATCTGTGTTTTCTTTTCCATCTGTGGCAACAGCAATTTTAGAAGCCGTTTTACAATCTTGATCGTTTAACAATCGAAGCTCGTACGTTCCAGCCTGATCGATCATAATTTTGGGATTATCATCTATAAAATCACCTTCATAAAACCATTGATACTGATAGTTTCCGGCTGGTAAATCTTTGCTTGCATCAAGAACCAAAGCGTTTCCGTTTGTCAATAAATAATCTGATTTTAAATTTGGGAAAGTTCCTTGTTTATCAGCTACAAAAACAGTTTCTGTGTAAAGATTTCCTTTTCCGTCGCGCACGATATATTCGTACGTTCCAGACGAAAGCTGCAATCCTGTATTGCTTTTTGCAGCCTGATTCCATTGTTTGATAATGGCTTCGCTTCCTTCTTTTTTAACGGTTACAGTAAACGGAGCTTCTCCGCCTTCAATAGTGTATCTTAATTCACCGGATCCTGAAACACCACAAGTTGCCTGTGTAATCCAGACTCTGCTAAACATTTCCGGAGCTATTTTAATGGTAAATTTTGTTTTTCCTGTTTTTTGCTTGTCCCAGTTAAAATCAGCTAACTTTAGATTTTCTTTTACAGAAGTACTTCCCAAACGAACGTATTCTGAATTCGTCTCATCAAAAGTTCCTTTTCCGGAATAATCGACTAAAAGCCAGTAAAACGTATTTTTTGGTAAAGTTCCTTTTATAAAATTCGGATTAAAAGACCAATCCAGACTTAAATCGGCAGGGTTTGAAAAATCCAGCTGCCATTGTCTCGAAATGCCAATTGGTTCGCCCTGTTCTTGTTTTTTTACCAGAAGATTTTTTCCGTTATCGCTCCAAAAAGCAAAGTAATTATTGGGTATTTTATTGGTTTTACTTTTAAGTTCCATTGTTAAAAGTCCTTCTTCTGCCATATTACTGCTTTTTAACTGCACTAATCCGCTTGCATCGTCTCGTCCTACTGCGGTTATCGAAGTCTCAAAATCTTTGTGTTTCTCAATATCCCAAATCGTTTCGGCCTGGCTGTTCAGGTAATTTTTAAAATCATATTGTGATAATGAAATACCGTATTTTATTCCCAGGTAACTGACCACTTTTTGCGTTTCCAATCCAGATAAAACGCGGTTATAAACCAGAATTTCGCTAATATTTCCTTTAAATTCTTCTGGCGGAAGTTTCTCAAATTTCGTTTTTTGTCCGATCGTTAAAACCGACAACTTTGCAAGGCTATCTGTAATATTCTGGGTAAAAAAATGAATATTGGCTTTGTGCGGTTTTATTTTTTCCTGATAAGACTGGTACGAATATCTTTTTAAATCAACCAAACGTTTGTTTGTGCCCACAGAAAGTGTTTTTTGCGGATCGTTTATCGTCCATAAAAACTGTTCTTTCAAACTATCTTTTACTTTATAAACCATAAACAAAGTCTGACGTCGCTTAGTATCAACACCTAATGGCAATATTAAAGAATCCTGAGCCGTATCAAAAACAATACTCGGGTTGAAATTAAATGTCGTTCCGTTTTGTTTTTTTGCTGAAATTTTTCCTTCTTTCTGAGTAAGGCTTTCCCAATAAAAGGCTTCTCCGCTGTTTCGGGACTTTATCCAGAAATAAGGATCTTCAACCGCTCCTGGTTTTACCTTTTCCTGCGCCAAAACATTTACCGGCACAAAAGTCAGTACATAAAATGTCAATAAAAAAAAGTACTTAAAGTAAATGTTTTTCATGCAGTCCGGTTTAGAAATTAGCAAGATCATCAAAGTCAAATGAGTACCCGATAATCAATGAAATACTATTGATTTTATTTTTGTTTTCGCTGTAGCGGTGTCCGTTTTCTTCGGTCATTAAAGCATCTGTAAGTCCCAAAGTATAGCGGGCTCCCACAGAAAAATTCGAATTAAATTCGTATCCCAGAGAGAAAATTCCGGAGAAATAATTTTTACCCGTCAAAGATTCTTTTAATACTTTTTGAACATTGGCATCAGGTTCAAAATAAACGCCCGAATCTGCAAATATTTCCTGGGCATTTGAAGTGTATTTTATATTATCACTCGCAATATTAAAACTAAAATAGGGTCCAAAACCAACATAAAGTCCTTCAACAGGGTAATATTTAAACTGTGCGCCGACATTGATATAACTGTAACCAAAAGTCATTTTATACTTTAGTCCCTCAATATCCTCATAGTTTAAATCGGTACTTTGACCGGAATACGAGATTTCGGTTTGAATACTTACTTTGGCATACGGATATTTCCAATTGATAAAAGCACCGCCTGTTCCTCCAAATTTTCCTTTTTCTTCTAAAGTATATCCTTCGTAAATACCTTTTGGCACTATCACATCTGGCAAATTAGACATTGAGGAATAAATTCCACCTCCAAAAAGTCCGTATGTTATTTCTCTATCTTGCGCAAAAAGCGTTTTTGTGCTTACTAATATTAGAAGCAGAATAATTTTTTTCATGTTTTTTATTGAAATTACCATTGATGAAAACTGTAGCCTAATGAAAAACAAAATGTGCTGCTTTTGTTTTGATTTTCAATAAACTGAAAAGAAGATGAATTGCTGTTTACGATATCTTTTACGCCTAAATAATAGCGCAGATCAAAGTGAATACTTTCGTGCAATTCGTACCCAACTGCAAAACATAACGAGAAATCGTCTTTACCCTCAAGACCATCCTGATAGAATTGTCTGGTCGCGACATCGTACATTCCGCCGGCTTCGTTAGATTTATAAGTAATGTTGTTGGGAGATAAACTGATGCCGTAAAAAGCACCAAATCCTAAATTTAATCCTTCGTATGGATAAACTTTATATAAAGCACCAATTTGTAAGTACGAATAATTCAAGCCCAGCTCAAATTCTTTTCCTGTAGTATCATGATAATTTACAGTTGATGAAGATTGTCTGAATAAAATTTCGGGCTGAATGGCAACACGCGTATCATAAAGTTTGCAATTCAGGAAAAAACCGCCTTCGATTCCGTATCCGCCTTTGCTTTCCATAACACTATTATCATAAGTGTTATCTCTTCCTTTAATACTTTCGGGTAAATTACTGATTTTAGAATAGATTCCTCCAAGTTTTAATCCGTAGGTGATATTAGTCTCATTTTGTGCATGAGCTGCGGTAAAAAAAGAACAAAATATTAATAAGTGTAATAGTACTTTCATTCACAAAAAATTTTTGCGAATATATGTATTAATTTCTGATTTTTATCTTTAAAAAATCGACGAAAACTAATTTAACCTGCTTATAAGAAACAGCACTAATTTACGGTCTAGAAAGGTGTTTGCTGATTATGAGATGTATTAAAAATAAAAACAGTATATTCATAAAACATTATTAGATATACTCGGATAGAAATTTGTCCCGGCGAGGTCACTACACAGCCAAAAGGCGCCAATTGAAGACAATTGGCGCCTTTTTTTTATTTAAAAAATTCTTAATCAATATATTAGATGATTTTTTATTTCGTTTGCTACTTTAAAAAACATAAAATCACAAAATATTCTAAAAATTAAACCGATAAGCTCTTATGCATTAAATTACTGAAAAACAACACTCATGACCCTGCCTATTTGTCCCGATAGTTGTGAAATCCTTTGTAACAGGGTTCGGGAAAAAAGATTGGAACGTATAGCGGGAAAGCTCCTAAAAAAAATTTATTATTTTTCGCGACAGCAATTGAAAGATTCCCAAATGATCGAAAATAGCTATTGCGTGAATTGGATCGCAAGCAATACAAAGATTCTGCCAGCAACTCCAATTGATCTTAGATTCGAATTTAAGCTACAAAATTTAGTAATTAGGTTACTTCGCTTCTTATTTCATAATGATCTTTGCCCCAACAAAATACAGTATAAAATGAATATAGTACTTACAGGTTCTCTAGGGAACATTGGAAAACCACTGGCCATAGAGCTGGTTCAGAAAGGACATTCGGTAACCGTGATATCAAGCAAAGCCGACAGACAAAAAGATATTGAAGCACTGGGAGCTAAAGCTGCAATCGGCACAATGCAGGACGTTGAGTTTCTCGCCAATACATTTAAGGGAGCCGATACCGTTTACCTTATGGAAGCCTGGGAAGGCATCGGCAGTATTTTTGATAAAGATGTTGATTTTGTAGCTGCCTTTAAGAAAATTGGCAACAATTACAAACAAGCAGTTAAGCAATCAGGCGTTTTACGCATTGTACATCTTAGCAGTATTGGTGCCCATACAGATCAGGGAACGGGAAGTCTTTATCTTCACAACACTGTTGAAAATATTCTAAAAGAACTTCCTAAAGCCGTTGCCATTAAATATATGAGGCCTGTTGGTTTTTACAATAATATATACCGATACATGCAAACGATAAAAACGCAGGGCAAAATAGTGCAGAGTTACGGAGGTGATAAAAAAGAACCCTGGGTCTCCCCATTGGATATCGCAGCCGCCATTGCCGAGGAAATGGAAAAACCATTTAAGGGAAGAACCGTACGCTACCTTGCCAGCGATGAAGTTTCACCCAATGAAGTTGCTAAAATTATTGGTGCGGCAATTGGAAAACCTGACTTGGAATGGTCCGTAATTTCAGATGAAGAAACACTTGCCGGTATGCTGTCAGCTGGGGTTAATGAATGGATTGCCAATGGCTTTGTAAAAATGCAGGCTGCCCAGAGAGACGGCAGTTTATACACCAATTTTTACCTTCATAAACCAGCCTTGGGCAAAGTAAAAATGACCGACTTTGCAAAAGATTTTGCGAAAATTTACAACGAATCAAATTAGTAAGCGATGAAAAAAGTATTAATAACCGGTGCTAATAAAAGTATCGGTTTTGAAACAGCTCGACAGCTCCTAAAAGAAGGATACTTTGTTTACATTGGAAGCCGTTCTCTTGAAAATGGCATTAAAGCTGTAGAAAAACTAAAGGCTGAAGGATTAGAGAATGCCGAGGTCATACAATTAGATGTTACAGATGCACAATCTGTACAAGAAGCCCGAAACCAAATAGGCAGCAAAACTGATTCACTTGATGTACTGATCAATAACGCCGGAATTAACGGTGGTTGGCCGCAATCAGCACTTGAAGCAAGTATTGATCAGTTTAAAGATGTATTTGAAACCAATGTATATGGCGTGGTAAGAATGACGCAGGCATTTATTGACTTACTTAGAAAGGCTGATCAGCCTCGTATTGTAAATGTGTCTTCTAGCGGATGCTCCCTAACCTTACACAGTGATCCCAGCTGGAAATATTATACCCATAAGGCAGCTGTTTATCCAGCTTCGAAAGCAGCTCTTAATATGTATACCATAGATCTGGCGTATGAATTGAGAGATACAAACTTTAAAGTAAATGCCGTCTGTCCTGGTTTTGTTGCAACCGATTTTAACAATCATCGCGGAACCGGAACGGTTCAGGAAGCGGGAACCCGTATTGCCAAATATGCAATGATCGATGCAGATGGACCAACAGGAAAATTTATCAGTGAGGAATACAATCCGGAAACGGGAGAAACTCCATGGTAAAAACTAACGACAGAAATTGTATAAATTTGTGATATGAAAAAAGAAGAAAATAGTTTGTATAAATTTGAATCTCTATCAGATTTTCACCAAGTGTTTGGGCTTAAAAAGCCCTTACATCCTATGATCAGTTTTATCGACATAAAAGAAATGACACTTGAAGCGCACGGACTACCCAAGTCTATTGTTTTAAATTTTTATAAGATTGCTTACAAATCCCTTATTTGCGGCAAGGCTAAATACGGACAAAACTATTATGACTTTGGTGAGGGCGGTCTTGTATTTACTGCGCCTGGCCAGATATTCGAGTCGCCGTCTCAACAGGCAAATTCAGGTTATCTGTTGCTTGTTCATCCTGATTTTTTTCTGTCCTACCCGCTAGCAAAAAAAATCAGGGAATATGGTTTCTTTTCTTATGCAGCAGATGAAGCGCTTCATTTATCCGACAAGGAAAAAACAACAATTATGTCAATTTTTGCCATACTCGACGAAGAATTAAACAGCAGGATAGATGATTTTAGCCAGGATGTCATTATTTTGCAGATCGAATTATTACTCAATTACAGCAACCGCTTTTATAAAAGGCAATTTATTACACGCAAATCTGCCAACAATACTCTGCTTCAAAAACTTGAAGAAATTTTAGACGATCATTTCAATAATGATAAAGCAGCAGTTGAAGGAATTCCGACTGTTCATTATCTTGCCGAAAAGCTGAACATCTCATCCAATTATCTAAGTGACATGCTTCGCTCCTTTACCGGCGAAAGCGCACAGCATCATATACATCAAAAACTTGTTGAAAAGGCAAAAGAAAAATTATCGACCTCTGATTTATCGGTAGCGGAAATTGCCTACGAGTTAGGTTTTGAACATCCTCAGTCCTTCAGCCGTCTTTTTAAAATAAAAACCAGTCTTTCTCCCCTTGTATTCAGACAATCTTTTAATTAACTAATTTGTAACCAAATAATATGAACTTCAAAAAACACTATTTGAAAAGTCAACAGCCTCACTGCACTTATATCACTTTATCTATTAGTGCTTTTTTTATTATTTTTGGGCTATGATTCCACAGCAGAAAATAGCAGATTATGTAAACTCTGATCTCATTACGCAGAGATCTCCTGCCGGAGGGCATTTTGTAACGGTAAGACTCGATGATTTTTCTGCTGAAAGTCTTGTAGCAACGACAGTTTACAGTCGAAAAGATTTCTATAAGATATCACTTATCACAGGTCATGCAGCTTATTTTTACCACGACCGCAAATATGAAATTAATCCCGGTGAATATGCCCTGATTTTCACCAATAGTGAATTACCTTACCGCTGGGAGATTTACACTGGCCAATGCAGTGGCTATGCCTGTATGTTTACAGATGATTTTCTTCCAATGCATACCTATCAGCGGCCGGCGGACCTGAAGGTATTTGGCATAGAGGGACAATCTGTATTTATGATAAATGAGGACCAGAAGCTGCAATTTGAAGCATTGTTTTTAAAAATGATTGACGAACAGCAGTCTGCATATCAAAATAAATACGATCTGCTGTTTTTATATGTATTGGAATGCATTCACAAAGCCTTGAAATTAGAACCTGAAACAGAAGCGCGTCGTTATAATGCAGCCGAAAAGCTAACAGAATCGTTTAAAATCCTTCTGGCATCTCAATTTCCGCTGGTTACGCCTCAGCAGCAAATTGAACTTACTACACCGCAGGCTTTCGGCGATAAACTGGCAGTACACACAAATTATTTAAATCGCGCTTTAAAAAACACTACCGGTAAAACTACAACACAATTAGTTACTGAACGAATTATGCAGGAGGCACGTGCTTTGCTACTGCATTCAAACTGGTCGGTGAGCCAGATTAGTGGTAGTCTTGGCTTTGACGAGCCTACACATTTTGCAAAGGCTTTTAAAAAATATACCGGTCAGGCACCTACAGCAATTAGGCAAATGGTTTGATTTACGTCACAACTGGATTGAATTACGTCTATCATTCGATCCTTCATCAAAGTAAATTTGTAAAGTTAAATAACATTAAAAATTTACTTTATGAAAACATGGTTTATTACCGGTACGTCAACCGGTCTTGGAAGAATACTTACTGAAAAATTATTACAACAGGGTCATAATGTTGCGGCAACAGTGCGAAAAGCCAATGCGCTGGATGATCTTAAAAAAGAATATCCGGAAACACTTAAGGTTTATACTTTAGACGTTACCGACAGCACAGCAGTAAAGCGGATTGTGAATACTGCATTCTCAGATTTTGGACGAATTGACTTAATTGTAAACAACGCGGGCTATGCACTGTTTTGCTCTGTTGAAGAAGCGAGTGATGAGCAGATTGAACAGCAGCTGAAAACAAATATTACAGGATCAATACAAGTTATACGCGCGGCACTTCCGCATTTACGTTCACAGGGAGGCGGTAGAATTTTACAGCTCTCCTCTGCCGGCGGACAGACGACCTATCCCAATTTTAGCTTTTACCATACTACAAAATGGGCAATGGAAGGTTTTTGCGAAACATTACTGCAGGAGGTAACTCCATTTAATATTGGCGTTACAATTGTAGAGCCAGGCGCCCATAAAACATCATTTGGAAGCGGTATGATTACGGCACCTATTATGGAAGCTTACGATGCTACACCAGCAGGAGATATCCGCAGGGCATTTTACAGCGGGTCATTTCCTGTAAAAGGAGATGTAAATATAACCATACAGGCGATGATTGATTCTACGGAAATTAATCCCGCCCCTCGACGTCTGACTATGGGAACTGATGCCTATACACATATCAGGGCATCACTTGTTTCAAGACTTGAAGAACTAGACGCTCAAAAGGAACTTGCCCTGTCTTCAGAAATTAAAGAATAATCCATATTCTAAAAATATAAGCAGCTGTGACTTTTGAGTAGCTGCTTATATTTTTATCAAGATTATTAGTTTTGTGGCAAAATCGTGTGTTAAGGCTATTTTATAAAATAAAATTCACTGTAAATCAAGTACTGAGATCTGTGCGTTCGAATGTTCACCTCACATATCAAAAATATTAAAAATTAGATACGAATTACAGCAATCCCCAACAGGACATCCAAACCAAATTTATAAAGCCAATGAAAGACTGGCTCTATGATAATAAGCCAATTTCTTAAAATCATCCAAAAAAAATGTTGAAATTTGTCCCGTCGAGGCCACTACACAGCCAAATGGCGCCAATTGAAGACAATTGGCGCTATTTTTTTATTTACACAATTAAATACGCTAACTTTTAATTATTTTTTCTTTTTTAGATCACTCTAAAATAAAGAAACTACTGTAAAGGAATATCTATTTAAAATTAAGAGGATTCGAACAACAAATAAAAGAGAAATTACGACTCCATAATATCCTAAATTATTTCCAATTGCTTTTCAAGTGCATATTATGACATCTCCCTTAAAAATGGTTTATCACTTGATCATTATTTGAATTTTCTACTGTTGTACCTTCGATTATTAATTGTAAATAAAATTTGGATTTGTTGCAATTTTTATCAAATAAATTACCGCAATATATTTTACTGCAAACAAAATATTAGATCACCCCCCGAACTTGTTTTAATAAATCATGTGGATATCCCAAAGATACTGCACTGAGCTGATCTAAAATTGCAATTTGATCTGCGGTAAGCTGAACAGATACTGCCTTCAAAGCATCATTTAAATGAGAAACAGCTCTAGCTCCAACTATTGGAAAAGCATCCTTTGATAAAATCCATGCAAAAGCTACCTGACCCGGTGTAATACCCAGTTCCTCAGAAATTACGATAAGGTGATCTATGATTTTTCTTGTAAAATCATCTTCCTTATATTCTGAATCTGAATTGGGATTTATACGTCCAGATTCTCCCTGACGGTATTTTCCTGTCAGCAACCCACCGGCTAATGGCGAATACATCATTGTCCCTAAACCAAATTCTGAAGCCATCGGTATAAATTCCCTGTCGGCACTGCGCTGTACTAAATTATATTCAATTTGAATTGCGCTTAGATTTGTACTTTTTGCGATTGCAGCAACTTTCCATGCAGGAAAATTGGTTAAACCTGTATAAAGAACTTTTCCGGCGTTTACTAAATCCTCCAAACCACGTACAATTTCATCAATAGGCGTAACACCGTCGTCAAAATGTGGCATGTAAACATCAATATAATCTGTTTTTAATCGTTTCAGACTTGATTCTACAGCTTGTCTCATCGCCTTACGATGATTTCCGTAGTTGCTTATTGCAGGATTATTTTCATTGCTTTGCGTATATTTTGTGCATATTATAAAATTGCTTCGCTGATGCTCTATGAATTTACCAACAAGTTCTTCCGCTTCACCAAGCTGATAACGGTCAGAGATATCTATAAAATTCCCTCCGACATCGGCGTAAGCTGTTAGAATATGCTTTGCTTCTTCGGCAGTAGATCCGTATCCTTTTCTATTTCCTAACATAGCAGCTCCCAAAATAAGTTCGCTTGCATATAAACCTGTTTTCTTTCCAAATAATTTATTTTTCATGACTTTTATTTTATGAAGCAAAATTACACAGAAGGTTCAACACATACAATTACGGGTAAATTCACCCCTATCAGATTTTTATTTTCACTATTTTTACGGTAGAAAATTACCTTATGACTTATCAAAAAAAATTACCCGTTTCCTTAGATTGTGGCTTAAATTTATTTCTCGAAGTGATCAACGGAAAGTGGAAACTAGCTTTGATATGGAGTATTTATTCGGGAATTAAAAGACCAGGCGAATTACAAAGAAAAATTCCCAAGGCAAGCCGAAGAGTTTTGGATACTCAGCTAAATCAACTCATTGATCATGGAATTCTTTCTAAAGTTGATTTTAACGAAATGCCTTTAAAGGTAGAATATGAATTGACACCTTTAGGACAAACACTTATACCGGTTATTGCTCGTACTGCAAAATGGGGCGAAACGCATCGTGAAGAATTAGAGCATTTAATAATCTCACAAGTTTAACTTCGATTTTTCATCTATAGTTTTTGTATTAATTCAAAAAACTGAAAAATTAGAAAATTATAATTTTATCAAAATAAATCTATCTATACTGATCTAAAAATACATTTAGAGCCTTTGAAGGTCTTTCATCGTTCCTAAAAATTAACAATGTGGTCATAGTGGCTAGCTCTTTATTTACAGGGAATATTTTTATATTTCTATTGCTATAGTACTGATTTATCACTTCAGCAGGAAGTATACTAATACCTAGGCCTGCCTCTACAAAATTAATAATCCCTTCTATCGAATTGAGTACGGTACTTTTATAGCGCAGTACTCCTTTTGAACCAAGCCATGTTTCAAGTCTCGCCCTGAAAAAACAGCCCTGCCCGAAAACCACAATTTTTAAACGCTCTTCTTTTAACAGTACTGAAAGTTTCTTGACATCGCCTCCTGCAATTATTACTAGTTGCTCATCGCGAACAACGAGTTGCTGCAACCCCGGAATATTTATAGGTGCAGCAACAAAAGCAGCATCTAATTTATAACTAAGTACATCTTGTATTAGTACTGTTAACATAGAAGATTGGAATTCAAGTTCTACGTTGGGGTAAAGTTCCGCAAAACCTTTGATGATTTCAGGTGCCTTAAGTGCCATTGTAGTTTCTATACATCCTATGCGTATGGTCCCTCCTATTTTTTCTGCACTCTGTATATCACTTTTTGCATCATCTAATAAACGTCCTATTTTTTTAGCATATTGCAAAAGTTTTTCCCCTGCCTCAGTAAGAACCACTTTTCTGGATACTCTTCTAAATAGTTCAGCTCCAAATTCATCTTCGAGATTTTTTATGCGAGCCGTTACGTTTGATTGTACCGTAAAGGTTGCTTCTGCTGCTTTTGTAAAACTTCCCAGAGTTGCTGCAGCTTCAAATATTTTCAGGTCATTGCTGTTCATATTATCACAATTAGTGATTAATTACATCATAATAAATCGTTTTCAGGTATCAAATATAGGATGTAATTTTGTTTTAAACAATTGAAAATATGAAAAACACAATTAAATCCTTAACTCTAATTCTAGCTATAATCATGCTACAACAAACAGCTGTAAATGCACAAGTTAAAAACTCTTTAACTACAAATGAGAACACTGAAATTCAGACCACTCATTACAATAACACGGAAGTAAACGGACTAAAGATATTCTATCGTGAAGCAGGCTCTAAAGATGCTCCAACTTTATTATTACTGCATGGCTACCCTACATCATCTCATATGTTTAGAAATCTTATTCCTATTTTAAGCAAAAAATATCATGTAATAGCTCCAGACCTGCCTGGTTTTGGCTATTCAGATGCACCGGACCATCTTAGTTATCAATATACTTTTGATAATCTTGCCAACACTATGCAGGGATTTATCGATAAGCTTGGTTTAAAACGTTTTGCCATTTATGTATTCGATTATGGCGCGCCAACCGGATACAGGCTTGCTCTTGCTAATCCTGAAAAAATAACCGGCATTATATCACAAAATGGCAATGCTTATGAAGAAGGATTAAGCAATGGTTGGAATCCTATTCAGAAATACTGGAAAGATCCTTCTCTGGGTAACAGATACGCTCTTAAGGATTTTGTTTCAAAAGAATCAACTTGGTATCAGTATCACGAAGGTGTTTCGGATGCTTCTCTTATCGCACCTGAAACATATACATTGGACCAGCATTTTCTGGATCGCCCGGGAAACATCGAGATCCAGCTTGACCTGCTAAAAGATTACAGAACCAATGTTGCTTTATATCCTAAATTTCAAGCTTATTTTAGAGATAAAAAGCCTATGATGTTAGCTGTTTGGGGCAGTCAGGATCCTTATTTTCTTCCCGCAGGAGCAGAAGCTTACAAACATGATAATCCAAATGTTACTGTAAAGTTTTATAAAACGGGTCATTTTGCCCTTGAAACTCATTATAAAGAAATCGGTACTGATATATTGTTATTTCTTGCCAAACTTCCTAAATAAAATCAAATAAATTTTTATGTCAATCCCAAACATGACATCCAAACCAAATTTATAAAGCCATTCAAAGACAGGAGTTACAAGTAGTAAGCCAATCTCTTCAAATCTTCCATAAAATTTCTAGAAATTTGTCCAGTCGAGGTCACCACATCCAAATGGCGCCAATTGAAGAAAATTGACGCCATTTTTTTATATAGCCTTCAAATACTAACTTTAACTTTTTTTACATTTATTCTCTTTTTTAGAATAACTCTAAAAACTATCAGCAATAAAAGAAATATCAAAATTCAAAGCTCCTCTATAATGACTAATATCAATGCCTCATTAGCCTACATTTCTACAAAAAATATATAATGTATAAATACGACAGGATAAATTCCTTTGACAAATTTACAGATCCTTTATACTTATTGGAAAGTCTTTTTGTAATTTTGTAATGCTTAGGGGTATTCTGATAATATTAGAATTGAGAAACATCCTTTGAACCTGACTCGGCTGATACCGGACGTAGGGAAAAGCAGGCTCCTTCTTAAAAGAGGTATATTCCTGGTAAAATTCTTCCTTAAAGTAAATTTAAAAGCAATTACAGCTTGTAAACAAAGCAAGATAAAGTTCAAAGTTTAGTAGAGCAACGGTTCTGTTTTTCATACAGACCATCACTTTTTTTACTATGTGACATTATGTGCGCAAGCCTCTTTGCTAAATTTTTAAATATAAAAAATTATGAAAGATAAACAGGCAGTCATTTTTGATATGGATGGCGTTGTGATAAATAGTGAACATTTCTGGTTGCAGGCAGAAATTGAAATCTTCAGTGCATTAGGGGTAATCCTATCTGAAGAAGATCGCCAGCAGACCCGCACAATGACAACTGCTGAGGTAACAAATTTTTGGTTTACAAAATATCCATGGAAGAATGTTTCGCTTTTCGAAACTGAAAAAATGGTAATTGACCGAGTAATTGAATTAATTCAAACACAGAATTGTTTTATCGAAAATATCAGGCCTTTTATACAACAATTAAAATCTAAGAATTACAAAATAGGTTTGGCTACCAACTCTCCTGAATCTTTTATATCGATAAGCCTTGACAGGGTTGGAATCTCTGATCTCTTTGATGCTGTTGCATCAGCAGAGCATGAAAAGCAAGGTAAGCCTGACCCAGCTGTATATCTTACTGCAGCTAAAAAATTAAACGTTACTCCCGATAGATGCATTGTCATTGAAGACTCCTATCATGGAATGCAAGCCGGCAAAAGAGCAGGAATGACAGTTGTAGCATTTACAAATGGAAATGAAAATTTATCTTTTGATCTAGCGGACCATGTTATACATCGTTACTCGCTTGAAAATAATTGGTGATATCTTTTAAAACAATATTATCAAAAACATTTTCATTGAAATAAACAGATTCTTTCATCGAGCCTAACAAAACTTAACATGATACCTTATCTGCTGCAAATGTTGCTGCAATTTTTATAGATGTTTTTTCGACTGTTTTATAGTAAATAATGATACATTCATTTGGAATGAATACTTTCTATTATAAATTAAAAATTATCTAGGATTGTTTTATTGATTAGTATCTAAGAAATCACAGAGATTTTTACATCAATCCTAACAGGACATTCAAACCAAATTTACAAAACCAATGAAAGACAGCTATTAAATGTAGTAAGCCAATTTCTTCAAATATTCCATAAAATTTATAGAAATTTGTCCTGGACAGGTCACTTAAGGAGACAACTAGCAAAGAATTGTCACTTTTTTTATGCACTAATATGTAGATATTTCAAGCCTTTACAAGCTAAAATTCATGCTTCGAATTTTTCATAAGAAATTCTTGGACTGTTTGAAATAAATAATCTATAAGTGGCTCCATTAAAGATTTAATTGAAGCTGAACGATAATTCGAAGTCCGTTAAGTATATAGATTTTTTTCTCTTTTGGTTTATTGCTATTTGTTGATATTAAATAATTCCAAAATCGACTTAACACATTTTGCTGTCACAACAGCTATGGCGAATTTCAAATAATAAGCCTATCGCGGAACTATCCATACATATTTTTTATCTCCGACATAACAAAGGTACTTTGGGTACTCCCTATACTTTCAACTGATCCCAATTTATTAAACACAAAATCCTGATAATGCTTCATGTCTTTGGCAGAAACTTTCATTAAAAAATCGTAATCACCTGAGATATTATAACATTCCACAACTTCTTCTATTTTCATAATGTCACTAACAAATTGATTTCCGATATTACGATCGTGCTGTTTAAGTTTAATATTACAGAAAACAATAAACCCTCTGTTTAGTTTTTCTGCATCAAGCAGGGCAATATATTTTTTAATATATCCGCTGTTTTCCAATCTTTTAATGCGCTCAAAAACTGGCGATGCCGATAGATTTACCATTTTAGCAAGCTCTTTTACAGTGTATTTAGAATTATCATGTAGTATATTTAATAACCGAAGATCAATATCGTCTATTTGCTCCATAGAATATTACTTTAAACAGGTTTAATTTATTTTTAAATCAGAATAAAATTCTTCAAATATAACCAAAAACAATACAAAAATCTAATTTTGAACAAGTTTAAAACATAACATACTGCGGCGTTAACTTCAAAGTATAAAAATCTGAAAAGCATTATTTTATAGCAGGGAGCGTTATCCCTGGTGCCCTTTATCAAAAAAAGATAAAGGGCTATGTCATAAATAAAATTATACTTCTTTTCGTCGAGCCATACCTTGAGCGATGATACTAGCGGCAATCAATTGCAAGGCATGATAAAGCATGAGCGGCAACAATACGATACCGGTGATAGTACTGTGCTGAAAAAGTACTTTTGACATAACGGTGCCGTGTACCAATGACTTTTTAGACCCACAGAATAAGACAGTAATACGATCTTCCTCTGAAAAGCCAAGCAAGCGGCTGAGTAGTCCGACACAAAAGAATACGGTAAAAAACAACACCATCATCCCTGCAGCGAGTCCGGCAAGTTCAAGGGCGGTAAAGCCTTCAAAAAGATGTTCGGAAAATGACTTGCAAAACGACGTGTAAATAATCGTTAGAATAACTGTCTGATCGAAATATTTGAGTTGTTTCTTGTGTTTTTCGGCAATGGCGCCGAAACGGGAATTGAGGATTATGCCAATGATGACAGGCAGCAAGACTTGCAGAATCAACTTTAAGCCAATTTGAGTGACATCAAAATCACCTGTTGCAGAAGCTATAAACAGCCCAACCCACAGCGGCGTAACCACTACTCCGATCAAACTGGAAATACTCGCATTAAAAATGGCTGCGGGAATGTTTCCCTTGGCGATGGAAACCATGACCACCGAAGATGAAACTGTAGACGGTAAAGCTGCCAGAAAAAATACACCCAGCCAAAGCAGCTCGAATCCGTTATTGACAAACAACGGGCGAAATGCCAAAACAATGAGCGGAAAAAATAAAAAGGTTGTCAACTGGACGACAATGTGCATTTTCCAGTTGGAAAGTCCGGCTTTTAGTTTCTCAACACTTAGTCGCATGCCATAAAACAAGAAAATTAAGGAAACGCCTGCATTGGCAATCTCCTCCAGCGAAACAGGTTCTTTGACCATGCCTGGCCTTGGCAAAAAATAAGCCATCAGAATCATGGCGACTATCATTAACAGGAAACCGTCGAAACCTGCTTTTTTTAATACTTCTAATAATTTCTTCAATGTGTTTTAAATATTATTCCTCCGTAGAGTCAGGATTACAAAAATATCTTACGCAGATAAACGTGGATTATTTAAGATTCATTAGTCTGTCCGCAAAGTTGCTCTGTTAAATTCTATGGACAGCAGGGCATGCTTCAAACAACAAACCATATTCAAATTAATACATTGAGACTAAATCCCAAGTTCTTTACGTATAATTTCTGCTCCTGCGCTTAAAGCACTTAACTTGCCTCTGGCTACATCTCTAGATAACGGTGCCATACCGCAGTTTGTAGAAGGGTAAAGATTTTCGGCATCAACAAACTCAAGAGCTTTACGCAGGGTAGCAGCTACTTCTTCTGGTGTTTCGATAGTGTTAGTTGCCACATCAATGGCACCGACCATTACTTTTTTACCGCGAACAAGTTCCATTAAATTTAAAGGCACATTGGAGTTGTGACATTCTAAAGACACCACATCAATTTTAGATTTTTGAATTTTCGGAAAAATTTCTTCGTATTGTCGCCACTCTGAACCTAATGTCTTTTTCCAATCAGTATTTGCCTGTATTCCATAACCATAGCAAATATGAATCGCAGTTTGACAGTGTAAACCTTCAATAGCTCTTTCTAATGCTGCCATTCCCCAATCGTTTACTTCATTAAAGAACACATTAAATGCAGGTTCATCAAACTGGATAATATCTACCCCTGCGTCCTGAAGTTCTCTTGCTTCTTCATTGAGTGCTTTCGCAAATTCCCACGCCAATTTTTCCCGGCTTTTATAATGGTCGTCGTACAAGGTATCTACCATTGTCAACGGGCCTGGCAATGCCCATTTTATAGGCTTGTTAGTTTGTTTACGTAAAAATTTAGCATCTTCAACAAAAACTGCTTTTTGACGTGCAACCTCACCTACAACCACTGGAACACTCGCGTCATAACGGTTACGGATTTTTACTGTTTTACGATTTTCAAAATCTACACCGCTTAGATGCTCGATAAATGTCGTTACAAAATGCTGGCGTGTCTGCTCGCCGTCACAAATGATATCCAGATCTGCCAATTCTTGTTCCTGCAAAGAAATGCGCAACGCATCTTGTTTCCCTTCAAGCAACTGATCGCCTTCTAATTTCCATGGTGACCAAAGTTTTTCGGGTGGTGCAAGCCAGGCCGGTTTGGGTAAACTTCCAACAATTGAGGTAGGTAATAATAATTTCTTCATAATAATATAATTTTAATGCGTTGTAATCAATTAAAGGGTAAAATTAGCAGACCATTGTTCCAGGAGACTTTTGTAAGGCTTAATGAAATGCTCTTCTGCATATTTACCCTGTTCAACAGCCAGTCGGCTGCGCTCTTCGCGGTCATAAGCCACGCGGGTCAGTGAATAATCTTCGTGTTTAATACTAGGTTGATAGATTTTCCCAGCCACTGAATTTGCATTGTAAATTTCAGGGCGATAAATCTTCTGGAAAGTCTCCATCGTGCTGATTGAGCTGATTAGTCCAAGATCAGTATAATCAGCAAGCAGATCTCCGGAATGATAAAAAGCCATCGGTGCCACACTATTCGGAGGCATGAAAAAACGAACCTTTAAGCCCATTTTAGAGAAATATTCATCAGTGATAGAATACTGATCCTGCAGATACTCAAAACCCAGAACCGGATGCTGATACTCAGTGCGGGTATAAGTTTTGTTACTCGATACACTTAGACAAATGATCGGTGACATCTTAAAGTGCTCTTTATAAGTCGCTGAATTCACAAAGCACTTATAAAGTTTTCCGTGCAAATCACCAAAATTTTCAGGAATACAAAAATTAGATTTATTTTTATTGTGCTCGATCAATAAAATACTGAAATCATAATCACGAACATAAGAAGAAAAATTATTTCCGGCAATACCTTCGATACGCTGGCTAGTCTTATGGTCAAAAATATTGGTTTTTAAAACTTCAATCAACGGCAGATTGTTAGTACCATTCTTATCATCAATACTCATCGTTACTGTGATGATTTCAAGTTCTACAAGATAACGATCCCCTTTTGGATTATCCAAATGAGCCAATGCATTGAATCGATTGTTAATCATATTTAATGCATTACGTAAGTTTTGTTGGCGATTACCTCCTCTGGCCAGGTTTGCAAAATTGGTTGTTAAACGCGTTTCGCTTGAGGGATGATAGTTTTCATCTAAACAAGTGCTCTTCAGTGTGAATGCAAAATCATTCTGGATTTTATTCTGGGTGTTTTCAATATTCTGCTTTTCCTTTATTTCCCTATCTTCTTGTATGTTCGCTTTCATCTGATGATACTATTTAGTTTTTTTACCCTGCAAATTTGAAAATAAAAGATTTAATATTTTTATTAATACTTAAAATCAGATAAATATTCTTTTTATAAGTATTTTTAAAGATTATTAATCTTTAAACAATTATACTAATGAAGGAAAACAGATAATTATTCTTTAGTGGCCTAAGATGATTGATTTGGAGTTTCCCAGAGCACTTCAAAAACTCGAAAAAGAAAACAATATCATTTATATTTGCCAAAATTTAAGATAGACATAGTAATGAATTTGATAGAAAATTTAAAATGGCGCTACGCCACAAAAGCTTACAATAGCATTAAAGTAACAGAAGAAAAGATCGATCAGATCTTAGAGGCTATAAATCTTTCAGCATCTTCTTGTGGTCTGCAATCTTACCGTGTTTTTGTTGTAAGCAACCCGGAAATCCAAAAGAAATTAAGTGCTGATTCGTATAATGGACAGATTAACTCTTGCTCTCATTTATTGGTTTTTGCTGCTTTCACTGACATGTCTTCTACTTACATTGACGATTATATGGCAATGACAGAAAAGCAAAGAGGTCTTGATGCTGGTGCCTTATCGGGATTTAGAAATGGATTACATTCCTATTTTAGCGCTATTAATGCAGAGCAAAAAGCACTTTGGGCGGACAAACAGGCTTATATTGCACTAGGAACAGCACTTATTGCTGCGGCAGAATTGAAAGTGGATGCCACTCCTATCGAAGGATTTAATGCTTCTATTATCGATGAGGTTTTGGGTTTGAAGGAGAAAGGTCTGCATTCTACAGTTGTCCTTGCTTTAGGATACCGTGATTCGGAAAAAGACTATATGGCTACTACGAAAAAAGTTCGTTTGCCTATAGATGAAATGATAACTAAAGTTTATTAATGTTATTAGATATGTTAATTATTAAGTTAAAAGTATATGTTCAACCTTTTGGACTTTATACCTTCTCTGCTGTAAAGAGCTATGGCAAATAATACTGTTTTTATCCTGCATAAGTTTTGTGACAGAATCATGGCACATTGCATTTGGACTTGATACATTTTTCAGACAAAAAACTAAGGAATTTTAAATAATTTTAGCCTTCAACTATGAAATTTTTACTGCAAACTTTAAAGAAGACTTATTTAACCAAATAAATTATCATTTTGCTAAAAAAGTTTCAAAAATCAAATAGATTTATTTTAAAATCCCAGACAGTAATTCATAGAGCCAAAGAAAGACAATTCTACCTTAAATTAAAACATCCTTTTCAAATACTCCATAATATTTGTAGAATTGTATAGTAGTTTACTACCCTAAACCAATTTAGTTTTTATAATTTTTACATCAATCCCCAACAGGACATCCAAACCAAATTAATAGCGCAAATGAAAGACCGACACTACATATAGTAAGCCAATCTTTTCAAATCTTCATAAATTTTGTTGAAATTTTTCTCGTAGAAGTCACAAAAATTAAAATCCCATTACTTACAAAATGGGATTTTTTTTATGCTTTTTCTTTACTGTTTAGCATATTATATTAATATTTTAGCTTTTAATATATTTTATTTACTACTTAACGTAAGCGTTCACCAGCTAGAAGCTCGCGCCAGCGGGCAAATGAGGTAATTTCAAACAAACATTATAAAAATTGTTCTTTAAATGTTTAGTTAGAGTTTATGATTATTCGATTGTAGTTCTGTCATCATTTGTTGTCGGCTGTGAAATGACCAGAAAGTCAAGTTGTTCACTGCTTTCATTTGCAATAAAATGTTTAGTTTTAGGATGTATTAAAATCCCTTTATGGGCAGTTAAAATAATTTTATTCTCCTCCAAGTAAAAAGTTGCAGAACCACTAAGGATATAAAAAAATTGCTGAGCATTGCTATGAAAATGTAATTTCTCCCTTGTAAAACTTGGCATACTTTCTTGCTTAATGGAAAGTCCAACAGTGTCTGCTAAAACCCAGCTGTCGCAGTTGTCCCCCCATAAATAATGCTGTGCTGTTTCTTTGTCTATTATTTTTTCTGTCATAATGTTATTTCATTTATTTTTTTTGCAAATGTAGCATGGAGGCACTAATTTACATTGCTTTTAAATAAAAATTTGACTTTGGAGTTGCCTCCAATTTTGCAACAATTTGCCACAAAAAGTTAGGGCATTATAATGAAAATAAGTTCTTGATTTCTTTTTCGCTACTTTTTTATTCAATCCCCAACAGGACATTCAAACCAAATTCATAAAGCCAATGAAAGACAGACATTAAAAGTAGAACGACATTCTCTTCAAATCTTCTATAAAATTTCTTGTAATTTGTCCTGTTGGGGTCACTACAGCCAAATGGCGCCAATTGAAGACAATTGGCGCCATTTTTTATATGCCCATGTAATATTTTTACGTAGGCAATATCACATGAAATTCTGCACCTATATTTTCTTTTGCCTTAGAAAAAATAATACCATTGTGGTTTTCTACAATTTTTTTACCAATAGATAACCCAATGCCTGTTCCTGTATACACTTCATTATTATGAAGTCTTTGAAACATGGTAAAAATCTTGTTTTCAAATTGTTTATCGAAACCTATACCATTATCTTTAATAATAATTTCGCAATAACTCAGACTTTGATTCAAAGCTGGAAACTTTTTTATTTGAGCTAACGTAAGCTTGCGTGAGCTTATTTCTATTTTGCAAATTGAATCGTCATTTTTACAAAACTTAAGAGCATTACTTATTAGGTTATAAAAAAGCTGATTCATTTGTAAGGGAACAGCATTAATAAAAGGTAATTTATGCCGCTTAACTTCGACGCTTTGTTCCTCTATCAACAACTCAAAATCAACAAGGATATTTTCAACAATCTTATTTAAATCTGTTTTAACAAATTGTTTTTCTGGATTATTAAGGTACGAATAAGCTAACAAATCCTTAATCAGTGTATTCATTCTTGTAGATGATTTACTGATTTTTTCCAATAAAATAAGAGCTTCATCAGATATGTTTTCCTCCATTCCTAACAATCTGCTGATAAACATTAATATCTTACGCAAAGGTTCCTGCAAATCATGACTTGCTACGTAAGCATATTCCTGTAATTTGACATTTGCAACATGCAATTTTTTGATGGAGCTTTCAAGTTCAGTATTAGCATTCAGCAAATCTATTGTACGCTCCAAAACTTTGGCTTCAAAACCATCTGAAAGAATCTGCAGTCTTTTTTCTATAATTCTTCGTTCTGTTATATCTTCAATAGCCAGCAGAATTAATTGCTCCTTGCTCGTTTCGTTGGTCACTTGTCGGGCATTAAGCAGCATTATGCTCTCTCCGTAAGGTAAAAGATTAACTGATATTTGATAATCATCAAGCTGTGTTTTCTCGGGAAGTACTTTTTCAAGCATGGCACGCATGGAAACATTATCAAAAAGATGATTCTGAATTTCATAAATCAGCTTTCCTTTAGCCTCATCCTTAGCGATATTATATTTTTTAGAGAAAGCTCTGTTAACATTTTTAATTCTTAAATTAGTATCCAGCACCACTATAGGTTCTCTAAGAGTGGCGACTATTGCCTCGGTGTAATTTTTGGAAATATTGATCTCTTGCTGCTTATTTAAAAGTTCCTGATTGATTTGTAAAAGCTCTTCGTTGCTCGACTGTAATTCTTCTTTAGAAGTTTCCAGTTCTTCATTCAAACTTTGCAGCTCTTCACTCCCGCTCAACAGCTCTTCGTTGGCACTCTGCAATTCTTCGTTCGATGCTTCCTGCTCTTCACTGATCGCGTTGACATCATCATGTATTTTAGCCAATTCCTTTTCAAGCTGCGTTATTCTTTTTAAATAGACATTGTCTTGCAATTCTTCGGAAGTGAATTTGTTTGAGGACAAACTATCCTTCTCAATAATACTTTTATAAAATAACACTAAAAAATAAGGCTCTGCTGTGTCCTCTAATCGCTTTAATTCTATAGTTATTTCTTCGGCAGTACCTTTACTTTTAATCTGGATTCTTTCTTTTTTTATAGTTGAATCTGTTTCTTTTACTTTATGCCAGGCATTACGAAGTTCGAAAGCCAGCCCTTCTCTTGCCATTTTTAATAAATTGAAAGTGGGTTTACCCGTAGAAAGCTCAATAAATTCGGCTATTGATCCATTAATATGTACAATATCCATTTGTTCGTTTACAATAACACTCGCTGGCGTGTATTTAGAGAGCAATATTAAATCAGCACTCTTTCTAAAATCTTCTTTGATAATTTCTTTTCTTTGAATGTCAGATTTAAAAGTTTTTAATTTGCCATTGGGTCCTAAACCAGAATGTACAAATCTACCAGAAACCTGTTTACGGATATATATTTTGCCTGCTTTATCAAATGACTGAAAAAGCTCAGCGGCAGGAACAGCTGTTTCTGATTTTCCTAACAATAAAAAGCCGTTTTCTTTTAACGCATAATGAAAGGTTGTAAGTGACTTTTTTTGTAAAAAGGAGTCCATATAAATGAACACATTTCTACAGGTAATTAAATCCATCTTAGCAAAAGGAGGGTCATTCAAAAAATTATGAACTGCAAAAACACATAAATCCCTAATTTGCCTCTTAATAGTATAACCATTTGTATTTGATGTAAAATACTTGGAAAGAGTATTTTCAGAGACATTACGCATCTGGGATTTCCTGTAAAATCCAATTCTTGCTTTGGCAATAGCAACTTCTGAAATATCTGAAGCAAAAATCTGAATTTCTTTTCCCTGAAGATTTTCGCCCAAATATTCGTGAAGCGCAATAGCTAACGTGTAAGCCTCTTCGCCAGTAGAACAGCCTGCTATCCAAATTCGGACTGTATTTCCGTCCGGCAATCTGCTGGTTATTATTGGAAAAACTTTTTCTCTTATAATTTGAAATATTTTACTATCCCGAAAAAATTCTGTTACGGGTATAAGCATGTCATTAAACAAATCTTCTGATGCCAATTTATCTCCTCGTAAAACTTTCAGATAATCCTTTAAATTAGCAATTTTGCTTAATGCCATTCTTCTGGCAATACGACGACGAATAGTGGTTTGTTTGTAATAGGTAAAATCAACACCGCTTTGCTGCTGCAAAATTTTAATTATTTCATGATATACTAATTCATCATTTGATTCATCTTCTTCACTATTTATATATTTCAATTTTGAAATCGTTATTAATTTCTCCACTATTTTTAATGGAGACATTACATAATCAACCACTCCGGCATTAACTGCGCTTTGTGGCATTTCATTAAAAAGAGCATCAATATCCTGTGCAAAAGTAGTACCTCCGTGTTTTTTTATGGCTCTTAATCCAATTGTTCCGTCAGATCCATTTCCGGAAAGCAGTACGCCATAGGCTAAGTCAAGATGGACTTCGGCTAATGAGGTAAAAAAAATATCTATTGCTTGATTTTTGGTGTCTTTTTCACGAGGACTCAGCTTAAGAACTCCATCAAAAGAGGTTAACATTTTATTCTCAGGAATAACGTAAATATTATTTGGAGCTAAATGAATATCATCTGTAATTTCATTAATAGGTATTTTTGCCACACGGGAAAGAAGCTCCGTGAGCATACTGTCATGCATAGGATGTAAATGCTGTACAATTACAAATGCCATTTCAGAATTAGCAGGGATAGCATCTATAAACTTCGTAAACGCCTCAAGTCCCCCTGCTGAAGCGCCAATACCAACAATAGGAAAGTCTTGGCGTGTAGCCTTTGGTAAATTATCTGTGTGAAAATCCATGATTTTTAGTATTAATTTCTAAACTCATCATTGTAATTCAATGACAAATGATACTGCAGCAGCATTTTTAAAAACCTACACCGTAATTATAAAAGTTTCAATTTCGAAATTTGCAAGTCTTTCTTCCCAATCCATTTCGATAACCTTTTTTAATAATTTCTTTAGATCGTTAAAATCAGTGGGTTTTACAATATAAGCATTAGCACCTAATCCAAAAGTATTCATAATGCCTTCTTCTGTAGACGAGGTTGAATAAATCGCTATTATAGGAATATTTTTAAATTTAGCATGAGCGCGAATTTGTTTTAAGCTTTCAAAACCTGACATAACGGGCATGTTCAGATCTAAAAAGATGATATCAGGAATTATGAGATTTTTATCATTAAGCCGATCTAAAAGTTCTTTTCCATTTATACAAAATTCAACCGGAAAATTAAGACGGATATCTGTTATTGCATCTGCAAAAAATTCCCTGTCATCTGGATCATCATCAGTAAGTAAAATCCTGAAATTCTCTTTATCATTCAATATATGTTTATGATTTACTCCAAATGTACACTTTAATAAATGGCAGGAGTTCAATTATAATACTTTTCTTTCCATTGTCTTAAAAATTAACTCTTTATCGAAATTGATAGTGCAACATTAGCTATACGAAAAATCAATAAATTATCAAATTTGATCCAACCTGTATATTTTTTCCTTAAATTGTAACTAAATTTTAGATTACTATAGTCCTTTCTTTTTTAATCAATGCACTTTACATTAAAATAAGACTGGAGGAACTAATAAATCTTTTAAAACGTAAACAATGAAAAAATTTAGTGTATTAACATTAGTAGCCGTTACTCTATTTATAACGGCATGTAAAAAATCCTCTAACGAAACTAAAACAGGCGAAGAGCAGCAGGTTGCCGAAAAAAAGGGAGAAGTATTAGCGGTAAACCTTGAGACTTCTAAAGTAGACTGGAAAGCATTTCATAAAGGTGGTTTTGCACCTCGTTGGGGAACGCTTGCCATTAAATCAGGTGAAGTTTCGATTGAAGCTAATGAATTAACTGCAGGTGATTTTGTAATTGACATGCAGTCTATTAAAGTAGATCCTGCATCTGTGACTGAAAAAGATAAAAAATATTCAGAGTTAGAAGCCCACTTAAAGAGTGCTGACTTTTTTGATGTTGAAAAAAATCCAACGGCTGATTTTAAAATTACCAGTGTGACTGACTTACCTGCTCCGGGAAAAGATGCTATTGAAGGTGCTAATAAAACAATAAGCGGTAACCTTACCCTTAAAGGGAAAGCTGTAAATGTTACTTTTCCTGCAAAAGTTGCTGTAGCGGATGGAACAGCGACACTACAAGCTAAATTTACAGTTAATCGTACGGATTGGGATATCAAATTTGGAGCTTCTGAAGCTGATCCTGCAGAATGGATGATCAGTAAAGATATCGAGATTGGTATCAATGTAACGGCAGGAAAAAAATAAAAAAACAGTTAATTTTCATTCTTTAAAAGGCTGCCTAAAATATTAGGCAGCCTTTTTTTTATATTAAAAATTTATTCAAGACAATCCTTTTACCAGTTTTTTAAGTCCCATTTCTAATAGAATTTTTGAAGTTGCAATATTGATTCTCAAAAACCCCTCACCTGCACCTCCATACATTGTACCGGAATTGAGCCAAAGCTTTTGTTCTTCGAGAAGCTTATGCGATAATTCATTTGCTGTTTTTCCAAATGCTGTACAATCAAGCCAAACCAAATAGGTAGCTTCCAAAGGTGTAACTTTTATTTGTGGAAGATTTGAGTTTATAAATTGGGTCAGGAAAAGATAATTATCCTGCAAATATTCTTTTAGAGCATCGAGCCATTGATCTGATTCTTCATAAGCTGCAATAAGAGCGGAGATACCAAATAAGTTCAATAATTCTATTCCCATCAGTTTAAAAGAAGATTGAATTGCTTTTCGGAATTGCTCATTTTGTGTAAAAAAATAACCTACCTGTAATCCGGCTAAATTAAAACTTTTGGTAGGCGAACTCAGCGTGACAGAGTTTAGGCTGTACTTTTCTCCCAGGGAAGCAAACGGAATATGAACGTGACCTTCAAAAACCAAATCGGCGTGAATTTCATCTGAAATAATTAGAACATTATGTTTTAAACATATATCTCCAACAGCTTGTAATTCTTCCCTTTTCCAAACCCTGCCAACAGGATTGTGCGGATTACTGATAATCAAAATTTTCGCTTTTGGATCTGACGCTTTTTGTGCCAAATCCTCAAAATCAATTGTATATTTACCATTGTCATAAAGCAAATTATTTTCGATAGCAACACATCCGTTATTTTCAATACTGCTGTAGAAATGATTATAAACAGGCGATTGTATGATGACATGATCTCCCGTTTTGGATAGCGATTGTATGGCTGCTGATAATGCAGGAATTACGCCTGAAACCGGTATTAGCCATTCTTTTTCGAGCGTGAAACCATATCTTTTTTTCCACCATCTTATAATGGCGTCATAAAATGCATTTGGAGTTTCATTATAGCCAAAAATACCATGATCAACTCTTTTCTGTAAAGCATCTAAAATGGCTGGTGCCGATTTAAAATCCATATCTGCAATACACATAGGCAGCACTTCTCCAAAAGGAGTTTCATCCCATTTAATGGAACCACTATCTTTTCGTGATATTATCTCATCAAAATTATATTTCATGGTACGAAGATTTAGTTAAAACTTATTTTTTAGCGCAATATTCGCTCAATTCTGAAATCGTACTAATGTGCAATTGCTTTGCCTGAACTCTGCGCATCATAAGCGCATAAGCATTATTAAAGCCGATAGGTTTAAGCCATTGTAATTGATATTGTTTCTGAAATTCTCTCTGAACATAATCATACGTTTTCTTGCTGTCTTTTGATACTTCCTTAATTGTCTGTTCAGAAAGTTTTAGCAAGACTAATAATCCTGTTCCGGTATATTCGGGATAAAAATCGATAGCATCATTCATTAAGGCATCAAAACATATTTTTGTTCCGCCAAGTCCTGTTTTGGTTTCCACTTTATAATGGGTATATCCTTCAATGAGCATCTTGTACATTTCTGCCAAAATATACTGCTCGCCAAAAATCTTGGAGCCAATTCTTATTGTTTCTCCATTTCCGTGATTTGCATTTTTGTATAAACCCCGACTGACCAAAAAATCTTTGGCTACTTTTTCGGGAGTCTGTTTTAAAAGTTCGGTTTTATAATTAAGATCCGTCATAATACTGTCATTGATTTTGCCAGAAAGAAGATTTAAAGTTTCTTCGAGTCCCGGAAATTTTTTCAATGTCTTAGTTTTGATTATCGGCGCAGCATAATAAGGCGGAAATATCGTTTTATCATCTTCTAAAACTACCAAATCAAAGGCTTTAATTCTTCCATCGGTAGAATAACCGCTAATCAAATCCAGTTTTCCCTGATAGGCAGCTTCGTACATAATAGCATCTGAAACCACAAGCGGATTCAGTTTTAATCCATACACAGAGCGAAGTCCCAGATCGCCATCCTGACGTCCCATAAATTCCGGCGTAAATCCCGCAATGATCTTACGTTCCGGTTGAACCGAAAATATAAAATAAATACCTGTTGCAACTGCAATACTGCAAATAATATAAAAAGCTATTCGAAGTGTTTTTAAGGTTGATTTTTGAAGATAACCAATAATCAAATCCAGTAAAACTGCCAATAATGCCGCCGGAATTGCTCCCGCCAGAATCATATTGGTATTGTTGAGCGAGATTCCTCCAAAAATAAATTCTCCCAATCCACCTGCTGCCACAAAAGAAGCAAGTGTGGCAACACCAACATTGATTACCGCAGCGGTTCGAATTCCCGCTATAATTACCGGCATAGCCAATGGAAATTCAACCTTAAACAAACGCTGGGTTTTATTCATTCCCAGTGCCGTTGCGGCTTCAATAACTACGGGATCTACTCCCGTAATTCCTGTATATGTGTTGCGAATAATGGGAAGTAACGCGTAAATAAGCAGTGCAATTATCGCTGGCGTTGCTCCAATACCGAACATAGGTATCATAAAACCCAAAAGGGCAATACTGGGAATGGTTTGTAATATTCCAGCTGCACCTAAAACAGGAGCGGATAATTTTCGTCTTCGGGATATTAAAACCCCTAACGGAATTCCAACTACAATGGCCAATAGCAATGATAAAAAAGTAAGTCCCAGATGCTGTCCAATCTGTACCAATAATTTTTCATGCTGTGACATTATAAATTGCCAAAGAGTCTGCTCTTGTGTCATACCGTTTGAAGTTTTCTGTATTGATTAAAAGCCTGCAAAAGTGCTTCATAATCTTCATTATAAACATTCTCAGTACTTAAAATTTGAAGGGTTTCCCAAATATCCGCCTCTTTAATTAATTGTTGTTGCGCTTTTAATGACAATGGTTTTTGAAGAAAAGATTCAACTAATTTCAGGGGAGCAATTTTATATTCCAACATCAACCGGTTACTGCCAAAGAAATCTTTTACAAAGCTATTTATGGGATGATATAACATTTCTGCCGGAGTACCTATCTGAACAAGCTGCCCTTTATCCATCAGACAAATTCGATGTCCGAGCTCAAAGGCTTCTACTACATCGTGGGTTACTAAAATGGTGGTTTTATTTTTGAGTTCATCGAGATTCTTAAATTCATTGTGAATCGCCGATTTTGTAATGTTATCTAAAGCTCCAAAAGGTTCATCCATT
>Ga0247806_10000025_pt1 | contig 93510 bp, 84 predicted proteins | sample UWRJL059202B1_FD_179935 | JGI IMG/M metagenome (GOLD analysis project Ga0247806, IMG submission 179935) | Plant litter microbial communities from Arlington Agricultural Research Station in Wisconsin, United States - UWRJ-L059-202B-1 | ecosystem: Environmental > Terrestrial > Plant litter >... | reverse complement strand
TCTGGTCGCCGAAGACCTGCGGGCTGGCGACGGGCAGGTCGGCGTACCAGTCGTAGAACGAGAGCATGGTGCCGCCGAGCATGGTGATGAACCGGTTGCCCACCCCGTGCGAGACGATCGACATGGCCGGGATCGGCGAGAAGCCGGCGATGCGGTCGGGCCCGTACTCCTTGATGGTGTGCACCTGGGCGGCGGCCACGATCTCGGCCGCCTCGTCCCAGCCGGCACGTACCAGGCCGCCCTGGCCGCGGGCGCTCTTGTAGGCCTTGGCGCTCTCGGGGTTTCCGGTGACCTCGGCCCAGGCGAGCACGGGGTCATTGGTGCGGGCCTTGGCCGCGCGGTACAGCTCGAGGAGCACACCGCGCACGTAGGGGTAGCGCACCCGGTTGGGCGAGTAGGTGTACCAGCTGAACGCCGCGCCGCGGGGGCAGCCGCGGGGTTCGTATTCGGGCGAGTCCGGGCCCACGGAGGGGTAGTCGGTCTGCTGGGTCTCCCAGGTGATGATGCCGTCCTTGACGTACACCTTCCAGGAGCAGGAACCGGTGCAGTTCACCCCGTGGGTGGAGCGCACCTCCTTGTCGTGGGTCCAGCGGTCGCGGTAGAACGAGTCGGCGTCCCGGCCGCCCTCGAGGAACAGCGAGCGGAGGTCCGGCGAGGTCTCACCGCGGCGGAGGAACCGGCCGAGGTTGAGGATCGAATCGGTCAACGGTCCGTCGGAGCCCGCCTTGGCGGGTGCCCCGCCAGCCAGGGTTCGGCCGGATCTCGTGAAGATGGAATTCTTGAGCGATTTCACATCGGACTCCTAGCGCTGCCGGCACCACCGCGGTCAGCGATGCCCTGTGCGCAAGTCTCCCGAGTGCGGAAAATCGCTACAACCGCGAAACACCGTTAATAATCGCTCGGGGCGTAAATGACCACCGGGGCCTGCTCGGCCGCGGCGAGCGCCGGCTCGAGCACCCGCACCAGCAGGTCGAGGGTGCACAGGTCCGGGCCCGCCAGCGGATGCATCTGCTCGGCCCGCAAGGGGCCATCCGTCTGTTCGAGCAACGATTTGATCAGGCCGTAGTGCACGGTGCAGACCTCGGGGTGCTGCTTCACCATCTCGCTGTACGGGCAGTCGTGCAGGTGCACGTGGACGCCGTCGGGGTCGTGATCTGAGTCGAAGCCGCTCGCATCGAGGTGGTCGTCGAGCGCGTCGATCTGGCGTTGCCTGGGCGTCGATTCGACGGCGACGAGGGGCAGAAGCTTGCGAACCAGATCGCCGCGTCGCTCCGCCGCTTCCGCCTTGAGTGCCCGCACCGAGCCGGGCTCGTTGACGGTGGGCGCGGCGCTGTACAACATGCGCGGGCGGCCCTTCGTGTCCCTGGCTTCCGGCTGGCAGGTGATGAAGCCGTCGTCGACCAGGCGCTGCAGGTGCTCCCGGGCGGTATTGGTGTGCAGGCCCGCGGCCTCGGCCAGGTCGCCGACGGTCATGGTTCCGCGCCGCTGCAGGTGCAGGAGCAGAGTGATCCTGCTGATCGAGGCGAGGGTGCGATAACTCGGCGCTGAGCGGGGAACCATGCGCCCAGTATGCGCTTTCATTGCGACCGGCGGTACCCGCACCACTGATCGCACGGCAAAACTCCTGCACGTCACCGGCCACGAGGCCGGTGACGATGCATCCCACCGGGCGGGGCGGTGGCCGGGGTGGTTGCCGGGAGGGTGCCGCGCTATGGTCTGCGCGTGACGACGGATGACCACAGCTGCTGCGCGCCCGCCCGGAAGACGGCCCAGGGAGCCGGGCTCACCGACCCGCGGCTCCCTCCGGCCGAGGGTTCGACGGCCGGGCACGACCTGGAACAGGCGATCGTTCCCGGACAGCTGTTCCGGATGGGCGACGCCGACGGCGCCGGCAATCCCGGCGACGGTGAGACGCCGGTTCACGAGGTTCGGGTGGATGCCTTCTCCATCGACCTGACGACGGTCACCAACGCCGCCTACGCCCGGTTCGTGGCCGACACCGGGTACCGAACCGAGTCCGAAATCTTCGGCTACTCCGCCGTGTTCCACCTGGCGCTCGAGGCCGACCTCGACGATGTTGTCGGTCAACCACCGCAGACGCCGTGGTGGCTGGGTGTGCGGGGAGCCGACTGGGCGCATCCGGCTGGACCGTTGTCGTCGCTGGACGGCCTGGCCGAGCATCCGGTGGTGCAGGTGAGCTGGAACGACGCGGTGGCGTACTGCGAGTGGGCCGGCCGGAGGTTGCCCACCGAGGCGGAGTGGGAGTGCGCCGCGCGCGGCGGCCTGGCCGGGCGGCGCTACCCCTGGGGCGACGAGTGGGACGAGGGGCAGCGTTGCAACATCTGGCAGGGCCGGTTTCCCGCCGTGAACACGCTGGCCGACGGCTGGCTCACCACCGCCCCGGTGCACGAGTTCGAGCCGAACGGGTATGGTCTGCGTCAGAGCGTCGGAAACGTGTGGGAGTGGTGCGCTGATTGGTGGGCCGAGGACTACTACGCGCACTCCCCCGGCCATAATCCGGCCGGTCCGGTGGCCGGCACCCAGCGGGTGATGCGCGGCGGCTCGTACCTCTGCCACGACTCGTACTGCAACCGGTACCGCAACTCGGCCAGGGCCTCCAACACGGCCGATTCCGCCGCCGGCAACGTGGGCTTCCGCACCGTCGCCCGGGGCGGCAGGGCCCAAAGCCCCACGGGTACGCGCGGGTGAAACGGTATTCTGGGATGGCTGTGAGGCATCACCTGCGCCCCTCACGCACTCCACGGCTGACGGGCCACAAGCCGCCGGCCACGTCCCGGAAGGACTCGCACCATGCCTGACCCGTCCGCCATCGTCATCGTCATCGTCATCCTCGTTGCCGTGCTCGTGATGGTGCCGCTGATCGTCATCGCAGTTCGCAAGGTGCGCCAGGCGACGGCGTCGAGAGCCGGCTCCGGCGCTGGGCGGGGCGGTCCGACTGGTCCGGCTGGTGCAGGGGCTCCAGCCCGGCCCGCGATGGTGCCGGGAGCCCTGGCCCCGGCGGCGATCGTGACCGGGCCGACGGCCCCTGCAGCCAAGACGGTGCTGGACTACGTCGACGAACGCACCATCGTGCTCGACGTCGACGACACCGACCGGGACGCCGTCATCCGCCGGCTCGCCGGCCTGATGTCGGCCACCGGACGGGTGCTCGATGAGGACGCCGTGGTGCGGGCGGCTCTGGACCGGGAGCTGATCAGCACCACCGGCATCGGCGAGGGCATCGCGATCCCGCACGCCAAGTGCGACGGCGCCACCGAACCGGTGCTCGCGTTCGCCCGCAGCCAGGCCGGGGTGGACTGGAACTCCCTCGACGAGGCGCCCGCGCACCTGATCTTCATGATCGCGGTACCGGAGGCGGCGGCCGGCACCGAGCACCTCAAGGTGCTCGCCCAGCTGAGCCGCAGCCTGATGAAGCCGTCGTTCCGCGCCTCGATCGAGATGGCCGCCACCCCGGCCGAGGTGCTCGAGGCGCTGGCCAGTTCGGTGCGTCCGGCGGCGCCGGCGCCGCTCGCGTAACTAGTCGCAGACGCAACGGCGGATCTTTTCGGGACACGCCGTCGAGGACGCCGCCCGACGCGGCGAGTCGGCGAAATCTCCGCCTTTAGGTACCGAGCGTGGATGGGGGCGGCGCCGCGCTCGCCCGCACCACGAGAGCCGGATTCTCCGACGACAGCACGGGTTGCTCGTCCCCGGTGATCTGCAACAACAACAGGCTGAACGCGCGCCGGCCCAGGTCGACGAAGTCCTGCGAGATCGTGGTGAGTCCGGGCCGCCAGACGCGGGAGAGCGGATGGTCGTCAAAACCGACGACGCTGATGTCCTCCGGAACCCGGCGGCCCGCCTCGGCCAGCCCGGAGATCACACCCATCGCGATCTCGTCGTTGCCGCAGAACACCGCCGTCACGTCGTCCCGGGCGGCCAGGCTGTGGCCGATAGCGACGCCGGACACCGCATCCCAGGTCGCGGCGATGATGGGCGGCACACTCGCTCCCGCGCTCGTCAGGGCGGCACGCCAACCGATGGTGCGGCCGTCCTCTTCCCGCGACGGCGGCACCGTGACGTGGTGCACGGTGCGGTGGCCGAGGCCGAGCAGGAATCGGGTGATCTCCTCGCCGCCGGCGACCTCGTCGAGCACGGCCTGGGAGAACTCACCGTCGACCTCCCCGGACACGGCGACCACCGGCACGTCGCGGGGCAGCGCACCGACGACCTGAACGCCGGCCGGGTCGAACTTGAGCACAACGACCCCGGCGAGGGGTTGGCTGAGCACCAGCGACACCGCGCGCTCCACCTCCTCCGGGGCATCGCTGTCGACCAGGGAGATGATGACGAAGTAGCCGGCCGCGCGGGCGGCGAGCTCGATGCCCTGGATCGTCGACGAGTATCCGTAGATGGTGGTGTCGGAAGTCATCACGGCGATGGTGGTCTGCTTGCCACTCACCAACGCCCGAGCCGCGCTGTTGGGACGATAACCCAGCTGCTCGATGGCGTCGAGCACTCGCTGCCGGCGCTCGGCGCTCACCTTGGCGGCGCCGGTGAGCACCCGGGACACCGTGGGCACCGACACGCCAGCGGTCGCCGCGACATCGGCGATACTGGCAGGTTTGGCGAAGCTACGGGTCATGCTGCGACGATACTGCGTCTGTTCGCGCTCCGGCGGCAGGCCGGGACTGTCGGTCACCGTTGGCCACCGGCGCTCACCAGCGGGTCGAGCCGCACGGCCACGATGCGTGGGCCGGGACCGTCGGCGCCGGTGAGGCGCAACGGCCCGGTGCCGTCGAGTACCTCGAAGGGCACCGTCAGGGGTTGGTAGTTCGACCAGTGGTAGTTGTGCCGGAACACCACGACGGTGGGGGCATCCGTGCCGCGCTGGACGGTGAGACGGCGATTGATCACGTCGGCGTTGTATTCGTGCCCGGTCGCACGGTCGGCGTTGCTGTATTCCAGGGTGAGCATATAGCTGCCGGGGGTGAGCTCAGGCAGGTCGATGACCGCCGAGCCGGCCGCCGGGCCGAAGCCGTCGAGGTAGGCGATGCCCTCGTCGTCAGCCAGGTGCACCGGCTCGACGAGGGTGAATCGCTCGGCCGAGACCCGGATGCCCCCATCGAGCCGACCCGCCGCTTCCCGATCCGCTTCCGCCGCCAGGCTCAGGCTGTGCACACGCACCGGCACACCGGTCGACCGCACGCTGACCGCTGAGACGCCCACGGCCAGATAGACCGCGGCCCGCCCGGCGCCGACCTCGGTGCCGTTGACAGCCAGGATCGTGGCCGCGTCGGACCCCGTTGCGGGGCCCGCGGCCGAGGCCGCGACGGTAGCGCCGGCATCCGACGACACCGCCAGGACGTACCGGCCGGTGTTCGGCACGGCGACGAAGAAGGTGAGCTCGTCGGCGCCGGCCAGGGTGACGCTGCCCGGCCCGTGAACGGCCGCCGTGTGCTCGACGGTGCCGCCGGTGCGCCAGGCGAAGACGGCGTCGTAGCGCCGCGCCGCCGGGTCGACCCGGCTAAGGGAGATGCGGTCGATCGACACCACCTCCCCGATTCCCACCGTGAGCGTCAGGTCGTGGGCGCCCGCCGTCAGGGTGACAGGGGTGTCCAGGCGGCCCGCATAGGTCGTCGTCAGGGTCGCCGGGGCGGGCAGCTGCACCGCGGGGCCGCCGTCGATGGTCACGCCGAGGGTCACCGGGGTGGCATCGGTGCCGTAGGTGATGCCGAGCAGGTAGTCGCCGTCGGCGGGGACGGTGACCGGGAAGGTCACCCGGCTGACGGCATCCGCGGAGTGAGCGAGCGTGACGGCGTGCCGGCCGGAGCCCGTGTAGTGCTGCGGGTCGTCGCCGTGCCGCACCAGGGTGACCCCGTCGGTGCCGGCCGCGTCGGTGTCCACCTGAACGCTCCAGGGCGAGACCGTTGCCGGCGTGCCGCCGCCGTCGGGGGTGACCTGCACGAGGAATGCGGCGTGCGGGTCGGTGTTGGCGATCCGTACCGTCAGGACGCCGTCCCGCACTGTCGCGGTGTCGTCCCGCACCAGTGTCGGCGCACTCACGTCGCCCTCGTATCCCGACCAGCTCACCGAGCTGACCCGCACGCGCACCGAGCCGGCCAGGCCGAGACCGGTGAGGTTCAGGTCGAAGTCTGCGGATGATCCGCCCAGCAGCACCGATAGCGCCGACGCGGAGTCGTCCCAGGCGGCCAGCGCCCGCAGCGAATCACGCACGCCGGGGTGCGGCACGCTCACCGGCACGGTGTGCCCGGTGAGGCTCGCGTACCAGTGCAACAGCCACCAGCCGCCGTTGGCCTGGCCGGAGTTGACCGCGTGGTCATCGAGATTGCCGGCCATGGTCCAGTAGGCCAGGTCGGCATCCACCTTGCTGGTCTCGAACAGGTCGATCCACTGCACCAGCTGGGCCGGGTTGGACATGTCACGGCGGTTGCCGTACTCGTCGATGTTGATCGGCAGCGGTCCGAAACCGAGCTCGGCTTCCAGCTCGCGGTAGTGCCGGTAGTGCGCCGGGTAGACCTCGAGGGAGGAGGGCTGCAGTTCGTGCCAGCTCATGACCTGGGGCACCACATCGTTGGCCAGGCAGTAGACGAAGAAGTCCCGCACCCGCTCGGGGTGGTAGTGCGACTCATTCGGGCCGACGATCCGGGCAGCAGGGTCGACGGCGCGGATCGCGCGGTACATCGTGGCCCAGTCGGCGAGGAACCTGTCGCGGCCCGCCGCCGACCAGTCGGAGTACCAGATCCAGTCGCCCTCGTTGAAGGGAACCCAGACGAACTTGTGGGCATCCGGCCGGGCCGCAACTTCGGCGACCATCGTCTGGGCCAGCTCACAGAAGGCCTCGATGCCGACCTCTTCGTAGGGCCACTGGGCGAGCACGTCCTGCATATAGACGACCATTTCACTGCCGCCGGCGGCGAAGTAACCGTCGGCCTGGCTGAGCGCGTCACCGTTGGGGTGCTGCAAGCCGTGCGGGGCCTTCTGCGCCATGGTGCGCGGCCGCACCCCAGCGATGAGCGCGGCGGAAGGCACCCCCTCGTCGGCGAGGCCGTAGAGCATGCCCGTCGCGCCGCCGTGCACGGCGCCGGTGCTGACGCTGGCGTCCACGGTGACCTGCTCCACCAGCGGGCCGGTGGCGATGCGCAGAGTGCGGGCGGCGGATGCGTCGTGGGCGGTGACCGTGAGCACACCGGCCGCCTTGTCCCAGCGGTACTCCCACGGTTCGAGCCGGCGCGGGAAGACGGTGTCCACCACAACGTCGAGGCCGGCCAGGTCGGGCAACGGCACCCGCACCGTGGGGTCGGCGCCGTCGCGCTTCCACAGGGTGAGGTGGCGCACCTCGGTGCTGCCGATGGCCAGCGCAACCCAGGGCGCGGTCCATTGGTCGATGCCGAGGGGCCAGGAGGCGTGGCCGGCGGCGAGTTCGTGGCGCATCCGCTTGTGTGCGGCCACCGCCTCGGCCACCAGCACCTGTTGCGGCATGGTCATCGTGTTCAGGTAGCCGGAGAGGTAGAACCGGCCGAGGATGCCGGTGCACAGGGTGAAGGCGATCTGCTCGTCGGTCATGCTCGGCTGCGGGTACGCCCAGTTGGCGGCCTGCTCCGGCAGCATCATCAGCGGTGCGGCGGCGGCGATGGGCGCGTAGGCCTGCGGGTCCTGCTGGTCGCTGGTGGATTGCAGCTGCAGCCGGGAGAGCATCGCGAAGTCCATCCGCATCGCGCCGGACGCGCAGTTCTCCAACACCAGGTCGGGGTGCCTCTCGAGCACGCCCTCCAGCCAGGCCAGGTGGGCACGGTTGTGCTGCAGCAGGCCGTCGCCGGGGCTGGTGGCGTCCCGGTCGGTGCCGGGGCCGGGGTTGATGTTGTAGTCGAGTTTGAAATAGCCGATGCCGAATGCGGTCACGAGGCGATCGACAACGGCGTCGAGGTGGGCAATCGCGGCGGGATGGCGCAGGTCGAGGTGGTAGCGGCCGTGCTCCACAATGCGTTCGCCGTGCCGGCTGAAAAACGCCTCCGCGGGCAGCCGTTCGGCGGCGGGGCTGGCCACGCCGACGACCTCGGGTTCCAGCCAGAGGCCGGGTTTCATGTCTGTGGCGCGGATGCGGTCGATGACCTCGCCGAGACCGTTCGGGAACCGCACGGTGGAGGGCTCCCAGTCGCCCACGCTGTCCCACCAGTCGCCGGAGTCGTCGTACCAGCCGGCGTCGACGCAGAAGTACTCCGCACCGGCCTCGGCGGCGGCGGCGATCAGCGGCAGCAGTTTCTCGGTGGTGGGGTCGCCCATCAGGGTGTTCATGTAGTCGTTGAACACCACGGAAAGACGCTGGTTGTCGGGGTGGTCGCGGCGGGCCGCACGGCGGAAGTCGGTGAGCGCCGCGAACGCGCCCTCGATGCCGTCGCCGACCCCGAGCGTGGCCGGCACCGTCGTGAAGGAGTCGCCGGGCGCGAGCCGGGCGACCCACTGGCTGTCGGCATCCGTGGGACCGCCGAGGGCGAGGTAGGTGCCGTTGGTGTTCTCGCCGACCTCCCACCGCCAGCCGCCGTTGCTCTCGATCTGCCAGGCGACCGCGGCGGCCGCGGTGCCGGAATCCGGCCGCGCCTGCACCAGCGCACCGGCGGGCAGGAAGCGGCCGGTGGACCACGCCCCGGTGCTGGCATAGGCCAGGCAGCCGCGCGCCGACGTGTTGCCGTGCGCGCCGAGGGCAAGGTCGACGAGGTCGCCGCGCAGCAGCCGGGTGTGCCACCGGGATTCGCCCAGCCAGTCGCAGCGGGCCGAGGCCAGGTTCAGGTCGTCGGGGCTCGTGGCGGCGCCCGTGCCGAGCACCACCGGCAGGGCCAGGCTGCTCACGGACTGCACCACCCGCACCCGGTCGGTGGACCGGTTGGTGATGGTGACGGTGGCGCGGGCGGCGCGAGCGCCCGGGGGCGTCTGGATGCTCAGAGCGGCCTCGAGGTCGCCGTCGGTTTCGCGCAGCAGCACCTCGAGGGTCGTCCAGCCGGACTCGGTGCCGTGGGTGTGGCTCACGTAGCGCAGGTTCTGGCTGACGACCCCGCCGACGGATCGCGGTGTCGACGGGGCCCGGCCGGCATCGGCGGTGAGGATCTCCACGGCGGCCTGGCCGGCGGGCAGGTCGGGGGCCGCGCCGCGCGGACCCCACCGGCGCACGCTGAGCGGACCGGTTGCGCTCTGTACGAGCACGATCTCCAGAAGGTCGTTTCCGGTCTCGATGCGGATGTCAGGCATGGTTCTACTTTCTACGGTGTGACGCGCGAGCGGGAGCTACTTGACCGCGCCGGCGGTGACGCCGGCCACGATGCGCCGCTGGGCGATGATGAAGGTGACGACCATGGGGATGCTCATCAGCACCACGTAGGCGAAGATCAGGTTCCAGTTCTTGACGTACTCGGACTGGGACGCCACGTTGAACAGGTTCAGCGGCAGGGTCGAGGCGCCGCTTCCGCTGAGGACGAAGAACGCGTAGAACACCTCGTTCCACACCGACAACGTGACCAGGATGGCAGCAGTGGCGATCACCGGCCGCAATAGCGGCAGCACGATGCGTACGTAGACCTTGAACGGCGAGGCCCCATCGATGCGGGCGGCCTCCTCGAGTTCGACCGGGATGTTGCGCACGAAGCCGGTGGTGAAGAAGATGGCCGTGGCCATGAACATCCCCATGTAGACGCCGATCATGCCGAGCGCGCTGCCGTCGAGGCCGAGGGACTGCAGGGTGAGCACCATGGTGACCACCGCGGGCGGCAGGATGATGCCGCTGATGCCGACCGAGTACAGCAGCCCCATCACCTTGGAGGAGCGGCGGGCCAGCACCCAGGACGCCGCGGACCCGAGCACGAGCACCCCGAACACGCTGGGCACGGTGACGAGCAGGCTGCCGAAGAGACCGCCGAGAACGTCGCCGTCGCGGATGGCCCTGCCGTAGTTTTCCACGATGTGCCAGGTGGTGGGCAGGCTGAGGTCGGGAACCTGCGCCTCGGCGTCGCTCTTGAACGAGGTGATCACGAGCAGGTAGAGCGGGATCCCGATGATCGAGATGCAGGCCAGGATGGCGAGGATCGGCTGGATGCCGCGAGTCAGGCGCTTGGTGTTCATAGGAGCTGCTTCTCTCTCCGTCGCAGCGCCCAGATGATGGGGAACGCGAGCAGGATGACGACCAGGAACAGGATCAGGCTCATGGTGGTGGCCTGGGCGTAGAGCCCCTGTCCGAAGGTGCGGTAGATGAAGATATTGAGCACCTCGGTGGTCCCTGCCGGGCCGCCCTTGGTGGTGGCCTGAACCGTATCGAAGCCGTTCATGGAACCGAGCAGCGCCGTGGCGACGTTGAAGGTCACAGCCGGGGCGAGCAGCGGAAAACGGACGCTGCGGAGGGTGCGCCACCAGCCGGCGCCGTCGATCTTGGCCGCTTCGAGCACATCTTCCGGGATCGATTTGAGACCGGCCAGATAGATGAGCATGCTCAGCCCCATCCACTTCCAGGACTGCACGATGGAAACCACGAGGATCGTCCAGGTGGTGTCGCCCAGCCAGGCGATGCTCACGGTCTGGCCCAACGCGCCGCCGAGCAGGCCGTTGAGCGCGCCATCCGGTTTCAGTAGCGCTTGGAAGATGTAGCCGATCGCCAGCGGAGAGATCAGCACGGGGATGAAGAAGATCGCCCGGCTGGCCCGGTTGATGCGGCTGTCCCGTTCGAAAAAGAGGGCGAGCGCGAAGCCGAACACGTTCTGCAGCACCGCGACGAGCAGCGCCCAGATGAGGGTGGTGCGGAGGGCGATGAGCACGTCACCGTTGCTCAGGAGAGCTTCGAAGTTCTGCCAGCCGACGAAGTCGATGCTGTCGTTGTACGCCGACCAGTTGGTGAACGCGTAGACGAAGTTGAGCACGGTGGGCAGCAGGAAGAAGACCGCGAGGATGGCGAACGCCGGCCAGAGGAACCAGGAGGGATACGCGCTGCGCTCGGCAGCGACGCCGCGGCGAGCCGGGTCCGTCAATCCGATCCGACGGTAGTCACGGCGGTTTGACCCGCCCCGACGTTTACCGCGAAGCGAACCCGGCCCCGATGTGCCTGTGGAGACAGTCATGGGTTTCACACTTTCGGTTGTGTTGCGTAGGCGGGCGGCGGGGTCAGCGCCCGCCGCCCGTCGGATGCTTAGAACCCGTCGAGGCCCTGTGCCTGGGCCAGGCCGTTGAACTGCTTCTGGGTGGCCTCGGCGACCTGCTTCGGAGTCTGCGTGCCCTGGATCATCTTGGCCATGCTGAGGTACAGGTCGGCGTTGGCCGCGGCGAGGGACTGCATGGAACCCACCGAGGTTCCCAGCGAGGCGGAAATGAGCTTGGCGGCCTCGGGGACACCGGCGGGGCTCTCCACGTCGGGCTTGATCGAGACGGCGTTGGCGGCTTCGATGTAGTCGGCGTAACCGGTGGTCATCCAGAAATTCAGGAACTGCGCGGCGGCGGCTTCCTGCGTGGCGTCGCCGGTGTGGAAGGCGACGACGCCGTTCTTGTTGTCGGGGATGGAGGTGGCGATGTTGCCGTCGTGCGAGATCGGGAACCAGCCGACGTTTGCATCGATGGTCTCGGTGTCGGACACCGACTGCATCTGCAGCAGCAGGGCGTTCACTTGCACGGCCATCGCGGCTTCGCCGTTGAGGATGGCGTCGGACTGCTCCACGACGGTCGCGGTCTTGATGTTCGAGTTGAAGAGCCCCGCTTCGATCAGAGACTGGTATTCGGTGAGCGCACCCATGATCGCGGGGTCGGTGAACTTCTCCTCGTTGGTGTTCACCCGGTCCCACAGGCCGTCCTGGGCCTGCTCGGCAAGCTGCACCTGCGGCCACCACTGCGTCGGCCACCGGTCGCCGCCGGCCTCGTAGAAGGGCACGCCGCCCTGGTCTTTGATCGACTGGGCATCGGCAACGAATTCGGCCCAGTCGGCCGGAGCTTCTTCGATGCCGTATTCGGCGAACAGGCCCTTGTTGTAATACACACCCATCACCGACGGCGAGGTGACCAACGCGGCGTACCGGGTGTCGCCCACAAAACCGGTGACGTCCTTGACGGCCGGGTCGAGCTCGTCGAGCCACGGGGCGTCGTCGAGAGAGAGGAGGTTCTTGGACGGCTGCAGGGTGGTGAGCTGGCTCGCGGTGGGTTGCCAGGCGGCGAGGTCGGGCATATCCCCCACGGCAACCTTGGTGAGCAGGCTCTGCTCGTAGGGGTCGGGGTAGGCCACCTTGTCGAACTCGGCGCCGGTGGCCTCCGTGAACGCGTCCATCACCTGAGTGAGGCCCGGATCGTTGATCGTGCCCCCGCCGAAGGTGAGAGTGACACCCTCCAGAGATGCGGTGGGCTCGTTCCAGACCGCCTTACCGTCGGTGGCGCTGTTGCCACCGCCGCCGGATGCACAGCCGGTGAAGATCAAGCCTGCGGCGGTGGCCAGGGTGGCGGCCTTGACGAATGTCGATGATTTCATGGGGTCTTCGTTGTCCTTCTGAAGGGTGTGGGATGGTGCGGGGCGATCAGCGCGTCTCGCGGGCGCGCCGGAGAATCTCCGGGGTGCCGTGGTTGGACGGCGCGCGGAGGTGAGAATGATGCAGGGAGACATTCCGGACCGGTTCCAGCAGGGTGACTGCGGCGACGGCGACGGAATCGTGAGGGGGGGGGAACGGGCGGAATGCGGTGGGCCATTGTGTGGCCCGGTCGATGTTTGAAAACGTTATCAGACTAATTGTGAAAACGCTATCAAAAATGTGGCGGCGTCCGGTGCACGCATGCCCAGCGGGCGTGCACGATTGTCAGGAGCTGATCGCGCCCCGCTGAGACCGGGCGATCAGGGCGCTGGTATGCACGCCGACGCCGCGGTGCAGCACCTCGGCGAGGTCGGCCACGGTGTCGACGTCGCGTCGGATCGTCGCGCTCGCAGGCAGGTCGAGCGGGCGGTGACCCGCCGCCTCGTGTGCCGCCCGGGAGCCGGGGCCGAACAGCGGCGTGACGGCGAGGCCCGCCCGGGCGAGCAGTGTGGTGGTGCCGATGCCCTCCTCGTCGGCAACCATGGCGCGGTCGTGGCCGGCGGCGGCGGCGAGGGTACGCTCCACGTCCGCGACGGTGAGGGCCGGGAGGTCTCCGGTGAGCACACCGACGTGGCTGAGCGGCCACAGCTCGTGCGCCACCCGGATGCCCTCGGCGATGGCCGCGTTGAGCGGGTCGCGACCGGCACCCGCTGACGACGCATCTGAAGCGGCCGGCACGGCGGGCGCGGCCGGCACGGCGGGCACGGCCGGCACGGCCGGCACGGCCGGCACGGCCGGCACGGCGGGCACGGCGGGCGCGGCCGGCGCGGCCGGCGCACCTGGCGCACCTGAGATAGCCGCCGGGAATGTGTACGGCGGCTCGGGCACGATCCGGGCGCCCAGCGCCGCGAGCGGCGCGGCGGCGACGGGGTCGGCGGTCACCACAAGCACCTGCTCCACCGACGGCGAGGCGAGAAGGGCGGCGACGGTATCGAGCGCGAAGGCCTCGGCGAGGTCACCGCGCGCGGGAAAACTCTCCGGCAGCTGCCCCAGGCGGCTCTTGGCTTCGGCGCTGCCCTTGACGGGTACCACGCACACCCAACTCACGCGGATGCGCTCCCCCGACTTGCCACGTGAGGCCCATTGGAGCGCTCAGACGGGGCGGCAACTGGCAACTCGGCAGGAGCGTCGGCGGCGCGGGTGTCGCGAGTTGCGGCATCCTGCCCCTTCGCGGGCGCTGAAGGGGCGCTGTGCGGCAACTCGTGGGACGAGTTCTCGCGACTTGCCGCGTCCTGCCCCTTGGGGCGCGTCGAAGGGGCACTTTGCGGCACCTCGGCGGAGCCGTCATCGGCGGCTTGTGTCGTTGGCGCAGAAGCGGATGCAGCAGCAGCAGCAGCAGCCGCAGTGGGTGTATCGCCAGCAGCATCGCCCGCCGCCACCGCCGCGCCAGCCGCCATGCCGGCCGCATACCCCTCGGCGTACGCCTCCGCGCTGCCGACCCGGAACATGTCGCTCGCGCTGTCGCGCAGCAACCGGCGCGCGCCCCGGTCGGCCGCATCGATCGGGACCACCAGGTGCCCCAGGCCGCGCACCACCGCGACCGGGTTGCCGCTGGTCTTGCCCTTGATCAGGTCGGCGGCGCCGGCGATCTCATCGGCGACGGCGGCGAGGGTCACATCGAGCCGGCGCCCCTGCGCATCCAGCGTGCCGCGCAGGTCGTCGAGCACGGCCACACCGGCGGCGCCGATGGCGATGTCGGTCTGGCCGTCGCGCCACGGCCGGCCCACGGTGTCGGTGATCAGCACACCGAGGTTCAGCCCGGTGGCGGCGCGCAGCGCGGTGCAGAGGGCTCGGGCGGAGGCATCCGGGTCGACCGGCAGCAGCAGCACGGTGCCCTCGGCGACGTTGCTGGCGTCCACACCGGCCGCGGCCATCACCAGGCCCTGCCGGTTCTCGACGATCCGGGTGACCCCACCCGGATGCGCGCGGGTCGCGACGACCCGCACCGTCTCGTCGGTGATCGCCTGCTCCCGGTCGACCGCCAGTACCTGGCGCCCCTCGGCCTTGGAGACGATCTTGCTGGTCACCGCCAGGATGTCACCGTCGGCCAGCAGCGTGGCACCGGCACCAGCGGCGGCCAGGACCACCGCCGCCAGGTCGTCCCCGGCCCGGATCTCGCCGATGCCGGGCAGCACAAAGACCTCCAGCCGGGAGTCCGGCCCGGCCGCACCCGAAACGGCCATGACTACCGGACGAGCTTCGGCAGCACGTCGCGGCCGAACACGTCGATCCACTGGCGCTGGTTGCGGCCCACGTTGTGCAGGTAGATCTTGTCAAAGCCCAGGTCGACGAACTTCTGGATGTACGCGCGGTGGTCGTCGGGGTCGGCGGAGATGATCATCCGGCCCTCGAAGTCCTCTGGGCGCACCAGCTTGGCCATCTGCTCGAACTCGAACGGCGAGCGGATGTCGCCCTTCGGGAACTTCATGCCGCCGTTGGGCCACTCGTGCAGCGCGTTGGCCATGGCCTCCTCGTCGGTCTCGGCCCAGCTCATGTGCAGCTGCAGCACCTTGGGCATGGTCGACGGGTCCTTGCCGGCTTCCCGGGCGCCGTCGTCGAACTTGCCGAACAGCATCGAGATCTTCTCCAGCGGCGCGCCCACCGTGATGAGGCCGTCGGCATGCCGGCCGGCGCGCTTGGCGGTGACCGGGCCGGCGGTGGCGACGAGGATCTCGGGCGCGACCTCAGGCATGGTCCACAGCCGGGTGGACTCGAGCTTGAAGAACTGACCGGAGTGCTTGACGTCCTTGCCGGCGATGGACGCGGTGAACAGCTTCGAGATGATCTCGATGGCCTCGAACATCCGGTTGATCCGCTCGGGCGCCTCGGGCCAGTAGCCGCCGACGATGTGTTCGTTCAGCGCCTCTCCCGAGCCCAGGCCCAGCCAGTGCCGGCCCGGGTACATCGAGGCGAGCGTGGCGGAGGCCTGCGCCACCATGGCGGGGTGCCAGCGGAAGGTGGGCGCCGTGACCCCGGGGCCCATGTCGCCCGTGGTGCGCTCACCGATCGCGGCGAGCACGCTCCACACAAACGAGGACTCCCCCTGCGCGGGCACCCACGGCTGGAAGTGGTCCGCCGCCATCACGCCGGAGAAGCCGTGCTCCTCCGCGTAGACCGAGAGGGCCACCGCCTCGGCGGGGGCGAACTGTTCCAACATGGCCGCGTAACCGATCTGCAATTCAGACATACAGCCATCCTGCCACTCACGTGTGTCGTCGAGGTTTCTCGGGCGCCCGCGGCAAATAGGCTGGGTACATGCGTATTGCCACCTGGAACGTCAACTCCATCCGCGCCCGCGTCGACCGCACCGTCGACTGGATGGTGCGGGAGGACATCGACGTGCTCGCCATGCAGGAGATCAAGTGCAAGCCGGAGCAGTTCCCGGTGCAGGCCTTCGAGGACGCCGGCTACGAGCTCGCCATCCACGGCCTGAGCCAGTGGAACGGTGTGGCATTCGCCAGTCGGCACCAGCTGACGGATGTGGTCACCGAGTTCCCCGAGATGCCCGGCTTCCTCAAGGGTGAAGAAGGCCCCGGCCTGCCGCTGGAGGCCCGCGCGCTCGGCGTCACCGTGAACGACATGCGCCTCTGGAGCCTGTACGTGCCCAACGGCCGCTCGCTCGACGACCCGCACTACGTCTACAAGCTGGACTGGCTGACCCGGCTGAAGACCCATGCCGCCGAGGAGCTGGCGCGGAACCCGAAGCTGGCGATGGCGCTGATGGGCGACTGGAACGTGGCCCCGCTGGACTCCGACGTGGGCGATCCCACCCTGGTGCCCGGCGTCTCCACCCACATCTCACCCGAGGAGCGCAGCGCGTTCGAGGCCTTCGAGACCGCGGGCTTCACCGATGTCGTGCGCCCGATCGTGCCGGACGGGTTCACCTACTGGGACTACAAGCAGCTGCGGTTCCCCCGCAACGAGGGCCTGCGCATCGACTTCATCCTCGGCTCCCCCGCGTTCGCCGACCTCGTCACCGACGCCAGCATCCACCGCAACGAACGCAAGGGTGACGCCCCGAGCGACCACGTGCCGGTGCTGGTGGACGTCGAGACCGACGACGAGGACGACGACCGCCCGATGATCTTCTAGCCGCGTCGGCTGGCGGGCGCGACACGTATGCACGTCGCGAGGTCTCGACTGGCTCGACCAACGAGATGGGCACGATCCAAAGATCACCGGACGTCTCGCCCATACTTGACGGATGTCTACAGCAGCAGCCGGGAACGACGGGGCGCCACAAGCAGCCGCCGGCGTTCCCGTCACCGTGTCCATCCGCCGCCGGGTCGACCCCGACCGGTTCGACGAGGCCACCCACTGGGTGCAGACCGGGATGGACCTCGCCAACGAGTACCCGGGCTTCCTCGGCTCCGGCTGGGTGCGCGCGCACGCCGGCTCCGCGCACTGGCACATGCTCTATAAATTCCAGGATGCGGCCTCCCTGGAGGCCTGGGAGACGTCGATCGCCCGCACCAGCTGGTTGCACGAGGGTGAGGGCCTGGTGCTCGAGGCCCACGTCGTCAAGCGCACCGGCATCGAGGGCTGGTTCGACGAGTCCCAGGCCAACGCGGGCCCGTCCTCGCCGATCCAGCCGCCGCGCTGGAAGCAGGCCGTGGCGATCGGGCTGGGCTTCTTCCCGCTGAACGTGCTGTTCACTTATGTGGTCACCGGCGTCGACCCGCACTGGAACGACATCCCCACCGCTCTGCGCATCCTGCTGACGACGTTTGTGATGGCGCCCACGATGACCTACCTCGTGATGCCGTTCATCACCCGGCGGTTACGACCCTGGTTGCAGAAGGCGCCGAGGATCACGGCCTGACCTCCCCTGCCGACCTTGACACCTTTGGCTAATCCCAATAGCTTTAAGCTATTCACATTAGCCAGATTGGAGATGCCATGACCGAGTACCTGACCATCGACGAAGGCACCATTGCCTACGACCTGACCGGGAAAGGTCCCCTCGTGGTGCTCGCCCACGGGATGGGCGACAGCCGGCACTCCTATCGTTTTGTCGTGCCCGCCCTTGTCGCGGCGGGCTACCGGGTCGCCAACGTGGACATCCGCGGCTGCGGCGACTCGAGCACCGAGTGGACGGGCTACAGCCGGACCGACATCGCCGGGGACCTCGTCGCGCTGGTGCGCCACCTCGGCGGCCCCGCGGTCATCGTGGGCCAGTCGATCAGCGGCGGTGCCGCAACCATCGCCGCGGCAACCGCGCCCGACCTGATCGTGGGTCTGGCCGAGCTGGCGCCGTTCACGCGCAAGCAGTCCGTCGACCTGGGCGGACTTCTCCGCGTCACGAGTCACCGAGCCGGCACGATCGAGCTCGCGAAGGTCATGCTGAGCGGCAGTCTGAAGAGCTGGCTTGCCTATCTCGATCTGGCGATTCCCACCAAGCCTGCCGATTGGACCAGTGAGCGCGGCCGCATCGAGGCCACCATGAGCCGCCCAGAACACATGGCGGCCCTGCGCGCCATGGCCAAGACGAGTCCCGCGGACGCCGGCGCGCACCTCGCCGGCGTGCGCTGCCCGGTCCTGGTGATCGAGGGCAGCGCCGACCCCGACTGGGCCGATCCTCGCGCCGAGGGTGAGCGCATCATCGCCGATCTTCCCACCGGCCTCGGCGAACTCGCCGTCATCGAGGGCGCGGGGCACTACATGCACACCGAAACCCCCGAGGAACTGCTCGGCCTGCTCCTCCCCTTCCTCGGCACGACGCTGCCGACGACCTCGGCCGACAGTGCCTAGGGTAGGCCTGGATGCCGCGACGGTCACCGAAGCCGGCGCCGCGATCGCCGACGAGATCGGCCTCGGCCGGCTCGGCATGAACCTGGTCGCCGAACGCCTCGGCGTGAAGACCCCGTCGCTGTACAAGCACGTCGACAGCCTCGCGGCACTCGAACACCGCATCGCCATCCTCGGCGCCACCGAGGCGGGCGACGCGATGCGCGACGCCACGCAGGGCCGCTCGGGCAGCCAGGCCCTCGCCGCGGCGGCACAGGCTCTGCGCGACTACGTGAAACAGCACCCCGGTCGGTACGCGGCGACGACCGGCGCCCGCCCGACCGGCCCCGACGACCCGCTCATCCCGGCACTCGAGCGATCCCTGGGCTCCCTCGCCGCCGTGTTGCACGGCTACCGGCTTGACCCCGACGACGAAATCCACGCCCTACGGATGCTGCGCAGCATGCTGCACGGCTTCGCGACGCTCGAGGTCTCCGACGGATTCCAGATGAACACCGACATCGATGAGAGCTTCCGTTGGATGGTCGGCTTCATCGACCGGGGCCTGCGTGACCGGACGACGCCATGACCGCTCCGCGCCCAACGGACGGGGGCCACCCTGGGGTCGGTGCTCGTCGCTGAGACTCAGGCGAGCAGCGCCGCCACGATCACCAACGCGGGTACCGCGCCGATCGTGGTGACCAGCACGGTGTCACGCGTCACGACCACGGCTCGGTCGTAGCGGGAGGCGAAGTTGAAGATGTTCTGCGCGGTCGGCAACGCGCTCACCGTGACCACGGCGAAGAGCTCCGCGCCCTCGAGCGCGAACACGAACCGGCCGATCAGGTAGGCGATCACGGGCATCAGGGCCACCTTGATCACCGCTGCCGCGACCACCTGCTTGCGTCCGGTGCCGGCCTTCAACAGCCGCTGCCCGTGCAGCGACATGCCGAACGACATCAGCACCAGCGGGATCGCCGCACCGCCGATGATGTCCAGCGGCGCGATCACGGCGTCGGGCACCGGGATGCCCAGGGCCGCCACGGCCACGCCGAGGATGGAGGCGATGATCATGGGGTTTCGTAGCGGCTGGGTGAGGATGCTGCGCACCGACACCCGCCCGCGGGTGGAGGCGTCGAGGATCCCCAGGGTGATCGGGGCGAACACCAGCAGCTGCATCAGTAGCACCGGTGCCACGTACTGGGCGCTGCCGAGCACGTAGATGGCCACAGGCAGGCCGATATTGTTCGCGTTCACGTAGGTGGCGCTCGTCGCGCCGAGCACGGTCTCCGGCAGCGGATTTCTGAAGAAAATCCTGGCCAGCACGATATACAGCAGCATGCCGACGAGCACGCTGCACAGTACCGTGGCGAGGAAGGCGGAGAACAGCACCCGCACATCCGCGTGCGACAGCACGGTGAACAGCAGGGCCGGGGTGGCCACGAAGAACGCGATGCGGTTGAGAACCCGGCCGGCGCTCTCGCCCGCGACGCCGCTGCGCTCGACGACGTAGCCCACCAGGATCACAAACCCGATGATCGAAAACCCGACCAGTACACCGCCCACTCTTCGAGCCTAAGGCCACCTTCGGGTGCCGGCTGCGCACCCGGCCCGTGTAGTTAACCCTGTTGTTAATTACCCAACTGGTTTATTATGGGTACATGGCAACGGATCAACTCAGCATGACCTTCTCGGCACTCTCCGACCCCACGCGACGGGCTATTCTCTCGATGCTGTCGCGAGGCGAGGCGACCGTGAACGACATCGCGGCACCCTTCGACATGAGTCTGCCCGCGATCTCCAAGCACCTCCGGGTACTCGAGAAGGCCGCGCTGATTTCGCGGGGGCGCGACGCCCAGTGGCGGCCGGCGCGGCTGAACGCCGTGACGCTTGCACCCGCGGCCGACTGGATCGACGGCTACCGCCGGTTCTGGGAGGACAGCTTCGACGCCTTGGACCAGCAGCTCACCCCTGAAGAGAAAGGCACGACCGATGACTGAACCAACCGGCTCCCACATCACCCGCACGTTCGCGGCGTCGCCCGAGGCCGTCTTCGACGCCTGGGTCACCCCGGCAACGTTCGCCGCCTGGTGGGGCGGCAGCGCCGCCGAGGTTCCGCTCGACTCCGTCTCGCTGGACGCCCGCCCCGGCGGCAGCTGGACTGCCACCATGATTCTCGGCCCTGAACTGCGGTTCCACTGGCGCGGCGAGTACGTCGAGGTCGACCGGCCGAACAAGCTCGTGCTCACCACGACCTTCCAGCCCGGCGACGCGCGCGAACTGCTCACCGTCATCCTCACCGCCGTGCCGGAAGGCACCGAGATGCGGTTCAGCCAGACCGGCGGCAACCTCTCGGCCGAGGAATACGAGGGCACAAGGATCGGCTGGCAGGCCGTCTTCGACGCGATGGATGCGTCCCTGGCGGCCCGGGTGTGACTCCCGCGGCTCTTCCGCCGCGCGGGCCGCTCCCCTACGCTCGAACCATGCCTCACCTCGACGTTCCGGGCGCGAGCCTGTACTACGAAGCCCACGGTCACGTGTCCCAGCCGGCGCTGCTGCTCATCCACGCGGGCATCGCGAACCTGCGCATGTGGGATCCGCAGATCCCGGCACTGACCCGTGAGCACTACGTCATCCGCTTCGACACCCGCGGGTTCGGCCAGACCAGGACCGAGAACGTCGAATTCTCCAACCGGGCGGATGCGCTGGCCGTGCTCGACCACCTCGGCGTGGCCCGCGCCACGGTGATCGGCTGCTCCCGCGGCGGCACCATCGCCATCGACCTCACCGTGGACAGCCCCGACCGGGTGGCCGGGCTTATCGTGATCGGGTCGGGCCCGAGCGGGTTTCCCGACACCGAGCTGACCGAGCTGGAGGATGCCCGGTTCGACGAGATCGACCAGGCCTTCGAGGCTCAGGACTGGCAGAAGCTGGCCCGGCTGGAGGCCGCGATCTGGGATTTCGGCCCGCTGCGGCGCGAGGAAGACCTCGACCCCGCCTTCGTCGCCATCGCCTACGCGCTGAACGAGGCGAATGTGGTGCACGCCACGGAGTCGCCGGTGTCGATCCCGCTCGAACCGCCCGCGTACGACCGGGTCGTCGACATCAACGTGCCCACCCTGGTGGCCGTGGGCGAGTACGACATGTCCGAGGTTCTGGCGGCCTACGAGTACCTGCTGACGACCGTGCCGGATGCCGACGGATGCGTGATCCGCGACACCGCGCACCTGCCGAACGTGGAGCGCCCCGACGTCGTGGAGCGGGTGCTGCTCGACTGGCTGCGCGACCACGGCCTCTGACCCCACCTCGTTATCTCGCGAAAGCGGGAGTGTGGTTGCTTCGCAGCACCCGTGGCAGCCTCACGACCGCTTTCGCGGGATGTTCGGCGCTCCCTGTGGGCAACTCGCGTGGCGGCTCCGTGCGACCCAGTAGCCTGTGGGGGCCGCACCACTCATCAGGGGGATTGATGTCACCGAGCAGCTCCATTCGCGATTTCGCGTTATACGCGGGGCGTTTCCTGTGGCCGCGCAGCACGGCCGACCTCACCGACACCACGATCTGCCCGGCCTGCCGCACCGAGCTGCCCGGCCCGATCTGCCCGTCCTGCGGACTCGACCTGCGCCATCCGGCCGCCCGTGACCTGCTCACCGCGTCGACGGAGGCCGCGGCCGCACTCGACCGGCGGGTGCACCTGATCGGTCAGATCCGCCACGAGGTGGCCGCGGCTGAGGCAACCGCCGCCGCCGTCCAGAAACGCGCCCTCGAACAGGTGGCCGCCCAGGCCGAACTCGCCGAGCAGGCCGCAGCCACCGCGGCGGCTCAGGCCGCGGCCCGCCGCGCGGCCGCGCAGGCCGAGGAGCAGGCCCAGGTCTTGGCCGCCGCCGAGGCGCCCCGGCCCGACACCGCCCTCCCCCCGGCGCCGCCGGCGTCGCCGACCGTCGCCGCACCGCCGCTGCCGCCGTTCGCGGCCCCCGACTACCGTGCCGCCGCGGCCACCGCCGGGGCGCCGCAGCCGCCGGCCACCCCGCCGGGCCCGACCACCCCGCCGCCCGCGGCCGGCGTGCCCGCCGGACCCGCCGAGCCCGCTGGACCCACCGAGCCCGTCGGCCCGGCACCGCACAAGCGCTCCAGTGTGCAGATCGTTCTGCTGCTCGTGGGTGTCACCCTGGTGTCGGTGGCGGCGATCTTCTTCATCACGGTCGCGTTCATCTTCACCGGGCTCGCGTTCCGCGCCAGCGTGGTGGGCGTGGTCACCGTCGGTACCCTGGTGACGGCGGCCCTGCTGCGCCGCAAGGGTCTGGTCGCCACGGCGGAGGGCATCGGGGCGCTCGCCGTGGTTCTTGTGCTGCTGGACATCTGGGCGATGCGGCAACTCAACCTGTTCGGCCTGGCCGACGCCGACGGACTCCTCTACTGGGGCGGGGCGCTCGCAGTCTGCACCGTGCTCTTCCTCGCCTGGCACGCCGCCTCGTCGTTGCGCGTGGCCAGCGTCGCCGGCTTCGCCGCCGCGGCACCGGCCGTGGGGTTGCTCGCCGCCGGGATCGCGGCCGACGCCGCGCCGCTCACCCGGCTGTTCGTGGCCGGCGTCGGCGGCGCGATCGGTGCGCTGCTGCACCGATTCACCCTGCCGGGCACCGCCGGCTTCTGGCCCGTGCTGGACCGTCGCGCCGAGCGAGCCGCCCTGCTCGCTGTCGCCGTCCTTGCCCTGTTCACCGCCACCGGTCTGGCCGGCCTTGTGCAGCCCGCCACCGACTGGGCTCCGCTGATCAGTTTCGGCGTGGTCGCCCTCGTCGCGGCGGCACACGCCGTCACGGTATTGAGCCGCCCAGAGCCGGATGCCCTGTCGCGGGTCGCCGCGCACACATCCGTATCGCTGGCCGTGCTGGCCGGGGTGCTGGGCGTCGTCGTGTGCACGGTGCGCGTCCAGAACCTCGAGCTGCTCCTGTCGGTGCCGCTTCTCGTGGCCACCGCGCTCGCGCTCGGTTTCGAGCTGGCCTGGCGGCGCCGCGCCGTCGGCCCGGTGCGCCGCGTGGTCCTCAGCGGAGCCGTCACCGCCCTCGGGCTGACCGGTTGTGCCGTCTTCGCCGCGCTGGCCGCAGCATCCGTCCCACTGGGGCGCGCCCTGATCGCCCGCGACGTCGACCCGATCGCCCCGTACAGCAGCGCGCCGACCGCCGCACTGGCCGCGCTGGTCGGGGTCGCCGTGCTCGTGACGCTGTGCTGGCGGATCGGCGGGGTCCTCACCGCGCGCCGGGAACTGCTCGGCTGGTTCGGCGCCGCGGTGCTGCTGCTGGCCGTGCCGTTCACTCTGTGGCTGTGGCTGGTTCTGCCCCTGTACCTGCTGCTGGGCGCCCTCGCGCTCGCCGCCCTGTTCCTGGCCCGCGCCGGGCGCCCGGCCCTCGCCGTGTTCCGCCTGCAATTCGTGGCCGTGTTCGCCGCGGCCGAAGTTCTCGGTTATGCCATCGGCTGGAGCACCAGCTCCAGCTGGTGGCTGGGCACGGTGTCTCTCGTGGGCGCCCTGGTTCTCGCCCGCTACCTGCTCAACCCCCAGAGCCGCGCCAACGGTCGTGGCGCGCTGCTCGCCGGCGCCATGGTGATCGCCCTGGTGGGCGTCGCCGCCGCGCCGCGCGCACTCACCCTCGCGGCTCCGCCCACCGCCGACGTTCTCCTGCTGCACATGGTGCTGGCCGTGGGCCTCACCACCGGGGTGCTGCAGCTGCTCATCGCCCGGGGCCGGCTCACCCGCCTCGGCGCGGTCGAACGCCGGTGGGCGTTCTGGACCCTGCTGCTGCCCACCCTGTACGTCGCCGTGGTGCCCGCCGGACGTCTCATCGACGCGTTGCCCGCCGCCGAGCGGGCCACCACCGCGCCCCTCGCGCCGGCCCTGGGCATCCTCTCGGCGGCCCTCGTGCTGGCGGCGACCCTGATCTGGTCGCTCGCCGGCACCGATCGGCTGCGCTGGGAACGGTTCACCGCCGCGCTCCTCGTCGCCCCGGCGACCTACGCGCTGGCGGCCGACCTGGTGCTCGTCACGGGCGCGCCCGCCACGATCCAGCGACTCATCGTGCCCACCGCCACCCTGCTCACCGTGGCTCTCGCCCTCGCACTGCGCGTTACCGGGCGCTCCACCCGCGCCGGAATCGGCCTCGAGATCGGTGCCGCCGTTGTGCTCGCCGCGGTTTTCCCGCCGTTGGACCGGGTCACTCTCGGCTGGCTGGTACTGCTGTTCACCGGCGTCGCCGTGCTGCTCACCGCCGTCGACGCGGACGGCCTGTTCGCCTCCAACTCCTGGCGGCGCCACCTCGGCTGGCTCTCCCTCGTGCTGGCCACCGCCGGACTCTGGTGGGGCCTCTTCGATAGCGGCACCACCCCCGTCGAGGCGTACGTGCTGCCGGTGGCCGGAACGGTGCTGGCGCTTGCCGCCCTGCTCTGGCGGTACGGCAAGGTCGACCGCACCGTCGCGAGCAGCCCGGGCGCCGCGCTGCTCACTTTCGCGGGCCTCAGCCTGGCCCTCGTGCCCCTGGCCCTCACCGGGCAGACCGGCGCCGTGGCACGCCCGCTCATCGTCGGGGCCGTCGCCGCCGTGTTGCTGATCGGCGCGACTCTGGTGCGCTGGACGGCGCCGCGCTGGGCGTTCCTCGCCGCCGCCGGCCTGGCCGGCGCCCTCGCGCTGATCGTCACGGCCGTCGCCCGCTCGATCAGCGCCCTCACCGCCACCGGGCCCACCGGTCCGGTCCTGGAGGCGTGGCTGCTGGCGGCCACGGCCATCCTGATCACCGGCGCCCTCCTGCTCGTGCGGCGCGGCCAGACCGGTTCTGCCGTGGTGCGCACCCGCAGCAGCCTCACGCTCGTGCTCGTGGCGCTGGTCACCCTCACCGCCCTGGAGGTCGGCGCCTTCGACGAGACCAGCCTGGGCGCGGCGCGGGCCATCGGCCTGGTGCTGCTGCTCAGTGTGCTGCACGTGCTGGCCCTCCGACTTCAGCGGGAACCGTTCGGCACCCTCACGGCCTGGTCGAGCGCCGCCCTCGCCGGCATCGCGGCCGGTGCCGCCCTGCTCACCGGCGCCGTGGACCCGTTCGAGGCCGCCCTGGTGCCGCTCGGCCTGGCCCTGGTGGCCGGTCAGCTGCTGCAGAACCGGCCGTGGTCGGTCGACGCGGGCCGCCCCACCCCAGCCGCGCACTACTGGGTCGGCGCGGGCCTTGCCCTGGCACTGCTGCCCAGCGCCGCCGTCGCGGCCGGTCCGGCCGCCTCGACCGTGGCCACCACCGGGCTCACCGACGACGCGCTGCGCCAGCTTCTCACCCTCGTGCTCGGCGGCGTGCTGGCCATCGGCGCGGTGTCGCTGGTCGGCCGGCCGCGCTGGAGCCTGCTCGCCTGGCCCGGCCTGCTTGTGGGATCCGCCGCCATCATCGTCACCGCCACCGGCCGCGTGTACTCCGTGCTCACCGCGGGGCCGAGCGGGGCAGACTGGCGCGTCGAAGCCTGGCTGCTGCCGGCCGCCGTGCTGCTGATCCTGGTCGGCGGCCTCGTCATCCGCGCCTTCCCGGCCGCGCTCGAGCGGCCGACCGGCGCGAAAACGGATGCGGCCCCCACCGGTCCTGCGAACGTGGGCCCCGCGGGCACGCCGGAGAACGACCCAACGGTGCCGCGCGGCCTCGGCTACGGTCTGGTCGTGCTGGCGTTGCTCGGCATTCTCCTGGCCGAGACCACCGCCCTGTCGTACGCGCCGTACGCCAACGCCCGCGCGTTCGCACTCATCGGCCTGTTCGCCGTATTGCATGTGCTGCTCCGCCGGCTCGACCAGAGCCGGGCCGGACGGGGCCTGGCCTGGTTCACCATCGTGGCCGGTCTGCTCGCCCTGATCGCCGGTCTCGGGCGCGACCTGGTCGACCCGATCGAGCTCGGCACGGTCCCGCTCGGACTCGCCCTCGTCGCCGGAGAACTGATCATTCTCGGGCTGCTCGGTCGTCGCGCCGCCCGGGCCGGCACGCCGGGCGACGGCACCGTGCCCGCCCCCTCCCGGCTATACGGGCAGCTGGCACTGGCCGCCGGCCTCACCATCGCGCTGCTGCCCAGCGTCCTCGTAGGCGCCGAGGGCACTCTGCTGCGCCCGGTGCTCACCCTGTCGCTCGGCGGTGCCCTCGGCATCCTGGGCGCACTGCTGCTCACCCGCACCCTCTGGAGCATCCTCGCCTGGCCGGCCAGCATCGTGGGCACCACGGCCGTGCTGATCACCGCCGGTCTGCAGGTCGTGCCGCTCTACGACGGACCCGCCGGGCCCACCGGTGCACTGGAGGCCTGGCTGATCCCCGCCGCTCTGCTCCTGGTCGGAATCGGCGCCTGCCTGGTCTGGACCACCTGGGTGGCGGCACCCCGCAACGGCGACGACGCCGCCCCGGTCGCCCCGGTCGCCGCACCGCGCACACCGGCCGATCCGGCCGTAACGGCCGGCTACGGTCTGATCATCGCCGCCCTCGTCGGGGTGGTCCTCGCCGAGGCACCGGCGCTGGACTACGCGCCGCTGGCGATGATCCGCGTGGTGCTGGTGGTGTGGCTGTTCTCGACGCTGTACCTGGGCGCGTTCTGCGTCGACGAGAGTCGGCTGGGCCGGCTGGTGGCCTGGGTGGCGATCGGCGGCGCCGGTGCCATGGTCGTCGCCGGCTGGGCTCGCGACGTTCCCGACCCCGTCGAGATCGTCACGATTCCGCTGGCCCTGGCCCTGGTGGCCAGCGGTCTGCTGCACCTGGACCGGTTCCCGGCCGCGCGCAGCTGGCAGACCCTGGCCCCGGGCCTGCTGGTGCTGCTGCTGCCGTCGCTGTACCTCGACCTCACCGACAGCCCGCTCTGGCGCGTCGTGGGCCTGGGCGTTCTCGCGATCGCCGTGCTGATCCTCGGCACGACACGCAGGCTGCAGGCGCCGTTCCTGATCGGCGCGATCGTGCTCCTCGTGCACGCCCTCGCCCAGCTCTGGCCGTGGATCTCCGCGGCCTACGGCGTGGTGCCCTGGTGGCTGTGGCTGGGCATCGGCGGTGTGCTGCTGATCGTGCTGGCCGCGCGGTACGAGCAGCGCATCCAGAACCTCAAGTCGGTGGCGCTGAAGATCTCCGCCCTCCGGTAACCGCCGGAGCGGCGGGGGTATGCCGCCGGCGTGAAAGCATGGGACGGTGCCCGAATCCGTCGCCCCCGAATTCCTCACCACGGCCCGCCTGCGGTTGCAGCCCCTCGCCAGGAGTGACGTGGCCGAGGTGCACGCCATCTACGCAGACCTGGGCACCTGGCTGCACCTGCCGACCGGCCGCCACACCGCGATCGCGCAGGCCGAGCGGATGGTCGACGAGAGCGAGCAGAGCTGGGCTGGATCCGGTCTGGGGCGCTGGGCGATCCGGCTGCGAGCCGACCTGCCCGGCACCGGCCTGATGGCGGGGGCGCTCATCGGGGTGGCCTCGGCCACGCTGATGAGCTGCGGCGCGCGCAACTTCGGCTACCGGCTGACCCCGGGCAGCTGGGGAGTCGGCCTGGCCACCGAAGCCGCCACGGCGGCGCTCGCCGCGGCGCGACCATCGACTTACCCGGTGACCGCCCGCGCCTTGGCCGGCAACCCGGCCTCGGTGCGGGTGCTGGAGCGGATCGGGCTCACGCTGGTGTGGCGTGGAACCGGTCTCCCCCACACGGAGGCGGGCAGCAACTCGTCCGAGCGCGCGGACACCACCGCGCTGGAACGGCTCATCTTCGCAGACCGCCCGTTGGCTCCGGAGCTACTGGACGCGATCATCCGTCTCGGCTGATGCGCGCCGGCCGACCGGTACAGGCCCGTCCGCGCAGCACTCGGCCGGCCGGGTCAGGGTCGTTCGCCGAGCTGGGTGAGCTGCTCCCGGTACTGCTCGGTGGTGAGCTCACCGCGGGCGTACCGCTCGTCGAGGCTGCGCCGCGCGTCACTCCGACGCGGGCCCACCGGGCTGTGGGCATCATCCCTGAACACCCGCACCGTCCACACGATGAGCACCACCACTGCGGCCAGCGAGAGCAGCCCGTAGAGCCAGAGCCAGACCGGATTCATTCCGTATCCCCACATCATCGCCGGCCACCTCTCTCGTCGCAACCCACAGGGTCTGTGCTGTCCACGCTAGTCCCAATTCCTTGTTGGATACCCCCATGGGGTATACAGTCGGGGTATGGCTTCCTCAGAGCACGACGACATGGACCACGACACGATGGACCACGGTTCCGCGAACCACCCCACCGGGGAGCACGACGGCATGGCTCACGGCGGCATGGCTCACGGCGGCATGGCTCACGGCGGGCACGGCGACCACGTCGGCCAGTTCCGGCGGCTGTTCTGGGTGATGCTGGTGCTTGCCGTGCCGGTCGTGGGCTTCAGCGGCATGTTCGCCGCCCTGTTGGGCTACCCGCTGCCCGACGCCGCCTGGACAGCCTGGGTCTCCCCACTGCTGGGCACCGTGATGTACCTCTGGGGCGGCCGGCCGTTCCTCACCGGCGCGGTCACCGAACTCCGAACCCGCTCGCCCGGCATGATGCTGCTGATCTCGTTGGCCATCACCGTGGCGTTCCTGGCGTCCTGGGGCGCGAGCCTGGGCATCTTGAGCATGGAGCTCGACTTCTGGTGGGAGCTCGCCCTGTTGATCGTGATCATGCTGCTCGGCCACTGGATCGAGATGCGTTCGCTGGCGCAGTCGTCCTCGGCGCTCGAGTCGCTCGCCGCACTGCTGCCCGACACCGCCGAACGGCTGGATGCCGGCGAGGTCACCCTGGTGGACCCGGCCGAGCTGCGGGTAGGTGACCTGGTGATCGTGCGGCCCGGCGGCCGGATCCCTGCCGACGGCACGGTCACCGAGGGTACGGCCGATGTGGACGAGTCGATGATCACCGGGGAATCCCGGCCGGTGCGGCGCGGCCCGGGCGACCCGGTGGTGGCCGGCACCGTCGCCACCGACACCGCCCTGCGGTTGCGGGTGAGCGCCGTCGGCGACGACACCGCGCTGGCGGGCATCCGCCGGCTCGTCGCCCGGGCGCAGGGCTCGTCGTCGCGGGCGCAGCGCCTTGCGGACCGGGCGGCCGGGTGGTTGTTCTGGTTCGCGCTGGGGGTCGGGGTTCTCACCGCGATCGCCTGGACCCTGCTCGGCAGCCCGCAGGACGCCGTGGTGCGCACCATCACCGTGCTCGTCATCGCCTGCCCGCACGCGCTGGGGCTGGCGATCCCGCTCGTCGTGGCGATCGTCACCGAGCGCGCCGCCCGCGGCGGGGTGCTGGTGACCGACCGTCTCGCACTGGAGACCATGCGCACCATCGACACCGTGTTGTTCGACAAGACCGGCACCCTCACCCTCGGCCGGCCGGTGCTGACCCAGCTGCACGCGGTTGCCGGCCACACCGACCAGGAGGTGCTCGGCCTGGCCGCCGCCGTCGAGGCCGACAGTGAGCATCCGCTGGCCGCCGCCATCGTCGCCGCCGCCCGCACCCGCGGCGTCGCTGTTCCGCCGGGCTCCGGATTCCAGGCGGCCACGGGCGTGGGTGTGACCGCCGGCGTCGCCGGTCGTGCGGTCGCGGTGGGCGGCCCGGGCCTGCTCGGCCGTCACGGCGCCGCCCCGCTGGCTGCGGCCGGCGTCTGGGCGGCCGACGGCGACATCGTGCTGCACGTACTGGTTGACGGCCGGGTGATCGGCGCGATCGGTCTGGCCGACGCCGTGCGCCCGGAGTCCCGGGAGGCGGTGGCCGCGCTGCACGGCCTGGGTGTGAGCGTGGGCATGATCACCGGCGACGCCGAGGCGGTGGCCCGGTCGGTGGCGGCCGAACTCGGCATCGACCGGGTCGTCGCCGGCGTGCGCCCCGACCAGAAGGCCGAGGCCGTCGCCCGGCTGCAGCGGGAGGGCCACCGGGTGGCCATGGTGGGTGACGGCGTCAACGACGCTCCGGCGCTGGCGCAGGCCGACGTGGGCATCGCCATCGGCGCCGGTACGGATGTCGCGATCGCCTCGGCCGGGGTGATCCTGGCCAGCGACGACCCGCGATCGGTGCTCGCCGTGATCGAACTCTCCCGCGCCGGCTACCGCAAGATGACCCAGAACCTGTGGTGGGCCGCCGGTTACAACCTGCTCACGGTGCCCCTGGCCGCCGGGGTGCTCGCCCCGATCGGGTTCGTGCTGCCCATGGAGGTGGGGGCGCTGCTGATGAGCGCGTCGACGGTGGTGGTGGCGGTGAACGCACAACTGCTGCGCCGCCTCGACCTGCGCCCGGCGGCGAGCGCGGCCCGGGTGCTCAGCGCACACCGGGATACGGTGACGGCATGAGCATCCGGATCAAGCGCATCTACGACGACGCGGCCGAGGAGGACGGCCGCCGGGTGCTGGTGGACCGGCTCTGGCCGCGCGGCATCAGCAGGGAGCGGGCGCATCTGGATGCCTGGCTCAAGGAGGTGGCCCCGTCTCCGGCGCTGCGCACCTGGTGGAATCACGATCCGAATCGACTGGACGACTTCGCGGTGCGGTACCGTGCCGAACTCGACGACGCCCCCGAGACCGTGCGGGCCGTGGCCGAACTGCGCGCCCTGGCGGCGCACGGCACCACGACCCTGCTCTACGGTGCCACGGATCCCGCCGTCAACCATGCCCGGATCCTGGCCGACTACCTCACCGGCGCCGCCGGGGCCTGACAAACCCACTCGTACGTCGGGGCGAGTGAAGCGGCGCACAACCGGGAATTGGGCGCGATGGTCAGTCAACACGACTAACCTCCAGGGATGGCTGCAATTCGAACGTCCGCCACACCCCGCCCCATCGAGCTCTACTGCCCCGGCGCCGACGACTGGGCCGGGCTGCGCGACGTGCGTCTCCGGTCCATCGCGAACTTCCCGCTGGGATTCTTCGAATCCTTCGCCGCCGCCCTCGCCCTCACCGAAGCGGAGTGGCGCGCCCGCGGCGCCCGCAACGCCGAACCCACCAGCTACCAGGTCGTCGCCCGGGTTCCGGGCGAACAGTGGGTCGGCACCATGGCCGCCTTCACCTCGGCCGGACCGCCCCAGCCCGACGGCACGTCCTCGGTGCTCGCCGACGGACCGATCCAGGCCAATCTGGTCGGCGTCTGGACCGACCCCTCGTATCGCGGCCGCGCCGGGGTGGCCACGCAACTTCTCACCGCCGTGCGCAGCTGGGCCGCTGCCGAGCAGTACCTCGACAAGCTGTACCTGCACGTGCACGAGAGCAATCACCGGGCCATCCGCTTTTACGAGAAGAGCGGCGCCGTGGCCACCGGCGAGTACATCGACGACCCCCGCCGGGCCTCCGAGCGCCACCTCGAGATGGTCCTCGCCACCGACTGAGATGGATCTGCTCCTCGAATTCTGGACCCGTGTATCGGCACGGAACACCCCGCTGCCGGCGCCGACGGTCTGGTTGACCCTCGCCGCCGCGGTGCTGCTGGTGCTCGTGCCGCCGGCGTGGAAGCTGACCCGGCACGGCATCACCATCGTGCACGAGGGCGGGCACGGTCTTGTCGCGGCGCTCGGCGGCCGCCGGTTGCAGGGCATCCGGCTGCACTCTGACACCTCGGGTCTCACCGTCAGTCGCGGCAAACCGCGCGGGCTGGGCATGGTGCTCACGCTGCTGGCCGGCTACACCGCGCCGACGCTGCTCGGTCTCGGGGCGGCGTGGATGCTCAGCCAGGGCCTCGCCACCGGCCTGCTCTGGGCGCTGCTCGCGGCGCTGGCACTGCTGCTCGTGCAGATCCGCAACTGGTTCGGGCTGTGGTCGGTGGCCGTGACCGGCGCGCTGGTTTTCGCCGTCACCTGGTTCGGCACCTCCGCCGTGCAGAGCGTCTTTGCGCTGCTGGTCACGGCGTTCCTGCTGATCGGGGCGCTGCGCACCGTCGTGGAGTTGCAGGTCACCCGGTCCCGCCGCGGCGGGTCCGCCTCGGACGCCGACCAGCTGGCCCGGCTCAGCCATCTGCCCGGGCTGTTCTGGGTGGCGGTGTTCTTCGCGACGGCCGGCGCCTGCCTCCTGGGCGCGGCCAGGCTGCTCGCCCTGACCTGACGCGCCACCCGCTGCCACGTGTACCACTGTGCCTAACGCAGGGGGCGGGGCACTCGGCGAGCGGCGAGTTAGAAGACGGTGACGCCCAGCAGGGTGCCGACCAGCCAGGTCACGGCCAGGGCGGCCGCGCCGCCGATGACGACACGCACGGTGGCGCGGGCCACCCGGCTGCCGCCCAGGCCGGCGCCGAGGGCACCGGTGGCGGCAAGGGAGACGAGCACGGCGAGGAATGTGACCGGCACGCGAATCGACTCCGGCGGCAGCAGGATCGCCAGCAGCGGCAGGATGGCGCCGAGGGTGAATGCCAGCGCCGAGGCCCCGGCGGCGTGCCAGGGGTTGGCCACCTCCTCCTCGGCGATGTTCAGCTCGAGCGACAGGTGCGCCTTGAGGGCATCCTTCTCGGTGAGTTCGATGGCCACCTGGCGGGCGGTGGCCGGTGCCAGCCCGCGGTCCTCGTAGAGTCCGGTGAGAACGTCGAGTTCGCCGGCCGGGTCGTCGCGCAGTTCGCGCTTCTGCTTCTCGATCATCGCGCGCTGGCTGTCGCTCTGGCTGCTCACCGACACGTATTCCCCGAGCGCCATGGAAATGGCGCCGCCCACGAGGCCCGCGGCCCCTGCCGCGACGATCGCTGGGGTGGATCCGCCCGCGCCCGCGACACCGACCACGATCGCCGCCACGGAGACGATGCCGTCGTTGGCGCCGAGCACCCCGGCGCGCAGCCAGTTGAGCCGGCTGGCCAGGCTGGCCGAGAGCGGCGCCGGCGCCGGGGTGCCGCGAGTCGCGGCATCCGCCGAACGCTGGCCGGCGGGCCCGAAAAATGGGGTGGAGAGGATGGCCATAGAGTCACCCTAGGCACCTCAGAGCCGCCCCGCTAGCGTGGAGAGCCTAGCCTAATCTGCCTGATCAGAGCATGGAAAGGCTAACCTAATCGGCGTGCTGGGGGCCCGAGTTCGCGTGAGCCGAGCGGCTCAGCGGCGCCCGACGAAGGTGTCCATGGACCGGTACACGCCGAACACCCGGCCGGCGACGGCGTCCCAGGCGGCCAGCGGCAGCACGCCGCGCAGCTTCTTGGAGAACCCGACGGTCCACGGCATCAGCAGCTGGGGGGACCCGGCGAGCATCGCGCGCCAGACCCGGTTGACCACGTACTCCGGTGTCATGACCGGGGTGAGCAACGGCCCGCGGGCGCCGTCGAACATGCCGGTGGAGATGTAGCTGGGCGCGATGGTGCTCACCCGCACCTGGTCGAAGCCCTGCTGCTCGAGCTCGAGCCGCAGCGAATCGCTCCACGTGATCAGGGCGGCCTTCGAGGCCGCGTACACGCTCATCCGCGGGTTGGAGAGCATCCCGGCGGCGGAGGCGATGTTGACGATGCGGGACTGGCGGTAGGGGTTGCGCATCATGGCGGGCAGGAACTCGCGGGTGATGTACATCGGGGCCAGCGCGTTCACCTGCATGGTGGAGCGGGTGTCGTCGCCGTTGTCGTGCTCCCAGAAGAAGGAGCCGCGCACGATGCCGGCGTTGTTGATCACGATGTCGGGGTTGCCCACCTCGGTGCGCACCCGCTGGGCCGTCTGCGCGATGGCGCCCAGGTCGGCGATGTCCACGACGTACGGTGCGATCTGGGTGACGCCATTGGAGCGCTCGGTGAGGGTTGCGGCGGTCTTCGAGAGGCTGGCGGCGTCGCGGTCCCAGAGGATCACGGCCGCCGCACCCTCGGCGACGGCGCGCTCGGCGTAGAGGCGGCCCATGCCCATGGCGGCGCCGGTGATCAGCACGCGGGCTCCGGAAACGGTTCGTGTCATGGGTCAATCATCGCAAGTCCCGGCTGGGAGTGGCCACGACCCGCACGGATGCCGCTACACCACGAGGTGCGAGCCCGCACCTGCCCCGCCACGCCGGCCCGCGATGTGCAACCGGCTGGGTAGCGTCGAGGAAACATCCACCCGACGACCCGATCGGCTCCTCATGTCCGCCACCCCCGCAACACGCACCGCGGTCCGCGCGGGCACCGGAAGCGCCGCGGTCGGTCACGCCGGCAAGCCGGGCGGCGCCACGGGCAGCACGGTGGGAGGCACCGCTGGAGGAACCGACGCCGCCTTCGCCGTGGAGTTCACCGGCCTGGGCCGCGCCTTCGGGTCCGGCCCCGGCGGCGCCCGGCCGGTCCTCCGCGATGTGTCGCTGTCGGTGCGGCCCGGCGAGGTGCTGGCCATCCTCGGCACGAGCGGTTGCGGCAAGTCCACGCTGCTGCGTATCGCCGGCGGACTGGACTCCCCCACCACCGGGTCGGTGCACATCGACGGTTCCACCGTCACCGACTTCGACACCCGTTGCGCCATCGGTTTTCAGGAACCCCGGCTGCTGCCCTGGCGCACCGTGGCCGACAACGTGGCGCTCGGCCTGCCGCGCGGCACCACCCGCGCGGCCGGCCGCACCCGCGTCGCCGAACTGCTCGACCTCGTGGGCCTCACCGCGTTCGCCGGGCACCGGCCCTCCGCCATCTCCGGCGGCATGGCCCAGCGCACCTCCCTGGCCCGTGCCCTGGCCCGGAACCCCGGTGTGCTCCTGCTCGACGAACCGTTCGGCGCCCTGGATGCCCTCACCCGGCTCAAGATGTAGGACCTGCTGCTCGACGTGCACGCCGCGGCCCCCACCACGGTGCTGCTCGTCACCCACGACGTCGACGAGGCCCTGCAGCTGGCCGACCGCATCATCCTGCTCGGCCAGGAACCGGCCGGCACACCCGGCGCGGAGCGCACTCCCGGCGCCACCATCGTGCAGGAGATCACCGTGCCCGGCACCCGGCCCCGCGACCGCGGCTCAGCGGAACTCGCCGAGCTGCGCGGTCGCCTGCTCGCGGGCCTCGGCATCGACCGGCACGGCGACGCCCGCGGCACCGCAACGGGCACCACCATCCCGCACTTCCCCTACTGACCTGCCCCACCGGTCGCACGATCGCCGGTTCCACCGCCTCGGCGCAGCACCTCCACAGCACGGCCACCCACCGCACGCACCAGCAGCCCACCCGCATCCGAAAGAGACCCGCCATGAAGAATCGTGTCACCGCCACCGCCCTGATCGCGTCGGCCGCAACCGCCGCCCTGCTGCTCACCGGCTGCGTCGCCGGCGAGAACCAGCCCGCCGCGGAGACGGGCGGTGCCGACGACACCGCCGGCACCGTCACGGAGGGCGGCACCCTCAACATCGACTTCGCCACCTACAACCCGCTCAGCCTCGTCATCAAGGACCAGGGCTGGCTCGAGGAGGCCCTCGCCGACCAGGACATCACCGTGAACTGGGTGCAGTCCGCCGGCTCGAACAAGGCCAACGAGGCACTCCGCGCCGAGGCCATCGACGTGGGCTCCACCGCCGGCTCGGCCGCGTTGCTGGCCCGCTCGAACGACTCGCCCATCCAGGTGATCGACATCTACTCGCAGCCCGAGTGGGCCGCACTCGTTGTTCCCGAAGGCTCCGACATCACGTCGGTCGAGGACCTCAAGGGCAAGCAGGTCGCCGCGACCAAGGGAACCGACCCCTACTTCTTCCTGCTGCAGTCGCTCGAAGAGGCCGGCCTCACCCCGGACGACGTCACCGTGCAGAACCTGCAGCACGCCGACGGCTGGGCCGCGCTGCAGAACGGTTCCGTCGACGCCTGGGCGGGGCTGGACCCGATCATGGGCGGCGCCGAGGCCGCCGGCGCGGAGCTCGTCTACCGCAACGTCGACTTCAACAGCTACGGCTTCCTCAACGCCACCGAGTCCTTCATCGCCGAGAAGCCCGATGTGGCCCAGACCGTCGTCGACGTGTACGAACACGCCCGCGCCTGGGCGCTCGACAACGAGCAGGAGACCATCGACATCCTCGCCGAGGTCGCCGCCCTCGACCCCGCCGTCGCCGCCACGGTGATCACCGAGCGCTCCAACCTCGACATCGACAACGTTCCCGGCGACGCCCAGCTCGACGTGCTCACCACCATCGGCCCGGTGTTCGTCGAGACCGGCGACGTGCTCAATCAGGGCAAGGTCGACGACGCGCTCGACACCATCATCAACGACACCTTCGCCACGAACGCCGACCCGACGATCGTCGAGTAGCCCCGCGGATGCCGGGGCGCCGCGCACGCGTCGCCCCGGCCGGCCGCTCCCCCGCTCCACCGCTTCTGTACGGAAGGCCCACCGATGACCGAGACTCTCGTCGAGACCACGGCAACCACCGTGCGACGCCCGCCGACCTCGCGGCGTGGGGTGCGCATCGTGGGCGGCCTGCTGCTGCCGGTGCTCATCCTCATCGCCTGGCAGCTGAGCACCACGCTCGGCCTGGTGAGCGTCTCCCAGCTGCCGTCGCCGGCCATGGTGTGGGTCGCCGCCGTGGATCTGTTCGACCGCGGCCAGCTCACCCTCTACGTGGCCATTTCCACCCAACGGGTCCTGATCGGCTTCGCCATCGGTGCCTCCCTCGGGCTCGCCGCCGGCTCCCTGGTGGGCCTGTCCCGGGCGGCCGAGATCTTCTTCGCGCCCACCCTCGGCGCGGTCCGCGCCGTTCCGTCGTTGGCCTGGATTCCGTTGTTGCTGCTCTGGCTGAAGATCGGGGAGGAGTCGAAGATCACCCTCGTGGCCATCGGCGCCTTCTTCCCGGTGTACACGACGGTCGCGCAGGCCCTGAGGCACGTGGACCGGCAACTGGTCGAGGCCGGTCGCGCCTTCGGCCTGCGCGGGGTGAAACTGTTCGGCGCGGTGCAGCTGCCCGCCGTCATCCCGTCGGTCATCTCCGGTCTCCGCCTGGCACTGGCCCAGGCGTGGCTGTTCCTTGTCGCCGCGGAATTGCTGGGTGCGTCGATGGGGCTCGGGTTCCTGCTCTCCGATTCGGGCACCACCGGCCGGATCGACCGCATCCTGTTGGCGATCATCCTGCTCGCCGTGCTCGGCAAGACCACCGACGCCCTCCTCGGTGTGTTCGAGAGGTGGGCGATCACGAAGTGGGCCTGACCGCGCGCTGACGGCGCGGGTTGGGTGTCGCGGCGCAGGGTAGGTGTCGCGGCGCAGGGTAGAGCGTGCGCCACCAGCACTACCGTGCGCCACGAGCAGCAACCTGCGCCGCGAGCACATCCGTTGGGTGCCCGGCCGTGCAGGTTACGCCGCGTTGCGCTGCCGCCTGCACCGGATGCCCGGCCTGCGTAGCGTCGAATAGTCCCGTTGCCGCAGCTGAACCACCCCCGGAGTGTGCCCATGCCGAACCCCGACACCAGCACCGAGAACAGCACCGAGCACAGCACCGACACGCACACCCCGGCCAGCCGCGCCGCCACCGCCGACTGGACCGACACCAGCGCCACCATCCGCAACCTCTCCACAGAGCACCGCCGCTACCCGGCGCCGGCCGCGTTCGCCGCGCAGGCCAACGTCGACGCCTCCTGGTACGAGAGGGCCGCCGCGGACCCGGTCGCCTTCTGGACCGAGCAGGCCAAGCGCCTGGACTGGGCCGAACCCTGGCACACCGACCACACCTGGCAGCCCACCACCCCGGATGCCGACGGCGTGCTGAGCGTGCCGCACGCGGAGTGGTTCGCCGGCGGCAAGCTCAACGTGGCGGTCAACTGCGTCGACCGGCACGTGGCCGCCGGCCGCGGCGACAAGGTCGCCTTCCACTTCGAGGGCGAACCCGGCGACCGGCGCACCCTCACCTACGCCGACCTCGAGAAGGAGGTCGCCCGGGCCGCCAACGCGCTCACCGACCTCGGCATCGTGCAGGGCGACCGGGTGGTCATCTACCTGCCGGTGATCCCCGAGACCATCATCATCACCCTCGCGGTCGCCCGCATCGGCGCCTTCCACTCGCTCGTCTTCGGCGGGTTCTCCGCCGAGGCGCTGCGGTTCCGGGTCGAGGACACCGGAGCCAAGCTGCTCGTCACCACCGACGGCCAGTTCCGCCGCGGCAAGGCCGTGCCGGTGAAGGAGGCCGCCGACGAGGCCGTGGCGGACGTGGACTCGATCGAGCACGTGCTGGTGGTGCGCCGCACCGGCGACCTGACCCCCGACATCCCCTGGACCACCGGCCGCGACGTGTGGTGGCACGACACCGTCGACCTCGCTCCCGCCGAACACGAACCCGAGTTCTTCGACGCCGAGACGCCGCTGTTCATCATCTACACCTCCGGCACCACCGGCAAGCCCAAGGGCCTGGTGCACACCAGCGGCGGCTACCTCACCCACGCCTCCTGGAGCCACTGGGCAGTCTTCGACGCCAAGGACGACGACGTGCACTGGTGCACCGCCGACCTGGCCTGGGTCACCGCACACAGCTACGTGCACTACGGGCCGCTGTCCAACGGCACCACCTCGGTGATCTACGAGGGCACCCCGAACACCCCGCACCCCGGCCGGCACTTCGAGATCATTCAACGGTACGGAGTCACCACGTATTACACGGCGCCCACGCTCATCCGCACGTTCATGACCTGGTTCCCCACCGGATTGCCCGCCGAACACGACCTGTCCAGCATCCGCCTGCTCGGCTCGGTCGGCGAGGCGATCAACCCCGAGGCCTGGGTATGGTTCCGGGAGAATATCGGCGCCGGCACCGCCCCGATCGTGGACACCTGGTGGCAATCCGAGACCGGCGCCGCCGTGATGGCGCCGCTGCCCGGGGTGAGCACCCTCAAGCCCGGCTCGGCCCTCCGCGCCCTGCCCGGTCTCAGCGCCCTGGTGGTGGATGACGCGGGCCAGCCGGTTCCGCACGGAACCGGCGGCTACCTGGTGCTGGCCGGCACCTGGCCGGGCATGGCCCGCACCGTGTGGGGCAACCCGGAGCGTTACCGCGACTCCTACTGGGCTCGGTTTGCCGAACAGGGCTACTTCTTCTCCGGTGACGGCGCCAAGTACGACGACGACGGCGACATCTGGCTGCTCGGCCGGGTCGACGACGTGATCAACGTCTCCGGCCACCGGCTCTCCACCATCGAGATCGAGTCGGCGCTGGTGTCACATCCGGCCGTCGGCGAGTCCGGTGTGGTCGGCGTCGCGGATGCGACCACCGGTGAGGGCGTCGCCGCGTTCGTGATCCCCGCGGTGGCGCCGGCAACGGATGACCCGGCCGCTTGGCTGGCGCTGGCGCACGAGCTGGCCCCGCAGCTGCGGGCGCACATCACCCACGAGATCGGCGCGGTCGCCAAGCCCCGGGACGTGTTCCTGGTGCCCGACCTGCCCAAGACCCGCTCGGGCAAGATCATGCGCCGGCTCCTCGGCGACATCGTCGACGGCCGTCCCCTCGGCGACGTCACCTCGCTGCAGGACGACACGGTCCCCGGCCGCATCCAGTCGATCGTGCACGCCGCCCGCCGCTAGCCCCGCCATCCGCCGCATCTGTTACCGCTGCGGACAACCGGCCCGGTACGCCGGGGGCCTATTGGGGCGCGGGCGGATGCGCTGATGTGCGGCGGCGGCGCTCGCAGACCACATAGAACACCACGTAGGCCACGAACGAGACGCAGAAGCCCACCACCACGGGCACCGCGCTCGGCCCGGTCAGGTCGTCGCGGCCGAGCAGCAGGGCCAGCAGGATGAAGGCCAGGCTCACGATCTGCGCCTGGAAGACCTCCCGGAAGGCGCTCCACCGGGCATCCCGGATCAGGAACAGGTTCACCATGCCCGGCAGGGTGAGCGCCGTGCCCACCACCCGGGCCGTCAGCGGGGTGAGCTCCCACGCCCACAGCGGGCCGAGCTGCACGGGGAAGAGGAACAGCGCGAGGCCCGCGGCGAGCGCCGCCAACCCGACCGTCACCAGCACCGCCCGCACCGATCCGGGCAGCAGGTAGTCGCGTTGCTCCGGCCGGCCGTCGTCGACGAACCGGTGCATCCCGAGCACCGCGGCGGTCAGGAACGGCGTGGTGGCATACAGGGTCGCCCACACCACGAAGATGACCGTGCCGTGGTGGAATCGATCCCAGTGCAGCACCGTGGCCAGGCCGAGGAGTGTCGAGAACACCAGCACCGCCACGAAGCCGCGATGCACCCGGTGCCACCGGGACTCCCGCGCCACCCGCACAAAGAACCAGATGCCGCCGATGTACGCGCAGGCCAGGAACATGGCCGTGATCGGCGGGGTGATGGTCCAGGCGAACAACGTCTCGGTGCGGGTGGGGAAGACGTAGAGCAGCACACTGGCCACCAGCAGGAACGGCACCAGAAGAACCGCGAGCACCCGGGCGAAGGGCTGCAGCCTGTCGGCACCCTCTCGGGTGAGTGCCGGCGAGCGGGTCACTCGGTATCCCCGGAGGCGCTCGATACATCCGCGGATGCGCCCAAGCGCTCCCCGAACAGGTCGACGGCACCGCCCTTGACCGGCGGCAGCGCGTACGACACGGCGGAGCGCACCCCCAGATGGCGCCCCTCGGCCACGCCGACGGCGAATTCCCCCGCCAGCGGTCCGCTCTGCAGCGGGCCCACCCAGGCCCGGTGGAACGAGATCGACGGGGCGTTGTGCAGCCCGCTCTGCTCCCGCACCGCCTGTGATGCGCCGAACAACCGCCCCGCGCGCAGCACCTCATTGGACTGCGCGGCGACGGCGGTCATCGCCTCCAGCCCGTACGCGACGCCCTCGTTGTGGCCGAGGTCCCGCGACAGCACCAGCGCATCCTCGAACTGCGCGGTGGCCGCGTCCACATCACCGAGCAGCAGGTGCGCCCAGCCACAGTGGTGCAGCGCGATCGCGGAGCCCAGTTTGTCCTTCTGACGCAGGGTGAGCGCCAGGCTCTCCTCGAACCGGTTGAGGGCGCTCGTCAGCTTCTGCCGCAGGGTGGCCGCCAGGCCCAACGAGACCAGCGCCATCGCCTCGCCCCACCGGTCGTCCGCTCCCCGGAAGAGGTGCACGCTGGTTTCCAGCACCGATTCCGCGTTCTCGGCGTCGCCGCGTTCCATCGCGGCGAGAGCCAGCGACACCAGTGTCAGCGCCCGCGCCCGCGGCAGGCCCTCCTGCTCGAACAGCGCGGCGCTCTCGGTGAGGGTCTGGGTGATCCCCTCCACCGGGTCCTGCCAGAACCGGATGGCGCCGGTGAAGTACAGCGCCCGAGCGCGGGCGGCGGCCGACAGTTCCGCACCCGCGGCCAACACCTCCTCCATCCAGCCGCGCACCTCGCCCAGGTGCCCGCCGATCCACCAGTACAGGTACAACGACCAGGCGAACGCCGTCGCGCTCTCCCAGTCCCCCGTATCGAGGTAGAACCGCTCGGCCGCCCGCAGGTTGTCGCGGTCGTCCACGAGCCGGGACATCCACTCCACCTGTTGCTCCCCGTCGAGCATCCGGTCCGCGTGGGCAGCGACCCGCGAGTAGTAGGCGGCATGGGCCCGCCGCAGGTCGTCGAGACCGCCGGAGGCCTCCAGCTGTTCGAGCGCGTACTCCCGCACGGTCGCCAGGATCGTGAAGTAGGTCTGCCGAGGCCGTTCCTCCTGTCGCACCAGGCTGCTGTCCACGAGCACCCCGAGCATGCTGAGCACGTCGGTGTTGTCGCCCGCGCAGATGTTTTCCACGGCCTCGAGGGTGAACCCGCCCACGAACACGCCCAGCCGGGCCAGCAACCGGCGTTCCTCGTCGCCGAGCAGCTGGGTGCTCCACTCGATGGTGCGGCGCAGCGTCTGCTGCCGCGCCGGCAGGTCGGTCATACCGCCGGAGAGCAGCGGCAGGCGGCGATCGAGGCGGGCGAGCATCAGCTCGGGTGACAGCAGCCGGATGCGCGCAGCCGCGAGTTCGAGCGCCAGCGGAACACCGTCGAGGGCGGCGCAGATTCGCACCACCGCGGTCACGTTCTGGGCGGTCAGCTCGAAATCGGGTCGCACAGCCCGGGACCTCTCGACGAAGAGGGTCACCGCCGGTGACTTCCGGGCGGCGTCCAGGCCAACGGCACCGGGCCGGTCATCGCCGTTGTGGTGCGGTTGCGCCAGCGGGCCGAGCTCGAAATTGTGCTCACCGTTCACCCGCAGCAGCGCCCGGCTGGTGAGGAGCACGTTCAGGTCGGGCAGGGCGGCCAGCAGCCGGGTGACCACCGCGGCGGCGGGCAGCACCTGCTCGAAGTTGTCCAACACAAGCAGCACCCGGCGATTGCGCAGGGCCACGACCAGCTTGTCGTCCACCGGGCCGTCACCGGTGTTGCGCACGCCGAGGGTCTGCGCGATCGCGGTGGCCACGTTCGCCGGATCCTGCACCGGGGCCAGGTCCACGAAGTAGACGCCGTCCGGGTACTGCGCGGCGAGGTCCTCGCCCACATCGATCGCCAGCCGGGTCTTACCCATTCCGCCGGGCCCGGTCACCGTCACCAGCCGCACGGCCGGCCGCGCCAGGGTGCGCTTGAGGCTGGCGACCTCCCGCTGCCGGCCGATCAGCTCGGTGACCGGCGACGGAAATGTGCTCAGCACCTCCTCGACCTCACCGTCCGGATCCGGCCCGGTGGGCAGGGCGCTGGCGGCGAACCTCTCGGCCAGCAGAATGGCGAGGTCGGCCTCGAGCAGGCCGGTGAGGGCATCCGGGTCGGAGAAATACTTGAACGAGGCGGTGTCGTCGGTGCGGATGCGGTCGAGCAGCTCGTTCAGCCGCGGCTCCCGGTCACCGTCGCCCTCGCGGATGTAGATCAGCTTGGGCAGGGCGCCGGAGAGGTTGAATTCGTCCTCGAGGCCGGAGACCGTCTCGGCGGGTGCGACCCAGCCGTACCTGTCGCCGTAGATGCCCACGAAGATGTTGCTCTGCTCCAGGTAGGCCCGGTACAGGTCGCGCGGCGGATGCGGCCGGGCGCCGAGTTCGAACATCACCGGCGCCAGGTGCAACCGTTCCACCGCGGTACGGGCGCTCTTGCGCTCGGCGGCCAGTTCTTTGAGCGTCGAACTGATGAACACCCGCAGCTTCTGGTCGGGGGTGCGAATAGGCGATGACGGCCCGGTCATGGGGACTCCTGCTCACGAGACGGTCACGGATGAAGCGGCCGTCCGCGAGGCCGCAACCGGACCCGGGGAAAGACCCACTTCGCGCCGAAACTACCCGGATTCCCCCGCCCCCGCGCGCCCCTCCCGTGCCCACATCTCGTGCCCACATCTCGCGAAAGCGGTCGTGTGGTCACTTCCGCCCCGCTGAAGCAGCCACACGACCGCTTTCGCGGGATGTGGGGCTAGGGGTGGGGAGTGGCGGCGGCGGCTCGGAGCACGTGCCGGTGGGTGTCGGGGTGGCTGAGGATGCGGAAGTGACCGCCGGTGTCGATCAGCACGTTCTCGGCGCCGGGCAGCACGCTGCCCTCGGGGATGTGCGGGTCGAAACGGCCGAAGATCGACACCACCTTGTTGTTCAACCTGTCGTCGGCGGCCAGCGCCGCCAGGTGCGGGTTGCTGCCCGCGAACGCGCGCAGGCTCGGCATGAGCATGAACCGCGCGTACCGCGACCCGGAGAACGGGGTGCTGACGGCGATCAGCCGCACCACCCGGCCCTCGGGGTCGAGCTGCGTCATCAGGTATTTGCCGATCAGACCGCCCTTGCTGTGCGCAACGATCACCACGTCGTGCAGGTCCCGGTCGCGGAGGTAGTCGGCCACGATTCCGGCCGACGGCACCACCGGTCGCCGGTTGGTCCGCAGCGGCGTCACCACGTGCACCGGATGCCCGTTGATGTGCAGCACGTCGATCAGCGGCCGCATGAAGTGCCAGCTCTCGTAGATCCCGGGGATGATCAGCACCGGCGCCTTGTCGCCGGCGGCGAGGTCGTCGGGGTCGGTGCGGGAGAAGGCCGCCCGGGCCTGACCGAGCAGGGCGTACCGGTAGTCCAGCAGCCAGGAGCCGGCGTTCCGCACGCCCGCACGCAGCCGGCCCGGCACCGATCGTGCCGCCGTCATGGTACGACGGGTTCGCCCCGCGGCGCCGGGGCGCTCGCGTGTGCGCGGATGCCGGCCGCCGTGGCGGCGGCGCTGCTGAAGTGCACGAGGTGCCGGCCGGGCAGCTCGAGCAGCCGGCCCTGCGGCGCCTGCGCGGCGAGGTGCACACCCCACTCGTGCCGCGACACCGGGTCGTCCTGCCCGCGGATCACCAGGGTGGGTGCCAGCACCTGACGCAGACGCCGGTCGGTGCGGTAGGCCAGCATCGGCCGCAGGGTGGTCAGGTACCAGCGCGGGCCGCAGCGCAGGTAGTCGCCCAGCACGATCACGGTGCCGCTGGTCGGCTCCAGCAGGGTGTCCCTGGCCAGGTCGAGCGCCTGCGTGACCACCGATCCCCTCGCGGGGTCGGTGACGGCTCCGATCAGCACCAGGTGGGCCACCGACGCCGGATGCCGCGCCGCGGTCTCGGTGACGAACTGGCCGCCCATGGAATGCCCGACCAGCACGACCGGCCGGTCGGCGAGCAGCGGCAGCAGTTCGCCGAGGTAGTCGGCGTACTGCTCGATCGAGACGCCGTGCTCCGGTTTGGGCGAGCGGCCGAAACCGGGCAGGTCCACCGAGTGCACGGCGCCGGCGCCGGCCAGCTCGCCCTGCAGCCGCTGCAGGTACCGGTGTGACATGCCGATGCCGTGCACCAGGACGAACACCGGAGCAGCCGACGTGCCGGGCCCGGGGGTGGAGCGCACGTTCACCGTCACCCCGGCCGCGGGCAGCCGCAGCTCACGCACGAGCGTGCATCCGCTCGCCCGGGAACCGGCGCAGACGGTTCGCCCCGCGCCGCACCCCGGTCACTTTTTCGGAACGCGCACGCGCAGGCCGCCGGGCAGCACCTTGGCCTTGAACGCTGTCGCGGTGCCGAAGCCGTCGCCGTCGAGCTCGATCTCCTCGGGGTGGCTGAGCTTGGCGGTGACCTCGCGGCCCTTCACGTAGTTGAGGGCCTCGACCTCCTTGGTCATCATCCGTCGGCCGAGCGGGGTGCGGCGCAGCACGCCGTTCTCCCAGAACACCTTGACGATGATCTGCAGCCAGTGCACGAACCCTTCCGGGCGCAGCATCAGCATCTCGAACTGGCCGTCGTCGATCACGGCCTCCGGCAGCAGCAGCACGTTCGCGGTGAGGGTGCCGGTGTTGCCGATGATCACGGTGTGCGCGCGCACCGACTTGGTGGGGCCGCCGTCGAGGCTGTAGCGCAGGCGCAACTGGTTGCGGTCCTTGAGGGCGGTGATGATGGCGCCCACGTAGGCGAGCCAGCCGATCTTGGCCTTCAGCTCCTCGTTGGTGCTGGCGAGCATCTTGGCGTCCAGGCCGAGCCCGGCCATCACCAGGAAGGCGTGCTTGCTGATTTTGTCGTCCTCGTGCCGGATCTCGATCCGCCCGATGTCGACCTTCCGGTCGGTTCCGCTGAACGCGGTGCTGATCGAGTGCTCGAGGTTGTCCAGGCTGAGGTCGAGGTTACGGGCCAGCAGGTTACCGGTGCCCGACGGAAGCAGGGCGAGGGCGGCATCTGAGCCGTGCACCACCTCGGCCACGGCGCGCACGGTGCCGTCGCCGCCCGCGGCGATCACGACGGTGGCGCCGGCGTCGATGGCGTCCTGCGCCGCACCCTGGCCCGGGTCTTCCTTCGAGGTCTCGAACCACAGCGTCTCGCCCCAGCCGGCCTCGGCCTCCGCGGTGGCGACGGCGCGCTTGATCGCGTCGAGGTCCACCTTGATCGGGTTGTACACGACGGCGGCGACTTCGGTGCCGGCGGCCGCGGTGGTGGACGTGGTCTCAGCGTCGGTCGGTGACGACATCGCGGTCTCCTCTGGCAGGTGAGCGGATGTTCACGCTCGGTACGATCCCGCTGCGGCCGGCAGCGTACGGGTGCACCTACGCTACACGGCCCGCCCGCCAGGTGGCGGACGACGCGGGGACTCTACTTCTTCGTTGCCGTCTTCGCTCTGGATTGGTTGTGGCTGATCGCCCTGCGGATGAGGGCCTGCAGGGCGGCTTCGTCCACCTCGTCACCCTCGGCGAGCTCGATCGAGCGGCGCTGGTTGCCGCCGAGTTCACCGTTGAAGAGGGTGTCGGGGTCTTCCAGCAACGCCCCGTACATGAAGCCGAGTTTCACCTTGGTCTTGAAGATGTTGCCCACCACGAGGATGCCGCCCAGCTCCCAGACCGGCGCGCCCATCCACTTCCACTCCTCGATGATCCCGGGGTCCACGTCGAGGATGCTTGTGCGGAGCTTCGCCAGGGCTGCACCGCGCCAGTCCGGGTGCGTGTTGATCAGGTTGTCGATCTCGTCGCTCGGAGTCATCGGCTCGTCCTTGGTCGTGTGCGCCCGCATCCGGCCCGTGCCGTGGAGCTGATTGACAGTCAACCATGCGCATTCGTGCGCTGAGGCTGCCCAAAGCCTGAGACGATATTCAGGTGACTTCTGCCGCCTCCACCTCTCCGTCAACACCGACCCGTTCCCGGCGGGCCTCACGGTTGGCGTGGCCCGCCTTCGGCATCGCCGTCCTGGTGATCCTGCTCGACCAGACCTCCAAGTGGTGGGCCGTGTCCGAGCTCAGCGACGGCACGGTGATCCCGGTGATCGGCGACCTGATCCGCTTCGTGCTCGTCTACAACCCGGGTGCAGCGTTCTCGATCGGCGCGAACTTCACCTGGATCTTCGCGGTGCTCGCCGCCGCCGCGGTGGTGTGGATCACCATGCTCACCTGGCGGGTGGAGAACCGCGGCTGGATGATCGCGCTCGGGCTGCTGCTCGGCGGCGCCACCACCCACCTCGGCGACCGGTTGTTCCGTGAGCCCGGTTTCGCCCGCGGCCACGTGGTCGACTTCATCGGCTACGGCAACCTCTTCATCGGCAACGTGGCCGACATCGCGATCTTCGCCGGCGCCATCATGCTCGCCGTGCTCACCGTGATGGGTGTGCACCTGCGGCCGATTCCCGAGGACGTGGTGCCCGGTGGGACCGGGACGCCCGGCGAGCCGACCAAGTCCGGCGACGCTGCATCCTGAGCACAACCGCGTAGCGAGACCGGCCGAACCACCGCCTCTAGGCTGAGCCCATGCGATTCGGACTCTTCATTCCTCAGGGCTGGCGTCATGACCTCGTCGGCATCGACCCCGCCGCGCAGTGGGCCACCATGAGCGGCCTCGCCGGGCACGCGGATGCCGGCGCCTGGGAATCCCTCTGGGTGTACGACCATTTCCACACCGTTCCGGTGCCGAGCGAGGAAGCCACCCACGAGGCGTGGACCCTGATGAGCGCGTTCGCCGCCACCACCAGCCGGGTGCGGCTCGGGCAGATGTGCACCAGCATGAGCTACCGCAACCCGGCCTACCTGGCCAAGGTGGCGGCCACGATCGACATCATCTCGGGCGGCCGCGTGGAGATGGGCATCGGCGGCGGCTGGTACGAGCACGAGTGGCGTGCCTACGGCTACGGCTTCCCCCGTGCCGGCGAACGGCTCGCCCGCCTCGATGAGGGGGTGCAGATCATGCGGCAGGCCTGGACCACGGGCACCGCCACCCTGGCCGGCGAGCACTACCGGGTGGATGGCGCGATCGTGCGGCCGTTGCCGCTGCAGGCGGGCGGCATCCCGATCTGGGTCGCCGGCGGTGGCGAGAAGGTGACGCTGCGGATCGCCGCCCAGTACGCGAACTACACCAACTTCGACGGCTCCCCCGAGGGGTTCAGCCACAAGAGCCGGCTGTTGCGGGAGCACTGCGCCACGCTCGGCACCGACTTCGAGGCCATCGTGCGGTCCACGAACTACAACACCGTCGTCGGTCGCGACGAGGCCGAGGTCGCCGAGCGGCTCGACGCCATCGAGGCGCGGGTCACGCCGCACCTGGGTGCTGAGGGGGCCGCCGGGTTCATGGCGGAGTACCGCAGCCCAGGCGCTCTGGGCGTGGGCACCCCCGAGCAGCTCGTGGAGCGGCTGAACGCGATGCAGGCCCGGGGCCTGGGCTACGCCATCCACTACTTCCCCGAGGCGGCCTACGACCGCTCCGGCATCGAGTTGTTCGAGCGCGAGGTCATGCCGGCGCTGCTCTGACCCCGCCGGGCCCGACGCCCGCGACCGGATGCGATAATCGAGAAGGTCGCGGGAGCCTTCAGCCCTGCACGTCCTGGCCACAGTTCCCGGCCCACAGCTCCGCGTGCACGACCCGGCGGACTCCCACCTCAGCGGCACAAGATCGGACACCATGTCCCGCAGCACCCCCGCCGACACCGGCGCCACGGCATCCAGCACCGGCGTCGCTCCCGCCGGCGCACCGACCACGGGCGCCGGCACCGGGACTGTCCGTGGCACCGCGACGGCCGACATCCGCTGGCAGGTCGGCGACACCGAGCATTCGGCCCGCTGGCACTCCGAGGGCGGCTGGCCCGTGCCGCGCCGCGTCATCGTCGTCGATGACACCCTCACCGCGGATGCCGCCTACCGGCTGGCGAAGTCCGGCACCGGCATGCTCTGGGCCGGCGACTTCCAGAACGCCCGGCAGCTGCTCACGGCCCTGGCCCGCCGGGTCGACCGGCACCGCCGCACCCCCGCCGTCGATCTCAAGGCCGCGTTCGAGGCGCACCGCACCGAGGCCCTCCGCCGCGCCCGGCTGCTCGGCCTGCTGCTCGTGCCGCTCGACCCCGACTACAGCCTGGACCTCCGCCGCGCCCCCGATGTTCGCCAGGCCTGCACCGAGGCCTACGGGCCCGCCGACGGGTCGTCGGTCACCTCGCTGCGCGAACTGCTCGGGGTGATCGGCGCGCACGAGTGGCGCACCAACGGGGTGCCGATCGCGGCGCTCGGCGGCCGCATCCACCCGCACTACGGCGTTTTCTCGCCCGTGCGCGGCGAGTACCTCGACCTGGTCGCGACCGCTCCCCTGGCCGCGCCCAGTGTGGCCTTCGACATCGGCACCGGCACCGGCGTGATCGCCGCGCTCCTCGCCCAGCGCGGCGTCGGGCGGGTCGTGGCCACCGACATGGAGCCGCGGGCGCTGGCCTGCGCCGCCGAGAACCTGCACCGACTGGGTTTCGCCGACACGGTCGACCTTCTCGAGGCCGACCTGTTCCCGGCCGGCCGGGCCGACCTGGTGGTCTGCAACCCGCCGTGGCTGCCCGCGTCCGCCGCGGTCGGCACCGACTTCGCCGTGTACGACCCCGACAGCCGGATGCTGCGCGGCTTCCTGTCCGGTCTGTCCGAACACCTCACCGCGGAGGGAGAGGGCTGGCTGATCCTGTCCAACCTCGCCGAGCTGCTCGGGCTGCGCTCCCGCGGGGAGCTGCTCGACCTCATCGACGCCGCCGGCCTCATCGTGGTCAAACGCCTGGACATCCGCCCCACCCACCGTAAGGCCGCCGACACCGCCGACCCGCTGCACGCGGCCCGGGCGGCCGAGGTCACCTCGCTCTGGCGGTTGCGCCGCGCCTGACTACTGCGGTGTCCTGTCCTTGCCCGCCAGGCGCCAGCGCGCCCACGGCCAGACGCCGTCCATCTCCACCTCGAGGGAGAAGCTGAGCAGCACCCGGATGATCACGATGGCGCCGAGCACCAGCACACTTTCCACGGTGGGTTCCACCACGATGGTGCGGATGATGTCGGCCACGATCAGCACCTCGAGGCCCAGCAGGATCGACCGGCCGAGGTTGCGGCGCATCATCTCGTAGGCCGTGGCGCGAGTGGCCGGGCTGATCACCCGCGGGATCCCGCCCAACAGGGCGGCCAGCCCACCGAACACCATGATGGCCGCGCCGGCCACCTCGACGACCCGCACGGCCGCTTCGATCACGCCTTCGAACCCCACAGCTGCGCTCCCGCCGTCATCCTGCCTTGCGGCCGAAGATACTCGGGAGTGGGCAGCGCGCGAAAGGCGGAGATTCTCGGGACACGCCGCCGGAGCGGGCGGCCTGTGCCGCGGGTCGCGAGAATCTCCGCCTGTATGTCACGTCTCAGACGCTGGTGGCGTCCTGCACCTCGCCGACAAGCTCCTCGATGATGTCCTCGAGGAACAGCACCCCGGTGGGCACGCCGTTCTCGTCAAACGACGTCGCCACGTGCGAGCCCGTGCGGCGCATGGCCGCCAGGGCGTCTTCGAGGTCACTGTCGCGCAACACCGTGGCCAGCCTGCGTACCCGCTTGGCCGGAACGGCCTGCGCGAACGATTCGGCACCGGTCAGGTCCATCACGTCCTTGAGGTGCAGGTACCCGGCGGGCACGCCGGACTCATCGCTGAGGATGTACCGGGAGAAGCCGTGCTCGGCGACCGCCCGCTGCAGGTCGGCGGGTGACGCCGCCAGCGGCAGGAAGACGATGCCGGTGAGCGGCACCTCCACATCGGAGACCCGCTTGGAGGTGAACTCGAACGCGGCCGACAGGGTGCCGGAGGCGTCGTTGAGCACACCCTCGCGGGTGGACTGCCGCACGATGCCGGCAACCTCGTCCAGGGTGAACGAGCTGGTGGCCTCGTCCTTGGGGGTGACCCGGCACAGTCGCAGCACCCCGTTGGCCAGCCAGTTGAGACTGAAGATCACCGGCTTGAACACCCGCGCCACGAACACCAGCGGCGGCGCGAGAATGAGCGCGGCCTTGTCGGGCACCGAGAACGAGATGTTCTTCGGCACCATTTCGCCCAGCACCACGTGCAGGAAGGTGACCAGGGCCAGAGCCACCGCGAAGGCGATCGCGCTGATGGCCTCCGGTGAGAGGGAGGTGAGACCCAGCGGAATCTCGAGCAGGTGGTGGATAGCCGGCTCGGAGACATTCAGGATCACCAGCGAACAGACCGTGATGCCCAGCTGGCTGGTGGCCAGCATCAGCGTGGCGTGTTCCATCGCCCACAGGGTGGTCTTGGCGGCCTTGTTGCCCTGCGCGGCGAGGGGTTCGATCTGCGAGCGCCGGGCCGAGATCACGGCGAATTCCGCGCCGACGAAGAAGGCGTTCACAGCCAATAACACGACGAGCCAGACGAGCCCGGGAATGTATTCGCTCATGAGGTCATCCCCCCTTCAATCAGTGCGGCCACCGGGTCTTGATCGACCCCGGTTCGGGTCGGGGTCAACCGGATGCGGGACACCCGGGCCCCATCCATCCGCTCGATGCGCAATTCGCCGGCGTCGATGGCCACGACGTCGCCCACCTCCGGGATGCGGTCGAGCCGGTCGGTCACAAAACCGGCGACGGTCTCGTAGTCGCCGTCGTCGGGCACGGTGACGCCGACCCGCTCAAGCAGTTCGTCGGGGCGCAGGCCCGCGTCGAACACGATCGACCGGCCGCTGCGCACGATGCCGGGCTTGGCCCGGTCGTGTTCGTCCTCCAACTCGCCGACGAGTTCCTCGACCAGGTCCTCGAGGGTGACGATGCCGGCGGTTCCGCCGTACTCGTCGGTCACGACCGCGATCTGCAGCCCCTGCTTGCGCAGCAGCCCGAGCAGACCGTCGACGCCCATCGACTCCGGCACCCGCAGCGCGGGCACCATCACCGTCTCGGCGGTCACGACGGCGCGCTGGTCGAGGGCGACCGCGAAGGCCTGCTTGACGTGCAGCACGCCCAGGATGTCGTCGGTGTCGCGGCCGATCACCGGGAACCGGGAGTACCCGGTGCTGCTGGCCAGCGCCACGATGCTCTCGGCGGTGTCGTCGGCGTGCACCGATGCCATGTTGACCCGCGGGGTCATCACGTCATCGGCCGTGTGGTCGGAGAACCGCAGGGTGCGGTTGAGCATTTCGGCGTGGTCGGCGTCCAGCAGGCCTTCCAGGGCCGAGCGACGCACGAGGAAGCCGAGTTCTTCGGCGCTGCGCGCACCGGAGAGCTCTTCCTTCGGCTCAATGCCGACCATGCGGATGAGCGCGTTCGCGGTGTTGTTGAACAGCAGGATGACGGGTTTGAACACCGTCGTGAACGCCGCCTGCAGGGGAACCACAATCTTCGCGGTCTGGCGTGGAACGGCCAGGGCGAAGTTCTTCGGCACCAGTTCGCCGATCACCATGGAGAACAGGGTGGCCAGCGAGATACCCGCCACCGCGCCCACCACCGGCACGACGCCGTCGGAGACGCCGAGGGCGAGCAGCGGTTCACGCAGCAGGGAGCTGATGGCCGGCTCGAAGGTGTACCCGGTGAGCAGGGTTGTCAGCGTGATACCCAGCTGGGCGCTGGAGAGGTGCGTCGAGGTGATCTTCAGCGCCTTGATGGTCGGGCCGAGTCGTTTCTCGCCGCGAGCCTGCCGCGCCTCGAGTTCATTCCGGTCGAGAGTGACGAGGGCGAACTCGGAGGCCACGAAGACTCCGGTACCGACGGTCAGAATGAGCCCGAGGCCCACCATGATCCATTCGTTCACGAGGTGGCTCCCTGCGCCCGGAAGCGTTCGGGGCGGGCAGGGAGCATGGGTTTATGCGTGGGAGGGTCATCCATAGTGGATCGAGCCTACAGATGTTTTCTGTATAAACACACAGGAGCCACCTGCGGTCGCGGTCAGGCGCTCGGCCGCACCGCCGGAAGCCAGGCCGCCATGCGCTTCTGGGCCACGATCGAACCCAGCTCGTCGCGCTGAGCCGGGTTGTGCCAGGAGAACTGCAGAGCGCAGAACACCACAACCGGTGCGGCGCCGAGGATCATGGTGGGCACGTCCACGCTCGTGCCGTCGTAGTCGATCTGCAGCACCGGATAGTTCGCCACCTTCGGGTCGGCCGGGGCCGCGTAGGTGGCCCGGATCGCGGTGACGTCGTGCCACGGCACGTCCTCTTCCCCCTCTGGCAGGCGCAGAGTGATGCCGGAGAACCCGATTCCCACCCCCTGCCGATGCGGCCACCCGTTGCCGGCAACCGCCAGATCGGACGACCCGTCCGGTCATCTTGGCCCGTTAGCATCGGGGTGCTCGCCGTCGTCACACAAGACATCCGCTGGGCGACGAGGGTTGCGTTCTAAAACCGTGCAACGTTAGGTTTGTTATCACCACCATCACTTCCAAAGGAGTAAGTATGTCCAGCACACCCTCGGTCCAGCTCTACACCGTGAGGGATGCCATCTCCGCAGACCTCCAGGGCGCCATCGCTCGCGTCGCCGAGATCGGTTTCACCCAGGTGGAGCCGTACGCCTTCGTTGAGCGCGCAGACGAATTCGCGACGGCCTTCGCCGCATCCGGCGTGACGGCGCCCTCCGGGCACGCCCCCGTCATCGACTCCGCCGACCCGGCCCGCACCTTCGACGCGGCCGCCCAGCTCGGCATCGGCACCGTCATCGACCCGTTCATCCCCACCGACCGGTGGCAGACCGCCGACGACGCCGCCCGCATCGCCGACCGGGTGAACGAACTGCAGACCATCGCCGCCGCTCAGGGCCTGCGGTTCGGCTACCACAACCACCAGTGGGAGTTCGCGAACCAGGTCGACGGCCGCAGCATCTACGAACTGTTCGTGGAGCGGCTCACCCCCGACGTCGCCCTCGAACTCGACACCTACTGGTCCACCGTCGGTGGCGCGGACACCCCCGCGCTGCTGCGTCGCCTGGGGGACCGGGTGCAGTTCCTGCACGTGAAGGACGGCCCCATCGCCGGCACCATCGCCACGACCCTGCCGAGCAACGAAAGCGCCCTCGAGGTGTCCGACGAGCTCACCGCGGCGTTCAAGGACCAGCTTCCGGCCGGCAGCGGAGACGTCGGCGTCGCCGCGATCCTCGCGGCCGCACCGCACGCCCTGCGCGTGGTGGAGTTCGACGGCTACGCGGGTGACGTCTTCGAGGGCATCGCGGCGTCGTTCGCCTGGCTCGCGGAGAACGACAAGTGACCCGCACCGGACCCGTCGGCGTCGGCGTCATCGGCGCGGGAGTGATCAGCGGCACCTACCTCGAGAACATGACTGCGTTCGCCGACCTCGACGTGCTCTTCGTCGCCGACCTCGACCTCGATCGCGCCCAGGCGCAGGCCGAGGCCTACGGAGTGCCCAGCCACGGCTCAGTGGACGAACTGCTCGCCCGGGACGACATCGAGATCGTGGTGAACCTCACCATCCCCGCCGTGCACACCGAGGTGGGCGAGAAGATCATCGCCGCCGGCAAGAACGTCTGGAGCGAGAAGCCGCTGGCGCTTGACCACGAGTCCGGCGCGGCGCTGCTCACCGCGGCGTCGAACGCGGGCCTCCGGGTCGCGTGCGCCCCGGACACCGTGCTCGGCGCGGGCATCCAGACGGCCATGCGGGCGATTGCGCGCGGTGACATCGGCGAGCCGCTGACGGCGACCACGATGTTCCACGTTCCCGGCCCGGATGCCTGGCACCCGAACCCCGAGTTCCTCTTCGCGCTCGGCGCCGGGCCGCTGTTCGACATGGGGCCGTACTACATCACCACCCTCGTGCACGCCTTCGGTGCGGCCAGCCGGGTCGGCGCGGTGTCGTCGAAGTCCAGCGCCATCCGCACCATCGGCAGCGGCCCCCGCGCCGGTGTCGAGTTCCCGGTCGAGGTGCCCACCCACCACGCCGCGGTGATCGCGTTCGAGGGCGGCCAGTCCGCGCAGTCCACGTTCAGCTTCCAGAACGCCCTGCCGCGAATGGGTTTTGTGGAGATCAGCGGCACCGACGGCACCCTCGTGCTGCCGGACCCGAACACCTTCGAGGGTGAGTCCACCCTCTGGCGGTTCGGCCAGGAGCAGCCCACCACGATCAACGCGGTCGGCTCCACCTATGGCCGAGGCTCCGGGGTGCTCGACCTGGCCCGCTCGATCCGGGCCGGGGTGCCCGAGCGCGCCAGCGGCGCCGTCGCGGCGCACGTGCTCGACGTGCTGCTGGCCATCTCGGATGCCGCCGAGACCGGCACCACGGTCGACGTGGCCTCGAGCGTGGCGAAGCCCACCCCCCTCGCCGAGGACTGGGACCCCGCTACCGCAACCCTGTAGCGCCCGCCCCGGCCGCTCAGCGGCTCAGGCCGGGGAACCGTTCGCCACCGGCGGACGGTTCCCCGCGCTGGCCAGGGCTATAACCGCGTCCACGTGAGCGCCCATGTCGCGGCTGTCATCGAACATCCACTGCAGCTGCATGCCGTCGCTGACGGCCATCAGGATCGACGCCAGCACCTCGGGGTCCACCGTGTTGTCGAGCCGGCCGGCGGCCTGCATCCGGCCCAGCCCGGCCGCCAACGTGGCGCGCACACTCTGATAGCGCGCCCGGAAATACTCGTGCGCCGGGTGCTCCGGGTCCGTCGCCGCCGCGGCGGAGAGGTTCGCGAACATCTGCACCAGCCCGGGGACCTCGGCGTTGTGCCCGATCAGGCTCGCGAAGGTTCCGGCCGGGTCGGGGTCCTCCGGACCCTTGTCGGCGTCCATCTCATCCCGCGTGCGGAGGATGGCCACCCAGAGGTCGTCCTTCGACTCAAAGTAGTGCAACAACCCGGCCTGGGTGAGCCCCACGGCCGCGGCAATGTCGCGCACCGACGTCTGGTGGAAACCCTTCCGGGCCACGAGGTCCAGGGCGGTCTCGAGAATCTCGGCACGCTTCGCCACGCCCTTCGGGTACCTGCCCAGCGTCGCCATGCTGCAAGGCTAGACCACGCGCGTGCGACCCCGCGAGCCGTGAGAAAAACCCCAGAATCTCCCGGGTTTTGGGGTTCTTCTCACGGCTCGCGGGCGGGTGGTACCGCTAACGTGGGCGCATGAACGTGCTCCTGCGAATCAGCCATCGTTGTGCTGCAGCCTTCACCGAGGTCGCACAACTTGTCGTCTACTGGTGTGGCGGCGGCAACGGTGACCCCGACCGATTGCGTGCAGCGGATGCGCGGCGTGGCCGCGCCCGATCCACGCCCAAGCGTCGCGCGCGCAGTTCGTCCGGCCGGGGTCCTCGCCGGCGCTGAGCCGCGGTTCAACCGCCGACGGCGAGGGTGTCCATGGTGCGCTGGATGGCGATGGCAGCGGCGCCCTGCGCCCAGGAGATGAAGCCGCTGGCGTCCAGGAGTACGTCCACCGGGGCGGCCTCGGGGTCGCGGTCGGCCCGGATCGCCGCATCCACCTCCGCGCGCACGATGTCCAGGAAGCCCAGCCCCTCGCCGGCGAGCACCACGTGCTCGACCATGGCGAGGTTGGCCACCGCCGCGACCAGCCGGCCGAGGGCGGTGCCCGCCGACCGCAACACGGCGAGCGCCACCGGGTTGTCGTTCTGGGCCAGCGCCAGCACGTCGGCGTAGCTGACCGGGGTGCCAAGGGCCACCTCGACCTGCGCCCGGATGCTCGGAATGGTGAGCATCGCCGTGGAACAGCCGCGGTGCCCGAGGAAACACAGCGGGCCTGAGGAGTCCAGGGGGAAGTGCCCACCGAGGCCGAGGCCCGCCTGCGAGGTGCTGACCACCTGGTCGTGCATGACGAGGCCGTAGCCCACGCCGGCGCCCACGGTGAGCACGGCGAAGTTCGAAAAACCGCGACCGAGGCCGAACCAGTGCTCCGCCGCGGCCAGGGCCACCACGTCGTTCTCGACGATCACCGGCACATCCAGCCGGGCCTCGACGGCATCGGCCAGCGGCACGCCCCGCCAGCCCAGGAACGGGGCCCGGTCGATGACCCGGCCGTCAGACACCTGACCGCCGACACTGATGCCGATGGCCGAGAACTCCTGCTCGTTCGCGAGCTCCCGAGCCAGCTCCACGATCACGGACACGACATCGGCCAGGTCGTGGCTGGGCAGCGCCCGCTCGGCCCGGCGGCCCTCCGCGGCCCGGAGGTCGGTGGTCACCGCCACGGCGGTGTCACCGGTGAGTTTGACTCCCAGGAACTGCCGGGCATCCGCCCGCACGTCCAGCGGCTTGGCCGGCCGGCCCATGCCGCCGTCGAGCTGTTCGGTCATCTCCACGAGCAGGCCGCCGTCCAGCAGCGGCCGGGCGAGGCGGGTCAGGGTGGCCAGCGACAGGCCGAGCCGCTGGGCGAGTTCGTTCCGCAGGATCGGCCCGTGAATGAGGACCTCCCGGGCCAGCTCGCTCGACGGCGCACGGTAACGGCGCTCGGCGGCCTCGAGAGATGACATGGGCTGAACACCTTTCTGGGCGGATTCGATCAGGTTAGCGCCCGCCCGCACCACGCCGCAGAATCAGCGTCCCAGACCCTAGTTTATTGCAATACGAATCTAAATAAGCCCTCGTGCTGCCGATTTAGCGGGAGAAACCCGTAATTATCCAGGCTTGACACGGGCATTCCTTGCAATATAGAAATATGACATGCACCACGACAGCACCGTCACCCACCTCCGCAACGGCGGAACCAGCGTCATCGTCGACCGTGTCGGGGACGGGATGCCCGAAATCCTCTTCTGGGGCGCCGATCAGGGTGACCTCGGCGACGCGGAGCTGACCGACGTCGCCCGCGCCACCCGCACCCAGCGGGTCTCCGGCGGCCTCGACTCACCGGCCCGGCTCACCGTGCTGCCGCAGGAGTCCACCGGGTGGCAGGGCACTCCCGGCCTCACCGGCAGCCGTCGCGGCCAGGTCTTCTCCCCCGCGCTCCGTGCCACGGACGTCTCTGCCACCGGCACCACCCTCACGGCCCAGGCCGTCGATGCCGTCAGCGGGTTGGCCCTCCGCGCCGAGCTGGCCGTGGACGCCGCCGGTGTGCTCAGCCAGAACCTCACCGTCACCAACACCGGCGACGACGACTACGACCTGGTCGACCTCTGTGTCACCCTGCCGCTGCCGGCCACTGCCACCGAGATCCTCGACACCACCGGCCGGCACCTGCGCGAACGCTCCCCGCAGCGGCACGCCTTCACCCAGGGCCGGCATCAGCGCGACAGCCGCAAGGGCCGCCCCGGCGCCGACGCCACCCTGCTGCTCGTCGCGGGCACCGCCGGCTTCGGCTTCGAACGCGGCCTGGTGCACGCCGCGCACCTGGCCTTCAGCGGCAACCAGCGCATCGCCGCCGAGAAACTCGTCACCGGCTCCGCCTTCCTGCAGGCCGGCGAACTGCTCGCTCCCGGCGAGATCCGCCTCGCCCCCGGCGCCAGCTACAGCACCCCCACCGTGATCGCCTCCTGGGGCGACGGTCTCACCGAACTCTCCGCGCGCATCCACACCCGCCTGCGGGCCCGCGACGTGCACCCGCAGACGCCGCGCCCGGTGACCCTCAACACCTGGGAAGCGGTCTACTTCGACCACGACCTCGGCCGGCTCACCGCACTGGCGCAGGCCGCGGCCCGCGTGGGCGTGGAGCGGTACGTGCTCGACGACGGCTGGTTCACCGGCCGCCGCGACGACACTGCGGGCCTCGGCGACTGGTACGTCGACGCCGGCGTCTGGCCCGACGGCCTCGGCCCGCTGATCGACACCGTCACCGGCCTCGGCATGCAGTTCGGCCTGTGGGTCGAACCCGAGATGGTCAACCCCGACTCCGACCTGGCCCGCTCGCACCCCGACTGGCTGCTGCAGGCCGCCGGCCGGTTGCCCGTCGAGGGTCGCCAGCAGCAGGTGCTCGACCTGTCGCACCCGGATGCCTACGCCTACATTCTCGAGCGCCTCGACGCCCTGCTCGTGGAGTACCCGATCGGCTACCTCAAGTGGGACCACAACCGCGACCTCGTCGACGCCGGCAGCACCCGCTCCGGCACCGCGGCCGTGCATGACAACGTCGTGGCCCTCTACGCCCTGCTCGATGAGCTCAAGGCCCGCCACCCGGGCCTGGAGATCGAGAGCTGCGCCTCCGGCGGAGCCCGGGTCGACCTCGGTATCCTCGACCACACCGACCGCATCTGGACCAGCGACTGCATCGACCCGATCGAACGGCTCACGATCCAGAAGTACACCGGCCTGCTGGTGCCCTACGAGCTGATGGGCGCGCACATCAGCGGCCCCCAGTCGCACTCCACCGGCCGCCGGCACGACCTGTCCCTGCGGGCCGGCGTAGCCCTGTTCGGCCACCTCGGCATCGAATGGGACATCAGTGCGCTCTCCGCGGCAGACGAAGCCGAGCTGATCAGCTGGATCGAGCTGTACAAGGCCACCCGCGCCCTCTTCCACACCGGCACCTCCGTGCACACCGACCACCCCGACCCGGCCGTGGACGTGCGCGGCGTCGTCGCCGCCGACCGGGGCAGCGCGGTCTTCGTCTTCACCCAGGTGAACACCAGCGCCGCCTACCCGGTCGGCCCCGTGCGCTTTCCCGGCCTGGCCGACGACACCCGCTACTCGGTGCGCCTGGTCAACCGGGAGTTCACCGGCATCGGCAACGGCCAGTCCCCGCTGGTCTGGGCCGAACAATCCCTCACGCTCACCGGCCGGGCCCTCGGCACCATCGGTCTGCAGGCCCCGGTGCTGTTCCCCGAACACCTCGCAGTTTTCCAGATCACGTCCGTCTAAGCCCGCTTAGCCGGACCGAGCGCAAGGAGGCGCCATGAAATCCCCGAGCACCATGCCCCACCCACCCAGACGGCGCCGCCGTCGGCGGGCGACCGCCATGGTCGTCACGGCCGCGGCCCTCGTGGCGCTGAGCGGATGCGCCGCCGGCGCCGGCAGCACCGATGCCGTGACCCTCAACTTCTTCCAGTTCAAGCCGGAGGCCGTGGGGAACTTCGCCGCGATCATCGAGGACTTCGAGGCGCTGAACCCGGGCATCCGGGTCGTGCAGAACTCGGTGCCGGACCCGGACACCGCCATCCGCACCCTGCTGGTCAAGGACAAGGTGCCCGACGTGCTCACCCTGAACGCCAACGGCAACTTCGGTGAACTCGCCCGGGCCTGCATCTTCGCCGACCTCAGCGGTGAGGCCGTCACCGAGACGGTCAACCCCGCCGTGCAGGACATCGTGCAGTCGCTCGGCACCTGCGCCGCCGACGGGGCCGACGAGGTGAACGCGCTGCCGTTCGCCAGCAACGCCTCCGGCATCCTCTACAACCCGGACATCTTCGCCGCGAACGACGTCGCGGTGCCCGAGACCTGGACCGAGCTGCTCGCCGCGGCCGACACCTTCCAGGCCAACGGGGTCTCGCCGTTCTTCTGCACCCTCAAGGACTCCTGGACGGCGTCTCCCGCGTTCGTGAACCTGGGCGGCACCCTCATGCCCGACGGATTCTTCGACGACCTGCGCGCCGAGGGCGGCGACGTCGACGGCGGTGCGGTCTCGTTCACCAAGGACTTCGCCGAGGCCGCCGACAAGGAAGCGACCCTGTTCTCCTACTGCCAGGACAACTTCGCCAGCCGCGACTACAACGCCGGCAACAAGGCCTTCGCCGACGGCGAATCGGCCATGTACCTGCAGGGCTCGTACGCCATCCCCGCGATCCGGGCCAACAACCCCGACGCGGCGATCGCCTCGTTCCCCTACCCGGTCACCGACGACGCGGACTCCCGCGTCGTGGTCTCCGGTGTCGACGTGGGCATCGCGATCGGGCGGGGCACCCCGCACGCCGCTGAGGCGCAGAAGTTCGTCGACTACCTGATGTCGCCCGACGTGGTCACGGCATACTCCGAGGCGCAGAGCACCTTCTCGCCGCTGAAGAACGCCACCCCCAACAGCGACCCGGCCCTGGCCGGACTCGAGCCGTACTTCACCGACGAGAGAATCATCGGCTTCATCGACCACCAGATCCCCGCGGCGGTGCCGCTGGTGAACATGCTGCAGACGCTGGTGATCACCGGGAACACCGAGGCCTTCCTCAGCGACCTCGACTCCGAGTGGAGCAAGGTCGCCGCCCGCACCACCACGCAGAGACAGGGGAAGTGAACATGAGCTCCACCCTCACCCGGGCGAAGACGCCCGCCGCCGCATCCACGACACCGGCCCGTGCCCGGTCGTCGATCGCCCGCACCCCGCGCACCTTCTACTGGATGGTGGTGCCCGCGGTTGTGATCTTCTTCGGCCTGCACACCATCCCGGTGCTCTCCGGCATGTTCTTCAGCCTGACCAACTACGCCGGCTACGGCACCTGGGACCTGGTCGGGTTCTCGAACTACATCAACCTGTTCCAGGACGACCGGGTGCTGAACTCGTACGGCTTCACCTTCGGCTTCGCCATCGTGTCCACCCTGTTGGTGAACGTGATCGCGCTGGCCATCGCGCTGGGGCTGAACTCCAAGATCAAGTTCCAGGCCGCGTTCCGCGGGGTGTTCTTCATCCCGTACGTGCTGGCGATCCTGATCATCGGCTACGTGTTCAACTACCTGTTCGCCAACTCGTTCCCGGCGATCTTCACGGCCCTCGGCCTGCCGGGCCTGTCCGGAAACCTGCTGGCCAGCCCCGACTTCGCCTGGATCGGCATCGTCATCACCACGGTCTGGCAGGCGGCGGCGTTCAACGTCATCCTCTACCTGGCCGGGCTGCAGACCATCTCCGCCGACCTCTACGAGGCTGCCGCCATCGACGGAGCCAGCGGTTGGCGCCGGTTCCGGTCGATCACGTTCCCGCTGATCGGCGCGTACTTCACCATCAACATGGTGCTGTCGTTCAAGTCGTTCCTGCAGGTCTTCGACCAGATCGTGGCCCTCACCGCCGGGGGCCCGGGCACCTCCACCGAATCCATCGCCCTGGTGATCTTCCGCGGCGGCTTCCAGGGCGGCGAGTACGGCTACCAGATGGCCAACGCCGTCGTGTACCTCTTCGTCATCATCATCGTTTCATTTCTCCAGCTGCGCATCCTGCAGCGCCGGGAGGCGAGCTTCTCATGACCGACACCCTCACCCAGACGAGCGCACCCCTGCCCGACTCACCGGATGCGCCGACCCGCGCACCCCGCACCCGCCGGCGCCTGGACGGCGGCAACGGCGGCACCAACTGGTGGCTCACCATTCTCATCGCGGTCTGCTCGCTCACCGTGCTGATCCCGCTGTACTTCACCGTGGTCACCGCGCTGAAGACCCCCGATCAGCTCGGCGGCACCGGGTTCGAACTGCCCACCAGCATCCGCTGGGAGAACTTCGCGGATGCCTACCAGCTGACGAACTTCCCCCGGGCGCTGATGAACACGGCCCTGATCACGGTGGGCGCGGTGTTCCTCACCCTGCTCACCAACTCGCTGGTCGCCTACGCGATCGCCCGCAACATGCACAAGAAGTTCTTCAAGGGGCTGTACTTCTACTTCCTCGCGGCGATCTTCGTGCCGTTCCCGATCATCATGCTGCCGGTGGTGAAGGAGACCGCGCTGCTGGGCCTTGACACCCCGGTGGGCCTGATCCTGCTGTACACGGTGTACGGGCTCTCGTTCAACATCTTCATCTTCGTGGCCTACATCAACTCCATCCCGGTGGAGCTGGAGGAGGCCGCCAGGCTGGACGGCGCGAGCACCTGGATGGTGTTCTGGCGGGTGATCTTCCCGCTGCTCTCCCCGATGAACGCGACGGTGGGCATCCTCACCTGCGTCTGGGCGTGGAACGACTTCCTGCTGCCGCTGGTGGTGCTCTCCGACCCGACGGCGCAGACCCTGCCGCTGGCCCAGTTCATCTTCCAGGGCCAGTTCAACACCAACTACCCGGTGGCGTTCGCCTCCTACCTGATGGCCCTTGCGCCGCTCCTGGTGGTCTACGTGATCGCCCAGAAGTGGGTGGTGAGCGGAGTCACCCGGGGTTCGGTGAAGTAACCCTCCCGCGAGCCGTGAGTCGGGCCCCAGAATCCCCGGGATTCTGGGGCCCTTCTCACGGCTCGCGTGGTTGAATGAGCTGATGTCACGGAAGAAACGAGCGGAGCAGGCGCGGGCCATCGTGGCGCACGTGCTCACGGCACCGATCCTGATCGAGGGGGACGCCGAGGAGCTGCTCTGCGTGCTGCGCGAAGGAGCCCGGTCGGCGAGCATCCCGGTGACCGATCACGCCTCGGCGGACCAGCCGGCGTTGGTCGTCGTGCTGGCCATCGAACGGGACGCCCGGCGGTCCTCGCTCGTGAAGGCGGCCTCCATGATGCGGGAGCTGGAGAACCGGGTCGCACCGGATGCCGTGCGGATCGTGGTGGTGCAGAGTGCACGCACCAAGCTCGCTCCCCCGAAGCTGCAGCGTCTGGTGGCCTCGGAGGTCCTGTTCCAGGTCGCCATGGCGCTCTCCAGCCTCGTGCCCGACCTCAAGGAGCGCACCCTGCGCCAACGGTTGGGGCTCGCCACCCTCGACGCCGCGGGGTTCCGCATCCTGCGCTTCGGCTAGCCACGCGCATTGCCAAGTGAGGGTTACCTAACTTAGGCTGGGTCGAGATGACTACTCTCACTGCCGCACCGGCTCGTCCCGTCCGGCCCCAAATCACCCTCCAGGTTCTGCGCCGCGAACAGCTGAGCCCGCACCTGGTTCGAATCGTGCTCTCCGGCGACGAGTTCGACAGCTTCGTCACCAACGACTCGACCGACAAGTACGTGAAGATCCACTTCGCGAAGCCGGAGCTCGGACTCACGCCGCCGTTCGACATCGCCCTGCTCCGCGAGACTCTCGCCCCCGAGGATCTTCCGGTGACGCGCACCTACACCGTTCGCCACGTCGACCTGGCGGCGCGCACGCTCACGATCGACTTCGTCGTGCACGGCTCCGAAGGGCTGGCCGGCCCCTGGGCGGATGCGGCCCAGCCCGGTGACCTGCTGGCGTTCTCCGGCCCCGGCGGCGGCTACGCCCCCGACCCCGCGTCCGCGTGGCACCTGCTCGCCGGCGACCAGTCGGCCCTGCCCGCCATCGCCTCCGCCCTGGCCGCACTGCCGGCCACCGCGACCGGTCTGGCCTTCATCCAGGTGGCTGACGCCGGCGAGATCCTCGCGCTCGAGGCTCCCACCGGTGTCGCGGTGCAGTGGCTGTTCGGCACCGACCCGGAGCTTCTGGTCACCGCCGTGGAAGCCGCATCCTGGCTGCCCGGCCGGCCGCAGATCTTCGCCCACGGTGAGCGGTCGGCGATGAAGGGCCTGCGCAATGTGTTCTCCACGCGTGGCGTGCACAAGTCCGAGCTCTCCCTGTCGGGCTACTGGGCGTTGGGCCGCACCGAGGACCGGTTCCAGGCCGAGAAGCGCGAACCCGTCGGCGTGATCCTGCCGGTGGACTGACCGGTCCGCTCCCGGCGGGTCAGGACCGACGCCGGGACGGGGCGACCGCCGCGCCGAGGATCGCCAGGACGGCGACGCCGGTGCAGACCCAGAAGCCGATCGAGAAGGCGTCGTCGGTGGGGAGCCCCTGCGGGGTGCTGTTCGATGTGATCAGGGCCGCGATCACCGCGGTGCCGACGCTACTGCCGATGGTGCGGGCGATGGTGTTGACACCGATGGCCTGACCGGTCTGTTCGGCGGGGACGCTCTCGATGATGGCGTTGGACGCGGTGGCCAGGGCCAGGCCGATCCCGGCGCCGGTGAACAGCCCCGACACGACGACCTGCCAGATCTGGTCGTGCGCGAGCGCCGGAATGAGGAAGGCGATGGTGACGAAGACGCCGCCGAGCAGCATCGGCGGTTTCGAGCCGAATCTGCGCACCAGGATGCCGGCAAGCGGCCCGAAGACCACCATCATGAGCACGGTGGGCAGCAGGAACAGGCCCGCCTCCGACACCGACGTGCCGAACCCGTACCCGGTCGCGGTCGGCAACTGGAGCAGGGTGGGCACCAGCACGAAGGTGCCGAACATCGCGAACCCGAAGATCAGGGCGACGACGTGGGCGGTCCACACCCCGCGCACCTTCATCAGGCGCATGTCGATGAGCGGTTCCTTCACCCGCAACTCCACCAGGACGAACACCACGAGCGAGACGATACCCAGGGCGGTCAGGCCAAGGGTCTCGCCCGAGCCCCAGCCCCAGGTGTCGCCCTCGCTGATCGCCAGCAACAGCGAGACCAGCGACACGGAGAGGATGCCGGCGCCGACCACGTCGAGCCGGCCGGGGGTCTTGACGGGGGATTCGGCCATCCCGAAGATCACGCCGAGCAGGGCGACGACGATCAACACGAGGGGCAACCAGAACAGCCAGTGCCAGGAGAGGTTTTCCACGATGGGCCCGGCGGCCACGATACCCACGCCGGCGCCGACTCCGAAGATCGCCGAGAGCAGGCCGATGGTCACGCCCACCTTCTCCCGGGGCAGCTCGTCACGCACGATGCCGATGGACAGCGGCATGATGGCGCCGGCCGCGCCCTGCAGGGCACGGCCGACGACGAGCACGCCCAGGGTGGGAGCCAGGGCGGCGAGCAGGGTGCCCACGAGCAGCAGCACGAGCACGATGATGAGGATCCGGCGTTTGCCGACCATGTCACCCAGCCGGCCGAGGATGGGTGTGAGCACCGCGGCGGAGAGCAGGTAGGCGGTCAGGACCCACGCGGCGTCACCGGTGGAGACGCCCAGGTCCGCGCCGATCGTGGCGAGCGCGGGGGCCACGAGGGACTGGAGCACGGCGAAGGACAGCCCGCCCAGGGATAGGAAGAGAACCAGCAGGGTGCTGTTGACGGTGCGGCCGGTGGCCGGGGGGACGGAGCCCGTGAGGGGTTCCCGAACTGACTGTGACATGAATCTCCGAGTCGATGTAAACAACTGCTGACTTAGGCACAGTAGACGACCGACCGAGCCAAGTCAACACTCGTTTACATCCTGGAAACATGCCTGTACCGTGGGAGGGGACAAAAGGGGAAGCGAATCATGCACCAGCCGGAATCCGAGCAGCAGGTCGGCCGATCTCGCGACGCCGCCGGAACCCGTCGCCTGCTTCTCGACGCCGCCAGGCACCGGTTCGCCCACGACGGCTACGCCACCACCACCGTCAGGGACATCGCCACGGATGCGGGAGTGAATGTCGCCCTCATCAACCGCTACTTCGTGTCGAAGGAGGGTCTCTTCGAAGCGTGCCTGCGCCGAGTCGGGGAAGACCTCGGCCGCCCCGCTCAGCAGGGGTCGACCGTCGAACAGATCCTCGAGAGCATGGTCGTGCGGCTGACCGATCTGCCTACCGGCGATTACACCCTGCAGTTACTGCTGCTGCTACGCTCCTCCGGAGACGAGCGGGCCGATGAGATCCGCACGAACACCCTGCGGTCTTTCTCCGAGAGCATCGCCGCCGCCGCCGGCTGGACCCCGGGCACCGTCGATGGCGACACCCTCGTCCTCCGTGCCCAGATCGCCCTGGCCGCCACCCTGGGCATCGTTCTGCTGCGCTCCACGACGAGAGTCGAGCCGCTGGTCTCGGCCCGGGCAGACGACCTGCGCGACCCGCTCGCCGGCGTTCTGGCCGCCCTGCTCAGCAACCCATAACGAGTTCTGCACAGTCCAGAACAGGGGCCTACCGCGGTGCGGGGTCTTCTGTCACTCTGGGCGCCATGAGCATCCGAACCAGTGTGGTGGTGGGCGTCTATCCCGGTCAGGCCGACGGGGTGGTGCTGCAGGCGGCCGTGTTCGCCGCGCGCTTCGACGCCGAACTCGTCTGCGCCTGGGTGGACCCCGGCCGGCACCCGCGGGACGACCGCACCGACGCCGTCACGCCGGAGGGCGGCACGGGCATCGACCCGCTCAGCGATGCCCCGGTGATCTCGGCCGCCCCCTCCGCGTCCGCCGACGCCACGTTCAATCCCTACCTGGCCGCGCACCTGGCGCGCATCCTGGGTGGTCACGACATCACCTGGAGCACCCGCCAGCTCAGCGGCGATCCGTCCCGGGCGCTCGGCCGGCTCGCCGAGGGTCTCCGGGCGGCGATGATCGTGGTCGGCACCAGGGACGGCACGGTCCGCGGCAGCTTGCAGGAGTTTTTCGCCGGCTCGATCGCGATGAACCTGGCCCACCGGCAGAACCGGCCCGTTGTGGTCATCCCGCTGGCGCCGGTCTCGTTCGACGACGCGCCGACGTGGGAGTCCGACTGAGCGGTGTACCCTTTTCGTGGCCGGCACCGGCCGACGAGAGTGGTGGGTGAACGGTGACGAGCAGGCCGCACGAGGGATCGCTCGTACTGCTGCGGCACGGCCAGAGCACCGCGAATGCCGCCGGCCTCTTCACCGGCATCCTCGACCCGGGCCTGTCCGCATCGGGCGCCGACGAGGCCAGGGCTGCCGCCGCCCTACTGGCCGCACACGACCTGGTGCCGGATGTTGTGCTCGTCTCTGCGCTGCAGCGCGCCGAGCAGACGGCCCGGATCGTCGCCACTGTGCTCAACCTTCCCGTTGGCACCGTTCGTCTCGACTGGCGGCTGAACGAACGCAACTACGGCGCACTGACCGGCCGGCACAAAGATGACGTACGTGCCGAGTCCGGTGAGGCCCAGTTCCTGGCGTGGCGGCGCTCGGTCGACACCAGGCCTCCGGCGATGTCCGACGAGCAGCTCGAGATCTTCGCCGGCAGCACCCTGTTCCGCGCTCTGCCGGCCCGGGCGCTCACCCGCACCGAATCCCTCCGCGATGTGATGGGCCGGGTCGCCGAGTTCCACACCGACACGGTGCTGCCGCGGCTCGTTGCCGGGCAGACCGTGCTGGTCGTGGCGCACGGCAACTCCCTGCGCGCATACTGCGCGGTGCTGGAGAACCTCGACAAGCCGGCCATCCACCGGCTCAACCTGCCCACCGGGCATCCGCTGGTCTACCGGAACGGCAAGCGTGCGTACCTCGACGCCCTGCGCGCCGAGGCGGCCGCGCTGGCGCTCACGCTCGACGGCGGCACCTGATGCCGGTACACCTGCGCTGGCAGTCGATCGTCCTTGTCTTCGCCGGCGGCACCGTGGGAACCGCGCTGCGCCAACTCCTGGCCATCTGGGTTCCGCCGGTGGCCGGGGTCGCCGTGGTGATCGTGGGTATCAACGTGGTCGGCGCGTTCCTGCTCGGCCTGCTGCTGGAGACCCTCACCAGTGCCGGACCCGACGAAGGCCGGCGCCGGCAGTTGCGGCTGCTGCTGGGCACCGGGGTGCTGGGCGGCTTCACCACCTACAGCGCCCTGGCCACCGACACCGGCCTGCTCCTGGCCGACGACCGCCTCGGCGCGGCCCTGCTCTACGCGCTGGGCACCGTCGTGGTGGGCGCGCTGGCGTCCTGGGCCGGCATCACCGTGGGCGCTGCCGTGCATCGCCGCCGCCGCGGCCACGGCACCGGGGCGGCCGCATGACTCCGCAGCTCTTCCTGGCGGTGGCCCTGGCCGGCGGTCTCGGCGCGGCCCTCCGGCTGGTCGTCGACGGGCTGGTGCACAGCAGGATGCGCACCGCGCTGCCCGTCGGCACCCTGCTCATCAACGTGGTCGGCTCGCTGGTGCTGGGCCTGACCACCGGGCTGACCTTGGCGCTCTGGCTGCCGGAGGCCTGGCATCTGGTGCTCGGCGGCGGCCTGATGGGCGGTTTCACCACCTTCAGCACCGCCAGTTACGAGACGGTGCGGCTGGCGCTGGAGCGTCGCTCACTCGCCGCCCTGATTACCGGGCTCGGGATGCTCGTGGTCTCGGTCGCCTGCGCGTTCCTCGGCCTCTGGCTGGGCCTGCGCGGCGGGCACTTATAGGGCAATAGTGCGTTTTCCAGGCTGCAATCGTCGAAAGCGGCCTTGCAATCTCACTCTTTCCTTTGTTCCGTGCGCGGTCAGATCGACTCGTTGTGCCGCGCCACCGCGTCGGTCACCCAGGAGAGCTCGTCGACGAAACGACCGAGCAACCGCGCGAAGTCGGTGCGGTCCGACTCGGTCCACTTGCCGACCAGGGTGTCGTAGACGCCCTGGGCCAGTTCACGATGCTTGGCGATCGCGGCCCGGCCCTCCTCGGTCGCCGTGACGAGGACCGCGCGACGGTCGGTCGGATCGGATTCGCGCGTCACCAGTCCCGACTTCTCCAGCCGGCGGATCTCCGTGGTCATGGTGGACTTGTCCACCGCCATCCAGCCGGCAAGCTTCGACATCCGCAGGGGTCCGGCCACGACCACCCGCTCCAGCAGCCAAGAGTCGGTGCTGGTCAGCGCGGCGCCACTGGAGTCGTGCAGCATCCGTCGATTGTCGGCGCGGGTCGACCAGCGCAGGATCGTGGACAGGGCCGATTCGAGGGCCACACCCACCGGGGCATCGGGCTCGGGATTGTGAGCCATAGCTGAATGTTTCCTGACTTTTTGGAACGGGGACAAATAGTTGGAGGAACCCAACTAACATAGTGGAGCCGCCTGACCTTCCGTCAAGGGCGGTGCAGTCTTGGGGTAACCCAGCTCCCACACCACTACTCTCCCGGAGAACAACCACCCATGGACATACCCGGATACGTCTGGCTTCTCACGATTGTCGGCATCCTCGGTCTTCTGACTTTCGACTTCTTCTTCCACGTGCGCAAGGCGCACGAGCCGACGCTGCCCGAGGCGGCCAAGTGGTCCGCGATCTACGTCGGTATTGCGATCCTCTTCGGACTGGGCGTTCTCTTCTTCGGCGGCAGCACCCTGGGCACCGAGTACTTCGCCGGGTACATCACCGAGAAGGCATTGTCGGTCGACAACCTGTTCGTGTTCCTCATCATCATGGCCAGCTTCAAGGTGCCCCGCGCCGACCAGCAGAAGGTGTTGCTCTTCGGCATCGTCTTCGCGCTGATCGCCCGCACCGGGTTCATCTTCCTCGGCGCCGCCCTGATCAACTCGTTTGCGTGGTTGTTCTACCTGTTCGGCGCGTTCCTCATCTACACGGCAATCAAGCTGCTGAAGCCGGAGGCCGAGAGCGACGAGGCCGACAACGTCATCATCCGCCTGGCCAAGCGCCTCTTCCACACCACCGAGCGTTACGACGGCGACCGCCTCTTCACCATGGAGAACGGCAAGAAGGTCATGACGCCGATGCTGCTGGTCATGGTGGCCATCGGTGGAACCGACCTCCTGTTCGCGCTGGACTCCGTGCCCGCGATCTTCGGCCTCACCCAGAACGTCTACATCGTCTTCACCGCGACGGCGTTCTCGCTCATGGGTCTGCGTCAGCTCTACTTCCTCATCGACGGCCTGCTCGACCGCCTGATCTACCTCAGCTACGGCCTGGCCGCGATCCTCGGCTTCATCGGTATCAAGCTGGTGCTGCACGCACTGCACGAGAACACCCTGCCGTTCATCAACGGCGGCGAGCACGTGCCGGTCTTCGAGATCAGCACCGGAGTCTCGCTTGCCGTGATCATCGGTGTCCTCACCGTCACCGTTATCGCTTCGCTCGTCAGCCCGGCCGGTCGGGCCCACAGCGCGATCGCACTCAGCAAGGGATCGGCCAAGAAGTACCTGACCGGCGACTTCAGCGGCAAGGGTGAAACCCGCGACGAGACCTACGCTCTTGTCGTCGCTCACGAGCGTGCTCTCGGCCTGCTGAGCCCCAAGCACCGCGCCCGCGCGGCCGAGGACGAAGAACTGCAGGCCCTGCTCGTCGAGGCCCACGAAGCACACAACAGCTTCACCAGGTAACGGCACTCCCGGAAGCGGGCGGCGGATCGGGCGAAATCAGCCCGGTCCCCGCCCGCTTCTCTCGGCTTAGTCACCGCGGAGGCCTCTAGACTGGGCGCGCATTGCGCCGCTGGCGTCGGCTCGACTCCCGTCCGCCGGCACCGGGCCCCGCCCCACAATCCGGCTGCATCAGCAGCCACACAGAACGTCACACGAAGGAGCACACAATGGGTTTGAGCTTGTCAAAGGGCCAGTCTCTCTCACTGACCAAGGCGGATGGCGGCAGCCTCTCTAAGGTCCGCATGGGCCTCGGCTGGGACAGCGCCGCCCCGGTCAAGCGCGGACTGTTCAGTCGCGGCAAGGCTGCTGAGGTCGACCTGGACGCCTCGGCGATCTTCTTCGACGCCTCCGGCAAGGTCCTCGACACCGTCTGGTTCCAGCAGCTGACCAGCACCGACGGATCCACCCGGCACACCGGCGACAACCTCACCGGAGCCGGCGATGGCGACGACGAAACCATCCTCGTCGACCTCACCAAGGTGTCCCCGGCGGTCTCGCACATCGTCTTCGTGATCAGCAGCTACAGCCAGCAGACCTTCGACGCCGTCGAGAACGCGTTCAGCCGCCTCGTCGACGACTCCTCCGCCGGCACCCCCGAGGTCGCCCGCTACCAGCTGACCGACAGCGGCCCGCACACCGCGATGATCATGTCGAAGGTCTCCAGGGACGGCGCCGGCTGGACCTTCAAGGCCATCGGCGAACGCGCAACCGGCCGCTCCGCCATGGACCTGCTCACCGCCGCCGCCAAGGTACTCTGACCCGTCTTCGGCCCGTTCACCCACCCCATTCACACAAGGAGAAAAATCCCATGGCAGGTCTGACACTCGCAAAAGGCAACAACCTCTCGCTGACCAAGGTCAGCCCCGGACTCACCGTCGCGACGGTCGGCCTCGGCTGGGACCCGCGCACGACCAGCGGCGAGGCGTTCGACCTCGACGCCTCCGCGCTCCTCATCGGCGACAACGGCAAGGTGCGCTCCTCCGCCGACTTCATCTTCTACAACCAGCCGGCCGCCGCCGACAAGTCCGTCGTGCACCTCGGTGACAACCGCTCCGGCGCCGGCGACGGCGACGACGAGCAGATCACCATCGACCTCAACCTCGTGGCCGCCGACGTGTCACGTGTCGTGATCGTGGTCTCCATCGACCAGGCGGACGCCCGCCGCCAGAACTTCGGCCAGGTGCGCGGTGCGTACTGCCGCGTCGTCGACCAGGACAACAACGAGATCGTGCGCTTCGACCTGAGCGAGGACGCCGCCCCAGAGACCGCCATGCTGTTCGCCGAGGTCTACCGCAACGGGTCAGACTGGAAGTTCAAGGCCGTCGGCCAGGGCTACACCTCGGGCCTCGCGGGCATCGCCACCGACTTCGGCATCTCGCTCGACTAACCGTCCCAGCCACTCCCGCCACATCAGCAGACAGGAAGACGCATGAGCTCGCCCCTTTCTCCCCCGGACGCCACCGAAACCGCCCTGGTCCTCAAAGCGCCGGATGCTCCCGACATCGTGGTGGCCGATGACGCCCCCGGCATGGTTCCGGTTGCGGCCGAGCGTCAGCAGGAGATCGCTCGCCAGGCGCGGGAGTTCGTGGCGGATGTCTCCGCTCTCGACCCGCGGACGCCGGAGTTCACCACCAAGATCGAGGGCATCTCGGCCCTGGCCAGCACCGAGATGGTGCAGTCCAGTGGCTACTCCAGCCGGATGCTGGAGCGCTCGAGTTCCTCGGTCGCTGGTGCCAAGCGCAGTGGCAACAGCGCGCAGGTCACCGTGGCGAACACCCTCGGCGACCTGCGGACCACCGTCGAGGACCTCACCCCGAACCAGGCCGACCTGGGCGTGGGCCGGAAGATCCTGGGCTTCATCCCCGGCGGGAACAAGCTGGCCAAGTACTTCCAGAAGTACGAGTCCGCCCAGACCCAGCTCGACGCGATCATCAAGTCGCTGATGAGTGGTCAGGATGAGCTGCTCAAGGACAACGCGTCGCTGGCCGGCGAGAAGGTACAGCTCTGGGAGACCATGCAGGCCCTGAGCGAATACGCCGTCTTCGCGAAGGCGCTGGACAACGCCACCGTCGAGAAGATCGACGCGTCGCGCTCCGCCGGCCGGATCGACGAGGCGCAGAAGCTCGAGGCCGACGTGCTGTTCCCGATCCGCCAGCGCCACCAGGACATCCTCACCCAGCTGGCCGTGTCGGTGCAGGGCTACCTGGCGATGGACCTGATCCGCAAGAACAACCTCGAACTCATCAAGGGTGTCGACCGGGCACGCACCACGACCATCGCGGCCCTGCGTACGGCCGTCATCGTGGCGCAGGCCCTGGCCAACCAGAAGATGGTGCTCGATCAGATCGACGCGATCAACACCACGACCAACAACATGATCCTCAAGACGAGCGAGATGCTCAAGGACCAGACCGTCCGCATCCACGAGCAGGCGTCGAGCTCCGGCGTCAGCGTCGAGACCCTGCAGAAGGCCTTCGACAACGTGTTCGCCACCATGGATGCCATCGACACCTTCCGGGTCAACGCGGCCAAGAACATGGAGGGCACCGTCACGGCCCTGGAGACCGGGCTGCAGAAGGCCAAGCCCTACCTGGAGCGCAGCCAGCAGGGGGAACAGCGCGAGCTACGCTAGTCACGCTGACGACGAACGGGGACGGTGAGGCAGATGGCATTCGGCAAGTTCGTGGACTCCTTGTTCAAGGGTCCCGCTCTACCCGTCATGAACCCGGCGGTCGTCGAACCCCGCGCGGGAGTGGAGTCGGAGGATGAGGCGACGGCGCGCGCGTTGGATCAGCTGCGCACCGCCGTGCGCAGCGCGGGGGGCGAACTGCCCACCCTGCTCAGTTCCCGGCTGGCGCAGATCGACGACCACCTGCGGGTGGTGATCGAGATGGTGGCCGCGCAGAACGCCTCCACCGAGCAGCGCGTGCTGCTGGATGCGATGATCCGGGACTACCTGCCGACCCCCCTGCGCGCCTACCTCGCCCTGCCCGAACGGGAACGGACCAACGACTCCGCCGCCACCGTGCAGTTCTCCACCCAACTCGGCATCCTCGAAGAGACGATCAGCGACTTGCTCAACCAGATCCGTATCGGCGCCATCGCCGAACTGTCCACCCACGGACGGTTCCTCGCCGACAAGTTCGCGGCCCCCAGCCTCACTCTGGACGGCCGCTCGTGAGCTCGATGATCCCGGGGGCCAACGCCGCCCTCACCGCCGAGAACCCCGGCCTCACCGAGCTGATGGTCGGCTTCGGGTGGGAGAGCATCCCCAGTCGTGGGCCGCAGGCGGAACTGGTGCCCCTGGCGATCATGTGCGACGCCAACGGCAAGTCGCTCTCCAACGACCATCTGGTCTTCTTCAACCAGATCGTCAGCCAGGACGGCTCGGTCGCCTTCAGCGACGACCGGGACACCGAGCAGATCGACGTCGACCTCGCGCGGGTTCCCGCGGAGGTCGCGAAGATCGTGTTCATCGTCTACGTGGACCCGGACGTGCGGGGAAGCGGTGACTTCTCGGCCGTGCGCTCCGCGTACGTGCGCGTCGCCACGCGCGACAACCGCGAACTGGTGCGTTTCGCCCTGCCGGACGGCACGGTGCGTTCCGTGGACGTGCTCATGTTCGGCGAGCTGTACCGCCACCGTGACGACTGGAAGTTCCGCGCGCTGGGCCAGGGGTATTCGACCGGGCTGCGCGGGGTCGCCGCCGACTTCGGAATCGACCTCTGACCCGTGGTCCTGAACCGTTCCGGCGTCCGCAGCGACGTCGGGTATCTCCGCCGACGTGTCAAGCCCGCCCCGGTCGTCGACACCCCCGCGCAAACCAGTGTCGTTCCGCTCAATGCCACAGCCCAGCCGAGCGCACCCCGCGCGCCGTCTGCCGGACTGTCTCTCGCGCCGGCGACGACCACCAGCGTGCCTGCCGCGCGCGCGCAGCCCGCCACCGCCGCCACGCCGGCCCTCTCCCCCGACACGCTCCCGTTCCCCGCCCCCACCATCGCCGACGTCAGCCAGCTCGGCGCGACCGAGCCCGTCCTGCGGCTCAACGCCCGCCAGTCCGCGGTGGGCAGCCTCATCGTCAGCGGCGCCGACGTCGCCGTGTGGGAGGACGAGTCCGGGGTGACCGGTTCGGCCACGGCTGCCGGCGACACGGCCGGCACCCCGGTGCGCACCCCCGGCAACCGGCCTCTGGTGGGCTACGACGACGCGGATGCGATCGTCTCGCTGCGGCACGTGCGCCGGCTGCGACGGGCACTGTTCATCGCGCGCGGCCCGCAGCCCCTCGGCGTGCAGCTGTTCACCGGGTCCACGGTCACCGTCGCGCCAGGAGACGATGACCGGATGTTCATCCTCTGTTTATCGCGGATCGGTAACCTGCTCGAATTGCGGGCGGAACCGGTGGAGACAGGAGCGTCGGATGCCGCCATCCTGAGTCAGTTCGGCTTCACCCTCACCCCCTTTATCGCCACTCGAGAGTCCCGGAGCCGATAACCCCCATGCGCCACTTCGCTTTCCTCGACGACGCCCAGGCCGGTCACCTCTTCCACCGGCGACCCCAGGAGGTGGCGGTGGATTCGCCCGCGCCGCTGCTCGCGGTGTTCCTCGGCGCCACTCTGTACTGCCCGGGTGACCGCCCCCGAATCGCCGACGACGTCGTCAAGCAGGCGGCGCGCGGGTGCGTCAGTATGGTGCTCTGCCTCGAAGACGCCATCGCCGACAGCGCGGTGGATGCCGCCGAGATCAACGTCGCGGACGCGATCAGGACGCTGCACCGCCTGTCGGTGGACCAGCCGGACATTGCCCTTCCGCTGCTTTTTGTGCGGGTGCGCACCCCCGAGCAGATGCTGCGGGTGGCCGAGTCCTGCGGCGCGGGGCTCGCGGTGTTGAGTGGGTTCGTGGTTCCCAAGTTCGAGAACGAAACCGGCTACGCCGAGGCGTTCTTCGTCGCGCTCCGCGACATCCAGCGCCACAGCGGCGCCGACGGCTCCCAGGGCGGGAAGCGGCTGCGGCTGATGCCGATCCTCGAGTCGCCGAACATGATCCACAGCGAGACCCGCACCGCGGCGCTCTCGTCGATCCGTGAGATCCTGCACGACAACCGTGACGACGTGCTGGCCGCGCGCATCGGCGCCACCGACCTCTCCAGCGCCTTCGGTCTCCGCCGTTCCCGCGACCTCACCGTGTACGACGTGCAGGTGGTCGCCTCGGTGATCTCCGACATCGTGAACGTGCTGGGCCGCTCCGACGACAACTTCGTGATCACCGGCACCGTCTGGGAGCACTACGAGACCGAGCGGATCCTCCGTCCGCAGCTGCGGCTCACTCCCTTCGTGGAGGCCAACGAGAGGGAACTGCGGCACCGGCTGATGCTGGGCGGCCTGGACGGCCTGATCCGCGAGATCTCCCTCGACCAGGCCAACGGCCTGCTCGGCAAGACGGTGATCCACCCCACCCACGTGTCGGTTGTGCACGCCATGTCCGTGGTCAGCCACGAGGAATTCCTCGACGCCTCGGTGATCCTGGCCAACGTGGGCGGCGGGGCGAGCGCGTCACCGTACGGCAACAAGATGAACGAGGCGAAGCCGCACTCCACCTGGGCGCACCGCACCATGTTGCGCGCCCAGGCGTTCGGTGTCGCATCTGAATCGACCACCTTCGTCGACCTCCTCGAAGCGAGCATGCGGTGACCCTGACCACGCCGGTGTGGCCGACCGGTTCGATATCCGACGCCCTCGACATCGGGGTGCAGACGGATGCCCCGCGCAGCGTGATGGACGTCGGCACGCTGGTGGGCATCGCCCTCCGCCACAATCCCAAACGAGCCCACCTGCTCGTCTCCACGGTTCTCGCCAAGCACGTGCCTACGGTGCCCGGCATCGCCCTGGCGGCCGGCGAGCTGCTCGGCCTGCTCGTCTCCGCGGCCATCACCGACTCGAGTGAACCGTCGGTCGACGGCGCGGGCGTCCCTCGCCGGGCGCACGAGTTCGGTGACCGCCTCACGGCCCTCGTCGGCCGTCTCACCGAGGAGACCGGGGCCGTCACCCCCGACGAGGCCCGGAGCGCCCGCCGTGATCTCACGGCCCTCCGCCGCGACATCCGCACCGCGACGACGCCGCATCCCGATGTCGTGACCCTCGGCTACGCGGAGACCGCGACCGGGCTCGGCCAGCTCGTCGCCGACGCGCTCACCGCCTACTACCTGCACTCCACCCGCCACGCGCCGGCCGGGGCGACGCCGTTCGCGGGCTTCGCGGAGGAGCACTCCCACGCTACCGACCACACCCTGCTGCCGACGGATGCAGAGTGGCTGCGGCACGGCGGCACCACGATCCTGGTGGACGACGAACTCAGTACCGGCACCACCGTGATCAACACGATCACGGCGCTGCACGCCCTCAGCCCGCAAGCACACTGGGTGGTCGCCTCACTCATCGACCTGCGCTCCGGCGCCGACCGGGCCCGGTTCGACGACCTGGCCGCCGGCCTCGGCACCCGGATCGACGTGGTCTGCCTGGCCGCGGGCTCCATCACCCTGCCCGCCGACGTGCTCCCCCGCGCCGGCCGGATGATCGAATCGATGCCGGCCGCCGCGCCGGGGCCGTCCGCCGGCGGCGAGGTGCTCCTGCTCGACTGCACCGACCTGGCCCCGATCCGCAGTGCCCGCTTCGGCACCCGCACACCCGCCGACACCGGGCTGGCCGCCACCATCGCCCGGCGGGTGGCCGCGCTGCTCCCGGTCGCCGAGCCGGACCCGGCCGATCGCGGGGTCCTCGTCCTCGGTTCCGAGGAGTTCATCGCCCTGCCCATGCTCATCGCCGATGAACTCGACGGGTTGGAACACGACGGTGCGGAACTCGACGGTGCGGAACAGGACGGTGCGGCCCCGGAGCGGGGGGTCCGGTTCTCCACCAGCACCCGGTCGCCGATCGCCACCCTCGACCAGGCCGATTATCCCATTCAGAGCGCCATCAGCTTCCGGAGCCACGACGTCACCTCCGACGGAATCGGCGTGCGCTTCGCCTACAACCTCACCACCGCACGTCGACGGTTCGGCACCGTGGTGTTCCTGCCCGAGCCGGGCACCGACCCCGCCACGCTCGACGGCCCCGACGGCGTGCTGGACGCCATCCGCCGGGTCAGCGACCGCGTCGTGGTCGTGCTGTTGACGGCGTCAGCCCCTAGCGATCGGACCCCCGCCCCGTGACGAGCCTCACCCCGCCGGCAGCCGTGCTGCCCACCCCGCTCAGCGGCCCGGACTTCGGCTCGTACGCCGCGGAAGACGTGCGCTGGTTGCTCACGGACCTGGCAGGCGCCGCCCTCGAGGCGCCGGCCGAGGAGCGTGAACACCTGATCCAGACCGGTGAGGCGAACTACGCCGAGTCGTTGCCGATCGAGTACCTGCCGTCGCCGGAATACGAGGAGCTGTACCGCGAAGCCCTCGACCGCTCGGGCCGCCGTCTCGCCGTGGCCGTGGGGGTCGTCACCGACCTGGCCCTCGCCGCCCGCGACAACAGCCCGGTGTTCGTCTCCCTCGCCCGGGCCGGCACCCCGATCGGCATCCTGATGCGACGCTTCGCGTTGCAGGCGCGCGGTATCGACGTGCCGCACTACACGATGAGCATCGTGCGCGGCGTCGGGCTCGACCAGACCGCCCTGCGTTACCTCGCCGCGCACCACGACCCGCAGCAGATCATCTTCGTCGACGGCTGGACCGGCAAGGGCGCCATCGCCCGTGAACTCTCCGCCGCGATCGCACTGTTCGGCGAGACCGACGGCATCTTCTTCCGGGACGACCTCGCGGTGCTGGCCGACCCCGGCCACTGCGTCACCATCCACGGCACCCGCGAGGACTACCTGATCCCGTCCGCGTGCCTGAACTCCACGGTATCCGGGCTCGTCTCCCGCACGGTGTTCAACACCGACCTGATCGGGCCGGACGACTTCCACGGCGCGAAGTTCTACGCCGACCTCGCCCCCAACGACGTCTCCGGCGCGTTCCTCGACACGGTCTGCGGCTACTTCCCCGAGATCGGCGACGACGTGGCCGCCGGGGTCGCCGCGGCGAAGACCGAAGACCGCACGCCGTCGTGGATCGGCTGGCAGGCCGTGGAACGCATCAGCGCCGAGCAGGGCATCAACAACGTCAATCTGGTGAAACCCGGCGTGGGCGAGACCACCCGGGTACTGCTGCGGCGCATCCCCTGGAAGGTGCTGGTGCGGCCGGATGCCGTGGCCGACATCGCACACGTGCTGCTGCTGGCCGAACAGCGCGGCGTGAGCATCGAGGTCGTGCCCGACCTGCCGTACAGCTGTGTCGGCCTCATCCGCCCCGGTGGCGGCAGCCCCATCCCGACCGAAAGTGCCCTGTGAACCCCGCACACCTCGTCGCCTGCGACCTCGACCGCACCCTGATCTACTCGTCGCGCGCCTTCTGGCTCGAGACAGCGGATGCCGAGGCTCCGTCGATCGTGGTCGCCGAGGTCTACAACGGGGCGCCCATCTCCTTCATGACCCGCGCCGCCGAGCAGCTGCTGCTCGAACTCACGGCGACGACGACGTTCGTGCCCGTCACCACCCGCACGGTGGCGCAGTACAGCCGGGTGCAGCTGCCCGGCCCGGTGCCGCGTTTCGCGATCACCACCAACGGCGGCACGATCCTGGTCGACGGTGCACCCGACCCCGACTGGGCCCGCACACTGCAGGCCCGGCTGAGCGCCGATGCGGCGCCCCTGGGCGAGGTGCGGGCCCTGCTGGAGGACCCGACCGCCACGGACTGGATCCTGCGGGTGCGCACCGCGGAGGACCTGTTCACCTACGCGATCATCGACCGGGACACCATGCCGGCCGACTGGATCGCCGCGCTGCACCTCCAGTGCCAGGAGCGCGGCTGGACGGTGTCGGTGCAGGGCCGCAAGCTCTACTGCGTGCCGGACGCCGTGAACAAGAGCGCGGCGGTCGCCGAGGTACGCCGCCGGCTCGGCACACCCCTGGTGCTGGCCGCTGGCGACTCGCTCCTCGACCAGCGCATGCTGGAGGAGGCGGACTACGCCTTCCGCCCCGCGCACGGCGAGCTGCAGGACGCCGCGTTCCAGAGCCCCAACCTGGTGGTGACGAACCGGCGCGGCATCCTGGCCGGGGAGGAACTGCTCAGGTCCATCACCCGGCAGGTCCTGGACGGCGCCGCGCTGCCCGCGGACGTGGTGGCTGCACAGCTCACCAGCCGCTGACCCGCGCCGGCCGTCACGCGGGCGAGCGTTGGTCGTGTGCCGCGCGTTCAAGCGCCCGCAACAACGCGGTCACGGCGGGGGACCCGAGACCGGCCTCGCGTTGCGCGGTGAAGATGGTGCGGCGCGGATGCCCGGGCAGGTCGATCAACCGGCACGAGGTGTCCCGGCCGGTCCAGACCAGGTCGGGCATCAATCCGACGGCATTGCCCGACTCGATCAACCGGATCTGCGATTGCAGATCGGCGGCCTCGTACCGCACATCGGGTTCGAAACCGGCGGAGCGGCAGGCCTGCTCGGCGAAGTGCCGGGACGCGCTGCCGCGCGGTTCCATCACCCACGCCCGGTCGCGCATCTGGGCCAGTGAGCCGCCCGGCGACCCGGCCGGCACGGCCAGGCGGATGGCATCCGTGGTCAGGTCCCGCCGCTGAAGGCCCGGTAGCCACGCCGCCGAGTGCGCCGGATACTGCTCGGCGATGACCATATCGAAGTCCCCCGCCCACGTCTCGTGCAACGCCTCCTCCGGCTCCTTCTGCACCATCTCCACCCGCACGTCCGGATAGTCCGCCGACATGGTGCCGAGCGCGGAGGGCATCAGTGCCAGCGCGGCGGATTGGAACACGGCCACCCGCACCCGGCCGCGCACGCTGGTGTGCGCGGCCAGCAACTCAGCCTCCGCACGCTCCAGGATGTTCGCGACCTCCTCGGCGGCGACGACGAGGATCTCCGCCTGGGGAGTCAGCTGCACCCGGCGGCCGGATTTTCGCAGCAGAACGCTGGCCGTCTCCTTCTCCAGCAGGGTCAGCTGCTGCGACACCGCCGACGGGCTGTAGGCCAGCGCCTCGGCGACGGCAGCCATGGTGCCGCGGATCGAGAGTTCACGCAGCAGCATCAGACGGTGCACGTCGAGCACGGGTCCCACCTTCACATCAATTGAACTTATGAATACTGATAAGAAACGGTCGCTTTTCTTAACGCTTCATTCTCCGAATACTAGGGGAAAGGCGGATCGACGTCACCGCGCGTCCGCAGCCCCTCGCACACCCCGAAAGGTCGCCATGACCCTCCTCTCTGCCGCTCCCGGCGCTGCCGCACCGTCCGCACCGTCCAGTGATTCCGTCGACGCCGCCCTGAGCACCGAAGCCATCACGCTGGTGCGCCGGTGGCTGCGTGAGGCCTCGACGGTTCCGGTGGATGCGTCGGGCGCCCAGCTGGCCGGGGTGCTGAAAGACCCGAAGGGGCTCGACTTCACGGTCGGGTTCGTCGACGGCGTGGTGCGACCGGAAGACCTGAAGGTGGCCGCGACCACGCTCAAGGCGATTGCCCCGCAGGTGCCGGGTTTCCTGCCGGCGGTGCTGCGTGGGGCCGTCAAGGTCGGCGGCACGATGGCCCCGATCCTGCCCGGCGTGGTGGTGCCGATCGCGCGTACGGTGCTGCGTAACATGGTCGGCCACCTGATCATCGACGCGACCGACACCAAGCTCGGACCGGCGATCGCCAAGATCAAGAAGGACGGCGTGCGCCTGAACGTGAACCTGCTCGGCGAGGCCGTGCTCGGCCGCCGCGAGGCCGGCCGCCGGCTCGACGGTACCCACAAGCTGCTCGCCCGCGACGACATCGACTACGTGTCGATCAAGGTGTCTTCCACGGTCGCCCCGCACAACCCGTGGGCCTTCGACCGGGCCGTCGACGACATCGTGGTGGAGCTCACGCCGCTCTTCACCCGCGCGGCGGCCGCGCCCACACCTAAGTTCATCAACCTCGACATGGAGGAGTACAAGGACCTCGACCTCACCATCGCGGTCTTCACCCGCATCCTCGACCGGCCCGAATTCCTGCAGCTGGAGGCCGGCATCGTGCTGCAGGCCTACCTCCCGGATGCCCTGTCGGCGATGATCCGGCTGCAGGGGTGGAGCGCCGCCCGGCGGGCCCGCGGCGGCGCAGCCATCAAGGTGCGCCTGGTCAAGGGCGCGAACCTGCCGATGGAGCAGGTGGAGGCATCCGTGCACGGCTGGCCGCTGGCCACCTGCGCCTCGAAGCTGGACACCGACACCAACTACAAGCGGGTCATCGACTACGCCCTGTACCCCGACCGCATCCGCAACGTGCGTGTGGGGGTCGCCGGCCACAACCTCTTCGACGTCGCGTACTCCTGGCTGCTCGCGGGCCGACGCGGTGTGCGCGGCGGCATCGAGTACGAGATGCTGCTGGGCATGGCCCAGGGCCAGGCCGAGGCCGTGCGCCGCGAGGTCGGTTCGCTCCTGCTGTACACCCCGGTCGTGTCGCCGACCGAGTTCGACGTGGCGATCGCCTACCTGATCCGGCGCCTCGAAGAGGGCGCCTCCAGCGACAACTTCATGTCGGCGGTGTTCGAACTCGACCAGAACGAAGCCCTGTTCATTCGGGAGCAGGAACGCTTCCTCGCGTCCATCGCCGGCCTCGACGGCCTGGTGCCGCCCACCAACAAGGTGGCCGACCGGTACGCCGCCGTGGCCCGGCCGGTCGCCGGTGTGTTCGCGAACACCCCGGACACCGACCCCTCGGTCGCGGCGAACCGTGACTGGGCCCGGGCGATCCTCGACCGGGTGCCGACCTCCCGGCTGGGCATCGACAGCGTCGACGCCGCGCGGGTGACCGACCCGGACGAGCTGGACCGCATCGTGGCCGCCGCCGCCGCGGCCGGCGCCGCCTGGGGGCTGCTGCCGGGTGCCGAGCGGGCCCGGGTGCTGCACCGGGTGGGCGACGAGCTCGAGGCGCGCCGCGCCGAGTTCCTCGAGGTGATGGCCGCCGAAGCCGGCAAGACCATCGACCAGGGCGACCCGGAGGTTTCCGAGGCCGTGGACTTCGCCCACTACTACGCCGAGCTCGCCGGTGAGCTCGACAGCGTGGATGGCGCACGGTTCAGCCCGGCCGCCGTCACCCTGATCACCCCGCCGTGGAACTTCCCCGTTGCCATCCCCGCCGGCGGTGCCATCGCCGCCCTGGCCGCCGGGTCCGCCGCGATCCTGAAGCCCGCGGGGCTCACCGCCCGGTGTGGTGCGATCATCGCCGAGGCGATGTGGGCCGCGGGTGTGCCCTCCGACCTGTTGCGACTCATCCAGGTGAGTGAACGCGACCTCGGCGCCCAGCTGGTGGCGCACCCCCAGGTGGACCGGGTGATCCTCACCGGCGCCTACGAGACCGCGGAGCTGTTCCGTTCGTTCCGGTCCGATCTGCCGTTGCTGGCCGAGACGAGCGGCAAGAACGCCATCATCGTGACCCCGTCGGCCGACCTCGACCTCGCGGTCAAGGACGTTGTCTCGTCGGCGTTCGGCCACGCCGGGCAGAAGTGCTCCGCGGCATCCCTCGTGGTGCTCGTCGGCTCCGTCGCCGACTCGGACCGGTTCCGCACCCAGCTGCTCGACGCGGTGTCCTCGCTCACCGTCGGCTACCCGGAGGACTCCGCGACCCAGATGGGGCCGATCATCGAACCGGCCGCCGGCAAACTGCTCGCCGGCCTCACCACCCTCGGCGCCGGGGAAACCTGGCTCCTCGAACCCCGTCAGCTCGACGACACCGGCCGGTCCTGGACCCCGGGCGTGCGCGACGGCGTCAGCCGCGGCTCCGACTGCCACACCACCGAGTACTTCGGTCCGATCCTGGGCATCATGACCGCCGCCACCCTCACCGAGGCCATCGAGATCGTCAACGACGTCGAGTACGGGCTCACCTCCGGGTTGCACGCCCTCGACCCGCGGGAGATCGACCAGTGGCTGCGCAGCATCCAGGCCGGCAACCTCGACGTGAACCGGGGCATCACCGGGGCCATCGTTCGTCGCCAGCCCTTCGGCGGGTGGAAGAAGTCAGCGGTCGGCGCCGGCACCAAGGCCGGCGGGCCGAACTATCTCGTCGGCCTCGGCTCCTGGACCCCGGCACCGGCCGAGACCGGCAGCGTGGTGACCGACCCGCGGGTCGCCCGCCTCGTGGCGGCCGCCCGTGACGACCTGCCCGGCGTCGATGCGGACAGCCTCGACCGTGCCACCCGGAGCGACGCCGCGGCGTGGGCCACCCGCTTCGGCCTGGCCGAGGACGTGTCTCAGCTCACCGCCGAGCGCAACGTGTTCCGGTACCTCCCGTATGACAAGCCGGTGCTCGTGCGCCTCGCCCCGGGTGGTTCCCTCGGCGCGCTCGCCCGCACGGTTGCGGCCGCCGCCCTGACCAGGACGACGATCACGGTCTCCAGCAGCACCCACCTGCCGGCCCGGCTCGCGGGTGCGATCGGAGCCATTGCCGGCGAGATCGTCGTCGACGACGAGGCGGCCTGGAACCGCCGGGTGGCCAGATACGGTGCCGGGCGGGTCCGCCTGCTCGGCGCCGGCGCCGCATCCGTGGCCGCGGCATCCGCCGGCCGGCCGGATCTGGCGGTCTACGCCAACCCGGCCACCGAGTCGGGCCGGGTCGACCTGTTGCCGTTCCTGCGCGAGCAGGCGGTGTCCATCACCGCGCACCGGTTCGGCACGCCCAACCACCTCACCGACACGCTCATCTGACCGCACGGAAAATAGGAGATAGTGAGTTTTCATGGATGCTTGTGCAGTTTGCGTCCTGGAGAACTCACTATCTCCGAGCAATCGCCTTCGGGTTTACCACCCGCCGCGGGTGGGGGTGTGTCCCTGACGGGCGTCGTCGGGCATGGCCATTTCGGCCCGCAGCCCGAGCAGCCGGATCGGACGGTCCGCGTCGAGGACGGCGGCGAGGTCCAGGGCCCGGGCGAGGATGTCGTTCTCGTCGGAGGTGCCGGGGATTCTCCGCGCGTGGGTCTTGGTGACAAACGGCGCGTAGCGAACCTTGAGGGTCAGCCCGATGACGGGCCGCTCCTCGGCGCGGACATCCTCGAGAACCCGCGCCGTCAGCTCCCGGACGGCGGCGTCCACCTGGGCGGGGTCGGTCAGGTCGTGCTGGAAGGTGGTCTCCCGGCTGTGCCCGCGGGCAACCCACGGGGTGTCGTCCACCACCCGGGCGCCGTCCCCGCGGCCGAGTTCCGCGTACCAGGGACCCATCCTGGGCCCGAACTCCGGGACCAGGTCGTCGGGGTCGCTCGCGGCGAGTTCCGCGACGGTATCGATGCCGAGTTTGGCCAGTCGGGCCGACACCTTGCTCCCCACGCCCCACAGGTCCCTGGTGGGCCGGTCCCCCATCACGGCGAGCCAGTTCTCTGCCGTGAGACGGAAGACGCCGGCCGGCTTGGCGAAACCGGTGGCGACCTTGGCGCGAACCAGGGTATCGCCGATGCCCACGCTGCAGTGCAGCTGGGTTCGCTCGAGAACCGCAGCCTGCACCCGCTGGGCGTACCCTTCCGGGTCCCCGGTCTCGATACCGACGAAGGCCTCATCCCACCCCAGCACCTGCACGATGGCGCCGGGCTGCGCGAACAGGGTGGCCATCACGGCTTCCGATGCCGCGAGATAGGTCTCATGATCCACGGGCAGGATCACCGCGTCGGGCACCTTCCGGGCCGCGATCCGCAAAGGCATTCCGGAACCCACGCCGAAGGCCCTGGCCTCGTAGGACGCGGTGGACACCACGGCTCGTTCCGTGGGGTCACCCCGCCCGCCCACGATGAGCGGCTTACCGGCAAGCTCCGGCCGCCGGAGAACTTCGACCGCCGCGATGAACTGGTCGAGATCGACGTGCAGCACCCACCGGATTCCGCTCACGGCACCAGTGTGCCCCGAACATCCGGAGTCGGCATCGGTTCTGGAACCTTCTGGACCGGGTCGGACAGTACCGGATGTGCGCGGAATCCACCGAAGCGACCACTCCAGGCGGCAGAATGGCGCCAACAGTTCACAGGGGCAAAAGATGCGGACCGCACCTGGAAGAACGGGCATCCCTCGAAATCGGCTGGGCAGAGGGCTCGGTGTTGTCGTCGTGGTTCTCGGGGTTGCGGGATGCGGGTCCGCCGATGACCCGGGCGACGCACCGCCCTCCGCGGCCGTCGCCGACGGTTACCTGTGCGATCACGTCTGGATCTCGCGCGAAGCCGTGGAGACACGTGTGCCGGTCGGTGCCATCGATGACGCCGGGCGGGCCGCCCTCGCGGAGGCGCGGTGGGACGATGGCAGCCCGGTGGACCTCCCGCCGGAAGAGGACTGGTACCTGGCCGCGATGACGGACGATCTTGTCGGCGTGATGCACGACATCGACGTGGTGCCGGACCCTTCGTCGATGGGGCTCTCGCGGGACCATGAACTGCTGACCGTCGAGCGGGTGGACGACGCGACGAACCTCGCACCCGGCTGGTACGTGGGCCAGAGCGGCACCTGCGCGCTCACGGTCGACCTGGGCGATCTGACCGTCCCGGAGGTTCAGCTGCAGTCACCACCGGACTCTCGATCGACAGAGGTGGCACTTCTCGTGACCGAGGTCTCCTGTAATTCAGGTGAGGATGCCGCGGGCCGCGTCGAGGTCGTGAGTCTCGACGAGACCGACGACACGGTGAGCCTGATACTCGGAGTGCGGCCACGGAACGGCGCCCAGAACTGCCCCTCCAACCCCGCGACTCCGTTCACCGTCACCCTGTCTCACCCGCTCGGAGAGCGGCAGGTCATGGACGCGAGCCTGGCCGACCCGCGCCCGCTGACCGTGAACGAATAGCGGTGGGCACGACCGCGGCCGCGTAGGGTTGCTCGAACATGGACATCGCGCAGCTCGTCGTCAGTGCAATCGTGCTCCTTCTGGTCGTGGTCGGAGTAGCGGTGGTGTGTGCCGTCGTGTGGCAGCTTCTGAAGATCAGCCGAGACGCGCGGGCGCAACGCCGCAGGGCGCGCAAGGAAGCGGAACTGGAAGCCAGCATCCGGCTCGCCCTGCAGGCCCAGGGCTTCGGCGAGGATGAGGTCCGCGACGCCATCCGCCACCTCAGAGCCGATCAGGAATGATGTGTGTTTGAAGGGTGACGCCGTCTGGTCCAGCATCGACCTCTAGGGGGCCGAGCTCGTGCGCCTCTGGACCGATTCCGGTCGACGATCGGAAGCTGCACCTCGCCTCCCCTGCCGGGACTACTACGCCGAGTTGTCCGGCCATGGGGTCGCTGTGCTCGCCGGGCGCTGCTCCTCGTTCCGACCGGTGTGCTTATTCGAAGTCGAAGTCGACCGGCGTGGTGTTAGTGAAGTCGAAGACGATTCTGAATGGCGCGTCAAGAATGATGGCTTCGGCGAGCCCTGGGTCGCCGAGAAGCCGGGGATCCTGCGATTGGAAGCTCACCAGAATCACGCCGGGACCGAAGGTCGGGTACTGGGCGACCTGAGCCTGGCGTTCCTCGGTAACGTACCTGCGGATCTGCGCCGACACACTGTCCGCGGCGGCTTGGTACTCGAGCGCGTTGAATCCGACGGACTCGATCACAACATAGGCCAGCCCTGTACCTCTGAGGAGCGCGACAGCCTCGGCGGGAGCGGTTTCGGCGAAGCCCACGTGTAGTGCGCTGGATTCATCGAAGAACGCGTAGGCGAACTCATCGGGGAATTGCTCCTCAATCGCCCCGGCCGCGATGCCGAGGGGAGCCTGATTGATCACCCAAAACTCCTCATCGTCCACTGTGAGTCTGTCGCGCGGGGCACCTGAGGCACTCGTGGTACTCGGGGCACTCGTGGCACGCCCAGCAGCCGCATCCTCGCCAACGGCGGTAACCGCCGATGCGACCGGTTCGATACCCGCGTCAGACGGCGCTGAGCACCCGGACAGTACAACCGCGGCCAGGCCGGCGCCGACCAACCAGCACGTCAGCTTCTTCATGGTTACCCCTACTGTGGTGGTCCACCCCGGTTATGGACGGGCGTGCAGACGACGGCGTCTTCCGGCGATCGATCTCGCTCAGTGTATGAGCGCGTTCATTGGATAGTGTCGGGAGCGAACCACCAAGTTCCTGGGAGAAATACCGCCGCCACCAGGCCATCTGTGAGGGAGTCTCAATGGGGGAGAGTTCGTGAGCGTGCGCGGCTCGATCGGGTCGATGATGGCAGCGACGCTGGTGTCGCGGGCGCTGGGTTTTCTCAAGGCGAGCCTTCTCGTGGCGGCCATCGGTGGATCCAGCGCCGCGGTGGGCGGGCAAACCTTCGAGATCGCCAATTCAGCCCCCACCTATCTCTTCACTCTGATCGCCGGTGGTGTGCTCGGCGCGGTACTCGTGCCCCAGATCGTCCGGAATCAGCACGACGGACCGGCCGGCCAGGACAACACCGACCGGCTGCTGACCACGGTCTTGATCGGGGGCGCCGCGGTCACCGTCCTTCTCACGCTGTGCGCGCCGGGCATCGTCTGGATCTACGCCACGACCTGGTCTGCCCCCTGGCTGGGGCTCGCTACGGCGATGGCGTACTGGTGTCTGCCTCAGGTCTTTTTCCTCATCGCCTTTGCGCTCCTGTCGCAGGTTCTCAATGCGAGAGGGGTTTTCGGCGCGCCGGCGTGGGCCCCAGCCATCTCGAACCTGGTGGGGATCAGCGGGATCCTGGTCTTCTTGATCGTGCTGCCGTCCGGGTTGGGCCAGGTGGGCTCCTGGAGCCCACTGATGGTCGCGGCCCTCAGCGGGTCGGCGACCCTGGCCATCGCGGTCCAATGCCTGCTCCTCGTCATCCCCCTGCGCACCGTCGGTTTCAGGCTGCGCATCCGTTGGGGTTTCGCCGGGTTGGGGCCGATCTCCACGGTGGCCGGATGGACGCTTCTGGGTGTGGTCGCCAGCCAAGCCACCTACCTCGTCACCGCCAACGTGGCCAATAACGCGGGCAAGACCCTGAACGAGCTGGGAGTCGACGGCCCCAGCCTGAACTCGCTCTCGCTCGCCTACTTGTTGATGCTCCTGCCGCACGGAATCGTCACGGTCTCGCTGACCACTGCCCTCTACACACGAATGAGCGGATATGCCGCCCGGCATGACATCGCGGGAACCGAAGCGCTCTCCCATCTCGCCACCAAGCCTGTCGCGTACGTGTCGATCGCCGCCGGCGCCATCTTCGCGGCACTGGGGCCGCTGATCACGCTGGTGCTCTTCCGAAACCCGCTCATCGGGCAGGTGCTCCAGGTCTTGGCCATCGGTCTCATCGGATTCAGCCAGGCCTACGTGCTCAACCGAACCTCCTTCGCGCTTCAGGATGCACGCGGCCCGTTCATCACCCAGGTCGTCATCTCGGTGCTCTCGGCGACGGGAGCCGCGGTATCGGCGTTTCTCCTGCCACCGACGCTGTCCGTGATCGGCATCGCCGGCGCAATCTCGATCGCCAACTTCGCCGGCTGGTTGACGGCCCACATTGCCCTCCACCGGACACTCCGACGACTCGGCCACGTGCCCGTTCGTCGGCCCCGAGCGGTTGTGGGCTACCTGCGGCTGCTCGGAGCGGGCGTCGTCAGTGCCGCTGTCGGCTGGATGGCCGCCTTCTACCTACCGGCCCCTCCCGGCTGGGCCGGGCAACTCGTGCTTCTGAGCGCCGCAGGAGCGGCCACTATCGGGTCATTCGTGGCGATCGCTCATGTTCTGGGCGACCGGACCCTGGGCGACCTCCGCCGCATGTGACCGGGCACGTGACTGTTCAGGCAGGAAGGCTGCGGAGCCCCGGGGCAATTCGTGGTGCCCACCCAAACGCGAGTGCCGATCCCGCGAGAGCGAGCTGCCCGAGATAGGGCAGGACGGCGGAGACAACCGACGCGTCACCGCCGTTCGTCGCGAAGGTATCCGCGATCGACATGCCGAATCCGAAGCCGGCGAAAAACCGGAAAAAGATGGCACCGCCGATGAGACCCAGAATCACGATGGCAAGCCGACGAGGGGTAAGCGCCGTCCCGGCGCGATGCGCAGCCAGCGCCAACACCACAAGGGCGGGGACCGTCCAGAACACCGCCCAGATCAATACCATCACGGCATTGGACGTGAGATCGAAACCGTCCCGCGAGGACATCGTCGCGTAAATCGTCGACAGTTCCATGCCGGGCACCTTCGCCAGCGGGTTCCACACGAGCACATCGATCGCACCGACCACGACAACCGTGATGACAAGCGCTGCCCCGACCAGGGCAGCAGGCACCCGCTGTCGACGTGACGCCGCCCGAAGGCCCAGGACGATCGGCCGCGTGCCGCCCAGGACCGCGAGACCACCCAGGAGCCCCAGGATCACGACAACAACACCCACGATGACGAGCCACCCGGGCGCCCCCGGCACGGATGCGCCCACGAGCACGATGGCCGGCCCGGCGATTGCGGCCACCAGCGTGGCGCGGGCAGTACGCGTGTGCGCCGCATACGCGGCACCGGCTACATACACGGCGCCGACCACCGCGAGGAGAACCGCACAACGGATAACGACCCACCCGGTCGTCTGGAGTGCGGTGAGCACAATCGAGGTGGCCGCCTCTCCTTCCGGCACGATGCCGCCGCCGGTGAGATAGGTGCCGGTCAGTATGACCCCGGCGGCGACGAGCAACGCAAATCCACGGCGGGCGAGACGGCGGGGCAGCATCCCCTGCGGTTCTCCGGTGTGGGCGGGAAGGTCCCGGTCGAGACTGAGGCTCAGCACGATGGCGCCGAGCACGACGTCGCGGCGGTGGACGCCGGCGTCCGCGGCGCCGGCCGCATCCGCTCGCCATTCTTCGAGGTAGCGCTCCCGCGCCAGTGGCGGCAACAGGCTGGCCAGTAGCCGTAGCAGGATGTCGACGATCATACGCCGACTCCGGCTGCCGCCAGCCGGGGTACCGAGGCCGCGGACCGCGCCGGAGCGTCGAAGCGAACGACAGCGGCACGCGCGGCCGCCCTGCCGTCGCTCGTGAGCTCGTAGAGTCGCCGCCGCGGCCCCGAGCGGTCGGTGTCGGCCTCCCATGCCGATGACGCCCAGCCGGCGCTCTCGAGGCGTTCGAGTATCGGATAGACACTGCCGGCAGGTCGCCCGGTGCGCTTGATAATCAGCATGCCCCAGATGGAAGCACCGTCGTCTAGGAGTACGCGAAGCACATCGACGGTGGCCGGGGTCATACGCGAAAGCGGGTTCACGGCTGCAACTCTAGCTATATAGAGATAGGTCGTCAACCGTCGCTACACTGGGCCGATGCTCACCCATGACGGCGCCCTCCCCCACCGTCCGCGCCGCGTGGTCGTGGCGGGGGTGTCCGGTTCGGGCAAGACCACCCTGGCCGCACGGATCGCCAGCATCACCGGGGGCCCACACACCGAGATCGACGGGCTGTTCCACGGCCCCAACTGGGTGCCGCGGCCCGAATTCCTCGCCGATGTGCAAGCCCTTATCGCCGCGGATGCCTGGACCACCGAGTGGCAGTACGGCCCGGTGAGACCGGCACTGGCCGAGCGGGCCGACCTGCTGGTGTGGCTCGATCCGCCGTTCCTGACCGTGACGCTTCCCCGAGTGGTGCGCCGCACCCTTCGCCGCCGGCTTCACCGCGTAAAATTGTGGAACGGCAACGTCGAGCCCTCCCTGTTCACGGTGTTCACCGACCGGGAGCACATCGTACGGTGGGCGATCTCGACCCGGCGAAAGTACCGCGAGCGGGTACCGCGGCTGGAGGGCGAGCATCCGCACCTCGTCGTGGTGCGACTGCGCTCACAGCGCGAGGTTGAGCAGTGGCTGGGCGGGGCCCTCCGCGACGCCGTTCGCTAGGCCTGGGCACCTCGATGCCACGTCGCCAGGGTCGGTGGTGTGGCAGGCGACGAGTGTGCGGTCGAGTCACAAGTGCCCAAAAAAGTTCTCCACAGGGCTGCTTTTTGCAACACAAAGATACGACATCGGGCTACCTTGTCTGTATGTCCACCATCGAAGACATTTCCACCTCCGGCCCGGCGTTCGACGCCGCTCCGGAGGCGGGTGTGGCCGCTGATTCGCTGGTCTCCGCGGTTGAGGCGGTGGAGCATTTGGGGACGTGCAGCACCGACTACGACGCCCTCTCCGACGCGGAGCTCCTCGCCGGTCAACGTGAGCTTGCCCGGCTGGTTCGGCTGGTGGAAACCCGGCAGGCGTGGATGGCCAAAGCCCTCGCGCACCGCTCCCGCCCGGAGCTCGGCCAGCAGGGCCTCGCCGCGCAGCAGGGCTTCCTCAGCCCGGATGAACTGATCCAAACCATGACCGGCGTCACCCGCAAAGACGCCCAGAAGCTCGTGGGTGTGGGCCGGATGCTCGCCGACACCGAAGCCGCCGACGCCGCGGCTGCCGAGGAGCAGGCGCGGCGGTTGCTCGACGAGACCAACGGGACCGACGGTGTGGATGGTGTGGACGACCAAGACGGGCCGGGCATGCTGCTGGGCCTCCTCGATGGCCTGGAGCCCGCCGTCCTGCCCTGGTTCACGCCGATCTCCCGCGCCACCGCCACCGGTGCGCTCTCCGTTGCCGCAGCGCACGCGATCCGCACCGGCCTCGGTGACATCGACACCGTTGTCACCGCGGAGAAGTTAGTCGGCGCCGTGCAGACGCTGCTGGCGGAAGCGCAGACGATGGGTGTGGATGAGCTGCTGAAGCGGGCCCGGCGGCTGCGCGACACCCTCGACGAGGCCGGCATCGCCGTTCGGGAGAAGAAGGCCTGGGACGACCGGTACCTCAAGGTGTGGAAAATCGACACCGGCCAGGTTCACCTGCACGGCCTGTTCCCGCCGGAGCAGGGCCAGTACATTCTTGATCTCTACGACAGCCTCACCGGTCCCCGCCGTGGCGGTGTCCGGTTCGTCGACCCGGACCGGGCCGCGTGGGCCAAAGCCGTGCAGGACGACCCGCGCAGCACCGACCAACTCACCGCCGATGGGTTCCTGGAACTCCTCAAAGCCGGCACCGCGGTGAACCCGAACCGGATGCTCGGCGGCCGCACCCCCGCCGTGCGGGTACTGACCTCGGCCGCACCGCAGGGCGGCGGCCAAGCCGCGGAGCCCGCGGTCGCACCACTGTTGGACCCGACCGAGGTCCTGGTGAAGATCCCCGACGGCACCGGTCACGGCTTCATCGAAGGCAACCCCGCCCCCATCTCCCAAGAAACCCTCGACCGGCTGATCTGCACCTCAGGGACCGTCGAGGTCACCTTCGAAACGGACGGGCAACCGTTGAATCTCGGCCGGGAAGAACGGGTGTTCAGCCAGGCGCAGCGCGTGGCGTTAGCCGCCCGCGACGGTGGCTGCATGTGGGGCGACTGCGACAGACCACCCTCCCGCACCGAAGCGCACCACCTCGAACAGTGGCTGCGCGACCACGGGCCCACCGACATCCGCTTGGGTGTTCTGCTGTGCCCGCCACACCACCTGTTACTCCACAACCAGGGCTGGCAGATCCTCGAGCACGAGGGCGTGTACTGGCTGCGGCCACCGGCGACCGTGGATCCCGGTCAGAGGCTGATCCGCCTGCGCAGCAAGAGCGCCGCCCAGGAAGAACACGACCTCTGACCACCGGCGCAACCCGCCCCCACTGGTCGAGACCCGGTGAGGCGAACTCGGAAAGCCACTTCAGTCATCAGCGTTCCGGGCGCCCTGGGCGCGACACACACGCACGTCACGAGGTCTCGACAAGCTCGACCAACGACGGGGCACGACACGCGCGCACGTCACGAGGTCTCGACGGGCTCGACCAACGACGGGGCACGACATGCGCGCGGGTCACGGAGTCTCGACGGGCTCGACCAACGACGGGGCACGACACGCGCGCACGTCACGAGGTCTCGACGGGCTCGACCAACGACGGGGCACGACACGCGCGCGGGTCGCGGGGCCTCGGCACGCTCGACCGGCG